>Ga0209300_1000934_pt1 | contig 12673 bp, 13 predicted proteins | sample Shrwel_input2_RT_FD_187535 | JGI IMG/M metagenome (GOLD analysis project Ga0209300, IMG submission 187535) | Subsurface microbial communities from deep shales in Ohio, USA - Utica-3 well 1 S input2 RT (SPAdes) (version 2) ... | reverse complement strand
GCTGTTTACCTCTTCCTGCAACATCCATTTTAGTTACCGCCGGAAAACCCGCCTCTTTTAATTCAGAAAGAACCGTTGAACTTTTTTCCGGTCTGATAATCGCCTGCAATAATTTCACTTATATCATTCCCTTCTCGCTCTATTAATCTTCTACTCTTTTACTCTCTGCTAATTTAGTCTTCATAAAAGCAAATTAGAATAAATATTTGTCTAATCTTTTTAGTTTAAACTTCTAAAATACCAAAGTCCATCATTAATTGTTCTAACTCATCCTGATCCATTGGATCTGGAATTACAAAAAGTTCATTATCATCAATCGCCTGAGCTAAACCTCTGTACTCCTGTGCCTGATCTGAATCAGGAGCATAAGCAATAACAACTTTTCTATTAATCTCGGCTCTCTGTACAATATTGTCTCTAGGTACAAAATGAATTAATTGACTACCAAGTCTTTCAGCAAATGATTCTAAAAGTTCTAACTCACCATCGACCTGACGACTATTACAGATAATTCCACCCAGTCTTACCCCACCAGATTCAGCATACCTCTTGATACCTTTACAAATATTATTTGCTGCATAAAGTGCCATTAGCTCTCCACTTGCTACAATATATATTTCCTGAGCTTTACCTTCTCTGATTGGCATAGCAAATCCACCACACACAACATCTCCTAATACATCATAAAATACATAATCAAGTTCATCTGTATAAGCTCCAAGACTTTCGAGCATATTAATTGAGGTAATAATTCCTCGACCAGCACATCCAACACCCGGTTCTGGACCACCTGATTCAACACAACGAATATTCTCAAAGTCTTTTCCTCTTTTTAAAATATCATCAAGTTCAATATCCTGCCCTTCTTCTCTTAAAGTATCAAGAACAGTTTGTTGATCCATTCCACCAAGTAGCATTCTGGTCGAATCAGCTTTCGGATCACATCCTACTACCATAATTTCTTTACCCATCTCTGCCAGTGATGATGTCAAATTCTGAGTTGTAGTTGATTTTCCAATTCCACCTTTTCCATAAATAGCAACCTGTCTTAATTCTTTACTCATTTTTTTTCCTCCTAGAGTTTGATATTATATTATAGACATTCGAAATTTATTCGAATATTTATAACCTTATTGAATTATAAATTTAAATCACGGTAGAGAATGAGTTTTTTTATATTTCTGCTCATTTATGTTAGGTTTTAAATTTATTATCTAAAGTATAACATCATAATTGGTATTTTCAAGTGTATAATTGTATATAAGCTAAATATATAACATGAAGGTGTCATTTATAGCTGGATACAAAAAAACCTGGATTAGCAAAAACTGCTATCCAGGTCAGATATCTTTTAATTCATTTTCTGTTAAAGCTCTTTTTAACTCGGTAGATTTTCTTTTAATCTTTTTTAATTTCAGTTCAGCTTCTTTAAGGCTCAAATAAAGACCAAATTCTCTATACTTTGCGATCACTGCTTTTTTCCCGGAGTGTTTTCCAATTATAATTTCCCGTTTCAACCCGACTTCTGCTGGAGAAAATGCTTCATATGTAGTGGGATTTTTCAAGATACCAGCTACATGAATACCAGATTCGTGCTTAAAAATATCTTTTCCAATTACTGCTTTATTAACAGCCGGAAAATCGTTTAAATACTCTGCCATTAGCCGACTTAACTCAAAGAGTTTTTCTGTTTTATATTTGCTGTCTAGAGCTTCAATCTTTTTTAAGATCATCATAATTTCTTCTAGCGCTGTTCTCCGGTAAGGTTTTTTGCTAAAACCATTAAAACTGGCACAAATGCCTTGAGCACCAGCTTTATAAGCTGCCAGTGATGCTGCAGCTGCTGTCTGGAAGACATTACTGCAGTTTACTTCCAGTTCAAAATCAGCGGTGCTGATAATAGCCTCTATTCTTTGCTTAAATTTTAGCGGCTCAATTACAGTTTCTGCTTCCTGATAGGAAAATCTATTAACTCCCCTTGTACGGCAAAAATCAGCAAGCTCCAGGATTAAGTTCAAATTGACTGCAGAAGCGTTTTGGAACTCGACTACTATTTCCAGACCCTTTTCCTGAGCATAATAGATGCTTCTCTTTAAATCAGTCAATAATAGATCTGCCGACTTCTTATAAACTAGCCGTCTGAACTGTAAATTTTTTAATGAAACAGAAATAACTGCAGTATCTACTTCTGCCTGCCATGATTTTTGTAGATCAGAAATTAAGGGCCTGTTCCAGCTGCGAAATTTCAGCCTTTTCTTTGCTGCAATTTTCTTATTTTTTTCAGAGATACTCCCAGCTCTAAATTCTTCTGTTAAAGCTGCTGAGCCTATTTCGACTTCTTCTATTCCCATTTCTGTCATTATTTTAATTATCTCAGCTTCTGTGCTCTTAAGAGCTGCCAGGTCAAGCAGCGGCAAATTTCTAAAAGTGATATCTGTCAGTTTAGTTTTCGGCACAATAAACACCTCCCCAGTTAGAAAAAGACCCCAACCTTAAATGGCCGGGATCTTTTCTGAACTTACTGTATAGTATTTAGCAACTCAGTTTTAAATGAGTTATTAAATTACTGTACTTCAACACTTTCATTGACAATATCTCCATCTTCAATCTTCCAGATACCAATAGCTCCCATACTGTCTCCAACATCATTAAAGAGTACAGGACCGGAAGCACCCTCATAGCGAATTTTCTCTCCAGCTTCAATTAAGTCTTTAGCTTTATTCCATTCATTGATATTAACTACCATTCCGTCTTCAGCTAAGACTTCATTAATAGCATCTCTAATGGCCGGACCTTCTGTACTTCCAGCTTTTTCAATTGCCAGAGCCAGGACAAAGGTGGCATCAAAACTGGTATCAATATATGGTTTAGGTGGAATTTCGCCAAATTCTTCTTCATAAAGCTCGGTAAATAACTCTGGACCCTCTCCACCAGGCATGGAAGTTGGTGCTGTACCACGCATTCCTTCCAGATACTGTTCAACACCCTCTGTAATTTCAGGTGCTTTTAAACCATCTGTAAAGATAAATTCATCAAAAAAACCATTTTCTAAAGCCTGTCTGATAATTGTGATTCCACCATCATCAGTGTAGGCAATTAATAATAAAGCATCCGGATTGTCTTCAGCAGCTTCCATCAGTTCACTTCTATAGGAAACTTTGTTTGGTTCAAAAGCAATTGAGGCAGTTACCTCTCCACCTCTTTCTTCGAACTGCTCAACTACTGCATCATTTAAACCCTGACCATAGTCATTATTCACATAAATTACTGCCAGTGAATCATGATTTAAGTCTGCGGCCAGATTACCGGCAACTACCCCCTGTAAACTATCAGAAGGTACTGTTCTAAATACAAATCCATCGTCATCTAAATTAGTCAGTACTGGTGAGGTAGAAGCAGGAGAGATCAAAACTACCTCACCGGGAACCGTAACACTCTCAGCAACAGGGATTGTAACACCACTTGATAAAGCACCTACTATGGCATTGATCCCATTTACAGAAACTAACTTCTGGGCCCCATCAACTCCTGCCTGGGGATTTGTCTGGGTGTCAACATTAACTAACTCCAGCTCTCTTCCCCCCAGCAGACCGCCCTGTTCGTTAATAATTTTTTGAGCCAGCAGGGTACCATTACGGGTAAACTGCCCATAAGAAGCAAGTCCACCAGTAAGCGGCATTAAAGTACCAATTTTAACAGTTTCCTGAGCCAGGGCCCCGCTAACAGTCAGAGACAGAAACAACATTAACAGCATTGTAATCAAGATTTTCTTTTTAAACATTATTTTTCCTCCTCTTATTCTCTCTACTTGTTATATTTAAAAATACTCAGCTAAGAGTAAATTTCAGACTCATATTTTAATATTTTCTTTCTTTAGTGCTGTAATTTTTATAACCTGAATTAACGAAAATTTAACCATCAGCTGTTGTCGAAGCACTGCTGTATTTCTTTTCTCCAAATAAACCCTGAGGTCGATTCAGTAAAATTAATTCTAAAAATACTCCAATCAGGATTACTCTGATAGCAGCGGCCTGAGTTGTGTAAGCAGCAGGCAGCATTCCTGTTAAAAATTCAGTTCCTGTCCAGATTCCCCAGGTCAAAAAAGCACCGACAATCGAGCCAAAGTTATTAGCACTACCACCAATAATCAGCATTATCCAGACTAAAAAGGTGGCCTGCATCGGTCTAAAAGCCTCCGGTGAAATAAAGGAAGTAAAATGGGCGTAAAGGGCACCCCCAACTCCCATCATAAAAGCACCAAGGATAAAAGCCTCCATCCGGTAGCGAACTACATTTTTACCCACAGCTTTAACTACCTCTTCGTCTTCTCTAATCGCTCTCAAGATTCTACCCCAGGGAGAGTTAATCCCTTTTTCGCTGAGATAATAAAAGAGGGCGATAATTAAAACTACAATTAATAGAAAAAACAAATTATAGTTTGAACCAAAACTACCAGCCATCGGTTTTGGGATTGCTGAAATACCTCTAACACCATTACTCAACCAGGCTTCATTTTTGATTACCAGTCTGATTATTTCGGCAATACCAATTGTTGCTATTCCCAGATAGTCTTCCCGCAGTCGAATTGTTGGAATTCCTACCAGCAGTGCCACCAGAGCCGATATCAGCCCTGCAGCCAGCAGCCCGATAATAAAGGGCATTCCAAAACCACCCAGGTGATCAGGTGAGGGCCCTTTGGTCATAATTGCTGAAGTATAGGAGCCAACTGCCCAGAAACCAGCAATCCCGATATTAAAAAGCCCCGCAAAACCACGCTGCATATTCAAAGCCATAGTCATCACTGCATAAATACCAGCAAAAATCAAAAAGAAAACTAGATATGAAAAAACACCTGCAAAAGTCATCTATTTACACCTTCTTTCCCATTAAACCAGAAGGTCTAATAATTAACATTAAGATCATAATTGTAAAGGCAACTGCCGGCTTGTAGGCTGCGGAAATTATCAGAGTTGACATTTCCTGAGAAATACCAATTACCAGCCCCCCAAACATTGCCCCATAGGGACTGCCAATTCCTCCCAGAATAACCGCCGCAAATAATGGCAGCAGTAAATTCCAGCCCATTACCGGGGTCAGATGGGTATCAAAAGCAAGTAAAATACCTGCCGCTGCAGTCAGCACACCGCTCATTGCCCAGGTCCAGATAATTACTTTTTCTGTATTAATCCCAGTTATCTGAGCCAGATCAATGTTGTCTGACATTGCCCGCATGGCTTTACCCATTTTGGTTTTACTTAAAAATAAGTGAACTGCAATAACCAGGGTCAGAGCCAGAACTAAAATTATGATCTGATTTTCTTTAATTCTCAGCAGCCCTCCAGCCAGAACAATCGGCATCTGAATAGCTTTCTCATAAAATTGATTCTGCGGACCCCAGAATAATAAAACCAGATTTCTAATGATCAAAGCAGCTCCGACAGAAGAAATCATTACAATTACCGAATCTCTTTTCTTTAAATGTCTGTATAAGATAAGATTTAAAAGGATTGCTGTACCCGCAGTTAATAATGCTGCTAAAACAAAAGCCAGCCAAAATGGCAGGCCCAGCTGTACCTTAAATAAAAAAGCAAAATAAGCACCGAGTGTCATTAAATCACCATGTGCAAAATGTCCAAACTTCAAAATCCCATAAATTAATGATAATCCAATTGCACCCAGTGCTATAATTGATCCGAGTATTACTCCATTCAAAAACAACTGTAAGACCATAGACTTATCCTCCCAAAAAGAGCTGCGCTACTTCTTTATTCTCAAGTAAGCCTCGCCCACTATCTTCGTATTTTTTTTCACCAGCAGCCAGCACATAACCTCTATCTGACATTGCTAAAGCTTTTTTTGCATTTTGTTCTACCATTAAAATTGAAACTCCTGTTTTATTAATTTCTTCAACTTTTTCTAAAATTAAATCGATAAACATCGGTGCCAGTCCGGCTGTTGGTTCATCTAAGAGCAGCAGTTTGGGCTCCATTACCAGAGCTCTGCCAAAAGCCACCATCTGTCTCTGCCCACCACTTAAAGTACCTGCTTTTTTCTTTCTCTTCTCAATTAGCGGTGGAAACAGATTATAAATTAAATCAAACCTGTCGCTGAGCTTCTTTGTTGATACATAAGCACCCAGTTCCAGATTTTCTTCCACGGTTAAAGTTGGAAAAATATTGTCAGTCTGTGGTACAAAAGAAAGTCCTTTTTTTATCATCTGGTCAGTTGCTGTAGCTGTTAAATCACTGCCCAGATAATTAATTTCTCCGCCCATAATATCAACTAGAGAAAAAATAGATTTTAAAAGAGTGGACTTTCCGGAGCCGTTGGGCCCCACAATGGAAACAATCTCTCCCTGTTCAACATTTAGAGAAATACCGTGGATTATCTCTATTTCACCATAACCGGCATAAATTTCATTAATTCTCAACAATAAGACCACTCCTTAAGCCGTTTTTTCTCCCAGATAAGCTTCTAAAACCCGGGGGTTGCTCTTAACTTCAGCCGGAGTTCCTTCAACTAAATGCTTACCGTCATTCATTACAATAACTCGATCACAGATATTCATTATTAAATCCATATTATGCTCAATCAAAAGTATAGTTTTTCCTCTTTCTTTTAATTTAATAATATTTTCTGCAATTTTATTCAATAAAGTCGGATTAACACCGGCTCCTGGTTCATCCAGCATAATTAATTCTGGATCGGCCATTAATGCTCTTCCAAGTTCCAGCAGTTTCTTCTGTCCACCCGATAGGTTAACAGCCATCTCATCAGCCAGGTGAGTCATCTCCAGAAATTCTAAAGTCTCAAAAGCTTTAGCCTCAACTGACTTTTCTTCTCTACTTACTTTTGCCGAATTAAACCAGCTGTTCCAGAGGTTTTCTCCACTCTGTCCTGAAGGTACAAGCATTAGATTTTCCATAACCGTCATCTTTTTTAAAGTTTTCGGGATCTGAAAAGTTCTGGCCAGACCAAGACGCGCAATCTGGTGCGGTGCAAAATTATTTACTTTCTGCTCAGAAAAATAAACCTCCCCCTGATCAAGATCTAAAGATCCGGCAATTAAATTGAACATCGTTGTTTTGCCAGCTCCATTTGGACCAATTAAACCAGTAATCGTATTCTTTTCTACTTCAAAAGAACATTCGTCTACTGCTCTAAATCCACTAAACTCTTTTACTGCACTTTTTACCTTTAACATAAAACATCTCTCCTTTCTACTCATCTACTCAATTTGTTAGCTTTATGTTAATTTGCTTTAATACTAATCCTTTTTATGGCAGGTGTCAAGTAGCCCAGTTACAATAAAGTTTTTAATCCCATTATCCAGGGATACATTGCTTCTTATTATCCATTTTATTCTTTTTAAACAAATTATTGGTTTTGTTTAGCCAGTTTAGATTGACTTATCTATCAGCATTATTATATAATTTAAGCAATAGAAGGGTGGGTAAGAAATATGAAAATAAGCAAATTATTAGAGAAGAATTTAATTAATCTTGATCTCAATACTAGTGATAAAGAAGAAACTTTAAGAGAAATGGTTAATTTATTAAAAATAGGGGATAAAATTCAGGTCCAGAATAAATTTCTGGCAAAAATAATTGAGAGAGAAAAAGAAGGCAGCACAGGTTTTGGGAGAGAAATTGCGGTCCCCCACGGTAAAAGCGAAACAGTTAACGAATTATCCCTGGCTATTGGCAGATCAAAACCAGGAATTGAATATCACAGTCTGGATGGAAAAAAAGTAAAACTGATATTTATGGTAGCTGATTATCCAGATTATTCACCTAAATATTTAAAATTAGTTTCGACTCTTGTCAGCTGGCTGAGAGAGGATGATTTCAGGAAAAGCTTACTTGAGGCAGAAGGAAAAACAGAATTTATAGAGCTTTTTAAAGAAAAAGAAAGATCTACTGAATAACAGCAGATCTTTCACCAGAATTTAAAGATAAAATAATATCTATTCTTTTATACCCTGGGTAGCAATTCCTTTAACGAAAAACTTCTGGGCCAGTAAAAATACAATTAGAGTTGGAATTACCACCATGATAGTTCCTGCCATAATAATTCCCCAGTCCCGTTCTGAAGAACTGGCAAAAAGCATTTTTACTCCCTGCTGAGCTAGCTTTTTTTGATCATCATTAATAATAATCAGCGGCCAGAGATAGGCATTCCACATCACTAAAAAGTTAACTACAGCCAGTCCAGCAAGATTAGCTCCCGATAAAGGTAAGAGAATCTGAAATAAAAACCGAAAAGGTCCACAGCCATCTATTTGAGCAGATTCCATAATAGACTTAGGAATAGTCAAAAAGTGCTGCCGCATCAAAAAAGTTGTAGTGGCACTTGCCAGAAACGGTAAAACCAGACCTGAAAAAGAATTTCCCAGCCCCAGGCGGCTTATAAACTCAAACAGAGGAACTACCCGCACCTGCATCGGCAGCATTAAAGTAAATAAGACTGCAAAAAACAAAAACTTTTTGTATTTAAACTCAAAATGCGAAAATGCATAACCACTTAAAACTCCCAGCCCCAATTTCCCTAACATCACAACAGAAGAAGCCAGAATACTATTAACTAAAATTTTATCAAGGCTGACTAAGTTCCAGGCCTTAATATAATTATCAAAATATAATCTGTCAGGTAAAAATGATGGTGGATAAGAAAATATCTGGGCTCTGGGCTGCATACTGACACTGATGCCGAAAATAATTGGCATTAAGACAATGAAAGAAATGAAAATCAAGACTAGGTGTAGTGCTATTTTTTTATAAATACTATAGGGACCTCTATTTAAATCAAACATATTTAATCACCTTTCTCTTATTGATAATGTACATTATTTGCACCATATTTAAAATGAAAAATAGTCACTATAATTACCAGGGCTAATAGGATTACAGATTGAGCTGCTGCAATTCCCGGCCTGAAATTAATAAACATTTCTCTATATAATTTATAGATTACAATATTTGTAGAATCAGCGGGTCCACCCTGGGTCATAATATCTACAATTCCAAAGCTTTCAAATACACTGAAAATAATATTCATGATAATTAAATAAAAAGTCGTAGGAGATAATAAGGGAATTGTAATATCTTTAAATATAGTTACAGCTCCTGCCCCATCAATCTCTGCAGACTCATAAACACTATCTGGTATTGCCTGCAGGCCTGCCAGAAAAAATATTATATTAAAACCCATATTTTTCCAGACAGTTGCTATAATAATCGCCAGAAATGCAAAAAAACTATTCGTTAACCAGTTAACCTGAATATTAAAAGCAAGATCTAATAAATAATTAACCTGGCCTGCTACCGGATTCAGCAAAAAAACCCAGAGAGAACCGGCCACAGTCGGAGAAATTGCATAAGGAATAAAAAATATAACCCTGTAAAATTTTATTCCTTTTAGATTCTGGTTCAAAATAACCGCCAGCAGCAGAGAAAATATCAGCCCAATAGTAATGGTGAAAATAATAAAAAATGTAGATCTCAACAAACTATTGAGATAAGTTGGATCCTGAAATAAATTTATATAATTCTGGATTCCTACAAAAATTCTTTTGCGTCCAAATGGCGCCTGTTTAAATAAGCTTAAAAACACTGAATTAATACTGGGCCAGTATAAAAACAATAACAAAACAATAAATGTGGGGGAAAGAAGTAAATATGGAACAAGTGAATGGGATCGATAATTTAATTTTTGCAAAAAATACACCTCCAATAATAATATCCCTTCCTGATTTTCAGGAAGGGACAGCTGTCAACAATAAACTATATGAATTCTTATTCGTTAAGTTGATTATATTCTTTAAGTGATTTATTTACTCTCTCTGCTGCCTCATCCATTGCCGCTTGAGGAGTCATATTTCCTTCTAATGTTTTTTCAACTGATTCTTCCACAATTTGTCTAACTTCAGGGAAAGTGCCGATTAGTGCTCCCTGAGTCGAAACTGCCTTTTTACTCAGTAGTAACTGTAAAAATGCTGTTAGATAATTTGGATTTTCAGCAAAAAACTTATTATTCATTTCTCTTTCAACTGCCGCTTTGGTTACCGGGAAGTAGCCTGTATTTTCAAACCAGTAAACCTGCTGTTCTTCTTCCGAAAGCCACTTTAAGAATTCCCAGGTAGCTTTCAATTCCTCTTCTGGATGGTCAGCAATTGTCCAGAGACTTGCACCACCAATAATTACTCCCCCGCGATTAGCAGCTGCTGGTCTTGGTAAAAATCCGGTTCCCAATTCAAAACCTGCTGCCTCAGCATTTTCTGTAAACCCGGCCACTGAAGAGGTAGATTCTATTAACATTGCTGCTCTTCCGGAAGAAAATGCCTGATTTGCTCCATCCCAGCCTCGTCCTGGATTAAGCATAATTCCTTCATCAACCATTTCTTTCCACAGTTTAACAAAACGAACTGCTGCCTCTTCGTTTAGATTAGACGCTGTTGCTCTAGCACTACGTCCATTATCATTGTTAACCAGAGTTGCATCCTGGTTTGCAACCATCTGTTCTACAAACCAGCCAACAATTCCCAGTGTAAATCCATAGCGCTCAACTGTGCCATCGTCATTTTTAATTGTTAATTTTCGTGCATACTCTTTTAGTTCTGCAAAAGTCTGAGGGGGTCTATTAGGATCTAAACCCGCTTCTTCAAAAGCATCTCTATCATAATATAAAATTGGTGTAGATGAGTTAAAAGGCATAGAATTCAATTTGCCGTCAATTGTGTAGTAATTTGAAACCGGAACTAAAAATTTGTCCCAGTCAAAACTATTATCTCCCGCTACCTCTTTGCCCAGATCCTCTATTGGCATAATTATGCCGCTGTCCAGCATCATTTGTGTTCCAATTTCGTAAATCTGAATAATATGTGGTGCAGTTCCGGTCTGAACTGCTGACTGAGTTTTAGTCAAAGTATCATTATAAGAACCTGTATATTGAGCTTTAACTTCAACTTGATCATGGCTACTATTAAACTCTTCGACTAATGTGTTTACTACTTCGAGATTATGTCCTCCCATTGCATGCCAAAAATCAATTGTAACTTCTTCTGCCGCTGCCGAAAAACTCACAATAAAACAGAGACTTACCAGAACTAACAAAACAGTTTTTTTCATAAATATTTTTCACTCCCTTTTGATTTGATGAAAATAGAAATCTACTAAAATGATTTTCTCTATCTGTAATATTAGCACTGCAAAGTTAAATCTAGATTTCTAAAAGGTTAAGTTTAGGTAAATTAAAAAATATCCCTGTATACTATTATAATAGGTCTTAAAACTATTCACATTTACTCTTTATTGAACTATAATAAATATATAGAAATATTCAGAATATTAATTTAGGAGGGGTTGAAATGAAAAAAGTTGAAGCTTTTATCCGATCTGATAAGTTAAATGAACTGGTCACAAAATTAAATTCTATGGGCCTGAAGGAATTAAATATTCTGGAAGCGAAGAACTTTAATCAAGATTTAATTGATTTAGCAGATAGTGATTTAAAAATAAAATTTACCCCGATGATGAGGATAGAATTCGTTATTAATTATACCGAAGTTGATAAATACGTAGAAGCAATTAAAAACACGGTTCAGACTGGTGAGAGTGGTGACGGTAAGATTTATGTCAGTGATATAGAAAACTCCGTTAAAATAAGCACTGGGGAAGAAGGACTAAAAGCTATAGCTTAAAATTAGCAATCGAGTAGGAGGGAAATAATTAATTTATTCCCCGTCCTCTCACACCACCACAGCATATCGTTCGGTACTGGGCGGTTCATTAAGAATTAATTACTTATGCATATCTTTCCGTAAAACTAAAGTATCCCAGTTTCTTTAACAACTGGTTGGTAAAGGTTCTTGCAAGTATTTGGCTATTGGATATTCTCCAGTAGACTTTTCTTGTGTTGGCATATTCCCACGCTTTGGGCTTTTTAATACCTAATTTCCTGAGCATCCTAAAGCGGGTTTTGACCTTTTTCCACCGTTTCCAGTAGCACATTCTTATTCGTCGTCTGGTCCACTGGTCTAAGTCTCTCATCTTGCTTTTCATATCAGCTATTTTATAATAGCTGACCCAGCCCGTGATTGTCTGTTTTAGTTTCTTAAAACGATATTTCATCGTCCAGGGCTTGCTTCTTGATGTGAGTTCTTTTATCTTTGCTTTAATTTTCTTGATTGATTTCGGGTGGACTCTAACCCTCACTTCATCTTTTGTCCGATAAAATGAAAACCCCAGAAATTTTCTTCTCCAGGGTCTGCCGACTGCACTTTTTGTTGTATTAACTTTAAGTTTCAGTTTCTTTTCAATAAATGCAGTTAGACTTTTCATAACTCTTTCGGCTGCCTTTCTACTTCTGACATAGATCTGGTTGTCATCAGCATAGCGACAGAATTTATGATTGCGTTTTTCCAGCTCTTTATCCAGTTCGTCCAGCATAATGTTACTAAGTAGTGGACTTAAAAACCCGCCCTGCGGGCATCCTTCGTCTGTTTTCTTAATTAAATCATCAATCATTACTCCTGAGTTAAGATAAGCTTGTTATGAGACAAGAAATATTTCAGTAACCAGGACATGTTTTTCACCAGTAAATATTTAAAAGAACAGGGTATTCTCATACCCTGAAATTAATTATTGTTCATTTTCAATTTTTTTCTCCAGACCTT
>Ga0209300_1000931_pt1 | contig 12699 bp, 11 predicted proteins | sample Shrwel_input2_RT_FD_187535 | JGI IMG/M metagenome (GOLD analysis project Ga0209300, IMG submission 187535) | Subsurface microbial communities from deep shales in Ohio, USA - Utica-3 well 1 S input2 RT (SPAdes) (version 2) ... | reverse complement strand
CCAAGCCGGGCAGTCGCCGGTTTCTGATCCATGCCTAATGTCCCCTTGGCCACGCGGGTGTAACGAGTGCCCCGTGGCCCTTTTTCAGGAGAAGCATCATGATTAAAGGGTTAGCCATCACGCCTCCCGTGTTGGGGCGCATCAGTATCGGTCGGGTTGTTGAGAAAAACGGCATCCGGCTGCCACAAAAAGACAATCAATTTACCATCACCTCCCAGATCCAGGAAAAGGATGGCTGGGTACTGCATCCCCTGGACGAAGAGCTGAGAAAGGATGCCCCAAACAGCAAGCTTCGGACCATCCCGGTACGCATGCTGTTCAACGAAGCCGATCTTAACCTTCGCGCTGAATACACCATGTTCGACCGGAAAAGCGGACGGCCTATGTGTGTTGGGAACGGCGATACCTGCAAGCGTCTGACGCAATCCGGTGTCCAGTCATTGCCATGCCCTGGGCCAACGCTCTGCGAGTTCGGCAAAGGTGGCCTGTGCAAGCCCTACGGGCGCCTGAATGTGAAGATCGGTGACGACGATGATCTCGGCACCTTCATCTTCCGCACAACCGGTTACAACAGCATCCGGACGCTTGCGGCTCGGTTGAGCTATTACCAGGCAGTGTCCGGTGGCTTGTTGGCTTACATGCCGCTGGAACTGAAGCTACGGGGCAAAAGCACGACCCAGAGCCGGCGAACGCCCATTTTCTATGTGGATTTGGTGATCAAGGAAGGGGTGTCATTGCAGGAAGCAGTGGCAGAGGCAAAAGAAACAGCCAAAAGGGTGGCAGAGGAGGGCATTGACCAGGCCGCGCTGGATGCGGCGGCTGCCAAAGGATTTGGGAATGCGTTGTTTGAGTATGATGACGATGAGATGAGTCAGCTGGTGGAAGAATTTTTTCCAGCTAATACAGCGGAGGGCGCGCCGGGTACTTCCACGGTAGTCTCAAAGCTGAGGAAAGATCTAGACATAAATCGGTCGGCTTCAGGATAGAGGTAGGCGAGTGACCCACCGGGGTCACTCGCCTATGTCAGTTTATTTTTTTCTCAGCGTTTGCCTGAAACCAGGCATTTGAAGGGAGAGCCGGGCATGATAGCCGTCGTTCATGCCTGGAGATAGAACCCGAGTTGCCATTTTTACGTGCATTGCCTGATTTCGGGCGGTGGGCTCACTAAAGGGGACAATAGCATCATTCCATGCACTAGTACCTGTTCCCGGTGAGGGCACTGTCCAGCTGTTTTCGCGGCCGAAAGGCGGGGGTTCTCAGAAGCTCTGTTAGGACTGGCGAGCTGCACAGGCTCAAAGAACCGGGTTCTATCGATGAATTGTTCAACGAAGTGACGTAGAAGGGGGGTACGCCCGACGCTGCCTAAACCAGGCGGAGCAAGTGGTGAATTACCTGGCCCGTTACACTCATCGCATTGCCATCAGCAACGGTCACAGGCAGGTAACCGGATCAAGCTCAGGTACAGGGATTACTGGGAGGACGGAGCGTCATAAGACCCTGCAGCTGGAAGAAACGGAACTTATTACCCGGTTTCAAGTATGGAGTGGGAGTGACGGGGTAGCCGCTGTTACTGGCGGTTACCAGCGAGCGTTACATTTCCGGAGGAGCTGGGCTTCGTCCGGGTTATGGCTGGAAATTAAAGAATCAGCCGGGTAGTCTGACCCAAAATACTCAGGGAAGAGGCATTTATGGTAAACAGCAGGAAGATACGCACTCCCAGCAAGCGCACTTGCCCATTCAGGTTGCCGTTCCATCACCCGTCCAATCTTTACTTTTATCCTTACACGTTGTCCGCTGGCCTTTGTGGCAGCGGCATAGTCCAACGCACATTTAAAGGTCATGCTGCGCACAGAAATTAAATTTTTTCAGTGTTAAGCGCCAGAGGAGAATCATGGAAAAATACGTCGAGCTTTCCGACACGAGTTCCGATTTTGCGAAGGAAAACGTCTGGTTTGAGCATTGTGAGTTGAACCAGATTCCGTTCATTACAGTGAAAATTCGCTCTAAATATGCTGATGTCCACTGGGATTACATAAACTACTCAAACGAGGTTGACGAAATTCTCGACAGCATTGGTACGACTCTTCGAGATAGCGCAGTCGAGATTTTTAACCAGTACGCCAGCAAGAATTCGAGGTATACCGCAAGTGGGCACTTGGTCTGGTTCAAAAATCTTGAGATTGAGCAGGCGCGGGGGGGGAAGCCGCCTCAGATCTCTACGACCTCGTTGTTAGATCTATAGAGCGGAATAGTGCTTAACAAATCGCAGCAGTAAGTGGCCGGTGGCTGGCAGACGCCCTTTCCATGGCACCTTCGTCGCCACTCCAAGGCCTCGGTCGTGCTTCGCCGTTCGGTGTTTTGGTGCATTCTTTGACCAGTTCAAAAACGAATTTTTAGGAGATGCTTTGAAAGAAAATGGTGGTGCGAACCCAGCCGCAGAATTTGATGATTTGAAGCGAAAAGTTGTTCGCGCTCTGGGCGAAGTAAAACCGGCAGGCTCCCCCCACTCAGAAGATGAGCCAAAGTCCCTGTTACTTTCTTCCAGAACACAAGGTAGTAAACTACTGCCATCATACTACTTGGTGTATTTTCTACTAGTTGATTTTCTTCAGTATCCGAGAATGGGTCAGTCGGAGAAAAGTGCCTGGACTGTGCCAATTAGGTATGGAGGTCGGCTGTACGCAATCGAACACCAAAAAATGGGGCTTCGAATCTGTGCTCCAAATAGTGACCCAAACGCGCGAATGAGCGGTCGACCAAACGAACAACAAGAAATGGATTCTGAATTAATCGCGAAAAGGATTCAAAAAGCAGTGTCTTGTGCTGCCCCTTATTTTAGTTGGCTAGCAGAGAAAGAAGCGGAGGGTAATAGGCTAAATGTATTAAACCATTGCAGATGGCTTTTCGAGCGCTTTCAATTTTTTAGGACAAAGTTTTTCGATCAAAAGGATGAAATCGAGCGTCGGAATGATAGCCTACGCCAAAACAAAGACCGAAATGATATTCAGTCAATATTGGGGTGCTTAGATTCAGGCTTACTCAAATCATCTACGGAAGCTGATTGGATAGCTCAGGCGGCGGTGGATGCATTTTTTAGTTGGTCCGAGCACGCATTTATACATTTAGCCATATTAAGAGGTCGGGTTAAGAACGGCACTCAGGTGGCTGATCTGGCGGCAACCAATTGGAAAGAGAAGTTTCGAGCTGCTCTGGACCTCGATAACCGTGTTTTCAAAATGCATTACGATACGCTTTTGGTCATACGGGTGCAGATGCGAAATTTTATGGCTCATGGTGCTTTTGGTAAGCGCGGTGAGGCATTCTTGTTTCACTCTGGGGCTGGTGCGGTTCCGATCCTGCTCACTGAAGATGCAACCAACAGTTACTCGTTTTCGGGAGATCCCGACTTCGATGAAGTTGAGGCAATTAAATCAATCGACTCGTTCTTGAGTGATCTTTGGTCAAGTGAGATCTCTGCAGCGGAACCTCACCTCTTTAGCAAATTGCCCAGCATACTCACTTTCGCCTCTGACGGTTCATACTCAAAAGCTATGAAGTCAAAAGAAGCAATGTCACAGTTGGTAGAGTACCTAGAGAATCAAATGGACGCAGCTGCAAACATGGATTGGTAAACGGGGGCGTCAGCTAATCAGACGATCAACGGCAGCCTCCCGATGCGTTTTCCTTAACAGAGTAGTATATGGTCTCAGTTTGGAGGTGGGAATGCACAAGTTCACTGCTAAAGATGGAAACCGATATTATATCGATTTAGACGATGGGCAGGATATTACAGTATTTGATTGTAATAAGAATCGAGTGGGCTCTATTACATTTATGCATGTAAATGAAGATGACTGGTGGATGTCTAGTTATTTTTATCTTCAGAACCTTGACTTAAATCGCTGCAAGAGACTTGGTATTGGAACTGAGGTGTTTCGCCTTCATAAAAAGATCTTTCAAGAGCCCATTGTAGCAGCTAGTGAATTTGATCCGAAGATGGATGATGGCAGTCACCTCATCGATGATGGCATACCTTTTGTTGCGAAAATGCGTGAGAAAGGGCTTATTTGTGCAGAGGTTGGCGATGAAAATTTTATGGATGATGACTACTAGCCTGTTCTGGTGACCCTATGTATGCGACAAGCGAGTGATCAAGCAGCAGTGGTTCGAAATGAAAGGGGATAGTTAATGGAAATGGTGATTTCAGTGGGCGCCTTTATGGTCTCTTTGCTGGCATTGTACCTTTCCCACTGGCATCAATCTTCAAAAGCAGTTCTTTGCTTTAATAGCCGGTTATTTGATTGCGTCAGTGAACGGACGAATAGAGAACTGAGCTACACGTTCAGCAATACCGGTAACCAGGAGCTTTACATCAAGGATATCGCTCTGTTGATGGGACCATCTCCGCTTGGGCATTTAAAACATGACGCTCCGTACCTTGAAGTCCCAATCAATCATCTTGATCCGTTTGTGTTAAAACCAGGGGAAATTCGGCCTTTCACTGTGGTGCACGATGCAGCCTATCGGCCGCCAAAGGAATCAGATCCAAATCAGCATCGGTATACAATATTGAGCCTTGAGGTGATCTCCGCAAATGGGAAACGCTACCAAGTTACTCATGATATCTCAGAGTTAGGAGCAACAGGGCCGGATTTGAAAAATCCAATCTGGCAAGGAGTTCCCATGGGTAATTCGATATGAGCGACCTTTGCATAACTATAGGCTGCACATGGAGACTAACTACACTCCGGTTCGTTGCCTCCCCGTTACCACAGTGGATGGCTTTTTCGAGAGTCAAATACGAAGGGCCATAAGCATTCAATCAATCCCTTCCACCCCGACCCCATTCTTAGCCAACCAGCTCTTCCTCCGCTCATAATCCGGCAAAACCCTCTCCACTCGCTTCCAGAACTGCGGCGTATGGTGCGGCTCATGCAAGTGTGTCAGCTCATGCACCACCACATACTCCACAATCTCGCGCGGTAAAAGAATCGTCTTCCAGTTGAAGTAAAGGCGGTTTCCCCGGCCGCAGGAGCCCCAGCGATAACCCAGGTCCTGGATTTTTACGCCAGCTGGCTCAACGCCCATGCGTGCGGCTAGTGCCTGCACTTTCTCGTTCAGGTAAATCTGGGCCTTGGTGCTGTACCAGTGAATGAAGTGCAATTTCGCGTCAGGCTGCAGGTCTCTGCGTAGGCGAAATCGACCTGCCACCAACTTGAGGGGAGCTTGCTGGTCATCAACGAGTTTCAGGCGATAGCTCCGGCCCAGGTAAAGGAAGCCTTCGCCATTCACATACTCCTTACGGGGCTGAGGCTTTTGGAGCTCGGCTTTTTCGGCCAGCTTCTGGTAGATCCAAAATTTTTTCTCTTGAACGAAGTCCTTGAGAAGTTGATCTTCGACACCTTTGGGAGCGGCAATTACCAGGTCGCCCTCGCGGTCCACGATGATTTCCAGGGTCTTTCGCCGTTTGCTATGGCGCACCTCGAAAGTCAGATCGTCTACCTGCAATTCCATCACTCGTTTACCAATTTGCTGTGATTGGCTTTGGCCAGGTCAATCAGTTTGTCCAGTAACCCATCCAGTTTATCCATGGGGAAGAGATCCAATTCGAACAGTTCTTCGAACAGCCTGCCCCGCAAACGCTCCTGGTCCGGCAGGTGGGACGGTTTCCAGAAATCCGGGATGCGCAATTCTTCCTGGATAATTTGAACAGTGGAGGCGGTGGCTTGCTCCAGGCTCTCCTGTTCATCGGCTGCAGGGAGCGCATCGGTTCCGTATTTCACCTCGGTCATCAGCCTCAAAAAGGGTAGATGATTGGAGGGAAGGGCGGACGTCGGCTCATCGTCCGTTGCTTCGTCGTCTTTCAATTTCTTGACCAGACTCGATAAAGCATCCACTTGCTCCTGCCAGAGCCCGTCGAGCTGGTCCAGAATCTCCTTCAAGCGTTCGCTTAACTTTGTGTATTTCACCGGGTCTTCGTCCAGGTGTTTACGCACGTGAGAGCGCACCGCATGCTCCATTTCGGATGCCTTGGCCCGATCACTGACTTGCCGGCTTATGTGCTGATCAAAATCGGTGTCCGTTAATTGCACCGGCGGAATCTTCGGGTTGATGCCCAGAGAGATCATGTAATCGTCGATCAGCTTGCGGACTTTGTTGCCAACGTCTTTACCCAGCTCCGGGCTGTCCTTGTAACGATTTCGCGCCAGGGCGTGAATGTAGGCCAGTTGTTTTGCATCGTTCACAAACTCCAGCGCTTCCGGGCGGGGCAGCACGTCATCCAGCGTTCGGTTGAATTCCTTCAGCTTAACGATGAACTCGGCTCTCAATCTTTTATCGCCCAATGCCGTAACTGCCTCCTCTGCATCCTCCAGGCTATCAACGCCCTGTTTTCTCAGCACATCGACGACACGGAGGTGGCGGTCCCGTAGCATCGGGATTTCGTCTTTCAGGCTTTGCAGTGCGCCTTCGACATCCTCATCACTGTAGGCGGCAAGTGCCTCTTTCAGGTGATTGGCAACGCCATAGTAGTCCACCACAATCCCACAGCGTTTCCCGAAGCCGGTACGGTTCACCCGGGCAACCGCCTGAAGCAATTCCGCTTCACGGATAGGGCGGTCCAGATACATCACGCCCGCGATGGGGGCGTCAAAGCCCGTTAGCAGCATGGATTTGACGATCAGGAAACTGAGCGGGTCCGCCTTTTCAGGATCTTTGTGAAACAGCGGTTTCTTGAACCGACTGATGTTGTGCTCGATTTCAGCCCTGTCACTCCATTGCGCCCAGCCGCTGTCATCGTTGTTGCTGCTACTGAATACCACGGCAAAATCCAGTTTCTGCAACAGGTCGCGGTTTTGCCAGGCTTTAATAGCCGCTTGGACTCGCGGTGGTCGAGTAATTACGTCGGTTTCAGCGATGTTCTTGTCTTCAGCCGGCAGTGCCATGGCCTCTTCAAGTAGCTTTGACCGGGCCTGTTTGAGTGCTTCCAGGTACCGGATTGCGGCGCGACGGCTATAGGCCACTAGCTGAGCCTTGAATCCATTCGGAAGAATGTTGGTCACATAGTGGCGGAGAATGTCGGCGGCCTTCTCCTCGATGAGCAGGGGTGCTTCAAAGATCTGGCCCTTGGTCGCGTATTTCTTTTTGATCAGCTCCAATTCATCTTTGGTTCGCTCCTTGAATAGATCCTCGAACAGATCGTCGAGATTGGCGCCTTCCTTGACGGCACCTTCTGCCGTTCGGCCTTCATAGAGGATGGGTACCGTGGCGCCATCTTCTTCTGCTTCCTTGATGGTGTAGCGGTCAATGTACTCGCCAAAGATGTCGCTGGTTTGTTTCTTCTTGCCCATGATGATGGGCGTGCCCGTAAACCCAATTCGGGCAGCATTGGGTACAGCCTGCAGTAGGTTGGCGTGCAGATCACCCGCCTGGGTCCGATGAGCCTCATCGATCATCACCAGAATATCCGGGCTGTCGTTGATCAGCCCCAGTGGTTTTGCGGGAATGGGTTTTACCGGTTGGCTGTCAGTTTCTTCCGCCGCATCTCGGCGATTGAGCTCAAGCCCACGTTCCTCTTTGGGAGGTGGGTATGCGGCAGAAACGCTCTCATGCTCACGGTATTTCTGAATGGTTGCGAAAACGAGTCCCGGGCCGGGCTGCCCCAGAAGTGATTTCAGTTTGCCGGTGTTGTTGGCGATCTTGACGGTTTCACCGGTCAGAGTGGCAGTGCCAGACAACTGATCCTGGAGATCCTTTCGATCCGTGATCACGACGACTTTGAACCGACGAAGATCCGGGTCGGTTCTCATCTTGAGAACCAGGAATACCATCGTGAGGCTTTTACCGCTGCCCTGAGTGTGCCAGATAATGCCGCCCCGGCGGTCATGCTCGCCATCTTCAATTCGGGTTTTGCCGCTTTTCAGGCGCTGGACGGCGAGTGTTACGGCTCGGTACTGCTGGTACCGGCATACGAGTTTGATGGTTTGGCCACCCGTGCTCATGAACAGCATAAAATGGCGGACGATATCGAGCAGATTGGCCGGTGGCAGCATGCCAGCGATCAACCGTTGTTGAGAGGACAGTGAACTAACACCGAGATTTTCTGCTACCTCGGCTTCTGACCGAGGCACCACAGTTTTCCAATTCAGGTAATGGCCGAATCCGGCACCGATCGTTCCCACTCGTGCATCGTCAAAATTCGAGGCCACCATAAACTGATTGGTAGAGAACAGGGCAGGGGCGCCCTCGTGTTCTTCCACTTCGAGATCGTGGTAGCGCTGATCATGATAACGGCGCAACTGGTCTACAGCATCGGTCAGGCCCTCGGGAACCGTGCGGCCTTTGCATTCGATGACGACGAGGGGGATGCCATTAACAAAAAGAACCAGGTCGGGGATCACATGGCCTTTCCAGCCATCGTGCCCAGGCGGGCATTTGACCTTGAACTGATTCACTACGGTGAAGGTGTTGTTCTCAGGGTTTGCCCAGTCAATGAACTGGATGGTTTGCCCCCTGCCGCTGTCCCAGTCTGGCAGGCCCTCTACAGTGATTCCGCCGTGAAGTAGCTCCGTGGCCAGTTGATTGGCTTCCATCACTTTATTGGCGGGAAGGCGGGTGATGGCTGAAATCGCCTGATCAATACGGCGCTCGTCCAGCCACGGCGAGCCGTTCCGGGTATTGATGGCCACAAGTCGTTCCCGAAGCAACGACTCCATGACGACCTGGGCAAAGGTTTCACGATGGGTAACAGCGGGCTCTTCCAGCGAGCCCTCAATGTAATCCCAGCCTTCCTGTTCCAGTTGTCGAATGAAAGGGAGCTCGACTTCAGTAAATTCCGGGCCGGGCATTACAACTCCTGTTTTTTAATCCATTAAAAATTGTGCAATCTCTCGATGGCCAGATTGAGCATGCTGTCATCAAACAGCTTCACCTTACGTTCAGCCGCAGCTGTTCCGGCAGGCCAATTCTGTAATCCTTTTTTGACGCTTGCCAGATTGGGGGAACACCCTTCGCGCTCGATCAGCCAGTCTACCGTTGCGAGAAGCTCCATGCCCAAGGGTGACTGGAAACCATCGATCAATTCCGACACGTGCTCCAACGCAGCTTCATAAGCGTTTGCTTCGCCGGATTTGAGATAAAGGTGAACCTTCTCTTTGCGTGACTGCTCAAACCAGATGACGTCCTCAGGTTTGGCATCGCCCAAGCGTTTCTCGCAGCGTAAATAACTGCCGTCCAGAGAGTCCAGCAAATGCCGTAATCTGTCTGCGTATGGGCCGTAACGGTTGGCCTCAAAGCGCAGATCCATGGGATCTTTCAGGCCAGACTTCACAATGGCGCGCTCCATGAACCAGGCCAGTTTCTGGATTTCCAGCAGTGAACACTCAATTCCGAGCACCCAGTAGCGGCGAACCAGCTCAGCAATCAGTGCGCGGGGTGGTGTCAGTTTCTCTACGCCTGTTCGACGCGTTACGTTCTGGTATTCGGCCGTCGGTTCAAACAAAACAATACGAACATCGGTAAGGTCACCCAGGACTTCTTCAATCCGGGGCTTCACCGTGGCCCAATTTAACCCTCCATTGCCACTCCCCAGCGGTGGGATGGCGATGGACTTTATGCCCTTTTCAGAGATCACCTTGCGAAGATCCTGAAGGCCGGCATCTATCCATTCCAGTTTGGTTTTGGTGCGCCAGTGCTGCTTCGTCGGGAAGTTGATGATCCAACGCGGCCCCATCAAGTCAGTCCGTTCGGTCACAAACATTTGGCCGGTACGCACCTGGTGTTCCTTGCAGGCTTTCGCGTAGGCATGGAAGTTTTCAGGGAAGGCTTCCTTGAACATCAAAGCAATGCCTTTGCCCATCACGCCAACGGTGTTGACCGTGTTCACCAACGCGTCGACATCCGCTTCCAGTAAATTGCCTTTCGTATATTCGATCATCAGAAGAACCAGCTCGGTTTACTGTGTATGCCCAAATTCAGTTGCCGCTCAGCAGCCAATGCGTGAACTTCCGCTTTAACCCGGTCATTGTAGGTTACCACGCCCAAGAGAGCATCCACCGGGAGATGGCGGTGAATAAGCGCTTCGGCCTGGTAGCGTTCCGATTTGGCGGGATCTTCCGGATCTTTCCGAAAATCCCTTGCCTGTAAAAGCTTCCACGGAACCATATTCGCCAGCTGGCTGAGGTCGTTGCTGAAACTGGCATTGAAAAGATACGCATGCCGATCCGTAAACAGGAACCGGATGCTTGCTTCGCTCACCTTGTGAAGAGAGCTGACCAGAATAACGATGTCTGCCTTGGGGCGCTGGGGCACGTTACGGCCTGTGACAATGTTGAGCAGCATGGGAGAGTAGGGTGTGAAGTAAAACGGAATGTAATCCGACAACACGCCGGACGGCTCCATGGGAACCGTCCGTTCCTTTCTTCCTTCAATGAGCTCCTGGTTGCCAATGCTGACGAAGCCCTGATCTTGTTGGGCGCTGGACCGGCAATGGATGCCATTATCAAATACCCAAGGGAGATTTCTCCGATGAGTGATTCGAAATATCAAAGCCTTCTCTGGCGTCAGGTCTTTCTCAAACCCCATGGCAGTTACTCCGGCGCGTGGCTACGAGTGCATATCTTCCGAGAGTGCTTTTTTGCCCATGGCTCTCTCGATTAGCCCCATCAGCAAACGCTTTCTCGACTCGAAGAACCCAGTAAAGTCATCGGACCGTAATTGGGCTGTTGGAATGAAGTGTCCCTCCAGAATGGCATTCATCTCAGGGTCTTCGAGCTGCACCTGGTCATGATTCTGAAGCTTGGCCAGATAACGTGACGGCGCATCCCCACCAATCATCCGGTTGGCCTTATAGGAAATCGGAGTTTTGTTGATGATCGAGTCATAAACCTTGGGCGGGATGCCGTTGGCCTCACACCAGGCGCGAGGGAAGATGTGGTGAATATCCAGCGCCACTTCCTGGGTGTCCAGCTGTTGGATGTTGCCTTTCCAGAAGAAATCGGAGGCGCCTTCACGCAGGATCAGGACGTTGATGCCCTTGTACGCTGCACTCAAGCGGCTACGCAGAGACTCAAGGCGTTCCGGGTCAAAGGAAGCATCGGTGACGGTACGAGGTGTTGAGCTGTCGTCCTCGAACCAGTACATCAGCTCTTCGAGATCTACTGCAATGCGGGTTTCAACGGCGCCACCGTAGAGCTCGCCCAATACGCCAGACCAGAACCAGCGGGCCAGCTTCTGGTGAACCTTTGGCTCTCGCCAGCGTTCACCGAGCAGTGTCATTGTCGCAGCAAGTGGCACCAGTTGGGTGCCGTAAGGCAGCTCTTTCCGGCTGAAGAAGCATTCACCTGCCAGGAACTTGGAGGCTTCAATGAAACCGGCCTCAACTTCATCGGCCCATTTCTGGTAAGCACTCAGAGGCAACTCCAGTACAGAAGCACGCTTGGCGCTGACCGGTCGAACCTGCTTGCCCTGTTTCCCGTCGTCGATGTCCTGATATTTGCGCTGGCGTGTGTGGAGTAGGGTAATGGCCTGCAGAAAATCGGTGCTCTCGACGCCCTTGAGTAACTCATGTCTGGCAAGTCGTGCCCGGCGGGAGTCCACATTGCGATCTTCTGAGCCAAACCAATCATCCCGCAGATTGTAGCCCTCAGCGGCATAGCTGGCGGTGATCAGTTCGAACACCGATAGCTGCACACCGCCTGTATTGACCTTCTCAAACACGAGGCATACGGCTTCTTTCGTGGTTTCTTTTGTCAGTTCGATGATTGGGAGCTGGTAGGAGCGGAAAGCGTTGATGACTGCCTTTCTGAACTGCATGTAGATGCCGAACGATTCTGGAGAGTGCTCCTGAAGCGCCTCTTCGTAATCATCAGAATTAATGATCTGGTCGCAGGGAAAATACAGCTGCTTGCATTCCAGTTCACGACTGGAAAGATCCAATTCGATGTCGCGTCCGAAATTTGAGCGGGTCTGACGGTGTTCATCCACGCTAATAATGGCATCCTCCAGCCTATTCTCTCCTTCGAGCGACAGCTGGATGTCAAAATAGTAGTGGCGCTTGATTTTCTGTCCTTTGACCGTTCGGGTATCCACTGGACTCACTAATGCAATGGCCTGGGCAAGGCTAGTCAGGCGCTGCTGGCCATCCAGAATCAGGCGTTCGGGGTTATCAGTCACGTCTTTCGCTGATATGCCTTCAACTGGACGCACCTGGAACCTCACCTCACCGCCCGTCTCCATTAACATGACAGCGCCAACCGGGAAGGATCTGGCGATACTGACCAGAAGGCTCTTTACGTGTTCATCATCCCAGACCCAGCCTCGCTGGAAGTCCGGCAGCTGGATTTTGCCGTTGGTGATGTCTTTGAGCAATTCGGGTAGAGAGCGTTTGGTGCTGTCGAAGGTGGTCATACTGCATCCTTGAGTAGTGAGGTAACGCGGACCTTACCAGTTAAAAGGTCATCAGAAATGCCGGCTTTGAGTTTCTTTAGTTTTTTATGCTCTTGGGTGGCTGTGGCAATCTCATCCTCGTGTTTTTTAACGAGGCGAGAGATTGCAAGCTGTTCAGCGTTCTTGGGCTTGGCGGTCGGAACTGCTTCCAACTTGGTACGATTAATCGTGTATAGACCCGAACTCGATGAGGCTGCTTTTCTCCAATATTTTTTTACGGTGTCAGAGTTCATCCATAAGAATGCAAAGTGCGGA
>Ga0209300_1000930_pt1 | contig 12702 bp, 9 predicted proteins | sample Shrwel_input2_RT_FD_187535 | JGI IMG/M metagenome (GOLD analysis project Ga0209300, IMG submission 187535) | Subsurface microbial communities from deep shales in Ohio, USA - Utica-3 well 1 S input2 RT (SPAdes) (version 2) ... | reverse complement strand
GAATTATAAAAAAATATCATTTATTAATGGTGATATAAATAGTCTGCATGGGCAGAAAAGGCTTGAAGGTGTTAAAAAAGCTTTTAAAAAAAATAACCTAACGATTAATTCGGAGCTTATTAAAGATGGAGATTTCTATGCCGAAGATGGCTATCAGTCAATGCAGGAGATTCTTGCTCTTCCAGAAGAAAAATGGCCGACAGCAGTTTTTGCTGCTTCTGATAATCAGGCAATAGGGGTTCTGCAGGCTATGGAAGACAAAGGACTAAAGGCACCAGAAGATATAGCGGTGATTGGTTATGACAATATTGAGCTGGCTAAATATTTAAAGATAACTACTATCTGGCAGCCGATGTATCAGTTGGGACACTTAACTATCGAAGTTCTGCTTAAAGCAATTGATGGGGAAATAGAAGGTAAATACAGCAAAGAATTAGAATTGAAATTATTAAAACGAAAAACTGCTTAAAATTAAAGCTTTTTTCTGATATGATATTATTTATAAATATAAAATAAATTGAGGAAAAGGTGTTTAAGAATGGATCGGGGAAATAAAAAATATCTATTGATTGCTTTAATTTATATTGCCTTTATTTCACTGGGGCTGCCGGATGGTCTGCTGGGGGTCGCCTGGCCGGAAATGAGGGACAGCTTTTCCCTGCCCCTTGATGCCTTAGGTATTATACTAATTGGTTCGACCACAGGCTATCTGCTTTCCAGTTTTTTTAATGGATTTTTTATGCGCAAAATTGGGGTTGCAGTTTTACTCGCATTAAGCTGTCTGGCTACTGCTTTAGCGCTGATAGGCTATACTTTAGTTCTTGTCTGGTGGCTTTTGCCGCTGCTTGCTGTACTGGCAGGTCTTGGTGCAGGCGCTATTGATGCCGGTTTAAATACCTATGTGGAAAAACATTTTAATGAGGGTCTAATGCAGTGGCTGCATGCCAGTTTTGGAGTCGGAGTGACAATTGGACCAATAATTATGTCATCTGCAATTAAGTATTTTGAGAGCTGGAGAGTTGGTTATTTAATTGTTGGCTCAGCTCAGATACTGCTGGCTCTGACCTTTGCTCTGACCTTATCACTCTGGAGGGATCCTGAAAATAGGAAAAAAGCTGAGGCAGCTAAAAAAGAAAATAAGGGCAGTAATAATAAAAAACAGGAGATTAAGATGCTGGATACAATTAAGCATTTACCTGCTCTTTTAAGTGTACTATTATTTTTTATCTATACAGGAATCGAACTAAGTTTGGGTCACTGGACTTTTACCCTTTTTACTGAATCCAGGGGGATAAGTACTGCGGCAGCCGGACTCTGGGTAAGTGTATACTGGGGATCATTTACAGTTGGTAGAATTCTGGCTGGATTTTTAGCCTACAGGTTTTTGAGCAGAAAAATTGCCAAAAACGCAGCTTTTTTAGGCCTTTTTGGAAGTGTTTTAATAGCCCTCAATTTAAATCAGTGGTTATCTTTAATTGGGCTGGCTGTGACCGGGATAGCTATTGCTCCTATTTTTCCTGCTTTAATTTCCAGCACTTCCCACCGAGTTGGCAAAGGACATACTGCTAATACAATTGGGATGCAGATTTCTGCTGCTGGTCTTGGAGGCACTTTACTGCCCGGTTTAGCAGGTGTTTTAGCAAAAAATATTTCCCTGGAGATAATTCCAGTTTTTATAATAATTTTATTTATTGCTTTTTCAGTGATAAATAATCTAGTCAGCAGAGTTAGTAATCAGGCTGCTGAAAAAGCAGCATAATTAAAGAATAAATTAAGACAATGGAGGTATGATGATGAATAAAAAATGGTGGAAAGAAGCTGTGGTTTATCAGGTTTATCCCCGCAGTTTTAAGGACAGCAATAATGATGGAATTGGAGATTTAAGAGGTATTATTGAAAAAATAGATCATCTTGATCAACTTGGTGTAGACGCAGTCTGGTTAAATCCAGTCTATAAATCACCAAATGATGATAATGGTTATGATATAAGCGATTATCAGGCGATAATGGATGAGTTTGGAACTATGGAAGATTTAGAAGAATTGATGGAGCAGCTGCAGGAAAGAGATATTAAACTAATTATGGATTTAGTTTTAAATCACAGCTCAGATGAGCATCAGTGGTTTAAAGAATCTTGTAAAAGTAAGGATAATCCGTATCGAGATTATTATATCTGGAGGGACGGTAAAAATGGTGGCCCACCAAATAATTGGAAGGCCTTTTTTGGCGGTTCTGCCTGGAAATATGATCAGAAAACAGATCAATATTATCTGCATCTGTTTTCACCAAAACAGCCGGATCTGAACTGGGAAAACCCTAAACTGCGCCAGGAAGTTTATGATATAATCAACTGGTGGCTGGAAAAGGGAGTAGATGGATTCAGACTGGATGTAATCAATTTAATTTCTAAAGATCAGCGTTTTCCTGATGGAAAAAAGGATGGACTTGCCGGGCATGAATATTTTGCTAATGGACCGCGTGTGCATGAGTTTATTCAGGAAATGGCAGAAAACACCTATAATAATTATGATGCAATGACTGTTGGAGAAACTCCTTTTGTTGATAAAGATGAAGCAATTAAATTTGTTAAAGAAGAAAGAGAAGAGTTTTCGATGGTTATTCCTTTTGAACATCTGGAATTTGACCGTAAAGAGGGCTGGGATAAAATTACAGATTGGGAGTTAAAAGAACTAAAAGATTTAATGAGCCAATGGCAGTATAAGCTGCAGGAAAATAACGGCTGGACCAGTCTCTATTTTTGTAATCACGATCAGCCAAGAATTGTTTCTCGTTATGGAGATGAGGGTAAATATCGTAAAGAGTCAGCTAAAATGCTGGGAACAATGCTGCATACCTTAAGAGGAACACCTTTTATTTATCAGGGAGAAGAAATAGGAATGACTAATATTAGCTTTGATTCTTTAGATGACTTTGATGATATTGAAACCAGGGGATATATTAAAGAAATGCAGGATAAGGAAGAAATGAGTGAAGAAGAGATTCTTGAGATTGCAAATTATAGAACTCGTGATAATGCCCGAACTCCTATGCACTGGAATGACAGTAAATATGCTGGTTTTTCGGAAGTTGAACCCTGGTTAAAGATGAACAGCAACTATCCGAAAATTAATGTAGAAAAAGATCTTGCTTCAGCTGATTCGGTTTTTAAATATTATCAAAAGATGATTTCTCTGCGCAAAAAGCATCCTGTTTTTGCCTATGGTAAATATAATATCTTATTAGAAGAAGATCAAAATATATATGCCTATCAGAGACTGGGTGACGAAAATAATCTGCTTGTACTTTTAAACTTCAGTGAAAATAAGGCTGATTATAATTTAAGTCCTGAACTGGAGCTGAAAGAAGCGGAATTGATTTTAAATAACTATCAAAAAGAGGCTGGTTTTGAACTCAGTGGAAGTCTAAGACCTTATGAAGCAAGGGTTTACCTCTACTAAAGATAAACAAATTAAGGAAATTAAAGTTAATTTTGCTTGACTTTAATTTAAAAAGAATATATTATTGATGTAAGAATAGTCGAACAACTCCGAGTGTATTAAAGCTAAGACGAATAGTTATGCTAAGTGCACCGACAGGGTTTAAAGGGAAATCTTTAAGCCTCCCGGAATGGAAAGGAGTGATCGCTTTGGATTGCATTAATCTCAATCCGCCCTAAAACTTCCGGTTTTGCTGCTGGAAGTTATTTTTTTGAAGATATATTAGCTTTTAACAATATATCTTTATAAGTAATTTAGCTCGTTTTATAAATAAAAAATTAGGGGGATTACTATGTCAATTAAGAAAATTTTATTATCATTATTTATTTTTATGCTGATTTTCACAGCAGCTGCAGCTGCCGAGGAAGTTTTAACAATGGCTACTACAACCAGCACTGAAAATTCAGGTTTGCTGGATAAATTACTGCCACCTTTTGAAGAGAAATTTGATGTACGGGTAGATGTAGTGGCAGTTGGTACCGGAGCAGCTATTGAACTTGGTCGTAATGGAGATGCTGATATTATCTTTGTTCACGCCAGAGCTGCTGAAGATCAATTTGTAGCTAATGGCTATGGGGTTAACAGAAGAGATGTTATGTATAATGATTTTGTTATTTTAGGACCACCATCTGATCCAGCTGGAATCAGAGAAACAGAAACTGCAGTCGAGGCTTTTCAGAAAATAGCAGCAGAAGGAGCAGAATTTGTTTCCCGTGGTGATAATTCTGGAACCAATAAAAAAGAATTATCAATCTGGGATAATGCAGGAATAACTCCTTCCGACAGCTGGTATTTAGAGAGCGGCCAGGGTATGGGTTCCAGTATTAATATGGCAGATCAGCGTCAGGCCTATATTTTAGCTGACCGGGGAACATATTTAGCCTATAGTGGTGATATTGAGCTGGAGATAGTAAACAGTGGAGATCCTGAGCTCTTTAATCCTTACGGAATCATTCCAATCAACCCGGCCTATCATACTCATGTTAATTATCAGATGGCAATGGCCTTTACCGGTTATGTAACTTCTCAGCAGGGTCAGAAGCTAATAAATAGTTATATGCGTTATGGAGAGCAGTTATTCTATCCATCTGCGATTAAAGCAGAAGATCTGGTAGACTAGAGATTTTGACTGGATAATAACTAAAACAAATAATAATGATTATATCATTGGAATTTAAGATTTACTTATTAAAAGGCTAGAATGTTAACAGCTGGCTGCAGTTATATTGCTGCAGCCGGCTAATCTAATTTTATTTCAGGAGGTAAAAAGTGGACTACTACTCTGATGCAATATTAAGAGCTTTACAATTAATTATCAGCCTGGATCCGGAGGTTATACAGGTTGTTACAACTTCACTTAAAATTTCTATCTCCTCAACCTTTATTGCGTCTATTATATCTATGCCGCTGGCAGTTTTAATTGCCCGTAATAAATTTAAAACAAAGAAGTTTATCAATATTATTTTAAATACAATGCTCAGTCTGCCGACAGTTGTTGTCGGGATTTTTGTCTACTCCCTGATATCCCGCAGAGGAGTACTGGGAGAGCTGGATTTACTATTTACCCCAATTGGAATAATAATCGGCCAGGTAATACTGATCATACCTTTAATAACTGCTCTGATTAGAAATGTTATTTTTTCAATGGATGAAAAATTGTATAAAACAGCTACTTCAATGGGAGCCAGCCGCAGGCAAAAATTTAAACTATTAATTTTAGAGGCCAGATATGGAATTATTGGGGCGGTAATTGCAGGTTTTGGCAGAGTGCTGGGGGAAATTGGTGTCTCAATGATGCTCGGGGGTAACATTAAAGGAGTTACTAGAACTATAACTACAGCGATGTCTCTTGAAACAAACAAAGGACGTTTTGCCTTTGCTCTGGCTCTGGGAATTATTTTATTATCACTTTCATTTTTAATAAATTTTGTCACCTATTTTCTGCAGGAGGGAAAAAATTATGCAAGAAGATAAAATTATTGAGGTTAAAAAGATCAAAAAGATCTGCAGAGATAAAACTATCCTGGATATTGAAGAGTTTGCAGTTTTAAAAAATAAGTTCAACTTTATCATTGGCGGTAATGGCAGCGGAAAAACCTCACTTTTAAATATTCTGAGCCTGATTGACCAGAATTATAAAGGGGAGCTTTTTTATGAAGGCCAGTCAATTAATAAAGATGAACAGAATTTAAAACTGAGGCGCAAATTTTCGGTAATCTGGCAGGATCCCTATCTTTACCGCGGTAATGTTTTTTATAATATAGCACTACCTTTAAAACTGAGGGGTGTTGATCAGAATTCAATTAATAAAAAAGTCAGAGCTGTGGCTGCCAGGCTGGAGATTGAGAATTTTTTGGAGCAGTCGGCTCATACACTTTCTGGAGGAGAAAAACAGAAAACCTCAATTGCCAGAGCTTTAATTACAGAGCCTGAAATCTTGTTTGTTGATGAAGCAACTACAAATTTAGATGAAGAAAGCATTCAATTTTTCAATTCCCACTTTGCTGATCTGGTTACAGATGAGATGACTGTAGTAATGGTCAGCCATGACAGCAGGCAGATTAAAGAACTGGCTGATCAGATAACTCTGCTAAAAGGTGGAAAAGTTGAGATAACCAAAACTATTAATAATTTCAACTTTGAACTATTTGGTGCAGGAATTGAAGCCCCTATAGCAGAAATAGTATAATATAGAGGTGAATAAAATGAAAAAAATATTGTTGAAAAATGCTAAACTAGTTGATGATAAAGGGATTAGAAAATCTGATCTTTTGCTTGAAGGAGAAAAAATTGCTGCTGAAGAGAAGAGAGGATTTTTTGAAGAAAATGAGTTAAAAGGTGAATTTAAAGTTATAGATCTGGCAGGGAAATATATTTTTCCAGGTATTATTGATGCACATACTCATTTTTTGCTGAATTCTCGGGGGACTGTAACTGCAGATGATTTTTATCAGGGCAGTATAGCAGCAGCCGCCGGTGGAGTTACTACTGTGATTGACTATATAGATTTTCCAGAAGATGGTGATTTTAAACGCTCTCTTGCTGAGAGAAAAAAAGAAGCCAGTGATGCAATAATAGATTATAATTTTCACCAGGTACTACAGGATTTTAACCCAAAAATTTCTGAAAACCTAGAGGATTTAAAAGAGCTTGGTCTGGCCAGTATTAAACTTTTTACAACTTATAAAGATGTCGGCTATATGATAGAAAGGGATAAGTGGTCTGAACTTTTTAAGCGGCTCAAAGAAATAGAAATTCTGCCGCAGGTTCATGCTGAAGACGATGCATTAATTCAGGAATTACAGGAAGTTTACAGCAAGAGAAATTTAACTGACTCCAGGTTTCATCCGGCAATTAGACCTGGAATTGCAGAAGCCTTAGCTGTTAAAGATATGGGCGAAGAGGCATTGAAAGCAGAAATGCCGCTTTATATAGTCCATTTATCATCAGCTGAAGGCTTAGAAGCAGTCAGAGATCTCAGATCCAGAAAGGCACAAATTTATACTGAAACCACACCACACTATCTGCTGCTTGATAATTCATATTTAAATAGAGAAGATGCCCAGCTTTATTTAATGACACCACCGCTGAGAAATAAATATGATAATCAGATTTTATGGCAGGGAATCAGCCAGAATGAGTTTCAGGTAGTGGCAACTGACCACTGTGCTTTTAACAGAGAACAGAAAATGCAGTCAGATTCTAGTTTAGAAATTCTGCCGGGGATACCTGGTACAGAAACACTGCTGCCTCTGCTTTATAGTTCGGGCGTTAGAAATAATAGAATAACTATGAGGGAAATGGTAGAACTGCTGTCAGTTAATCCAGCTAAAATATTCGGCCTTTATCCAGAAAAAGGTTCTTTAAAAATTGGCACAGATGCTGATTTAACAGTTTTTGATCCAAATCTAGAAAAAAAATTAACTGCAGAAAACTTACATTCTGCAGCTGAATACAGTCCTTATAATGATTTTACAGTTAAAGGCTATCCGGTGATGACCTTTAGACGCGGCCAGTTAATTTTTGATAATAAGCTGAGAACTGAAAAAGGAAGCGGTAAATTTATTTTTGCTGGCACTTCAAGTCTTTTAACTCTTTAGAACCATTATTTCTTAACTGATTCATTTTAATAGATAATTTACAGAGCCCTTCATTAATTAACTGTTCCTGCAGCAGCACATCATCTGGCACTTTTAAAGGTACTTCAGTGAAATCCCAGATTGCTTTGATACCGGCCTCTACCAGGCGGTCGGTTAATTTTTGGGCAGCAGCTCCTGGTACAGTTAAGGCTGCCGCATCAACTCTATTATTTTCTATAAATTTCTCTAAATTATTGATGCTCTTAATTTCAATATCATTGATCACCAGATCAATTAATTTTGGATTTTTATCAAAAATCGAAATTAACTGATAACCTCTTTCTGTATATCCTTTATTATATGCTAAAGCCTGACCGAGATGCCCGGCGCCAATAATAATAACTTTCTTTTTATAATTAAACCCCATAATAATATTGATTTGCTGAAAAAGACAATAAACATCATAACCATAACTCTTGCGGCCGAAAGTACCAAAGTGATTTAAGTCTTTACGAATTAAAGAGCTGCTAAATCCTGTTAGTTCCGCCAGTTCTTCAGATGAAATATATTCTTTATCTGAGTTCTGCAAATTCTTTAAGTGCTGATAATACAACGGCAGTCGACTGATTATTATATTCGGAATGGTATTCGGGTCTTTCCCCATGTTTTAACCTCCAATTTTGTTAAAGAAATAACATATCCTAGTTTTATTTTATCTTAGCTGAGACCTTTTTTCAACTAGCAATAGCATAATTCCTTTTGTTATAAATCAGGAGAGCAGATGATTTTGCAGGCAGGATAAATCTATTTTTTGGCGAATTTAATAAATAAGAGTTTTAGTCAGAATTTTCTTGAATAATGAATTTGTATACTACTAACTATGATGTGGAGGAGTGAAATGGTGGATAAATATAAAATTCCTGTTTCCAATTTAGATTACAGCTTTAAAGCCGAAAAACTTGACTTTGAGATAACAAAAGAACTTTCTGCAATTGATGAAGAAATCATTGGCCAGAATAGAGCAGCTGATTCGTTAGACTTTGGAATGAAAGTTAATAAAAGAGGCTATAATATTTTTATGGCAGGTGAATCTGGAACTGGAAAATCTACTTATGCTGAAAATATGGCAGAAGAAAAATCTGCTGAGATGGAGCAGCCAAAGGATATGTTATATGTCTTTAATTTTTCTGAACCAGAAAACCCAAGAGTGATGAGGGTTCCGGCTGGAATGGGTAATGATTTAAAAAATGATATGGAAAAAATAGTGGGGGAATTACAAGAAGAAATTCCGCGTGCCTTTGAAGGAGAAGAGTATGAAGCGGAGCGAAAAGAAATTTTAAATGAGTATCAGCCTAAATCAAATAAGGTGATGAAGGACTTTGAGGCCTCTGCAAGAGAAAGAGGTTTTATGCTGCAGAATACTTCTCAGGGTCTGGTGCCTGTGCCGATTGATGAAGAGGGAGAACCTATTTCTCGCGATGATTTCCAGGAAATGAATGACGACAAAAAAGAAGAAATTCGCAGTGAGAGTCAGAAAATACAGAATAAAATTTCGCAGGTGATGCGGGAAATTCGTTCAATAAAAGAGGAAGCTCAAGATGAGCTGGCAGCTCTGGAAAAAAAGATAGGAATTTCTGTGGTCCAGCCTATAATCTGTCATCTGCAGGATAAATATGAAAATTGCGTGGAAATTGTTGATTATCTAGAAGAGGTTCAGGAAGATATTGTAGATAATATTGACCGCTTTCGCAGCAGTGATGAGGAACAGCAGAATCCATTTTTTGCAGTGCAGCAGGATGATGATGGCAGTTTTTTTGTCCGCTATCAGATAAATATTTTTGTTAATAATAATAAAACCGGGGGAGCACCAGTAATCCACGAAAAAAATCCGACCTATTATAATTTGTTTGGAAAGATTGAAGGTAAAAGCCAGTTTGGTACAATTACCACTAACTTTACAATGATTAAAAGTGGTTCGCTGCACCGGGCAAATGGAGGCTTTTTAATTGTTCATGCCAAAGATTTGCTGACAAATCCGTTCTGCTGGGATACTCTCAAACGTGCACTGATTAATCAAGAGATCACAGTTGAAAATATTGGTGAGCAGTATAGAAGTGTACCAATTATTACCCTTAAACCGGAGGCAGTTGAGCTTGATCTTAAAATAATAATGATCGGTTCTCCCTATATTTACTATCTATTATATAATTATGACGAAGAGTTTGCAGAGTTATTTAAAATCAAGGCAGATTTTGATACAGTGATGAAAAGAAATAAAGAAAATATAGCAAAATTTGCTGATTTTATTTCGTCGGTGATTAATAGAGATGATCTAAAAGAATTTAGTGCTGGAGCAGTAGCAGCGATGATTAACTTTAGTTCTCGGCTAACTGGTGATCGTGAAAAACTTTCAACAAAATTTAATGAGATAATAGAAATTCTGTTTGAAGCAGATGTCTGGGCAGATAGTTTTGACGAAGAAGTTGTCAGCTCCAGTTCTGTTAAAAAAGCGATCGAGGAAAAAGAAATGCGCTCCAATCTGCTGGAAGAAAAAATCCAGGAACAGATAGACCGCGATCATCTTTTATTAGATGTCAGCGGCCGAGAAATTGGACAGATCAATGGTCTCTCAGTTTATCAGGCAGGTAATTACAGCTTTGGTCGTCCGGCCAGAATCACGGCCCGCAGTTATCTGGGTAAAGAAGGAGTAATCAACATTGAGCGCGAGGCTAAGATGAGTGGGCGGATTCACAGCAAGGGAGTTATGATTTTAACCGGTTATATGGGAGGGAAGTATGCTCAGGATGCACCCCTAAGTTTAACAGCTTCTATTGCTTTTGAGCAGAGCTATGGAGGAGTTGATGGGGATAGTGCCACCTGTGCAGAAGTAGTGGCTTTACTTTCCTCATTAGCTGAGATTCCAGTCCGTCAGGATATTGCAATTACAGGATCAATGAATCAAAAGGGTGTTGTCCAGCCAATTGGTGGAGTTAATGAAAAGATAGAAGGCTTCTTTAAAGTCTGTCAGGCCAAAGGTCTTACCGGTGAACAGGGAGTAATAATTCCGAGGCGTAATCTCGATAATTTAATGCTGGATCAAAAAATAATTGAAGCTGTAGAGCAGGGCAAATTTAATCTTTACAGGATTGAAGAAATTGATCAGGCGCTGGAGATTATGCTGGATCAGAAAGCAGAAACAATTCATTCTGCAGTTAAAGAAAAATTAGAAGAATACGCCGAACTGGAAGCTGAAAATTATGCAGAAATTGATTCAGAAGCTAATAAATCAGAAAATGGAGAAACTAATGAGGAATATGAAGAGTAAATAATTAAATAACAGCTATAACTTGTCTGTGATAAATGTAGTTGATTTTTTTAGATTCAATTTGAAATCAGATAGATTATAATTAGAGGTGAAGATAATGGAAAAATTAATTAAAAATGCAAATATAATTTTAGAAGATAGAGTAATAAATAAGGGGTCAATTATTTTTAAGGAAGAAAATTCTAAGATAGAAAAAGTTGCTGCTTATAATTTGGAAGCAGAGGCAGAAATGGAAATTATTGATGCCAGAGGCGGTTATCTGACTGCTGGAATGATTGATACTCATATTCACGGTGGTAGTGGTTTTGATACTATGGATGCCTCTGCTGAAGCCTTAAATGAAATCAGCAAAGTACTGGCATCACATGGGGTAACTTCTTTTCTGCCGACAACAATGACAATGGCCGCAGAGGATATTCATGCTGCCCTGGAAAATATTCGTCAGGCTAAAAAAAATGGTACAGCAGGAGCCCAGGTTCTAGGTGCTCATGCTGAAGGTCCCTTTATTAGTACTGATTATATTGGAGCTCAAAATAGTGAAAATTTAATTGAACCTGAAATTGAACTTTTAAGAGATTATTATGATGTAGTAGAAATCGTAACTATGGCCCCAGAAGTAGAAGGAGCACTGGAGCTGATTAAAGAGCTGCATCAGAATAATATTACTGCTTCTGCCGGTCACTCTGCCGCTACTTACGAAGAATTTCAGCAGGCTTATCAAGCAGGGATGGATCATTTTACCCATTTATATAATGCAATGACCGGCCTCCATCACCGCAAACCTGGTCTGGTTGGAGCTGCTTTTGATTCTGAGTCTACAGTTGAGCTGATAGTTGATCTGATCCATCACCATCAGGCTGTTGACCGTTTTACAATTCAGGCTAAAGGTGTTGATCAGGTAATTTTAGTTTCAGATGGAATGGAAGCAGCCGGACTTAAAGAAGGAGAATATGAGCTTGGGGGACAGAAAGTTATAGTTAAAGATGGTGCAGCCAGACTTGAATCAGGGGTGTTGGCCGGCAGTGTTTTAACCCTAGATCAGGCAGTTAGAAATTTAATGGAAGTTACAGAATTATCTCTGCCCGAAATATTTAGGATGGCCACTTTAAATCCAGCCCGCAAATTGAATTTAGATCATCAGCTGGGTAGACTTAAACCCGGTTATCAGGCAGATCTGGTTCTTTTTGATAAGAATTTTAAGGTTCAAAAGACATTTATTAAAGGTCGCGAATTTAAACAATAAAACTGAGAAAAAAGAAGTATTCGGGAGATAATCTAGTTTAATTGTTAAATTTACTCAATAATACTTCTTTTGGTTTTTTGACCTTTCCTGACTTTAGTTTTATAATATAATTAGAAATTATGAAGAGTAAAATTCAATAAAATTTCGGAGGTGGTTTTATGTTTGATTTAGTACCATTTAGAAACCGCAGTCGGAGAGACGTGGCGGAAAGAGATGAGGATCCATTTAACAGTCTGGTTTCCGATTTCTTTGGTGATGTGATGGATTTTGCCGGACGCAGTTTTAGAGCTGACATTAAAGAAAATGATGACGAATATACTATTGAAGCAGAAATGCCAGGCATGAAAAAAGAAGATATTCAGCTTGAAATTAATGACGATTATCTAACCATTTCTGCTGAACATCAGGAAGAAAAAGAAGAAAAAAATGATAACTATATTCGTCGTGAGAGAAGACAGGGTAAATACACCCGCAGCTTTTATCTTGAAAATGTAAATCAGGATGATATAAAAGCAGAGTATGATGAGGGAATTCTAAAAGTTCATCTACCAAAAGAAG
>Ga0209300_1000924_pt1 | contig 12776 bp, 14 predicted proteins | sample Shrwel_input2_RT_FD_187535 | JGI IMG/M metagenome (GOLD analysis project Ga0209300, IMG submission 187535) | Subsurface microbial communities from deep shales in Ohio, USA - Utica-3 well 1 S input2 RT (SPAdes) (version 2) ... | reverse complement strand
CGGACAGGACAGTATTAACTCCTCATATAGGTACTGGTACTGTGGAGGCACGACAAAGGTTATCAATTTCAACAGCTAGACAATTAATTGATGTACTTAACGGTAAAATCCCTAAAGGCTTAGTTAATGGATAAGAAAATGATTACTATATTATTAGTAGTGTCTTTGTCTGTTTTAATACTGGTAAATGCTCAGGTAGCTGCAGTAGGTGTAGAATTATTATCTCGTTATGATAGTATGGCCGGTTTTGATGCAGGAGGGGCTGAGATAATAGCCTATGATCCGACAAGTTATAAGGCCTTTGTTACCAATGGCGCTGACAAGGCAGTAGATATATTGGATATCAGCAACCCCAATAAAATAAGTTTAGTAAAAAGGATTTCCCTGGAAGATTTAAATATTGTTGGCTTTAAGGCTGATGATATAACCAGTGTTGCTGTTCATCCTGATAGAAATTACATAGCAGTTGCAATTTCCGCTGAACCTAAAACAAGAAAAGGTAGAGTTGCCTTTCTGAATATAGAAGGGAATCTACTGGGAACTGTGGGAGTAGGTTCATTACCAGATATGTTAACATTTACTCCTGATGGCAAGATGCTCCTTGTTGCTAATGAAGGTGAACCAGGAGATGATTATATAGTTGATCCGATAGGTTCTGTCAGTATTATTGATTTAAATAATGGAATGGATAGGGCTGTAGTTGTAGAGTTAGGTTTTGATTTTATTACAGCAGATAAGATTCAGCAAGGTATCAGGATATTTGGTCCTAATACCACACTTGCCCGGGATATGGAACCTGAATATATAGTAGTCAGCCCAGATAGTATGACAGCTTATGTAGTATTACAGGAAAATAATGCACTGGCCAAGATAGATCTTAAGAAGAAGAGATATGAATATATATATAGCTTTGGATTTAAAGACCATTCACTGCCAGGAAATAAACTGGATGCTTCCAATAGAGATTATCAAATTAATATAAGAAACTGGCCTCTGTTGGGGATGTATCTTCCAGATGGTATCGATTTATTTGTCGACAATGGAGAAATATATATAATAACAGCTAATGAAGGGGATGCCCGTGATTATGATGGTTTTTCTGAAGAAATCAGAGCAAAAGATATAGCAAATATTATTAATTTAAAGGCTAACTACTATCAGGGCTATAGTCAATCTGAATTGGATAGATTAATGGAAGCCAATCTTTTTTCTGATGTGAATCTGGGTAGAATTAAACTTACAAATACTCTTGGTAAAAATGAAGAAGGAATATATGAAGCCCTTTATAGTTATGGGACAAGGTCTTTCAGTATCTGGAAACCAACTAATCTGGGTCTAGAATTAGTCTTTGATAGTGGCAGTGATTTTGAAGAGATATTGGCCCGTGAATTACCAGATTATTTTAATACCAACAATGATAAAACAGAGATGGATGGTAGAAGTGATGATAAAGGGCCAGAACCTGAAGATGTCAAGGTAGGAATAATAAATGGCAGGAGGTATGCATTTATCGGTCTGGAGAGGATCAGTGGTTTTATGGTATATGATATTACCAACCCATCTGCTCCTGTTTTTGAAATGTATGTTAGTAGTAGAGATTATTCTGTACAGTTAGCAGATTATGAAAAAGGAGAGTTAATGGATGCAGGTGATGTTGCACCTGAGGGACTAAGATTTATACCAGTTGAAGAAAGCCCTACAGGAATGCCTTTACTGCTTATTGCCAGTGAGGTATCAGGTACAGTTGGTATCTTTGAGATTACCAATTAAGACAGGATTCCAGTTTATCACAAAATTATCTGTCTGTTCTATACACTTAAGAAAATATAATTATCCAGAATTGTTATTAAAGACTTTTAGAGTAAGTGATTGTTAAAACAATAAACCCCCTATAATCTCTATAGGGGGTACTTTTAATAATTATCTATTATTCATATTTGTCAATTAGTAACCAAAGCCCATTGTTCCGATTACTAATAGGATAAGGATTAAGAATAAAATAGCAGCTTCACCGTCACCACCACCGTAACAGCCCATAACTACACCCCCTTTCAACAAAACAGAATAATTTTTAATATGATTATAGAATATTATATTCACTACTTTTTTACTGAAGCATTAGTTGCTAAAGTGGCTATAATTGATGAAAATGGAAATTTTGAAGGTTGGGATACAGCAGACTCTCATGATTACTCAAAACCAGAATCATATAAAGAAACTGGTTATATGTGGTGTGCTGAATGTGATAGTAAAAGAATAGTTAACCTTTGTCCTTACAAAGATTTATTAGAATGTCAAAACATCTGCACTTATCAAGAATGGATAAATAATGAACACAGGCATTGTGAATTCAATGAACTGGAAGGTTATAAGTGTCCTGAGTGTGGAGAGAGATCTTTAATTCCAAATGAAGAATGGACTTATGAATGTGAAAAATGTGGATTTGAAGAAAAAATAATTTTTACTAGAAAAAGAGAAGGATATGAACACATAAATATGCTTCTAGATATGAAAAAATAAGGAGGATTTATAATGTCTTTATACAGTGAAATTAATCCAAATAAAAGAAAAGAATTACAAAATCATGCAGGACATCAGCTTGTAATAACGAATTATGAAGAAGAAACTACGATTGAATGTAAAGATTGTCAAGAAATTTTAATTAGCTTTTTTGAAAAGGAGGTGGATTAAAATAAAAACACACGATATTGCATTTAGAACAGCACATAGAGGTGGAGACTTTTTTACAGCTTTTATAGATTTAAACACAGAGAGTGAAATCTTTAAAGGTATGGAAGAAATTGAAATTCCAAAAGATATAGAAATAGAAGATTCAAAAACAGGTAAATCTAAGATAGAAGTCGATAAAGATTCAGTAGTTATAGGAGAATTTATATATTTTAAAAATAATTATGTAAATTTTTATTTTATTAACGAAATTTTGGATCCATTTTTTCATAGATATAAAGCAGTATTTTTTCTTTTTATAGTTGTAGTTAAGATATATTGATTTTTTCCTAAGGTCTTTTTTTATAAGATTAAAATATTGTCGAATTGTGTTGTATTTAAGCTTTAAAATATCAGCTAATTCTTTTTGGCTGGGAATATGATCATGTCCAGCTTTTTTATAGGCTCTAATAAAATGAAATAGTTTATTAAATATTTCTTCATAGTTATTATTTTTCTTCTGGTACTCTAAAATACCTTTAGCAATATTAAATAATCTTAAGATTTTTGGATCAGGTTCAAATTCAGCATCAGCAAAACTATTATTAGCAACTTCAGCGACTATCCCAATATTAACACCTTTACCATCATCATAAGATTTTAGGACTGTTTTAATCTTTCTTTCACTCTCAGGAGGCTTGCATTTTTGATTGAATTTCAGTAATTCCTCTAATGTTTCTTCTTTAGTATATCCACTGGCTTTAAATGCCTTTATAAGCCCATAATGAGCCTTATTACGGTAATTTTCAGGTACACCTTCCAGTATAGCTGCAAATTGAGGATGATTGATCAACTTAATATCATTATTTTTATTATCTTTTTTTGGTTTAAGAAAAAAATTATTATTTTTAACTGCTTCAGTATAACGAGAAGTTGACTCTTGAATCCAATCATCCATAAAAATATGTCTCTTTTCAGTAATTCTCTCATCCAGTATTTCGACAAGATCCCCTGTTTTTTGATGATAGGTGTAGGGAAGACGAAGATAAGTTGAAAAATCTTGACTAACCTTATAATCTATATTAAATCTTCCATCGGCCTGTTCTAGTGAATAGGCTATTCCAGTATTAACTGTCTTCCACCACTTTTTATATTTTTGATTTCTCTTAAAGTTATATATAGTCTTAACTGAAAAAGGATCTATTAGCCATAAGGCCTGTAAGTGCACAGTGGGGTTAATAGAGGTTTTAATTACTACATCGGGCAATTCAAGCCCAGACTTTTTACAGGCTTTATATAACACCAATAGAGCTTCATGGCTGTCTTTAACTCCTTTGATACCATCTATATCTACATAGAGTGCATTCAGCCAGGAAACAGTATGTGCAGTTTTTCTGCTGTTTTCTTTTCCGAGAAAATAGTTGGGAGTATAATACTGATCGACTTCATCAGAGACTAATTTAAGGTTTTTATTTTTAATTTTTTCTATGGTGTACATTTGATGATTACCAAAAAAGCTTTCTCCAATTAAAGATTTTAGTTCCTGGTTATTATCAACCAGGTTACCAAAAGCAATAGCACTATCAGATAGATCTCTTTTTTTATTGTTACGGGTCTTGCTGGGTGTTAATTTGAGCAGAAACTCTCTTATTTTTTCATTACCTCTATCCTTTAGATTCATAAATGATCAGCTCCTTTCTCCCCTTTATTTTATCATACATGTGTTCGTTTTTCTATGCTATAATATCATATTTGGGTTATTTCTATCTCAGTTCATATTTTTATTGACTATTGTAAAAATATTTAGTAAACTTATATTATATCTTAGTTTACAAAGTAAACCAAAGTAAACTATAGTATATTTTTAAATTTAAAGTTTTAGTTATAAAAATTAAGTTTGAGTGGAATATCATTAAATAACCTGAGGAGGTATTATTATGTCAGAAACCTGGAGTGCTAAAGTAAGCAAGGAAACTAAAGAAAAGATTAATGAACTGGCTGATATGAGTGATTTTGAGAATCGAGGTGACTTTGTAGAGCACTTATTGGGGCTTTATAATATCAATACTGTTAAGGATGAAGTGCCCGAGTTAAGTGGTGATCTGGCCTCTCTTCAGACTATTACCAAAGAAATCACCAATATATTTACCGGTATGGGAGAAAAAATGGCTGTTGCTTTACGGGAGAAAGATAATAATTATCTGCAGCAGCTGCAAGATAAAGATGAAAGAATAAAAGAATTAAAGAATGAATTTAAAGATTTGGAAGAAAAGCATCAGGAGCTGAAAAAGGATTCTAAAGAAGAAAAGAATTTATTGTCAGAAAGGGTCTCTTCTCTTGAAGATGATTTAGAGGAACTCGAAAAGAACAATGAACAGCTGAAAAACTCTGTAGAAACTAAAGATGATCTGATATTTAATCTTAAGGATCAAAAACAAGAATTAAAATATGAGATCCACCGTAAAGATGATCAGTTAGAAGAACTGCCTAAAATGAAGGACCGTTTAAAAGAGTTGGGATCAGAGCTGGAAAAACAGCAGAAAGAAAATGACCAGCTGGAAAGCAAGATAAAATCCCTTAATAAGCAGCTTAATGATAAGGATACTGCTATGGAAAACATGAAGGAAAAACTAACTAACGAAAAAGAACGGGCGCTTTTAGAACAGGAAAAAGAATTCCAGAAACAGCTGCAGGAAGTTAGAGATGAATATAATGAGAAGATCCAGAGCCTTTTAGACAGGTAAGAAAAAGGGGATAATTAAGGTGAAGCAGTTTTATGTAAAGGCTTATAATTCAGCTGTTAAGCATGGCAATAACCAGCTAAGAAAGATGATCTGGGCGGAAAACAAGGATGAGGCCTACAATGAATTCTATAAGCAGTTTGAAAAACCAGGAACTGTTGACGCCAGCAATGTATATATCAGAAAAATCATAGAAGTTACTGAAGAAAATAAAGACTCGCTGAATGATTGTTAATCTAATTACCTTTTAATTTGTCTTTAAAGAGGTTTTAATAGCCTGTTGATTAGAATACATGAATAAATTTGCTCCCCTTTTTGAAGCTGCGCTAGAGGCAGCTATCATATAGATTTTTGTACTCGATAATTTCCTCTTCATTTTTATCCCATCCTTTCTAGGGTGGGTTTTTTAGTTTATACCGTATACGGTTACGGATACGTAATTAATTAAAAGTTGAACTGTCAACAAATCTGGTAAATATTCAGAATACTATAAAATAAATCATCCTTGGTTTTTTCATTCCAGCATGATCAGCACGTTATCCAGATATAACTTACCATCAATTTTACTGTCAATGTTAACATCACCATTACCATTAATGTTAATGGTAGAATTAATGTCAATGTCACCATTGATGTTAGAGTTGCTGTCAATGTTAACATCAATCTTAGAATTAACATCATATCCAGTACTTTAATTGAAACTAATTTTAGTGTTGAATTTAGTACTGACACCAATATTAGTATCAAAACTAACATTAATACCAGTACTAAAACCAGTATCAGTATTACCATTAATTTTGATGTTAACTTTAATGTTAATGGTGATGGTAGAATTGATGGTGATGTTACCATTACCATTGATGGTAACATTGATGTCAATATTAATGTCACCATTAATGGTAGAGTTAATGTTGACAGTAATTACTACACAGACACATGAAATACAATCTTCAGTAAGTAATTTAATTGTTGATATATAATAGATTATGTATTATACTAGATTATAACATGAATAAGCATCAAGAGATTTTAAAACTATATTTTTAGGAGGAGGATCAGTATGCCTGAGATATATACACCTGATGAAATAGCACAAAAACTTAAAGTAAGCGAACAAACTATACGCAGATATTTAAGAGAAAAAAAGTTAGAAGGGTTTAAGCTTGGTAATACTTGGCGTATAACAGAAAAGAGTTTTTTAGATTTTATTGAAGAAAGATCATCATCGAATAAAGAAAAATAGAAGAGTAGTTAATTTTTCTCTCAAAAAGGGGGATTGAAGTGGAACCAAAAAAAATAGCAGTGATTAATAATAAAGGTGGAGTAGGAAAAAGCACTACTTCAGTTCAATTAGCTCATGGACTAGCTAAACTAGATTTTAATGTTTTATTGATTGACTTAGACGGGCAAAATGATTCCAGCTTATTTTTAGGATTTACTGAAAAAGATTATGAGAATACCTTTTTTGATTTAATGGATCCTCGTTATCCAGCTAAATTAAATGAGTGCATAATCAATGCTAGAGAAAATTTAGATCTTTTACCTAATGATAATATTGAAAAGATTAACTCAGAATTACATCGAAATTCCAGGATAGATATAATCATGGAAGAAATATTATCGGACCTAGAAGATATGGATTATGATTTTGTTATGTTTGACTGTGGACCGCAAAGAACAAAAGTTAATGATGCAGTTTTATGTTATATAGATCATATTATTATGCCGGTTCAGGTTGAGTCAGCCAGTGTAAGAGCTGTTGGTAATATATATGAGTACTTAGATGAACTAAGATTGAGCAGCGATCTTATTACTCTGATTATACCTAATATGTTTGATGCAAGAACAAATGAATCAAAAGCTAATCTAGAGCTTCTAAAAGATATATTCTCCGATGAACCAGATATTTTAACAGAACCGATTAACAGAAGGGTTAAAATAACTGAAGCTGGTAGAGCGGGGAAAACAGTATTTGAATATGATGAAGAAGCAGCAGACCAGTTTTTTAAAGTTTTGAAGCGGGTGGTGGAGAAAATTGTCTAAAAATGCAGAAGAAAAAAATGATGAAAAATTTGGCGATCTTTTAAATGATGTCAAAGAGAAAAAAGAAAAGAGTAAGTCTAAAGATAAAGAAAACAAAAAGAATGATGGCAATGTTGATGGTACCATTGACAGTAACATTGATGGTGATGTTAATGGTAATGGTGACAGCAATAATGATGGTAATAATACCAGCAATGCTACTGATGATGACAAATCTAAAGGCGCTGATGCCTCTAATAGCAGCTCTGATAGTGTTGGTGATGAATCTGAAGTCAAGCCTGAATCCGATATTATTTCAGAAAAAAATCCATCTATAAGTATTTCTATAGATAAAAGTGAACCTAAAAAGATTAAAAGGACTTACTATATTTATGAAGACCAGGATAAAAAACTGAATGAAATGGCAAGAAAGAGTGACAGAGATAAATCTAATCTGATAAGGTTAGCTATTGACTTTTTATATAATAATGCGGAAATAAATTAATTGTTTATGGCCGAGGGGAGTAAGTTGGTATGACTTCTATAAAAGAAATAAACAAAGAAGTGAATAATGCTAAATTCATCAATCACATTTTATCGGACTTACCTGGATTTATTGAGATCAGAGAATTTAACAGAAAAGGCCAAGTCAAGAAAGTGTGGTTTAAAGATACAGATGAATTATTAGAATATAAGCCGCCAAAGAATAAGGACATTTATTTTGGGGTTTCTGGCCGCAAAGATACCACTTCAGGTAAAGCCAGCAATCTAACTAAAGTAAATGCACTATGGGCGGATTATGATGATGTGAACCTAAAAGAGGTCAAGAAGAGCATCAAAAAGGCAGGATTGCCTGAAGCAAGCATACATTTGAGCTCCGGTCATGGAATACATAGTTACTGGCTGCTTGATGAGCCGTTTGATGCCAATAAAGTGATCTCTTTTGTTAAATATATTTCCAATGAAACTGGATCTGATTCAAGAGCTGCTGAAGCGGCTCGAATTATGAGGCTGCCCGGCAGTTATAATAACAAGTCAGAAAAATTAGAGTGTAAAGTTATTGAGCTGGATCCCTCTAAAAAATACAGCATAAAGTATCTATCAAATTTGATGGGGATCAGGCCGGCAAAATCACCTGATTTCGGGTCTGATAGAATCAAGGGAATAAAACTACCAGAGGCGGAAAGGCCCTGTATTAACTCAATCTTAAAAGGTGTAGAAACAGGTGAAAGGAACTGGGCTCAGGGCAGGTTGACTAAGTGGCTGCAGATGATTGGTTATTCAAAGCAGAGGGCTTATGATATAGTCCTGGCCTGGAATGAATTAAATCAGCCGCCGGAGAAGACAGGGAAAGTCAAAAACGATTTTTATGCCTACTGGGAAGAAGAATACAAGCTTTTAGGATGCACTATTCCTGATGCAGAGCTGCAGGAGATGCTCAGCCACCACTGTGACCGCTATAACTGTCCGATAAAGGGTAGTATAGATAACCTGGTGCTTGATAATCATATCAAACTTAATAACCGTATATTCAACAAATACAGAGATATTTCAGGGTATGAACTTATAGTGTATGGGGTGCTTTTGGCTGCTGAGAATGGTCTCAATTCCACTCAGATAAAAAAAGAAATAACTCATAAAGAAGAAAGATGCATGGAACGACACAGGATAGGTCGATCCATTGATAAGCTGGCTGATTTAAACTTGATTGAAGTTAAAAAGAGAAGAGGGCGTCCAACCTTCTGTAAGGTTAAGAAGCAAGGGACCTTTGGTAAAGGTTATACATTGATTAACAATGGAGTAATTAACGGAGCTATCTATCAGGCCATTTCTCCAACTCAGCTTAAGGTTTACATATTGCTACTGAAATACTCATTTAACAAGGGAACAGCTTTTCCCAGCACACTTACTTTATCTGAAAAGCTAGGGGTTAAAAGACAGACCATCAGTGACCACATTAAAGCATTAGAAGAGAGTAGATATTTAAAGCGCAGATATGACTATAATGAGCAGGGAGCAGAGACTTTAACCTGCATATTATTGGTCTAACCCAAATTAGGAAATTACTTCCCCGTCATTACGGCAACCTTGGTGGGGGGGTGGTAGAATTTTCGACAGGGGGGGTGGTAATATTTTCGACGGGTAATTAGGAAATTACTTCCCTGTTATTTCGGGGCGCATAAGGGTAGGGTGGTAATATTTTCGACACTAATAAATAAAGTATTATATATATGGGTTTTCTTGTTTTTATGTTTTATTTGCTTATAATTTACATTAGTTTTTATTAATATGAGTAGTTAGTTCTTACTTTATTTTATCAGCTTAATTATATGAAGCTAAGAATCTGAATTAAGTTTGAGGTGTATTGCTTGAGTTTATGATCTTTTAGTTAAAAATTAGGTATAGCTTAGAAGAATTGCGGCGGATTATCCAGGTAAAAGATTGAGTTAGGTAGAAATTTGTCGAAATAAGTCTTGCTCAGTGAGAGTGAAAGTGAGAGTGAAGCAGCTGATTTAGAATTGTGATCAGAGCAAGCACCGCAGCTGCTGGACCTATTAAAACTCAGCTTGTAAATTAAGCGGAGTACAAGTCTGGATAAACCAGCTAAACCACCACTACACTTTTTCTATTTTGACTCAGCTTATTTAAATGATAAAATTGAATATATTACACATACCCTGAGAAGCCTCAGAATCGATTTCAAGCGGTTTTGATTGATAGATATACAAAACTACATAAAATAGAATAGAGAGGCTAATAACGGTAAAAATTATCATTTTAAGCCACTTTATCAGCCTGACTCTAATTTTGTTAAACCATACAGTTTCAAAAATTAAAATTAGCAAGAAAGTTGAGATGACTGGAAACATCGAAAAATCAATTATATATTATATGGAAAAACATAAATGAGAGATAAAAACTCTGGGATTGATACCCAGAGTAGTTAATTTGTCGATTTGAAAATAGGCTGAAGTTTATTATACTTCATTCTATATTGATATTCTATAATGCTAAAGTACATCATTATAGAATAAACTATAATAATCTATGATTATTGTTTAAGTTTTAAAAAAAAAGTTTTTTGGGGGTTAAATTATGGATGATATAAGTTTAAATAGAGATAGTTATATGACTAGTACAGAAATCAAGTATGAATCTGGAGATTATCTAGATGAAAAATTAGTTGATCATGTAGAAAAAGTAGTTGTTTTTAAAGGAATTAAGGATAGGTTTGACTTAAATAAAGTTGAATATATTTTAATTGAAAATTTTTTAAAAGGTTATGGACGTAATTTATACAGTGAAGATTTACGTGTGCTTATAAATAAAACAAACGATTTTTTTAAAGAAAATTATCCTGATTATAATAACACTCAGACAATAAAATCTAAGATTAAGTTTAAAACTTTTAATAAAAAAGAAAAATATCGAATAATAGATAAAGTAGAAGTTGTTTTTAATGAAAGAATAAATCAGTATACAGCTAAGACATTAATTTCTGACATTCAAAATATTGGAATTGATGAGAGTATAGTTAAAGAATACATGCAGTTACTTGATGAAGGATTATGGTGTGATTTTGATATAGTTTATAGGGAAAGTCAAAAATCTGAAGCCGAAAAGCTATTAGGAGAAAAGAAATATTATTATGAGATTGTATCAGTTAGACCATTAGAATTGATAAATTTTGATATTCAAAAAAATAATCTAAAAGGTCTAAGAATAAAATTAGGTCTAGAAGATTGGGTAGATGTTCTTTTGAGAAGTATTGGAATTGAACCAATTGAAACTAAAATGCCGCTAAATTATAAAATAATTATTTTGATGCGTTTATTACCTTTGGTAGAAAAAAATATAAATTTAGTAGAACTAGGACTACCAGGAACCGGTAAAAGTTATTTACATAATGAATTATCTTCTTCTTCATATCTCTTGTCTGGTTCAGAAACTACTAGAGCCCAGCTTTTTTATGATAAAGCAAAAAGAAAGTTTGGAATAGTGAGCAAATGGGATGTTGTCGTATTTGATGAGGTTACAGGGGTTAAATTTGATGATAACTTAATACAGTACATGAAAAATTATATGGAAGCAGGCAAATTTAATGCTGATCAAGAAACAGTTCCAGCTGATTCATCTTTTATATTCAATGGAAATACTAATAAAACAATCAATCATTATTTGAATTCATCTCACCTTTTTAAACCGTTACCAGAACCTATGCAAGATACAGCATTTTTAGATCGAATACACTGTTATTTGCCAGGGTGGGAAATTGATTTTGATAAAAAGAATTTATTTACAACTCACTTAGGGTTAACACGAGATTTTTTATTTCAATTTTTAAGTTTTCTTAGGGCTAAATCTAACAGAGATATATTCAAAAAAAATGATATTGAATTAGATAATTCTCTAAGCAATAGAGATAAAAAGGCTATAAAAAAGAATTTTTCTGGATTAGTTAAATTATTAGACCCCTTCGATCAAAATACTTTATTAGAAGAAGACTTAAAATTTTTAATGTATAATTCAATAGAAATGAGAAAAAGGGTAAATGAACAGCAGAAAAGAATCAGCCCAACTGATAAATTTGAAAATAAAGAATTTAGTTTTAATATTGGTAGAAGTTATTATCCTACTAAAATTTTACCAGAATTTAAATTATACAGACAAATTGAAAAAGATAACAATGTTAAAATTGATACAATTTATTCTCATAGAAAAATGTTCAATATAAATAAAAAGCTCATGAAATTCTTAAAAACATCAGATTTTGAAAAAATTGTTTTAAATAACCGCAGTCTTAATTTTTCTCTAACAATAAAACTCAATTCAATTGAAGCAGCTTTTTCTTCAGAAAAAGATGAAATAAATCAGGATGCAAAAAAGGCGTTTTCTAAAATAGAAGAAGAGATGAATTTAAAAGAAAAAGGCAATCAATTTATTGATAAATACATAAACACTTATCGAGCAGTAGAAAATGATCTTGATACTTTAATGAGATATATTTATAATAATGCAAGATATTTAAAGTTTTATAAAAATGTAAGATATAGAATGGATTATAAAGTTAATCAGGCTGATCTAAAAAGCAGAAGAGAAAACTGTTATTTAAGTAAGTTAAATCTAAATGAAGTTGATGTTTTTTATAGAAAAGAACGAAAACTTAAAAGTCTCAGATGTGAATATGGCGGGTTTATAATTGTAATATATAATAAAAAAATGTTACATAAAGAAACTAATGAAATTTATTACAATTATTCTAGTAAATTATATTAATTCTATTAATAAGAATTATTAAAATAGTATATATATTATATTATCAGATTATTTAAATAATATATAATA
>Ga0209300_1000922_pt1 | contig 12777 bp, 9 predicted proteins | sample Shrwel_input2_RT_FD_187535 | JGI IMG/M metagenome (GOLD analysis project Ga0209300, IMG submission 187535) | Subsurface microbial communities from deep shales in Ohio, USA - Utica-3 well 1 S input2 RT (SPAdes) (version 2) ... | reverse complement strand
GCGGTGCCCGGCTCGGTGGTAGCGGTCGGCATCCTGATTCCCTTCTCGTGGCTCGATCAACGCATCAACGGCTTCATGGACGAGCAGTTCGGCATGATGGTCGGGCTCTTGTTTAGCGGCTCCGCCTTCATCCTGATCTATGCCTATGTGGTGCGCTTCCTGGCGGTATCCTTCAACGCCATCGAGGCGAGCCTTGGCAAGGTGACGCCGAGCATGGACGCCGCGGCCCGTACTCTGGGTCAGACCGCCGGCGGCACCCTGCGCAAGGTACACACGCCGATCATCCGCGGCAGCCTGTTGGCCGCCGCGATCCTGGTGTTCGTGGATGTAATGAAGGAACTGCCGGCGACCATCATCCTGAGGCCCTTCAACTTCGACACCCTGGCGGTGAGAGCGCACAACCTGGCGGCGGACGAGCGCCTCGCCGAGGCCTCCACCGCCTCGCTGACCATCGTGGCGGTGGGGATCATCCCGGTGATTCTGTTGAGCCTGGCGATCCGGGGCTCACGCCCCGGCAGCGGTGCCGTCGGCGGGAAAGACAAAGACCTGTGACGGGTCGAGCTGGATGAGCACCGGCTGACCCTCTTCGGGCAGGAACACGCCCGGCACCCGGGCGTGGAGGTGGGCTTCCCAACCATCCGCGCCGTGGGCGCAGATATGTAGAAGGCTTGAGCGCCCCAGTAGCTTGGCCATCACTACATGGCTGTGGCCCTCATGGCTGTGGGAGGTCGCCGGCGGCTCGTCGAGGGTCACGATCTTGAGCGCTTCTGGGCGGATCAGCACCCGCACCTGACTGCCGTCAGCCATATCGTCCACCGGCACTTCGCCGACCGGGGTCGTCACCCGGCCACTTTGCACCTCACCGGCCATCTCGTTGACCTCACCGAAGAAGGTCACCACGAAGGGGTCCCGCGGCGCGCAGTAGAGCTCCAGCGGCGTGCCCATCTGCACGATGCGCCCATCGCGCATCAGCGCGATGCGATCGGCCATGAACATCGCCTCTTCCGGGTCGTGGGTGACCAGCAGGGCGCCTGCGCCGACCCGCTTCAGCACGTGCAGGGTATCGTCGCGGATGCGATCACGAAGCCGCGCATCCAGACTCGAGAAGGGTTCATCGAGCAGCATCAGTGACGGCGCCGGCGCCAGTGCACGGGCCAGGGCCACACGCTGCTGCTGGCCACCGGACAGGGTGTGCGGGTAGCTCTTGGCATAGCCTTCCATGCCTAATTGCTCGAGAAGCTCCATGGCCCGCGCCCGGCGCTGCTTGCCGGGCAGCGACTCGAGGCCAAAGGCGACGTTGTCGAGCACGGAGAGGTGCGGGAACAGCGCCGAGTCCTGGAAGGCCAGCCCCACATTGCGCTTCTCAGGGGGCACATGGGCCTTGCCGGGCCGGCCAATGGGGCGGCCGCCCAGATCGACGCCCCCTTCCTGCACGGTCTCGAGGCCGGCGACAATGCGCAGCAGCGTGGTCTTACCACAGCCCGAGGGGCCCAGCAGGCAGACGACTTCGCCCTGCTCGACGTAGAGGCTGACATCCTCAACCGCCTGGTGCTTGCCGTAGGCATGGCGGATGTGGTGCATGGCGAGGACGGGGGCCTCGTGGGAAACCTGGCGGTCAACGTCAGTCGGGATCGCTTGGGAGGTCATGGAAGCTCGTCGTCTCATCTCGTACGTCTACGGCCTGCGCCGCAGCGTGAAAGCGGGAATGCGTCCTAAGTGCATTCCAGTTTACTCGGTTTGTGGGCCCCTACGCACGCCATCGCCCCATGATCTGGGTCAGTCGCGCGTCGTGTTTTCCCGGATCGCGATCAAGGACGGCGCAAGACGGCTGCAATGTCAGTTGACGAAGCTTCCCCCAAGCGCTTCAATGGCAGCAGGTTAATGCAACGCATTATCATTCTATTTCAGGTTCTCGCTATCCACGAGGTGTCCGATGCCCCTGCAACGCCGTCACGTTCTGCCCCTTGCCGCCCTGGTGGCCGGTTCCGCCTTCGCCAGCCAGGCCCTGGCAGAGTCCGTGAACATCTATTCGGCGCGTCATTATGACTCGGATCAGGCGCTCTATGACGCCTTCACCGAGAAGACCGGCATCGACGTCAACGTGCTCGAGGGCAACTCCGACCAGCTGATTCAGCGCATCCTGCTGGAGAGCGAGGCCGGCCCCGCCGACATCATGATGACCGTAGACGCCGGCCGCCTGTGGCGCGCCGAAAAGGAAGACATCTTCGCCCCGGTCGACTCCGAGGTGCTCGACGAGCGCCTGCCCGCCTCCATGCACCACCCCGAAGGCAAGTGGTTCGGCTTCAGCCAGCGCGTGCGCGCCATCTTCTACAACCCGGACGCCATCGACCCAAGCGACATCTCGACCTATGAAGACCTCGCCGACCCGAAACTCGAGGGGCGAGTGTGCATGCGCTCCTCGAACAACATCTACAACCAGTCGCTGCTGGCCTCGATGATCGCTCACCACGGTGAGGACGGCGCCGAGGAATGGGCACAGGGCGTGGTCGACAACATGGCCCGCGACCCGGAAGGCGGCGACACCGACCAGCTGCTGGGCGTAGCCAGCGGCGAGTGTGACGTGGCCGTGGCCAACCACTATTACTACGTGCGCATGCTCGAGTCCGACAACGACGCCGAGCGCGAGGCCGCCGAGTCGATCAACATTCTGTTCCCCAATCAGGAAGGCCGCGGCGCGCATATCAACGTCGGCGGTGCCGGCATGATCAAGGGCGCTCCGCACCCGGAAAATGCCCAGCGATTCCTGGAATTCCTGGCCTCCGACCAAGCCCAGGAGATGTTCTCCAAGGGTAACCACGAGTTCCCGGTGGTCGACGGCGTCGAGATCGACGAGGTACTGGCCTCCTGGGGCGACTTCAAGCGGGATGACCTGAACGTCAGCGTGCTGGGCGAGAACAACCCCAAGGCGGTGCGGATCTTCGACCGCGTCGGCTGGCGCTAAGCCCCGGCCGGTTGGCCTGACGCCATCATTCGGCTGACAGGTACCGCTATCGATACCAATGCGGACAGACCATAGTCGCAAGAAGGCCCGCAGCATGGCTGCGGGCCTTTGTGTGTTGGTGAAGCGTCCAGGTGGTAAAGCGTCTAGGTGAAGCGTTTCGATGAAGCCATCTCTCTACGGCACTCGCATGGCGTCCGTATCCAGCGCTCGTCTCAAGCTCACGTCTCACACTCATGACTCACTCTCACCCATCAAACCCGGGCCGCTGAAGGCCCCGCTTAGCCGTGACGCGGGCCGGCGCCGCTCACGTCGATATCTACGTTCACCATCATGCCCGGCCCGATCAGGTCGGTGGGCCCCTCGTCGAAGGCAATACGCACCGGCAAGCGCTGAGTGATCTTGGTGAAATTGCCCGAGGGGTTGGGGTCCGGCAGCAGGGCGAACTGGCTGGTGGCCGCGCGCCCGATGTTGGTGATATGGCCCGAGAACGTCTCGTCCGGGAAGGCATCTACCGCAATCGCGACCGGCTGGTCGATGCGCAGCTCGCTGATGTCGGTCTCCTTGATTCGGGCTTCCACCCACAGCTTATCCGGATCATGCATCATCAGGATCGGCTGGCCGGCGCCGACATACTCGCCCTGATCGATGAGCGTCTTGTTGACCACACCGGCGATCGGGCTGGGCACCTGCAGATCGGCGATCCGCAGCGTTTCCTGGTTCAGCTTGGCCTTGGCCTGCGCCAGCTCCTTTCGTGCCACCTGGCGCTGGAAACGCAGCACTTCGGGGTTGGGCAGCGGCGCCTGCACGCCATTGAGAAAGCCAAGGTGGGCATTGTCGGCCTGGGCCTTATTGACCGCGACTTCCTGGCTGGCCTGGTGGGCTTCCGCCTGGGCAGCCTCAAGGGTGTAGTAGTCGCGATCACGCTGCTGCTGCGACACCGAATGCTGCTTGAGCAGTTCGTCCGAGCGCGTGTAGTCGCTTCGGGCCTGCTCCAGTCGCGCCTGAGCGGCTTGCTCGGCCGCCTTGCTGGCCTCGAGCTGCTGGTTGGCGATGTTCAGGCCGCCCTGAAATTGCCGGTTGGCCAGCGCCAGCCGCGCTTCCTGGTGATCGAGTCGTGCCTGCATGGCATCGACGCTGGCCTGCAGGGTGGCAAGCTTCTGTTCATCGGGTTCGCTGTAGAGCTTGGCCACCGCATCGCCCCGCTCGAGGCGGTCACCTTCAATAATGCTGAAATCGGTCACCCAGCCCGACAGTCGGCTGCTGACGGTGACCTGATTGGCCATCACCCGAGCATCCTGAGCGCTGACATGGCTGAGGCGATGCAGGATCGCCATGCCACCCCAGGCCAGGCAGAGCGCGACCACGACTGCCAGCGCGGCCAGCTTGAACGTGGCCCTGCCGGTGAGGCGGCGAGGCGTGGAAGTCGACGACGTCATGGGCATAAGTCCTTGAAAAGGTAATTGAAAAAATCATTGGATGAGGACTTGGCTGAGTCCTTGAATGAGTCCTTGAGTCAGTACTTGAGTCAGCACTTCAACAGTCCTTCAAGCGGCCAGGTCAAAAGGCTCAAGTGTAGGGCGCGCGCTGCCAGCGGCTCAGCAGGATCGAGGGAATCGCGACCACCAGCAGACTGGCGACCAGCAGCCAGAAGCCGTCCTGATAGGCGAGGATTGAGGCCCAGATCGCCTCGACCCGGCCCGTCAAATAGCCGGCCATGGCCTGCTGGTGGTTGGCGGGCACGCCCAGGCGACCCACCAGTTCAACGAGCTGACTCATCTGCTGCTGGGCCATGTCGTTGCCCGCGGTAACGCCAGCGTTGAGTTGCTGGCCATGCAGCGCAGTGCGTCGGTCGAGCAGAATCACCAGGCCCGCGGTCCCCATGGCGCCGCCCAGCTGCATGGCAAAGTTGATCGCCCCTGAGCCATAGCCGGTGAGATGTCGTGGCAGCCCGGAGATCGCCTTCGACAGGGTCGGCGGCGGAAAGGACGCCATGCCCACCGACAGCACTGCCATCGCCGTGGCCAGATACGCGAAGGAGGTGTTCCAGTCCATCTGCGCCATCTGCCAGGCCGAAAATACCGTGCAGGCCAGCCCCGGCAAGGTGATCCAGTGCGGCGGGTAGCGATCGCTGAGCCAGCCCACCATCGGCACCAGGATGCCCAGCACCGCGGTGGAGGGCAGGAAGATCTGACCGGCGCTCACCGGGCTGTAGTGCAGCACCGACTGCACGAACTGGGGCAGCAAGTACATGATGCCGTAGAAGGTCCCGCCGAACAGAAACATCGCCAGGGTACCGACCAGGAAGATGCGATAGCCAAATATCGACAGATCCAGCAGCGGGTGAGCGGTACGCTTCTGCCAGACCACGAAGACACCGGCACAGGTCAGCGAGAGCAGCACCAGTGCGGGAATACGTGGGTCGTACCACCCCCAGCGCTGGCCATTGGACAACGCCGTCAGCAGCGCGAACACCGCAGCGAACAGCAGCACCACGCCGGCCCAGTCAAAGGGCGGGCGCGGGCCTTTTTGCTCGCGGGCCGGCAGGAAAAAATACCCCATCACCGCCGCCGCAAGACAGATCGGCAGGGTAATGAAAAACACATAGCGCCAGGTGAAGCTCTCGACCAGCCAGCCGCCGATGACGGTGGCCAGGGTCAGCGGTAGCCCAAGACACATGCCGTACATCGCCACAGCCATGCCCCGCTCCTGGGGCGGGTAGGCGGCGAACAGCGCCTGCATGGCCACCGGCCGGATCAGTCCTGTCATCGCGCCCTGCACGACCCGGGCGCCGATCAGCGCCATCATGCCCTGCCCCAGGCCACCCAGTATCGAGGCAACCATGAACACCACCAGCAGACCGATGAAGGTGGCGCGCTGACCAACCGCGGATACCAGCCAGGGCGCGATCAACAGCGACACCGTGGTCGAGGCCAGAAAACCGGTGGAGAGCCACTGCACCTGGGAGTTGCTCATGCCGAAGGCGCCCTTGATGTAGGGAATCGCCACGTTGACGATGGTAATCGACATCCCCAGCGCCACCAGACCGAGCATCACGGTGAGGGTCACCCACAGCTTGTAGCGGGGACCATAGCGCTCGAACAGCAGGTCTACCTGGCTCATGGTGCCCCGCCATGGCACCGCCACGGCGCGCGAATGTCAGTGTCTTGTTCGAACAAGCGACGCTCCCCCTGTGGGTAATCAATGACATGAGTAATCAATAACGTGAGTAATGACGTGATAAATGACGCGCCGAATGCCGTGATCGCCGTCTTCATGGCGATCGAGCTGCCTGCTGTCATCGTTAGGCAGGCCCAACCTGGGCGCTCTAGCACCCCTGGAAGCACTTCCCGGCGCCTCGCATGACGCGGTTTTAGCGGTGTTAGCAGATGAAAAACGGCCGGCATCGCGCAGGCCGCAGAGATAGAAAAACACCGAAGGGGCCGGGTGGAACCGCATTCCCCGTGTGGGGCGAGCGGGGACGTACGCCCAACGCTAAAAATAGCGAGTATATAGTTTTCAGGCTAACAAGATAACCCACCACACCAAGTCGAATGCCTGCTCGGCGTGGCGCAAAGGTGACGATATCGACAGGTCACAGACACAAGAAGGCCCGTGGCAGTGCCACGGGCCTTCTTGTGTCTGTCTCGTTTTCGCCAGGTGACCTAGGTCAGAATCGAGCTTTCCCGCAACCTGCGACGAGCTTCGTCTCGACTAAATGATTCACTTGGGCATATCCGCATCGCGACCAGCACCAGGGAATGCCACGATCACATTGTCGCGAGTGACGAGCGCAGCAGGGGGCATTGTCGAGCCGGATGCAGCATCCATAGCCTGAAGCACTGCCTGGGCACCTGATCCATCGAAATTCTCCTCAAGAATCTCCATGCTATTGATTTCGCCGCACTCTTCACAATAACAGCGCACCGAATGGTGGTAAGGCGTGAACCGACGCCACTCACGCGGCTCCCGTGTGACCTCGATCGCACCACATGAGCACATGATGATATAACTTTCATGAGGCCCCGCCCCTAGCAAAACACGCTCCATGCGTCCCTCGTCTTATCTGACCTTATCTACATGGATTCAGCACCACGCGCGTGAATTCTCCGGGGCGGGCAGTGAAAGCATTAAAAATCCCTACTGCAGCATACCCTACCCCCTAAAAAGACCACTAGGGCAGGCTGTAACCATCATAACTACTGTGATTACCCCCAATCACACGACACCATGATCACGACGATCTCGCCTGCTTAGAGCGCAGGACAGACCTCGCATCCTTCATTTTCAATGCCAGACCACCAAAATGAACTGGCGGTAAAGAAAACAGCTGATTTATAGCACTGTTCCCATAGTAGCTATAGCCGAAAAGACGACAAGTTTTTTCTCGATAATCCTGCCATTGCTAATAAATTAGTCGACTATCTCGCAGGTTCAGCAGCCGAGCCGCTCCGCCAGGTCGATCAACGATGTGGTATGCAGGTCGTTGTCGAGCGCACCAGATGCATCCTTGGAGGTTGCCACCCCGAACTCATGCGGGCGCTCGACGTAGGCCGCCCGCAGCCCGTGGCGACGTGCACTGTCGAGATCCTCTTGATGGGCTGCCACCATCATCACCGCCGCAGGCGGCACATCGAACACCTCGGCAACGCCAAGATAGGTAGCGGGATGCGGCTTGTACTGGCGGAACACCTCGGCAGATAAGATGCAGTCCCAGGGAAGCCCGGCACGCTTGGCCATGTTGGCGAGCAGGCCCAGGTTGCCGTTGGAAAGCGTACAAAGCGTGAAGCGACGTTTGAGGCGCATGAGCCCTTCCACTGCATCGGGCCAGGGGTCGAGCCGGTGCCATACCCGGTTGAGGTGGCGCTTGTCAGCTTCGGAAAGTGAGGTGATGGCGAAGCGCTCAAGCAGCTCATCGAGAATGCCACGATGCAGGTCATCCAGACGCGTCCAACCAAGCTCGCCGGACTGCACCCGCTGCATCGCCGGCTTGTAGCCTGCCCGCCAGGCCAGCGCAAACTCGCCGCCATCGACACCCAGCCCCAGCGCATCGACCTCGCGGGCGATGGAGCCATGCCAGTCGACCACCGTGCCGAAGACATCGAAGGCCAGCACCTCAGTATCTTGTCCTGCTTCCATCACTGCCCCCTTTCATGATCCTCGTCGTTGATTGACATCCCTCGCCCCGTTATCACCCACAGTGGCCTAGCCGTCCAGCCGGGGCTTGACGTCGGCCTAGGTATCGTCACTAGCTCTATCTACCAGTCTAAAGAGGAAAAAGGAAAGTTCTGTTTCTCCGCCCACGTGATTAGGCACAGTTCAGATACAGCATTAGAGTTGGAGCATATGACAACGAGCTTGTTTAGGCCCGGAAATATCGTCTTGGAAAATGCTGCATGCTCCTTCATCCACGTTATGCTTGCACAATGATTGGTGCCATCCTGCCAAGATATACATCCTCCCCCAAAACCAGCAGATTGGGGGTACGGATGACACGCTGCATTAAACTAAAACCTTACCGGAGTATTAAAACTTTCTGGGCATGGCAACGCGGATATAAATTGCACAATAACCAAGGCAGTGAATAGCCATTGATCAGGCGGTCAGCCGAATATCAAAAGGGGACCATCTCATCCCTGGACGACAATCGAGCCCTGGCCTTTGCCAATCGCTCGAATTCGTGCGCTGGAATGGGAGGACTGAACCAGTACCCCTGCCCCCAAGCCTTTCCCGTGGACATGTCGAGCAACAGCTGACGCTGGTGTTCAGTTTCGATGCCCTCAGCGATGGTGTGAAGATTAAGGCTACTCGCCATCTGGTGAATGATGGCGACCAAGGCTTCGCCCTTGCTATCCGGCCGATCCAGCTCGTTGACGAAACTGCGATCAATCTTCAGGGACTGGAGAGAGAGGTGCTGTAACCGACTCAGTGAAGAATAGCCGGTACCAAAGTCGTCAATGGCAAGCTGAAACCCTTGGTCGTTCAGCGCTTTTAGCAATGCTTCGGTCTTTGCCGGATCTTCCATCAGGGCATTCTCTGTGACCTCCAAGTGTATCCAGGATGGGTCGACATAAGGTTTAACCAAGCCGGCGAAGTGTTCGGCATCTCCGTTCGGGTAGAGCTGATTGATGCTGAGATTGACCGCCATGCTCAGTTCTAACCCCTGATTATGCCAAGCGCGCAGCTGGCGGGCAGCCGTTTCCAGTACCCAGTCGCCGATGGGGTTGATCAACCCTATTTTTTCTACCAGTGGCATGAACGTGCCTGGCGACAGGACCTCACCATCGTCCTGGGGCCAGCGGATCAGTGCTTCGGCCGCAACAATTCGGCAGGAGCTGAGCTCGAATATCGGCTGGTAATAGAGCTCGAATTGCTGCTGCTCCATTGCCTGGCGCAGCCTTGTTTCCAAAGAGAAGCGTTGCTGATGACTGTCCGCGATATCCTTTGAAAACAAATAGCTTTGCCCACCTCCCTGGCGCTTCGCTTCATACATTGCCTTGTCAGCATTCTCGATCAGAAGGGTGGGATCACGGCCATGCTCCGGAATCAGGGTGATGCCCACGCTAGCGTTCAGATGATGAGTGTAGCCACCCACCGTCAGCGGTTCGCCCAAGTGGGCGATAATCCTGTTGGCTAGACGATGAGCGATATCGACAATCTTCACGAAATCCTGTTGGGGGCCATTGCGTACCGCACCGCTAATTACCACAAGGAACTCGTCACCACCTTGGCGGACCACCAGGTCGGAATCGCGCACCGAAGCTTGTAAGCGCTGGGCAAGTTGTCGCAGGACCTCGTCGCCCACCTCGTGACCCAAGGCGTCATTGATTGGCTTGAAGCCATCAAGATCGATGAACAGAATGGCGTATTCGGTCGCTCGTGTTTCAGGAGTCGATAAAATGTCATCCAGATAATGGATCAGATGGCGACGGTTGGGGAGTCCGGTTAACGCATCGGTATAGGCAAGATAGTGGATTTCGGCAGCCTGCTGTTCGCGGACACTATGAGTGCGCAATGAATCCAATCCGAACACGAGATTGGCGGCGAGACGCTCCAGCAACTGGCATTCTTTGTGGTCAAAGTGGTCCGTTCGATTGGAGTAGATGGTGAGGCAACCCGACGGGCCAGATTCAGTCTTCAACGGCAGCATGATGGCTGCAGCAAGCTGGTGCGTTATTGCGCGTTCGCTCAGGGGGGAAAAGGGGAGCGTATCGGCAATATCATTGACAACATGAGTTGTGTTGGTGCGAATGCACCAAGAGATAGTGTCAGCGCATGGTGATGGCTTGCTCAGGTTCTGCCTTAAGTCTGGGACGAAAGCTCGAGAAGGGCCGGCCCAGGCACAGATTTCAAATGCAGAATCGCTCTGCTCGCCATTGAAACCAATCCACGCCAGGTTGTAACCATCCTCATCAACAATGGTTTGGCATAGGGACCTGATTAGCTCACTTTCGGATTCTGAGCGCACCACGATACTGTCGCAGGCACTCAGGGTCCGCAGGGCGCTGACCACACCGACTAATTGTCGTCTAGCGTCGTCCTGTTCTCTCGCCAGAGTCCTCAGGCGCAGCAGGTTGTTGATTCGGGCTTGCAACTCCACTTGGCTAGTAGGAATACGCAAAATGTCATCGACACTCTTGCCCAGTTCGTCGGCAACTTGAGGGTGGGGGGCTCCCCGGCTCTCGACCACCAGCAATACCGGCAGCACCATAGGATTGGCACGACGGCGAAGGTCACGGATCAGCTTGTAATGTTGCCGCAAGCATGCGACATCAATCACCACTAGATCTACCTCTTGAGCAAGAGATTCATGGCCTCCGAAGAAGCCGTGTTTCAGATGGAATGCCTGGCCCAGCAGCCGTTCGAGCAATTCTCCATTTGACGGATTTGCCAGGGCTACGGCGATTCGCGGGGACTCTTGATGAGAGCTATTAGGTGCAGTCACGTGGCATCCTGGGTGTTGGTCATCACTTCCGGCACGCCGCCCAGAATGCCCCGCAGCCCATGAAACGGCTGGCCGACTCTCAGTCCTTCAGGGGCAATTTCGAATTCGCGCAGAGTTCTTTCGAAACCGCCAGCGCGTTTCTTCAATACACCAATCGATTTGCGTAGTTCGCTATCAAGCTCGATGTAACGGAGCATGATGATATTGTCTGCGAGATAGCTGAGTCCGTACTCCGTCACCCGAGCCTGCTGGCCGGTAATCGCAAAGACCTCGTTGATCAGAAGTACGGTCACCCCCATGTTGACGAGGTAGCGACATAGGGCATGGACACGCTGCTGCAGTTCGTCACCCCGCACCGACTGTTGATAGCCGGAAAGGCTGTCGATCATCACCATGGTCGTGCCGAACTCTTCAATCTCGACACGTGCACGGGCGGCAAATTCGTCCGGGTTGTAATGCAGTGGTTCGACTGTTTCAAAGTTCAGGTGGCCAGCGGCGATCATTTCTTGCACAGGCAGACCAACTTGCCGGCATCGAGCAAAAAATGTCGAAGCGCCTTCGTCAAAGGAGTAGATCACCGAGCGCTCGTGGCGCTTGGCGGCTTCACTCATCAACTGGGCACCGAGAGTGGTCTTGCCCACCCCGGTAGGCCCTGACAACAGAGTTACTGTTCCCCGCTCAATCCCTCCGTGGGTGAGGGCATCAAATTCCGGCAGCCCAGATCCAAGAGGAGTATGTTCTACCTGCCGGCCATGATGGCTGGGCTCCAGGCGCGGATACAGCGTTATGCCCCCGTCACCCAGGCTAAAATAGTGCGCGCCATTGGCAAACGAAGAGCCACGCAACTTGGTAACCCGGCACTGACGCTCGCTTTCGGTTTGTTCCAGAGTAATGACACCGTCGCTAAGAAAAGCAAGAGTGTCATCATTGTCGCCTGGCTCTTGTTCCGAGGTGAACATTATCGTCGCCCCCTCAGCCGTAAGCTTTCGCAACAGTGACATAACCTGCTTGCGAAACAGGAAAGTATCGGCCGAGAGATAGCGCATCTGACTTAGAGAGTCGATCAGAATGCGTTTTGGCTGGTGCTCCTGAACGTAGCTTAGAATGCTGTCGTGGATACTATTGCCTTCCACGTCCCAGCTCTCCAGCAGGGTATACGTGTCGCCGGACTCCTCTTGTCCTGGCGAAAGGTCCAGCACATCCACGCCGTCCATCGACAAACCACTGCGCTTCGCGTTTTCGCGCAGCTGCTGCTCAGATTCGCCAAGACTGACGAACAGGCTGCCCGACTGGGAGTCATTGATCAGGAAGTGGAGGCCGAGAGTGGTTTTGCCCGAGCCAGGACCACCTCGGATCAGGTAGGTGCGCTGGGGGATCACCCCTCCCCGGAGAATTTCATCGAAACCTCGAACGCCAGTGCGAATGCGTCCATCAGTTAAGGGGGGCATGTCTTTCTCCCGCGTTGAAAGTCACTCTAATTGCTACCATCAAATTGCACTACATAAGTTAAGCCCCCTGATACAGGTCTTTCGCACGGCCCCCTGGCATTTCATGGTATGATTTATACTTTCGACCAGCCTAGAAACTATAGAGTTAAAAACCACCTCTATGGTGATAAAAATAACACCTGAGAGTAAGACCTTCAACATCGCGGCGTCATCCACCAATGATTAGGCGATCCTGAAGAAATCTGCTCTTGAAGGGCTACCCCATTGCAGAACGTTCAGTATGAAAAAAGACATTAGAGAAAAATCGGCTCTTCGTCGTTGGGTGTGGAATTCGCCCCCTGACCTGGGCCAGGATACGACCTCCACTTGGACAGGAGGCATGGCATGGACGGCACCCAGATTCTGACCCTCGGCCTGGGCCTGGA
>Ga0209300_1000920_pt1 | contig 12794 bp, 20 predicted proteins | sample Shrwel_input2_RT_FD_187535 | JGI IMG/M metagenome (GOLD analysis project Ga0209300, IMG submission 187535) | Subsurface microbial communities from deep shales in Ohio, USA - Utica-3 well 1 S input2 RT (SPAdes) (version 2) ... | reverse complement strand
AAAAAATAATTAGAAAAAACCAAATTAACCCCCTCTCATTTATACCTATTAATTAACCATAACCAACTGATTCAAATAATATAATACATCTGATGTACTATTGCGTTAGTAGTGATAAGTATTATAATTTTATTGTAAGGATAAATAATTTTCTGGGCATAAATACTAATGAATAGCGACCCTAAGACGGTCGCTCAGCGACAACGAGAATACGCCAACAGACAAAAGCAGATGGGACGCCGGCAACGCTCTTTCTGGCTGACCGATGAAGAACACCAGGCGCTGAGCGAACGGCTGAAGGAAATTCGAGCGGCGCGGAACGGGGGTGATGGCCCCGATCGCGCCTAACCATAACTGCCTGAATAGGAGGCAATCATGGCTAGCAACCAGTGTATCACACCCACTTTCACCGACAGCAGCTTGTCTCGGCTATGCCGATCACACGCGGTCGAACGGCTCATCATTGAGAGCGAGATTCAAACGCTGATGATCACTGCCGGTTATGCCCGCGAATTTCTGGCCCAAGGGCCGGAAGCCCTGCCCGAGGATTTCTTTAGCTGCATCGAGGAAATGAAGGAAGTCCTGGAGTCCATCGACCTGAAAAGCCTGGATTTTGAAAAACGGTCGCTCACGCTCAAGCGGAAAAAACGCCGCCTGGAGGCCAAGGCGACACGCCACAACTGCCAAAAGGAGGCCCAATCATGAAAATTTCGTGCGCACGAAATCTTGCGACCCTGCTTCTGGCGAGCTTCACGCTCGCCGGATGCTTTGACGAAAGCCCGTCCACCGCTAGCGAAGAACCCACTCGTAGCGTGGAGTGGTTCAAGGCTCACCAGGTTGAACGCGACGCCACATTACAACGGTGTTGGAACAACCCCGGCGAGCTTGCCGATACACCAAACTGCGTCAACGCTGAACAAGCCTCCAGAAAAGACGACACCGGGTCACTCCGAAACCTGGACGATATCGAACCGCTCAGTTTCGGCAAAAATCGTCCTGACACTGCTGAGTAGAGAGGACAACGACAATGGCTGATACAAACCTCTTCGAAGGGATCTTCGACCTGGTGAACGATGCGCTAGACCATTACGTGATCGCTACTGCTGGTGACATCATCAACTTTATCACTCCGATTTTTACCAGCATGATGATCTTATGGGTCGCGATCTGGGGTTATCTAATGATGTTCGGTAAAGTCAGCGAGCCCCTGCAAGAAGGCGTGTTCCGAATCCTTCGCATTGGGTTCATCCTGACCCTAGGTCTCACTGTAGGAACTTACGCTGACGTAGTAGTTGACGTTCTTTCCAATGGCCCGGAAACCATCGCATCGGTGATTACTGGTGCTCCTCCTGGTTCAGTGTCCGCGTCACTCGATACTCTGTTCTCCAAAGTCTTCGAGGTCGCCGAAGCCGCCTGGGCCAAGGGCGGCATCATGAACGGCAATTTTGGCATGTACCTGATCGGCTTAGCCGTTCTTATCGCCGGTGGGGCGCTCGCTCTGGTCGTAGCGTTCCTGATCTTGCTGAGCAAAATTATGACAGCAGTCCTCCTAGCCATCGGCCCATTGTTCATCATCTCACTATTGTTCAACACAACTCAGCGCTGGTTTGAAAGCTGGCTGGGCATGGTCGTTAACTACGGCCTGATACTAGTGATCGGCGCGGCAATTGGTCAGCTCATGATCTCTCTCGGTGACCATTATATTGATGGCATGTCCGGGGGAGATGGCCGGACCCTGGCAAACCTAGCCGATGCGGCAATGCTGTGCATCGTATATGCCTTGTGCATCCTGGTCGTAAAACAGGTGCCATCTGTGGCGTCAGCCCTGGGCGGTGGAGTCGCACTTGCTACGCAAGGGGCAATTGGTTCAGCCCTGAGTGCCACGCGACCCTCTACCGTTCGCCGCCAGGCTCGCCGTGTCGGCCAAGACGCCCGCTTGGCTGGGGCAGCAGCGGCCGCTCCATATAAAGCAGGCAGAACTGCCCACCGGGCCTATCAGAAGCGCTTCGGTGCCGGCAACTCGATTTCAGGAGGATGAGCCATGTCAATTACTTGGCCCCGGATACGGAAAGCCCTTCTTGAGCACTGGCAGCGTCTAAAAAACCACATCCAAGAAGAAGCCGGCCAGGAGCTGGCCGGTCCTGAACTTTTAGTGTTTGCCCTCGGCCTGGCCGGCCAAAAGTTGCTCGATGATATGGTGCAGATCCACACTTTTACCAGTAACACCGTAAACCTGCTGCTCAAAGGCGTGTTGGTCGTCGGCATCATCGGTCTGAGCGTGGTTCTGTTGCTTAATGGATTCTTGGGCGTCGCCTGATCTAACGACAACGACATAGCCGCGCCTGTAGCGGCTATGTCATCCCTGCCCCTACTTCTTCCTTCTCTCGCTTTTAAGTTCGGCCAGTTGCTCCTTGAGGGCGTTCAGCTCGCCGGTCAGCGTGGCGTTGCGCTCACGGGCCTCGGCCAGCTCCTGCCGCACCTGGTCGCGCTCCCCCTCGGCGGCGGTGACACGCTCGGTAGCCTTCCGGGCTTCCTCTGCGGCCTGCTTGCGCTGCTCCTGGTGCTGCTCGTCCTGGGCCTCGGCTCGCGCCTTCACCTGAGCCAGCTCGGCCGTCATGGCATCGAGGCGCTGGCGAAGATCGGCGGCCGTTACCTCCGCTTTGTCCAGGTCCTGCCGGTGCTGCTGTTCCAGGGTCCGCGTCTCCTCCTGGTGCTGTTTCTCCAAGGCCTTGCGATCCCGTTCGGCGTCCTTGCGTTGCTCCTTGGTCTCGGTGCGCGCCTCGGCCAGCTCGGCCTTCAGCTCGTCGATCCGCTCGCCCCGATCCTGGGCCTGCCGCTCGGCCGTCGCCAGGCGCGTCTCCAGCTCCTGAACTTGCCGGGTCAGTTCATCGACCTGACGCTGGCTGTCCTGGAGCGTGGCTTGGCATTCCTGGTGCGTCCGCTGCTCCTGGTCAAGCTGGCCTGCGACGGCCTCCAGCTCCTGGGCCTGATCCTCGAAGGCCTCGGCCATCTCGGTGCGTAGCTGATCCGCTTCGGCTCGTTCCTCATCCCATCCTTTTTGTGCGGCTGCCAACGCTTCATTAGCCAGCGCCTGGGCTTCGGTCCATGCAGCGGCAAGGGCACCCTGGAAGACCTCCTGAACTGAATCCGGTACCGCCACGGCGACGGGGGCCGCCTGGCTGGTCTGCTGCTTGCGCCACTCACGCATAACGGCGCTGGTCGTATTCATATCCGCTCGCGCGGCGCGGCGGACCTCGTCCACGGTCGGCATCTTTTCACGGCCGCTCTGCTCGTACAGCTCAGCGGCTACCTGCATGATCCGGTCGCGCGTCTCGGTGGGGATGCTGCTCTGTGTCATCGCCTTTCCTCCTGGTCGTCTCACTCAACATAAGATAAGAATAATAATAATCTTATTATTCTTATTATGCAAGGGCAAAAAATAAGGGTTCGCCCAAGCCTAGACCCCCGGCCCCTACATAAACGCCCTCACGCGCCTGTGAGGCCCTTCAAGCCCTGACCTAACCTTACCCCCTTGCCTACCTTGAGAAATCCGCGCACACGGCCACTCAGAAGGCCACTCTCTCGCCCATCACGGACTCAACTAAAAAACCGTCGATTACACACCTAGTCATGAACCCCCCCGGCCGGAAGGCTTCGCCATTAGTAATACGGACACACCTTGAACACTTTCTTCTGAGGCCCGCTGAGCGTCTGTAATACGCACGGACCTGGGACACCCTGAACACGGTGGGTAATAGACGGAACGGGAAAGCTCTTAACATCAAATACTCAAACGAGTATTTAAAGGCGGGTTTCCAACTTCTTTACCGCAGATACAAAATCCAGACCCAGCAGATGCATGGCCAAGTCAATCGCACCACCGCCTCCCTTCTCCACCCTGGTGTCATACCACTTCGAACCAGTGGCCAGCAGCTCGACCACACCACCACTGACCGACACATGCACTCTCTCGGTGTTCTTGTCCTTGAGCGGCCGAAAGTCAGGGTCACGCTTCCAGTACAACTCCAACAGCTCCAGGGACGCCACCACAGACATACCTCGAAGCCTGGCCAACAACTCAGGCGGGAAGGATCGCCGGCGGCTCATAGGCCCCTCTCCGGTCGCTTCGCTCCCTGCGCGCCATGTGGACAACGCTTCGCGTTGACACACAAGGCTTGCGGGCTACTCGTGATTCTTTCATCACAAGGGCTACTCAGGCCTACGGCCTGGCCGGCCGGGGAGCCGTCTATTACACGCCAAGTCATGAACTACCCCCGGCCGGAAGGCTTCGCCATTAGTAATACGGACACACCCCTGAACACTTTCTTCTGAGGCCCGCTGAGCGTCTGTAATACGGACGGACTCTTGAACACCTGAAGCCTTGAGGTACCCGGACACAGAGGCGACGGAGACGCCCATCCGCTTAGCAATGGCTCGCATGGACAAGCCTTCAGCCCTAAGTGCCTGCGCTTGGGATCGTTTCGCTTGTGTGGCTTCCTGTGTGGCCGCTAGGTACGTTTTCCTGTCTACGACGCCAGCTGCCCTCCTCTGGGCCTCCTTGCGCATCCTGTCGCGTTCTCGGGCCATATCCGAGCTGATCACCGTCCTGAGCTGGCGTTGCTCGTCATCGGAGATCCGAAACAGGTTGATCAGGGTGTCATTCTTCGGCGTGTACAGCGGTGCGAACTCCCGACCGCCGAACTCCACTTTCTCGCCAGCCTCGTAGGCTTTGGCTTTGCTGTAGAGCGTCATCAGCTCTTTGCTGCGGTACGTCCAGGACGGGTCCAGCTCGCGGGCCAGGGCGGCCGCTTCGTGATACATCTGGCGGCTGTTGGTCGCCCCGGACAGCAGCAGGAAGTTAAGACGCCAGAACAAGTGCTGCATCCGCTCACCCTCGGCGACACCACCCCGAAGCGTGGCCAGCTTGCGCAGGTCCTCCAGACGGTCCCAAGCCAGTTGCCGGCCAGAGAAGCCGCGCAGGTTGTCAGACTTGCCACCTGACAGGAGCTTTAGCTGCCGGCGCTCCGCGCCGCGCTCCTGGCGTTGCTGCTCGATGGTCCAGCGGGCCACGGGCAGCAGCATTTCACATAGGTACTCGAAGTTGTAGCGGATCGGCTCACCGTTCTGGCCATTCTCGACATGGACGACGCGGCAGACGTTGCCACTCTTGGTATTCACCGTGTTGACCAAGCGCAGCACGCGGCTGGCGTCCTTGGCGGCCGGATCGGCGCCCATCTGGGCCAGACGGTCTACCAGGTAACGCTGGCAGGCGTTCCAACGCGGCAAGGCCTGGCGCGGCAAGGTGCCGTCCAACAGCCACTTAGCCTGGAGACCGCGGCCGCTGTAGACCAACAGGGACGGCGTAGGAATACCTTCCTGGGCACAGTAGTACAGCACGGAGGCGGCCAGCTCGTCCGGTGTCCTACCTTGGGCCCATGGCTGCCGGTAGGTGTCCAGGTCCGCGAACAGCAGGCCGACGCGGGCCAGATTGACCACGCGCCGGTTCGGCCGCATGAATTCGGCCTGGCTCAGCCAGGTATCCCGTGAGGTGTCCACCATGTTTAGAACGGTGGCCATCGAAGTCAGCCGGTAGGAGTCTTGCCGCTTGGTGTTGCCATGGGCAACCAGCAGCGAGAAGAACCCTGTCCTAGTCTGATCGTGATAGGTGCCGGCCTCATCATCTGGGCCGAACAGTGCTAGTTGTGATGCTGTCACCATAACCCCTTTTTTCCGCGCATTACCGCGCGGACTTGTCATCCAAGGGGTCAGGCCATAGAATGAGAGATACGAATGTTGGTCTCACTCTGGTGGCTCGTCACCATAGCCCGTCCGCCAAAACGGGTTACAGTTAGACCCCAACTCTGCAAAGCCCCGCCGCCAATCGGGGCTTTTGCTTTTTCTGTAGCCTGGTTGGTGCCACCCAATGCCCTGCTACGCCTGCTTCTTCCCTCGCCTGAGGGTGCGGGGAATCCAATCGGCCACGTCCGCGTCCCATTGCACGATCCCCGCTTGCCGTAGTGCGCCCGCTGCTCCGTCGAACGACCGGAAGTAACGAACACCACCACGAAACGCCCCTAGAACTTGCTCTGCCTCTGCGTCTGCACGCTCCAGGGTGATGATTAGTCCTTTCTCTGCGACTCGTATCGTCGCCCTTTCGATGTGGCCAGCCTCCTGTGCCTCTCGCACAGTGGCCAAACCGATGATCTCTTTCGATTCCACGTCCGCTATCATGCCTCACCCTCGATGCCCTATCAAGCAAAGTCCAAAAATGCAGCTTTGGCCTTGTTCCTTCACTCGTCTGGAAGGCTCCGGACATATTCGGTCAGCAGCTCCTTGACCGTTTTGCCCTGCTTCGCTGCGTAGATTTTCAGCTTTGCGTGATCTTCTGGCGTCACGTCGAAGTTCACCCGCTTGGTGGCCCCTTTATCGGCCAGGCTGGACAGGGTGGCCTTGCTCTTACCGGCGCTCGGCCGGCCGGCGCTGAGTGTGGGAGAAGTCTTGGCGCTCATTTGCTCATGCCCTCATATACTCAAATAATCAAACGAGTTTTTCTTTAATTTCAGCCATCAGGGCGCGAATCTCGCGCGCGGCATCGCCGTCCGGGTCGCGGTCCAGGACAGTAGTCCCGCCGGCAGCGGTACCGGGATAAATGACCCGCTGCGTAACCCTGGCGTCCATCACGGGCAGCTCATAACCGGCCAGGGCCTCGGTGACTTCACCCCCGATCCGAGTGCCCTTGATCGCCCTGGACACCACAAACGCCACCTGGAGCCGGCCGTCTGTGACCTCGATGCGCTGCTTCACCAGGTCCACCAGGTCGGACGTCGCCCATATGTCATAGGGGCTCGGCTGCACCGGAATCAGGATGAAGTCGGCCGCCTTAATGGCTGACACGGCCAGGTCGGCCGCCTGGGGAGCGCCATCGACCACCACATAATCGACCTTGCGCGCCACGTTCTTCACGTCGCGGTCGATGGTCGGCCGGTCGATCCCGACCACGGTCACCGGGTTGTCTTCCTGGACCGCCGCCCAGTCGCGGGCGCTGCCCTGGGGATCGGAATCGACCAGGAGAACATCTGAGCCGTCGAGCTGGAGCGCGCGGGCCAGGTGGGTGGCAATCGTGGTCTTGCCCGAGCCGCCTTTCTGGTTGAGTACGGCGATAACCTTCATAGAAACTCCTTTGAGCTTATGTTTATTTACTCATTTGAGGTTAGCGGAACCGGCAGCCTGGCGCAATACTCATATACTCATTTTATCATTCACCCAAACGAAGCCGCTGCCATTCCTCGAAAAGGTCCTTGCGGTGCCAGACCGGACGCCGGGAAATAACGTGGCCGGCCTCGTCCTCCTGGTCCTGGATCGCCCAGACCCATTCGTCTGCTTCGTCGGCCGGCGGCTGATCGTAGCGGGCCGTTGCCCACATTTCCTGAGCAACACGGCGGGCTTCCTCCAGGCGACGCTCACGCCGGCGTTTTGCCAATTCAGCCTTGGCCCACTCACCGGCGGCGCGCATCTCGGCTCGCAGGTCCTCGATCTCGGCCGGGGTCAGCCGCCGCCAACCTGGTTCGTCATCCGATGTCATGCCTGCTTCTCCTTTTGGTGTTTGGCCCAGACCCGCTTCACCTGGGCAGGACTGCACCCGGCCAGCTCGGCGGTTTGGGTGATGCTGTGGCCCGCCTGGCGCAGCGTGACGATACGCTTGTGAGTGGTCGCGTCTGCCTTCCGGCCCTTGAACCGGCCCGCCTGCCTCGCCAGCTCGATACCCTGGCGCTGGCGTTCGCGCCGGTCCTCGTAGTCGTCACGGGCCATTTGCAGCGCCAGGCGCAGGAGCATGTCCTGGACCGACTCCAGCACAATCTTGGTGGTGCCGGAGGCCTCGGCAGCCAGCTCGGATAGATCCACAACGCCAGGTACAGCCAGACGGGCACCCCGTTCACGGATGGTGGCCACCAGGCGCTCGGCTTCTTCCAGGGGCAGGCGTGAAATCCGGTCCATCTTCTCGGCAATGACCACCTCGCCCGGTTGCAGATCGTCCACCATGCGCAGCAGCTCGGGGCGATCCGCGCGTGCGCCGGAGGCCTTCTCCCGGTAGACGCCGGCGACGTAGTAGCCGGAGGCCTTCGCGGCCTGGATGATGCTTTCCTGGCGCTCCAGGTCTTGCGCGTCAGTGCTGACACGCAGATATACCCGCGCCACTCGTAAGGAAGGGGGCGCCTCGCTCATGCCATAGGCTCCTTTGGGTACACTCAAGTGAGCCCAGACTATCAGGGTGGCTAAAAAATGAAACATGCAGCCCAATTGAGCCTGTTACGCTGAGCCAGCCCAATTGAGCCATCTAGGCTTGACACCTCTTCCCCTGGAACCTAGAATCCGTAATCAGATAAACATCTACTTAGCCGAACAGAGAAGAATTTCTTCTCATGGCGGCACTCCCTAAAGCCACCTCGTGTGGCTTTAGTTGTTTTTGGACACCAAATGCATATCTGTTATCTGGATGAAGCCGGATGCACCGGCGCCCTACCTTCAAGCAATACTCAAATCCAACCTGTGTTCGTTCTCGGCGGCCTCTTTATAGAAGAGTCACAAATACCGTCAATGACACAGGACCTTCTTGCTCTTAAAAGGAGATTTTTCCCCAACCTCCTGCCGGCAGCTACGTTGCACCATGACTGGATGAAAGCCGAGATCAAAGGGGCTGATTTACGAAGAAAAGCGCGAAGCAGCAGCCGTAATGATCGCCGCTTTTCCTACAGTGTAGTTCGCAAGGTCTTGGATATAATCCAGGAACATGACGGGCGCATCGTTTCACGCATATATGCCAAGCCGATCAATTCCCAATTCAATGGAACTTCGGTATATACCTACAGCGTCCAGTCTATCTGCTCCACATTTCAGAATTACTTGGAAGAGCGGGACTCCAGGGGAATAGTGGTTGCCGATAGTCGAAACAAGGGAAAGAATGCCAATGTTTCGCACTCCATATTCACACAGAGATTCCGAGCAAATGGAGACCCTTACCCCGCACTAATTGAGGTTCCTACCTTTGGTCACAGTGATAACCACACAGGCCTGCAACTGATAGATTTAGTGTGTTCCTCCTTACTTTTTCCAATTGCAGCCGAAGTGTGTATGTCAGCCCACCTAACAGACAGAACCCATCTTTCACCACATTACTTAGAGCTCAAGAGGAGGTTTGGTGGTGACCTGAAAACCCTCCAGCACAGGTATCAAGATGACAGTGGAAGGTGGCTCGGCGGGCTGACACTATCAGATCCTATTAACAGGTTTCCTGCGACGCATTTATTCCGTTGAGGGTCTTCGCTCAGATCACGAGCAGGTCTCCCCAACGGGGTCTGAAATTTCGTGCGCACGAAATTTCTAACGCTCATCCTCCTGTTCCTGGTCACGACCTAGCCCGCTGGGACGCTGTGCCGGGTTACGCTGCTGGAGCTGCGCGGCCACCTTCTCCTGGAGTTCGTGGCGTTCGGTCTTCATCGGCGGCATGGCACTGACAAAGCTGGTGATGCTCTTGGCCAGCTCCTGGTCCTCGGGATCGCGGCTCTGGTTGAGGTCCTTCGCGGCCGTCAGCCAGGCCTTGCGGACATAAGTCTGGCGCTCCTTGATACGATCCTCCCAGGGTCGGGGCTTCGGGGTCTTTCCGGCTCGCTGGTCGCGGAAGTCTTCGACCACTTCCCGGACCTTCGCCTGGTCCACCTGTGGCGTCTGACCTTTCTCACGGATGTGACGCACCACCTGGCTGACGCCTTTCTTGATGACGCCACGGGTTGCGCGCGGCGTCGCCTCGGCTTCCACCCCGCGCCGTTCCAGCTCGGTGGCGAAGGATTCCCGCCACTTCTGGAAGTCGCCATTTCTCACCTGCAGGCGATGGCCGTCATAGCCCAGGTTCTTCACCGTTAGGTGGACGTGGGGACTATCGGTGTCGGTGTGCAGCGCCATGACGTACTGATAGTTCTGGCTGAACTGACGCTTGGCAAAGGCCCGGGCGGCCGCCTTCACGTCGCGCGGCTCCGTGCCGGCCGGCATGGACATGACGATGTTAGTGGTGTCGCGGGTGTTCTTGCGCCGCTTGCCTCCGTCCTGCGACCAGTCCTTGGCCAGGTCGCGGACTGCCTCTTTCCCCTTGATCACGTCGCCGCGCTCGTCCTCGAGCTCCAGCTTGCCGTTGCGGCTGATGTAGTCGAGGTGAGACTGGACGTGCTCGGCGCCCTTGGCGTTGCCGCTAACCTTTACCATGACCTCGGGCGCATGGTTCACAACGCGCTGGGCACGCGTTCGATTACTGGCTCGGCTGCCTTTGTGCTTGACCGGTCCTTCCAGCAGATCGGCAATGGTGTCATCAGCCAGACTTCCCATCATCCCTCCTTCGCTCTGCTCTCAGAGTGGCTTGTGTTTCCACTCCGCGCCGTGCCAACTCGGCCGCTAATGCCTCGCGCCACTTCTGCGGGTCGCCCTTCTTTACGTGCAGGCGGTGGCCATCCCGCCCCAGGTTCCTGACGGTCAGTTGGGCGTGTGGATTCACAGCGTCGGTGTGCAGCGCCACGACATACTGATAGTTAGGGCCAAACTCCCGCTTGGCGAACGCCAAGGCGGCCGTCCTCACTGCCTCCGGATCGGTACCGTCGGGCATGGACATGACGATGTTGGTAGTGAAACGGGAGCGGGTGTTCTTTCGCCGCTTGCCCTGGAGCATCGACCAGTCCCTGGCCAGGCTTCGCACCATATCCTCCGTAAACCAGAACAGGCCGCTTTCGTCCTCAAGCTCCACGGCTCCATGCTTGCTGATACGGAGCAAGTCGTGTTCTACCTGGTCGGCATCGTAGGCATGGCTGACGACCCGCACGACAACCTCCGGCTTACCCATCTTCCCTCCAGCGATTCAGTCTCCTGGATAGCAGCCCGGCCACCTGGTCCCTGTGCTGCTCGATCCGCTCGCCCAATGTCTCGATGGCTTCCTGCTTGAGCTTGTCGCTTTCTCGCCAGTCGGTATTGATGGCACGGGCCATCTGGTTCAGGTTTCGACCAATCGCGGCCAGCTCGCGGTTTGATTCCCGCAAGGCGGCCACCTCGGCGTCCGTCAGCACGGGTTCCTGATGCAGCTCAGCAAACACCATTGCCGTGACCCAGCTCGTCCGGTTGGGATAGCCCTCCTGCTGGGCACGTTGTGTTAGCCGGCGCTCCTGGCTGGGAGACAAGCGGATGGTGAGCTTGCGGATTCGACTTTCTTCCTCCTGGTCGTCGCTCGCGGGTTCCGCCGATTCCGCCTCACCAATGCCGGCGACGCGCTGAATCATCCGGCGCAGCATCTCCGATTCACGCAGGCCGCCGGCCTGGCAGAACTGGCTCCAGGCGTTCTTCTCGGCGTCTGTCAGGCGGGCTTCAACTCGCGGCATAGTCCAGTTTTCTCGACCGATGATATGGGGGCGTGGGGGTATTATAGGCAAGTGTGCCGGCATTCGCCAGCGCTTGACGACTCCTGCCCTAGCTTTATACCCCCCATTTCTTTTCGTGCGTACGAAAATCCCCAAGCGGTTGGAGACACCGACATTGTGCTGTTAGTAATGAAAAGGTATATACTTGGTTAGTACTTAGCAACGAAGACCGGAGACCGTCATGACCAAACAATCCGTGTTTACCATGAAGCTCGAACCCGAGCTGCGAGAGGCCTTCATGGCCGAGGCCGACGCCGCCCATCGGCCGGCGTCGCAGGTTGCCCGTGAGCTGATGCGGGAGTTTGTCGAACGCCAGCGCGAAACGCGCGAGTACGATGAGTTTCTACGCAGGAAGGTAGAGAAAGCACGGGGCTCCATGCGGGCCGGCCGTGGCCGGGCGAATGAGGACGTTGAAGCTGAAGCGGCCGCCCGACGAGCAGACCTGATACGCCGGGCCGATGAGGCCGGCGCGTGAAGGTAATATGGACCCCGGAAGCCGAAGCCGACCGGCAGGACATCGTGGAGTACATAGCGGACGATAACCCCATCGCGGCCGTGCGGATGGATCAGCTTTTCAGTGACGCGGCGGCAACCTTGACGCAGTTCCCCATGCGCGGCCGGCCAGGCACGATCACCGGCACTCGGGAACTGATCCCTCATGAAAGCTATCGCCTCGTTTACGAAATCGAGGGCGAGACGATCTGGGTGCTGACCCTGGTCCACACTGCCCGCCAGTGGCCACCTGTCTAGGATTAGAGCTCCACTGATAACAAGGGGCTATCTGTTTGGAGGACATGACCGTGTCTCACACAGTAGTATTGGAAGACGATACGTTGTTCGATGCAGCCACTCAAGATGGCCGCACACCCAACGCACAAATTGAATATTGGGCTCAACTCGGCAAATTCGTGGAAGAGTCCGGGTACTTTGATCTACAGAAAGTTCACCTGGCGTTCCAGGGCAAGCTCCCCATATCCGAACTGACGGGCGCTGAAAAAGAGATCCATACTCGGTTGCTGTGGGACGCCCTGGAAGACCTGGATGGATCTGAAGACCCTGAATTTTTTGACCGGTTGAAAGCGGCGGGGATTCCTGCGTATGGCCTCAAAAAAAACGGTATAATTATAAAAAATTGATAGTAAATAATAGCCGTTTCAAAAATATCCAATGACCCTAAAAAGGGTCATTTTTTTTGGATTGTACAATCCAAAAAATAATTAGAAAAAACCAAATTAACCCCCTCTCATTTATACCTATTAATTAACCATAACCAACTGATTCAAATAATATAATACATCTGATGTACTATTGCGTTAGTAGTGATAAGTATTATATTTTATTGTA
>Ga0209300_1000919_pt1 | contig 12796 bp, 10 predicted proteins | sample Shrwel_input2_RT_FD_187535 | JGI IMG/M metagenome (GOLD analysis project Ga0209300, IMG submission 187535) | Subsurface microbial communities from deep shales in Ohio, USA - Utica-3 well 1 S input2 RT (SPAdes) (version 2) ... | reverse complement strand
TGAACTTTTGGATGCTGGAGCCCGCTGCTACCGTTATAAAAAGGGCTTTCTGCACAGTAAAACTCTCTGTATTGACAGCCGGGTTCTTTCGATCGGAACAACCAATATGGATGTCCGCAGTTTTAAACTGAATTTTGAAATAAATGCCTTTATCTATGACCGGGAGCGGGCCAGATACCATAATCAAATTTTTGCAGAGGACCTAGAAAATTCGGAAGAAATAACAAGAGAAATTTTTGAAAACCGGGGCTGGACAATGAAGCTCAGGGAGTCAGTTTCAAGACTGCTTTCACCGATTCTTTAATCTGGCTCTTAATAATTATTATAGTCTCAAATAAATATTGATTAATCTAGCCGCCCTTTTTGGGGCGGTCTTTTTTTGGGTATTATAATAATTTTACTTCATTTCCAAATTATTCTATGATATACTTTTTATAGTATAAATATTAGAAAAGGAGGAAATTTAATGCAGCAGTTTGATGTGACGGCTCATAATTATGATTTCGTTTTTAAAGATTCTTTTAGTCTCTTTAAAAATGATATTGGCGATTTTTTAAAGGTGGAGCTGCCTGGAATTGATTCTTATCTGGAGACTGAGTTTGCTGAGATTGAAACAAGTGCGGAAAGGATGGATTTAAATTTTAAATTAGAAGATGGTTCAATTTTGCATTTAGAAGAAGAGATAGAGGTTTCTGTTGATGATTTGATTCGTTTTGCTTCCTATGATCTAAAGTTGTATAATAGATATAGAGATAAAATACGGACAATAATTTTATGTATTAAAGGTTATCCCGCTGCTGAGGCAACTTTTAATGCCGGGAGTCTGGGCTACAACACAATTGTTGTTAACATGTCTGATAAAGATGGTAAAGAAAAGATGAAAGAATTAAGAGAAAAAATAGAGAAAGGTGAAGAAATTAATTACCTGGAATTAATATTTCTACCTTTAATGAATAGTGACCAGGATATGGTTAAACGGGTTAAAGAGACTATTGAACTGGAAGATAAGCTGGATGCTGATCAAAAATTTAAGAATAATTTGGCTGCTCTAACTATTGTGTTATGTGACAAATTTTTAAGCAGTGAAAATATGATAGAATTATGGAGGGATCGCAAAATGGTTAAATTTTTTAAATATGTTGAAGAGCAGGGTAAGAATGAAGAAGCAAGAATGCTTATGCTCAGACAAATAAAAGCAAAATTTGGTGACTCCGATAATGAGATCATTGATTTAATTAATAAAGCTGAGTTGAGTAAAATTGAAGACTTAAGCGAAAAAATAATAACTGCAGATTCTAAAGAAGAAATCATTGATTTTTTGAAGCATTAATTGGTCGAGATTAATAAACAAAACAATTAAATATTAGCATTAATGAACTGGGGTTTTATTATGAGACCTCAGTTTTATATATAATAGAGAGTAAAATTCCAAATTTTATCGACCTGTTAATAAAGGAAAAACCATATATTTCAAGAATTATATATTTATATGAAGATCAAATAATTTCAAGAAAATTTCAGAAGGTAAAACTATGTCTGTTAATTTATTCAGATTAAAACAAGTAGATCTAAGAGAAGAATGGCATCATGAAGCATATGATTTTACCAAATGGCTTGCAGAAGGTGAATATAAGTTGAAGGTAATTAGAGAAGGCTTTCCTGAAAGTCCTGTCAATGGTGAAGAGGAAATCACTGGGCATCTCTTGGCAGTGGCAGCTATCACGAGGAAGAAAAAGAGTATTTGAATCTTATAATGAGAATACTGAGTTCTATGGTAAGATTCTTAATGATAAAGACTTCAAAGAGCAGCTGATGGAATTGATTATTATTGTTCTTTATCGAAGTTTGAATGAGAACTAGCTATTAATTTGCAGGATAAAACTATTTGCCATAGAAATAATATAATATATAATGAATATAAGTCTATAAAATTATAACTATTTGGAGGTGTTATAAGATGGCTAGAGGCGATTTAGTTTTAAAATTAGTTCAGGCTGGGATGTCTGGAGATAAAAGCTTATTTGAAAGAACCACTAAAGCTATTATTTCCGAAGAAAAAGCGAAAGATCATCACATTTTGGCTTCAAGAATTGAAGAAAAGTTTAAAAATGAGAACAAGGGCACTTCTAAAAATATTAATAATACCTATTATCTTAAGAATAAGAATGCTAAGAACAAAGCTTTAATAGAAAGAGTTCCTCGTTTTACTTTTGAAGATTTAATTTTAAATAAAAAGACATTGAAGGTTTGTAGTGAACTGATTGAGGAGCAGCAGAAAGGTGATATATTAAGAGCTAATAATGTAGAACCAAGACACAGAGTTCTTTTGGTAGGGCCGCCCGGAAATGGAAAAACTTCTTTAGCAGAAGCGATTGCCGAAGAATTAATGGTTCCCTTATTTATAGTTTCTTATGAACAGCTTATAAGCAGTTATTTAGGAGAAACGGCTAAGAAAATAGATGAATTATTTGAATTTGTTAGCAAACGAAATTGTGTTTTGTTTTTTGATGAGTTTGATGTTCTTGGTAAAGAAAGAGGAAACACAAAAGAAACCGGTGAAATTAAAAGAGTGGTCAGTTCTTTATTAATGCAGGTAGATGCTTTGCCAAGTAATGTGGTTGTTGTAACTGCAACTAACCATCCAGAATTGTTGGATAGAGCTGTCTGGCGTCGCTTTCAAATTAAACTTGAATTAGATTATCCTTCCAAAACAGATATTACTAAATGGTTTAATAAATTTGAAAAAGGTATCAATATTAATTTTAAATTTGATAAAAGGATACTAGCAGACAAATTATTTGGGTTAAGTTTTGCAGAAATAGAACAGTTTGCCCTTGATATTTATCGAAGGTTAATCTTGAGTAATAATTCTCTTGAAAATATAATAAATGAAAGATTAGAGCAGTGGGATAATAAAATAAATGACTAAGTAATAATTGATTGGAGGAAATTAACTTGCCCCAGAAAAAGTATATTCTTTTTCCTGATTATACAACTATTGGACGCGAAAGTTTAAATAGTGGTAGAAGAGGTACTATGAAATATCCTTCACGAAAAGAACAAAAAGATAAATTTGATGGTCTTATGAGAGAACTGAAGCGAACAATGGAGTCAAGACTTGCTGAAATAAAGGATGAGACTGCTGGATTAGATCCAGATATGGTTCTTGTATTAGAAACTGTAGGAAGTATCAGTAATTTTTATACAGCAGTAAAACATACAGACGGGTTTAGATGGTTGGTAGATTCTATTTCAGATAGTATTGAAGAAAATGAGGAATTTTATAAAGATAATGCTCCTTCAGGTAAGGAATTAAATTGCAAGTTATATATGCTCTTAACAAATAAAACTGCTTTAGAACAGTTACTTAGTTTGTGGGACAAATTTAAAAGGAAAGAAGAGCTTCCTCGAGGCCAAAAAGGATGGAGAGAGGTCTTTAAACATTTAAAAGACATTAGAACCTGGGATGTAGCAGATAGGCTCGAAGATACAGGCCTTTTAGAAAGATGGAAAGAAGATTTAGAATATCAGGATTCAGTTAAATTTGAAATAGAATTTTGGTTTAATGACAATCGGGATAAACAAAAATTAATTGAATCTGATTTTAAAAGTAAAATCGAGGAATTTGAGGGTAAGATTATTGATTCAGCTTTAATCGAAGAGATTAAATATCATGCTTTTTTAGCGGAAATTCCTGCTGCAGCAGCTGGAAAATTTGTTGCTGATTTTAAACGAGATAAAGATAATAAAGTTTTAAAGTCTGAATCTGTAATGTTTTTTAATCCACTTCCACAGGCAGATTATAAATTTCAGGTTGAAGAGTTGGAAGAATCAGCTACTGAAAATCTATGCATTACAGAACAAACTGACATGGAGCCAGTAGTTGCGTTATTTGATGGTTTACCGTTGCAAAACCATCAATCTATAAAAAACAAATTAATTATTGATGACCCTGAAGATTTTGAAGATAATTATCTGGTTAAATATAGATTACATGGTACAAGTATGGCTTCTTTGATTTTAAATGGAGATTTAAATAATTCTTTTTTAAAACATGAAAGGCCTATTTATGTTAGACCAATATTAAAGCCAGACTTAGAAAATAATTTTGATGGTCAAATAAGAGAAACTATTCCTGAAGATAAATTATTTATAAAAAGAATTCATCAGGCTGTAAAAAGATTATTCGAAGAAGGAAATGATGGGTCAGCTTTGGAAATCAAGATTATTAATTTTTCTATTGGTGATAAATATCGTCCATATTTAGATAAGATAAGTTCTCTGGCCAGACTATTAGATTGGCTTTCATGGAAATACAAAGTTCTTTTTGTGGTTAGTGCCGGTAATAAAGTTAAAAAGTTTGATTTCGAAGAGGAAGAATATACTAAGGACAGTTTATTAAAAAATATAAATGAAAATTTAAGAAATAGTAAAATCTTGTCACCTGCAGAGTCAATAAATTCAATTACTGTTGGAGCTCAACATAAAGATTATAGTGATTTTTCTTTAGACAGTCATACCCATACTGATTTTTTTGAAGATTATAATGATTTACCCAGCCCTATTTCACGCTTTGGCTTAGGGTATAATAGAACAGTTAAACCTGATATTTTATTACCAGGTGGGAGACAAATATATAATAAGAATTACTTGCCCGGGGGTGGTTATAGATTTACTCCTAATTTTTCTGTACATAAACCACCAGGTTTAAAAGTTGCTTTTCCAGGATCAGGTCCGGGACTAAATAATGTTGCTTATACTACTGGTACGAGCAATGCTAATGCTCTTGCAACTCATAAAGCAGCTGAATTATATGAGTTATTAAAAACCAATGAAGAGTTTATAAATATACCAGATGATGAGATAACAGCATTAATAAAATGTCTGCTAGTTCATTATGCAGACTGGAATAATGGATATAAATTTTTGGAGGAAACATTGTCTGAAGATGTAAATATAAATTCTTTTAGAAGACACGCACAAAAGTTTTTGGGTTATGGTTTTATTAATCCAGAGCAAATATATGGCTGCACTGAAAGACAGGTTACTTTATTTGCTACCTCAAAAATCAAGGCTGAAGAGGGACATCAATATATTTTTCCTTTACCTGAAAGTCTTGAAAGTGAAGCTATTCCAAGAAATCTAATTATTACTCTGGCCTGGTTTAGTCCAATTAAATCTCAGTTTAAAAATTATCGATTGGCTAAATTATATTTTAAACCGCCACAAGATGAATTATTGTTGGGGAGAAGTCAGGCGGATTGGCATGCTGTAATGAGAGGCACTCTTCAGCATGAAATTTTAACAGGTGATAAAGCCAGTGTTTATTATGAGAGTGATAATATAGAGGTTAGTGTTAACTGCTACGATAAAACAAATGAATTAAAAAAGAATGATTTTAAAATTCCTTATGCACTCGCAGTTACACTAAAAATTGAAGAAGATATTAATATTTATAATGAAATAGAAGAAAGAGTAAGAATAATAAATGAGCAGAGAGAACAGATTAGATCATAATTTTTCTAAGGTTATAAGGAGTTGAATAATTAATGGGCAAAAAAAGAAATGGTCATTACTGTGTAGTGTGTGCAAGTGTACTTCCTAATGAAAAGTTCTCTGGCAAGGGACACAGTCGGCATATATGCAAAAAGTGTTCTAAAAAATCATCTGCAGACCAGGATGAACAAATAAAAGTCAACAAAATTTATGGCATGACTCGTTTTATGAACTTATCTAAAAATAATAAAAAGCAGCTTGATAAATATTTATATGATGATTCTCAAAGAGTAAGGGAAGCGGCGAAATCAGTTATAGAAGAATTCGAAGAATTAGAAAGAATACAAAAAGAAGATGATCAACTGGTTGAAAAAATTGCATTAATGACAGAAGAAGAGTGCGAAGAATATTTTGATGAATTTGATGAGGATGAAGCTTATCAGAACGACTTTTCTGGTGATGATTTGCCTTTTTAATTATTGTCAAACTATCTCGATTCTAATTCATAACAGCTCATAACGGCTGTTAGATCAATCAATGCTAATTTATTTCAAAAAAACCTTGACGAGACTCCTGTATGCTGTTATAATAATAATCGTCGTCTGAAACAATCAGTCGTTCACTAACTGGTTTTTCACGGTCTTAACTCTAAAAAAAGGGTTTAAAAAAGGGAGAGATCCCCGATATAACAATAATCTTAATATGCGCCCGTAGCTCAACTGGATAGAGCGATTGACTACGGATCAGTAGGCTAGGGGTTCGAATCCTCTCGGGCGCGCCATTTTAAATATGATAGCAAAAGTAAACTCCCGGGTATTATTGTAGGGAGATTTTTATATTTATACCCTTTATGGGCCTTGAAAATTATCTCAAAAAGGTCTTGCAAAAGGTAAAAGCAGCTGTTATAATAATTAATGTTGCAAGTTAAAATTTTGCACTATTCAGGAGATATTCTATGGAAGATGATATAAAATATATGAAGATGGCCCTGGCAGAAGCCAGGAAAGCTTATCAAAGAGATGAAGTTCCAATTGGTGCAGTTGTTGTCTGTAATGATCAGGTTGTTGGCCGTGGGTTTAATCTCCGGGAGCAAACTCAGGACCCAACTTCTCATGCCGAAATGATTGCTCTGAGAGAAGCTGCCGCAAACGAGGCTAGCTGGCGCCTGGAAGATTGCCAGCTTTATGTGACTTTAGAGCCCTGCCCGATGTGTGCAGGAGCAATTTTACAGTCGCGAATTAAACGTCTTGTTTACGGTGCCAGTGATCCCAAAGCAGGAGCTGTCAGAAGCCTTTATCAGCTTTTAGATGATGATCGTTTTAATCATCAGGTAGAAGTTGAGGCAGGTCTACTGGAAGCAGAATCAGCTCAGCTTTTAAAAGATTTTTTCCGTGAGTTAAGACTACGGAAGGATGGGTGAGTCTGGCTGAAACCGCTCGACTCGAAATCGAGTAGGCAGTTTTACTGTCTCGGGGGTTCAAATCCCTCTCCTTCCGCCATTAGATTTTATATTGAACCATAGAATTATATATAAATTTTCAAAGTAGAGACTTAGAATTGGAGTAATTGGATTTATCCTACCTCCGACTTCTTATATCCTACTTCCTTACGGAGAGGTGTCCGAGTCTGGCTTAAGGGGCCCGCCTGGAAAGCGGGTGTAGGCTTTCACCTACCGAGGGTTCGAATCCCTCCCTCTCCGCCATTAAAATTTTATAATTTTTGTTAAGATTTGGCCGCACTAGATGGGGTGGTAGCGGTACCCTGTAACCTGCAAACCGCTATAGCAGGATTGAAGCCGTGGCTGAGGATTTTTTCTTTCAGGGTCTGGCCCTGATAAGTAGTGTTGACAATTGGGTCTCGCGCAATGAAGTCTTGTGAACCCCGTCAGGTCCGGGAGGAAGCAGCGGTAAGCAAGTCGCTTCATGTGCCGCGAGGGTGCCTGGTTCGAGCCAACTGTCAGGGTAACGCCTGGGAGAAAATCTTCGAAACACGGTGTGCGGCCACTTTTTTAAAACACCCGGAATAGGGTGTTTTTGTTATATAATACTATTTTTGAGGTGAAAAAAATGTCCTTTCTCTCTCTTTATCGAAAATATAGGCCAGAAAATTTCAATGATCTGATCGGTCAGGATCAGGTTAAACAGACTTTAAAAAACGCTCTAAAAAATGATAGAGTGGCTCATGCCTATCTCTTTGCTGGTCCCCGGGGAACAGGAAAAACTTCGACGGCAAAAGTTTTTGCCAAGTCACTTAATTGTGCCAGTCCATCTGCAGATTTTGAACCCTGTGGAGAATGTAATTCCTGTCAGCGCATAGAAAAGGGTAACTCTCTTGATGTGATTGAAATTGATGCTGCTTCTAACCGCGGTATTGATGAAATTAGAGAATTGAGAGAAAAGGTAAAATTTTATCCCGGTGAAGGTAAATATAAAGTATATATTATAGATGAAGTGCACATGCTGACCAAGGGTGCCTTTAATGCTCTTTTAAAAACTTTGGAAGAACCGCCCGAAAGTGTAGTTTTTATTCTGGCAACTACTGAGCCGCATGATGTGATTACAACAATTATGTCCCGCTGTCAGCGTTTTGATTTTACTTTATTAACCTTAACTAATTTAAAAAAGCGATTAAAATATATTGCTGAGGCTGAAGGTTATGAGGTTGATAAGGAAGCTCTTGATATTTTGGCGCGCAGCGCCCGTGGTGGAATGAGAGATGCGATCAGTCTTTTAGACCAGGCTATTTCTTTTAGTGATGGTCAGCTCAGTGTGGAAGAGATTTCACGGATGCTGGGAAGAATTGATAAATCGGATTTAAAAGAATTCCTGCTGCACATCAGTCGAGAAGAAAGCCAGAAGGCTTTAGAATTATTAGACAAACAGCTCGAATCCGGGCTTGGTATAGAAAGATTTAGTGATGAATTAATAGAATACTGCCGCGAATTACTTTTAATCAAAGAATGTGGTATTGATTCTGGGATTCTCGAATATTCTCGCAGTTATTTAGAAGAAATTGCTTCTGTAGCTGCCAATTTGAGTACTAAAAGTATAACAAATATTATCGATGAATTTGCTTCTTTAAAAGATAAACTGCGTTCAAGTGCAAGACCCCGTTTACAATTGGAGATAAGTGTTATAAAATTAAGTAGTAGGGGCAGTAGTGGTGATTCTTTGGAAGCTCGTCTTTCTGAAATGGAATTTAAACTGGATAATTTACTCAATAATAAGGATAGTTCTAATCAACCTCAGTTTATTCAGAAAAAAGAAGCTGCTGAGAATAAAAAAGCAGAAGTTAAAGCAGAAAAGAGTGGCGAAAAAGCAAGAGAAGCTGTTCGGACTGAGTCAAAAGATGCTCAGGTTAAAAAAGAGAAAAAAGCTGAGCCTGTTCAAAAAGAAAAATCTGAATCAACAGAGAACAGGACTCAAAAACCTGCAATTGAAGCAGAAAAGAACCAGCAAAAAAGGGTTCAGAATACTGACAGCAGCGCCGCTAAAGGCAGTGTAAGTTTAGCAGAGGTCAAAGAAAATTGGGCCAGGGTGCTAAATGAAATCCGTCAGCTCGATGTTTCGGTACAGGCTCTTTTGCGAGAAGGTGCTCCTGCAGCGGTGGAAGGTAAAACAGTTATCATTGCTTTCCCGGAAAGCAAAAAATTTCACTATAAAGGAGCTGCTTCCAATAAAGCTTTAGTAGCTAGAGTTTTAAGAAATGTTTTAAGTGAGGCTGTCGAATTAGAATTCCACCTTGGTGCTAAAAAAAAAATAAGTAATAACCAGAACGATAAAGCTGAAGATTCTACTGCTCAAAATGAAACTGTTGATTTTGTAGAAGACAGCAGTCCTGCTGCAGCTCAACATAGTTCTGGCAGTAATCAGGATCAGAATTCTGAAACTGATGAAATCGATAAGGCTCCCGAGAATATTAATCCGGAATTGAAAAATAGAGATATAAAAGAAAATGATTCAGAAGCTGAAAAACCTGCTTCTCAGGAGAGTGACAAAAAAACTGAGCTGGCCGGTGATTTAGATATAGAAAATTTAGCCAGGATTTTTTCTGGTGAGATTATTGAAGTTGATCAATCAATTTTAGAAAATAGAGGAGGAAATTAAAATGAATATGCAAAAAATGATGAAACAGGCACAGAAGATGCAGGCTAAGATGGCTAAGATGCAGGAAGAACTGGAAGATAAGACACTTGAGGCAACTGCCGGTGGTGGAGCCGTTAAAGTAGTGGTTAATGGTAAGCAGGAAGTTGTTGATCTTCAGATTGATCCTGAAGTAGTTGATCCTGAAGATGTAGAAATGCTGGAAGATTTAGTACTGGCAGCTGTAAATCAGGGTATGCGCGAAATGCAGGAAATGGTAAATGATGAAATGGGTAAAGTGACTGGTGGAATGAACCTGCCAGGGATGCCCTAATGAACCCATATCCTAAACCAATGGGGAAATTGATCGGCGAGCTCAGTAAACTGCCCGGTATCGGGCCTAAAACTGCTCGCCGTCTTTCTTTTTATATACTGGGTCAGCCTAAAAATGATGTAAAAAATCTGGCTGATGCTTTAATTGAGGCGCGTGAAAAAACAAATTACTGTTCTAACTGCAATCATTTGACAGAGGGTGATACCTGTACTTTCTGTCAGTCTGAAGACCGCGACAGGACTTCAATTTGTGTTGTTGAAAGTCCAAGAGATGTGGTAGCAATGGAAAAAACTGGTGAATACAATGGACTTTACCATGTGCTGCATGGTGCTATCTCACCAATGGATGGGATTGGGCCTGAAGAAATAAAAATACGTTCTTTAATTCCCCGTCTAGAACAGGATCAGGTGCAGGAAGTTATTGTAGCAACTGACCCCAATGCAGAAGGGGATGCGACTGCAATGTATCTTGCTAAACTGATTAAACCACTGGGAGTAAAAGTGACCAGAATTGCTCACGGTATCCCTGTTGGTGGAGATTTAGAATATGCAGATGAGGTAACCCTCTCCAAGGCCTTAGAGGGAAGAAGAGAGTTATAAGTGTTTGTGTTTGTTTGTGAGCGTTTATGTACACGCACCGTGAACCTGTCGGATTTTGTCGACAGGTCTAGCGACGAAGATAAATAAGGCGGAGAAGTCCCTTTTGAGGGGCTTTTTTCTTTATCAGTAAAATTTTAAGCAGATATTTCGACATAAATCGGGTGGTACACGGTACCTGCACGTTTTATTTACTTGACATTACCCCTGAGCTTTGTTAAAATACTTAAAATATTAGATTCCTAAAAAGCTAAATTATTATCCATTTATCACATTTTATTACATATTTATCAGAGCTAATTTACTGGCTCTCAATTCATAATTTTAAGTATTAATTTTTACAAAATCCAAGGAGGTTGGTTATGGAAAAAATAATTAAAGAAGGCTTGACTTTTGATGACGTTCTGCTGGTACCAGCAGAATCAAATGTAGTTCCAAAAGAAGTAAGTACAAGATCTAAACTAACTGATGATATTTATCTCAACACCCCGATTATATCTGCGGGGATGGACACCGTTACCGAAGGTGATATGGCAATTGCAATGGCCAGAGAAGGTGGACTGGGAGTAATTCACAAAAACATGCCGATTGAAGTTCAGGCAGCAGAAGTTGATCGAGTTAAGCGCTCTGAAAGTGGTGTTATTGTAGATCCTTTCTTTTTGACTCCAGATGCCCTGATCGAAGAGGCAGAAGCTTTAATGTCTAAGTATCACATTTCAGGGGTACCGATAGTTGATGAAAACGAAAAACTGCTTGGAATTTTAACCAATAGAGATCTGCGCTTTGTAGAAGACTATAAGCGTCCTGTTTCAGAAGTGATGACAGATGAAGAACTGGTAACTGCTCCGGTTGGAACTGATTTAGAAGGAGCAAAAGCTCAGTTGAGAAAACATAAAATTGAAAAACTGCCAATAGTGGATGATGATGGTATTTTAAGAGGATTAATTACTATTAAAGATATAGAAAAAGCAAAACAGTATCCTCTTGCTTCTAAGGATAAACAGGGAAGACTGCTGGCTGCTGCTGCAGTTGGCACAGGTCATGATACAGATGAGAGAGTGGCTGCTTTAGTTAAAGCTGGTGTTGATATCCTTGTGATTGATACAGCTCACGGACATTCTCAAAATGTAATTAAAGTAGTTAAAAAAATTAAGAATCAATATCCTGAACTGCCAGTTGTTGCTGGTAATGTAGCTACTGCTGAGGCAACTGAAGCTTTAATTAAAGCGGGAGCAGATGTGGTTAAGGTTGGAATCGGACCTGGATCAATCTGTACAACTAGAGTTGTCGCTGGTGTTGGTGTGCCGCAGATTACTGCTATCAATGATGCAGCTAAAGTTGCAAAAGAACACGGCAAAACAGTAATTGCTGATGGTGGTATCAAATATTCTGGAGATATTGTTAAGGCAATTTCTGCCGGTGCCAATACAGTAATGATTGGAAGTCTGCTGGCTGGAACAGAAGAAAGCCCAGGAGAATTGGAAATTTATAAAGGTAGAAGTTATAAAGTTTACCGTGGTATGGGCTCAGTTGGAGCTATGAAAAAAGGAAGTAAGGACCGCTACTTTCAGGAAGATGAAACTGAAGCAGAAAAATTTGTGCCAGAAGGAATTGAGGGCCGAGTCCCTTATAAAGGTACATTAGGAGAAACTATTTATCAGTTGCTTGGAGGCCTAAAATCGGGAATGGGCTATTGTGGAACCCCTGATATTGATGCACTGATTAAAGATTCACAGATGATCAGAATTTCTGCAGCCGGTCTTCGAGAAAGCCACCCTCATGATGTTAAAGTAACTAAAGAAGCTCCAAATTACAGTGTTGATTAATCAAAAGTATTAAATGACTCTCTGTTCTTTTCGGGCAGAGAGTTTTTTTATGATAAAAATTTAGGCTATGACGGGCTTCATTATCTTTGTTGCTAGTTTTACAGACATCCGGGCCAAATAGTATTAAGATTATAGCTGTAGGTTAATAAAAGTTTCATTTAATTTTAATTTAAATATTTTGCAAAAATAATTTTATAAAACTATAAAGATTTTTAAAGTCTATAACAGGGGGAATTGAAATGAGCAATCAAAATAGACAGGAAGAGAATTTAATTATAATAGGTGGTGGACCAGGTGGTCTTTCTGCCTCGATTTATGCGGCGCGGAATGGAGTTGCACCACTGGTTTTAAATGGTCCTGAGCCAGGTGGCCAGATTACAACAACTTCCGAGCTTGAAAACTATCCTGGTTTTCCAGAGCCAGTTGGAGGTTTTGAGCTGACTCAGAAGATGACAGAGCAGG
>Ga0209300_1000918_pt1 | contig 12811 bp, 29 predicted proteins | sample Shrwel_input2_RT_FD_187535 | JGI IMG/M metagenome (GOLD analysis project Ga0209300, IMG submission 187535) | Subsurface microbial communities from deep shales in Ohio, USA - Utica-3 well 1 S input2 RT (SPAdes) (version 2) ... | reverse complement strand
ATTCTAGGTTATGAATCACTACACCCGGGCTATTTTGCAATTCTTTGTTTGAGCACTTCTCTGATTTGTTTTTTTCATATTTCCCTATAAATTCAGCCAGGGCAATACCGACGAGATCGGACATAGATCCAAAATCGCCACGACCAACTAAAGCAAACATTTTTATATTAGCGTATCGTGTTTACTATTGTAACACATAAGTAACAAGGTGATTAGTTGGATAATATAGTGTCTTTTAGATGCTCAAAAAAGACAATCGAGGAAATGGATCGGAAAGTAAAGGACGGGCATTACATGAACAAATCTGACTTTGCCCGGAGAGCGATTTTGAAAGTATTAGAGGAGAAATAAAAATGGCAAACACAAGAAAAGGATGCAAGGGGACTATAAGAGTCTACGAAGTGCCTGCATCGTTTGGGGAATATGTAGATGATCTGGCCGAGAGGACAGAATCTGGTGGATCCAGGGAATGCCGGACATGTGGAGAAGAGTGCGAATGCATCAGTGCAACTCGGAACTATTCTGGCCTGCTCCTAAAATGGAGATGTGAACGTGGCCATGTGTTCCTGCAGGATGTGTCATATTCTGAACTGCAGTCGATGTACAGGGAAGCACACCCGATGAAGAGGGTCACAGAGGAAGTCTATCTCAGCAAGTACAAAAAATCAGATCTTCCAAAGAAGTGGAGGGCTGCATTATGAGCAGATCTGTGTCAGCGGAGATTCCCCCCGAACATATTGTCGCTTCGAGGGGATTAGTTCAACGGGTTGGTGTCGAGTTTCTTGAACATGTGAAAAAGTTTGGTGAAACTCCACATCTTCGCGGGTTCTGTGCGTATATGCTGGACATACACCGGGGTAAAATATAATTTCATTTTTTGCCGGGGCTGGTGCTGAAAAACGATCCTCCCTGTACCCCCACTCCCCACCAAAAAGGCGGTTCGATTCCCCTTCCCGGCTTTGTCCATGCCAATTCCCGCAGTAAGTGATGTTGAAACAAAATGTAACAAATTCAGCATTGGGAGAGGCATGGACACACCATATCAAAGGAGAAACAAAAATGAACAGACGAAATACAGAAATCGAGGTAATACTTGATTTAGACAAACTACCCAAGGATATCGGGACGCCTGTACCATCGGGAAGAATGGATTATAGCGAAGACGATGTTGAGGCCATTCTTGATTGGGCTGAAGACAAGATCGCAACTGAATACCCTATTACTGTTGTAATTAGGGGACATTGCCCACACTTCATTTTGGTACCATTGCAGCATGTTGTAGAGATGCATGCTCTGAAAGGCAGTGTTGTACGTTATGATTTCGTGCCTATCAATGCTCCCAGATTCACTGTTTTTGATCACACCAATACAGATGAGGTGATGGTGTGAGCGAAGAAACCAGATTCACCTACACTCAGGCGTATCAGATTTCTACCAGGGTAAGTGCAGATGTTGATTCCAAAGGCAACGTGAAGCCCGGAGCAAGAGTGGAAATCACACGCAGATTGGAGAATAGTGACGATATCGTAGATCTGATTGAAGCCGATATCGACAGGGGTGTTGAAGAAGTCACAGAAGCAATACAGGAAGTTCTCAGGAGGACAGCATAATGGAATTTGATGAAAGAGTGAAAGCCGAACTGATATCCATAGGTTTCCAGGAAAAAGAAGGTCAGCCTATAATGACCGCATCACATGCAGGGACTACATATGGTGTGGATTTCGAAAAACAGGTTGTCTTCTATATGGAAGGCATGGAGCGTGTAACCAGAGAAGATGATCATGAAGATGCATACCTGTTACGTCTGCAGGAGATCATCGAGAAAAGCATGAGACTCTCCAAGAAAAGAGTAGAAAGTGAAGATGCCCCCGACCCCAAGAATGACAATACCTCCGCCAAGAGTGCTGCATCAGAGGACGAGGGTACAGAAACATATGAACCTGAAGCAGAAATAGTTTCTGATTCTACAAATTTGCCTGCAGCAAATACACCAACGCCACAGGTCAACAATCCTGGTATTCAGGCAATCACATATTCAGAGGATCAGGTACAGACAATCAAGAATACTGTAGCAAAAGGAGCAAACGACAACGAACTTTCAATGTTTTTGCACATCTGCAGGACTTACGGTCTGGATCCGTTTCTTAAGGAGATCTTTTATTCTTCTGACATGAAGACAATCATGACTTCTAGAGATGGATACCTCAAGGTTGCACAGAGAGATCCTTCATTCAAAGGTATCAAATCGGCAGTTGTTCATGAGAATGACAACTTCACAATGGACATTGCAGAAAACACGGTAAAACATTCTTTTGGTGCAAAAGACCGTGGGGACATTGTTGGTGCATGGGCCATTGTGGAACGCGAAGGCAGGGAGCCGGTAATCCAGTATGCACCCTTTGATGAATATAACAAGGGGAGAAGCACTTGGAAACAATTTCCTTCTGCAATGATATGCAAGTGTGCTGAAGCACTTGCACTGAAAAGGCAATTTGGCATCTCCGGGTTGGTTACACAAGAGGAGGTGGTCTGAATGACCATCGTTGAAGCATGTGCAGGACACAGGAATACTGCAATTCGGTTTTATGCTCTTCGTGAAGCATGGAAGGGTGCCAGGGGGTTGTTTGTATGATTCTGGAAGTTACTAAAGCAACAACCGTTGAGAAAGAACAAGACGAAACTGAGTATCAGGTTGAGATGAAAGGCAAGTCACCCACTGGCTTTGCAGATGTGAAATTAAATCTCAAAAGCCCCCTCAAGTCAGAAATCGAGAAGTTTGTCCCCTTTGCAGTTGGTGAGCAACGCCACATCTCATTTGATCTGCTGAATCGTACACTTGACGAGTACGGGGAGGATGCACAATGAACCAACTGCCACCTCTCCATGAATATGTTAGAGGCAAATGTATCGAAACTCTTGAACAGAGGATACGAGATGTCGATGTGGGTGGATTGATGACTAATGGAAAAGGTGAGACCGTTGTCACCATCCATGTGTGCATAGGCAACTTGAGCCAGATGTATTCAGAAGATGAAGAGGCAGAAACTCCTGCTTCTTCTCCTTGTGATGAAGACACCAAACAATGTGAGTACATAGCCAAAACCACCCAGGTAAAAGAAGATCCTTCTGAACAGGCGTTCGAAGAAGAGCCAGAAAGTGTAGAAACTTCGAGTGTATTTGTAGATCTTCCAGGCACGAGACTCCAATACTTGGATGACGGTGACAGTGTAGAATTGAGGTATCTTGGTTCCAGGTGTGGCAAGTATGGTTGGGGTGTAATATACACACTTGTTGACATGGATCCTGCAGAACGCAGGAACGAAATTGATGCTATACTGAAGGGCGAGAAGAGCCAGACTACCAGGAAGACTGCGCTTAACCAGTTCGTCAAGGCCGTCGAAGATGGACGTGTTGAAGAGAGAATTGAAGAAGATGTGGAACAGGGGGAATGATGGATGGTGGTTTCAAACACAGACGTTTGCCCAACGGAGTATGTCAAACAGTCGGGTGTGGAGTTCAAAAAAAACATCGATGATACGGTTGCACAATTTGATTCCATCGAAGATGCAAAGACGGTCTACGGACTTGATGTATTGGCCACATTCAATCCTGAAGACAAACTTCCCGAGTGGTATAGTGTTCGATATCCAGAGGCCATTGTTTTGAACAGCGCATTGCATGAACGGGAAGATGCGATCCGTGGACGCAGCGTTGATAAATTGCATGTCTGCAAGACAAAAAAAGATGCCAATGCATTGATTGTCGAGTATACGACACCAACAGACCGGGAAATATACGTCGTTGCTGGTGTGGCTGCAATTCCAATGACGGAAAAACCCTCCACATCCAAATGCAAACACTATAGATGTGAAAACCTGGAAGGGAAAATCGTTGAGACTGTGAAAGGTACCCGCACAAGTTGGTACTGCAAACTTTCCGGCAAGATTCCTGGAAACATGGCTACATGTCCTTTGAGGGGGGATGAGTGATGAATCCAATTATTTGTCACCTTCGAAGATGCCGTGTGTGTGACATGCCAACTGTTTGTGAGATTGAAACTGAATCTCCCAGGTGTTCCGAATGTGCACAGAACCAGACAGAAGAGGAAGACATTTCTACATCTGCCATTTCTTTTTTTGGTGAGAGGTCACAGATCACAAAATGCTGTGAGGAACTTGCGGAACTATCCGTTGAATTGTGCAAGTGGCATAACCTAACGGAAGATGCAGATATAAAGCACATTCAGGAAGAGATTGCAGATGTGCAGATAATGCTGGATCAGATGGTTGTCATGTTTGACTGCCGTGATGCTGTCAAATCCATCAAGCAATCGAAGATAGAACGTCTTCGGGGGCTGATGTCATGAATTATCGTGATATCCAGCAGAAGATGTACGGTCCCAACGGCATGTTTCCAATACCTGACAAGGAACAAAGTCAGAAGTCAGCAATTGTTCAGCGGATGCTGGCCAGAAGTTTGGGAGTTGGTCATCAATGCGCGTGATCTATGAGCCATCTGGCCGAGCTGCTGAATATGCTGACCTTGCAGTCAATCTATACCGTGGATGTGGTCATGCCTGCGATTATTGCTATGCTCCGAAAGTGTTGAGAATGGCTCACCGTGAGTTCTGGGATAATCCGAAACCACGAAAGGATATCCTGAAAAAGTTTGAAAGGGACTGTCAGGAACTCGCAGATGCAGGTGACACAAGAAAGATTCTCCTGTGTTTCACTACAGATCCATATCAACCCATTGAGCAAGAGTACAACATCACTGGCCAGGCAATTGACATACTGAACAATTACGGATTGAATCATACTATCTTGACCAAAGGAGGCAATAGAATTGTCAAAGATTTGCCTCGCATGAGAACAGATCTCTGTGATATAGGTACCACCCTGGTGTTTTCTGACAATGCATCTTCTGTAGAACATGAACCCAATGCAGAACCTACATCAGAAAGGATCGATATGCTTTGTCGTGCAAAATCGCTTGGCTTCCGGACATGGGTATCACTGGAACCTGTTTGGAATCCAATGGATGTTTTTGCATTAATGAAATTGACACATACATTTGTAGATGAGTATCGCATTGGAAAACTGAACTACCACCCGCATGCTAAAACAGTGGATTGGAAGAAGTTCAAACATAATGTAGTCAAGTGGTGCGAAGATCTTGGTGTCAACTATATTCTGAAGAAGGATCTGGAGGTGCTGTGAGTGAATGACACTCTCACTATCTTCGATTTGGACCACACCCTTCTGCAGCCTGACCAAAAGCAGGATGAACGCAGCCTGTACATGAAGCCTGTGCACGAACTCATTCCGGAGATGTGGAAGATCTTCGAATGCGCTGATCCAAGGATAATTCTGACAAGCAGACATCCGGATCTTGAGCCATACATCCAGAAATGGGTGGATAACTGTCCCATATACTGTAGGAATTACTGTTTGTCTCCGGAAGAAATGGAAATAACAGAGTCTAACCACGAGATGAAGGAATTATTCCTTGCACAAATGGTCGAATGGAAAACATCTGTTGTCAATGAATTTGCTCAGCATTATTCAAAAGTAATATTTTATGATGACATGCTGGACCGGTTTTATCTGGAAGAATTCGAGCCAAACGTAGAGATTCGCCTACCTGTACATTTGGAGGGAGCGAAGTGATCAAGCGTACAAGTGGTACTGGTATTTGGATCCGTGAACTCAGTGATTGGTTGCAGTCAACAGATAACGAGACGTTTCTATACAAGGATCTACCACCCGAACTGAAGTCAAAGAAACATTTCTACCGCGCAGTTGCTGAGGATCTCCTGAAGAAAGCAGGCAAGAAACGAGTTTACAATTGCGGAGAAAAGCGAACGGTCTGGAGGGTTGCATTGTGAGTACCGAAGTACTCCAGCAAACTCTTACACAGTTTCAACAGGTCCAGAAGCCTGCAAAAAAGAGCACTGCATATAGTATGGAACTTCCGGAAATTAAGAAGCAGTTCCTGAAGAAGGTAGAAGATCTTTCATACTCTCGTCATCACTGGCAAGTATGGCAGGACTGGACCGAATCCGCTGCGTTGGCTATTGCTAATAGTGTGTACCACGACGATGGTATTGAGAAGAGGTATATGGCCATTGTTGATCGATACAATTCAGAAGAAATGACTCAGATGGCACATTTGTTGGGTCTCACCACCGCTGCTCTGGAATACAAGTATCAGGATTTCCTTGGTGCAATGTTCATGGAACTGGAGTTAGGCAACAAGTGGCGTGGCCAATTTTTCACCCCATACAACCTGTGCAAAGTCATTGCTGAATTGACCTATTCTCCTGAGCAATATCATGATGGAGTCGTAACTCTAGACGAGCCTGCAGTGGGTGCGGGTGCAATGGTCATTGCTAAATGTGAAATGCTGGAGGAGAAGGGAGTCAATTACCAGCAAAAACTGCGGGTAGTTGCTCAAGATGTTGATTGGATGACATTCTGTATGGCCTATATTCAACTTTCTTTGATAGGCTGCCAGGCACACGTAATCCATGGAAACAGTTTGTCCATGGAAGCAAATGAAGCATGGTGTACACCGATGGCTATGATACACGGGTGGTTTGGATGAGTACGGAAATTAAGGAAGAGATCAAGTCTAAGCTTGATATAGTGGATTTGATAGGTGAAACGGTATCACTGAAAAAGAAAGGCGGTGTCTACCGTGGAGCCACTTCTTCTTCCAGTAAATCAGGATCCTCTTTAATAGTGGATCCAAAAAAACAGGTTTACAACAATTTCCCGGAAGAAGATGGGGGAGACATATTCAACTGGATTGCCTGGAAGGAAGGTTACGATGTCAATACCGAGTTTCCTCAGATCCTTGAAATTGCTGCAGAGAAAGCCGGTGTAGATCTTCCACAGCGTGGTGGTCCGATTGCCAGTGAGAAGGGAGAGGTATATCCTTTCCTCCGGGCAGTTGCACACTATTACCATTATCAGTTGACTGATGATCATCGACAATACATTCACGAGAAGTGGGGGATATCCAATGAAACAATCAATGAATTGCTTATCGGTTATGCTCCCGGTAATGGTGAAATGGTAGCAGAGATGCTTGATGTTTTTCCTACAGAGACCATTGAAAAATCCGGAATGGTGTACACTGGTTCGAAGATGAAAGAGGTATTCAAGAACCGGATTATGTTTCCGTACTGGAAGAATGGAAAAGTGGTATATTTTGCCGGCAGGGATCCTGACTGGAAACCTGAATGCCACTGGGGCAAATATCTGAAACAACCGGTGCATTCGGAAGAGAGGCCCTACATATCTAAGTGTATCGACAACTCGGTTCTGTATGGGGAAGATAGTTCCAGGAAACATGATTACTGTATCATCACCGAAGGTGTAACAGATTGTATCATGGCGATACAGGCAGGACTTCCCTGCATCAGTCCCGTAACCACTCGAATCAAAGAGACACAGAAGGAATATGCATACGAGATAGTGAAGAACAAGTCTCGTGTAATTATCTGTAATGACAATGAAGAAGGTGAAGCCGGGAAAGAAGGTGCCTGTGCAACTGCAGAGTATCTGGAGAGCAATGGGGTTCCCGTGGATATCGTGGAACTTCCCAGGGACAACGGTGTCAACAAGATAGATCTTGCAGAATACCTGCAGAAGTACACGCCAGAGGACTTTGAAAGACTTCCTGCAAACAATATATGGGAAATCAAACTGCAGACACAGAATGTTCCATCAAAAAGCATCGATAAGGTTCGTGCAGTTCGGGATTTTATCAGCAATGATCTCAGGAACATGGACCAGACATTGCTTGAAGTGTTTGTGAAAAATGAGGTAAGAGAACATTTCGGGATGTCTAAAACCGAGATCACAAGCATCCTGAAGAATGCCAGCAAGAATTCTGGTGTAGGTGGGTTCTTTGATCAGTTTGGCAAGTTGATGGTTCGCAGACTTGGCGATTATGTGATGCAGAAGCACAATTTCGTTACCTTTGAGGACACCGGAGAAGTGATGGTATACCGCAATGGTGTGTATGTGCCAAATGGAGAAAATGTCATTGCAAAGGTCGTGCAGGACGCACTTGGTGATTACTCAAAAAAACACCATATTGCAGAGATTGTCAATTATATCCAGATAGAAACGAGCGTGCCAAGATCCGCAATAAACCATGATACTACTAAGATCAATGTAAAAAATGGTCTTTATAATCTGGAAACCGGAGAACTGGAACCCCACAGCCCGGATTTCATAAGTATTGTACAGATCCCGGTGTATTATGATCCGGATGCCGATTGCCCGAGAATTAAGAATTTTTTTGAAGATGTTCTGCGGCCTGAACACATTCAGGTGATGTGTGAGTTCATAGGCTATTCCATGATACCCGACACAAGGCTTGAGAAGGCCATGATGCTGCTTGGAAAGGGAGCAAACGGTAAGTCTGTGCTGTTGTCACTTCTTGGAGAATTCATAGGTGAAGACAATACAAGTCATGAGAGTCTACATGGGCTTGAGAATGATCCGTACTCGGTTGCTGAGTTGTATGGGAAATTACTGAACATATTCCCGGACCTTGCTTCCTCTACGATCTATGAGAACAAGTCGTTCAAAATGCTTACAGGTGATGAGGGTAAGATCCGTGCAAGGAAGATCTACAGGGAGCCATTCTCATTCAAAAATACGGCCCGTCTGATCTTCTCAGCCAACCATCTCCCACCTGTACCAGGAGACAATTTTGCCTACTTCCGCAGATGGATCCTCCTGGAATTTCCGAACACATTCGAGGGTAAAGATGCCGACAAGAACCTGATTGACAAACTGACCACACAGGAAGAGTTGTCCGGGTTGTTCAATCTGGCCGTCCGTGCTCTACGCAAATTGCTCGAGAACGGGGAGTATTCGTACGATATGAGTACTACAGAAGTACAAAGGATGTATCGAATCAATTCCGATCCAATCGCAGCATTTGCGGATGAATGTGTCGTATATTCCGAATCTGACTGTTTGAAGATTACCATGCTTGAATGTTACAACAGGTGGTGTGGTTAGAACGAAGTAGAACCAGTACATGAAAATTTGTTTTCAAAGAGGTTCAAAAAATTGGGATATACTCCACACAAGGAAAGCGCCGGACAACGTAGACCAATCTGGCAGAACTGTGCAATCAAAATGAAATTTGAATGTGATAACAGACGTCCGGGCAACAAAAAAACCCCCGGACGTCAAAAACCGGAAACAAGAGAACCAGACGTCCGAGCGTCTGGGGAAAATGGACATTTGTTGTCTAAGAATCGGGAAAAAAACGAGAATTGTCCTAATGTAATGAACAATGGGCAAAAAATGGGTTTTGCTCGGACGGATTGTACTGAAAACACTAACAGTGGAAACAGTGTAAAACGTCCGAGGGACGAAAATGCCCTTGGACATTCCCCGGACGTATCCCAGAAAGACCTGAATTTACTGGCATATGACATGAAGAACTTTGTAAAGGCCAGATATCCAAGTCTTGCAGTTGAGGATATCAAAGAGATGGTATGGGGTTTTGCAAGGGCAAACCCGGGATACCAGAAGACATACGGAATTGACTACCTGCAGCAATTGGCTGAGAACCTGAATCAAAGAGGTTGGAGTTGATACTTTTGACTATTGAAAAAACTGGAGGCGATACCATAAAGGAACAAATTCGTACAGCCGAAAAAATAGAAGTGGTTTGTGACAACCTGAAGGAATTCTTGCTTGAGAAGAATCGCAAGTATGGTGATTCAGCGTTGTATCCGGAGCATGTATTCTCAAAACAACCAGGCAGAGAACAGATATGCACAAGGATTGACGACAAACTCAGCCGTATCCGCAACAGTCCCGAACTCAGGAAGAACGATGTGGTTGACTCTGCTGGGTATCTCGTATTGTTGATGATTGCAAGTGGTTGGTATGACTTGAAGGATCTCCTGGAGTGATTGTGTTTGGTGTTGCAACTGAAACCAGAAGAGGCCAAGCGTTTAGAAATGCATCTTGGTATTGCGAAGAAAAAGAGGATGAACAGTGATTGGAGAATATCCAAAGAAAAACGTACCGCTGTGGCTGATATGCTACGGGAAAACAAGTCATATAGGGATATACGAGATGAATTGCATGTGGCCAATAACACAATCCTCAAAATCAAAAAGGAGGAAGGTTTGTGACCACCTGCATCTATGCTGACAGGTGCCCTTACAGTAGCCACGGTATGTGTCAGGATCCTTTGTTCCAGGCTGCATGTGTCTATTACAATCAGTACAAACGTAGATATTCTATGTGCAAGGGGGCAAACCATGATTGAATTTGGTGCGAACAGTGCTGCCTGGGGTATTCTTGCAGGCGGGACATACATCCTTGTGAATGTTATAGCGGCTGTCTGGGCCAAGAGGAGGGAAAACAATGATTGAGATAATCAGGCCCTCTATATCATCTGCATATGAAGCACTGTGGAAAAGAGTGTGGAACTATGGCCAGAGGTCCACTGACAGCCGTGGTGACGCTGTGAGAGTTTTGCGCAGGGTTTGGGTTGAGATAGCCAGAGAAAATCATGTGTACCCCCAGAATTGCCCTGTTCCGAGGGAAATTGCAGATACTTTTGCAATGGGATTACTGGATGATGACGTTGCATACCAGATGGGTGCAAACTTCGAGTATGCATATGGTGCAAGGATCCGGGAGGAAGGTGCACTTGATGCAGCTGTCAGGATGCTCAAGGGAGATCCTGGGACCCGTAGAGCTGTATTACCCATTTTTCTTTCAGGTGATCCACGTAGAGCAATTGGTGGTGGAGAGGTGCCCTGTGTTACCCAGGTTTATCTTACCATTGAAGAAGGATCTCTTGAAATGACCGTGTTCATGAGGTCCAATGACGTTTTGAATGCTTTCCCTAGTGATGTGTATGGTTTCAGGAACTTGCAGGCCCTGATTGCTCATGATCTGGGTGTGGATCGGGGAAAGTACTACCACTACATTGAGAACGCTCATATCATTGAGCATTCTTCACAGGATTGGATTGAGAAACAGAACCGGAGGGTTGAATGATGACTGAAGCGACAGCAACTGAGTGGACAACAAGGGCCACAATGGAAGACATTGAACAAAAAGCCAATGAAATCAAAGATGTACTGATCGGTGAGATAGATTACGTGCAAATGTGCAGGTTACAAAAGGGCGATTCCGAGTGCCAAGATGATTATTGGAACGGTTACTATTCGGCAGTAAGGAGAGTTGCAAGAGAATTAGGTATTGATTTGGGGAAGGCGGTATAATGATGGCCGATTTGGCAAAAGTTACCGACGAAGAGTTCAGGGAGTTCTATTTTAATTTGTCTGAAAATGACAAGCAGGAGTTGCGAGACTTTGCACGGGGTGCTCGCAGATTCGTGTGTCTTCTGGAAGACATGGGTGAAATCGAGGCGAGCGCATGATCTACCGCCACAATGATACTGGTAAAGAGATCCGTGTACTTGCCATGGTAGGATATGGCGTACACTACCAGACACTTAGAGAAGGGGAAGTGACTGGAACGGGTACAATGGCGAGATATACACTTGATACAGAATACGAGATGGCTGGCATTGACGGTGGGAAGACAGAATGATCAACGAGGACAGTCGCATTGGAATTTTTACTTGGAATGCATGTAGAGATTGTAAACATCATAATGGTATTCGATGCCACATTCACGACACCATGATAATGGATTCAGTGTTGGTTTCAGATGGTATGATATATTGCGGTTTGTTTGTTCATAAGGAGAAATGACAATGATATGTAAATTATGTGGCGAAATATTTGATGATGAAGGAGATATGGGCATGCATCTCATGTATTATCATGCTCTTATAACCGATGACTGGGATTTTGAAATGCCCATTGAGATGCCGAAATTTAATTATTTATCCAGGTGACGACAATCGGAGGACACAGGAGAGAGCAGAATGGTTGGAGAAAAAATTACTTCTAGATATCCATGTGCTGGAGTTGAATTGGTAGAAATCAATGATTGTTGCACAATATATGAGGCAGAAACTTATAGACATGTATGCGATTTGATTACCAAGATGGGTGGTTTGATACCTGACGTACAATCTCAAATCAAATTCCCTATTTTAGTCAGACAAAGGGATCTTGCATATAGAGAATATTGGTTTGATTGCGATCCTATTCCTAGCAGTTTTTTTAATCAAACATACAAAAGTAAGCAGGATCCTCAAACAACCCTGGCAGGAACCGACAAATAAAGGACAAAGGTAGGACAGGTGGAAAGATGTTTAGTTACGAACAGTTAGTATGTGGGCTTACCGATGTGCTCCCATATCTCAAAGAAAATTCATGTCCTAAAGACATTGAACCGGAAGTATGGGAAGAGAATTGGGAACACGTGTTTGATTTGTTGGACCATTTGTAACAGGGAGTTCGAATGCAGCGTATAATATGTTTCATATTGGGTCATGATTACCTCCCTATCCGTGGAGGCATGCAAATGTGCAACAGATGTGGCAAATTTAACCGTTATGTGGGAGTTTCGGGAGCTGTACGGAGATTAGAGGAACTGGAAATTGAGAAAGAATATTATTTGAAATGGATAAGGAGGACAACAGAATGAGCATAATGGAAACAGAAGATGGCGAAATATACTGAACTGGGAGGAAACTAAATGTTTGAGTTTGTAAAGAATTTGCCTATAATCAGGGATTATCTTAGAGCAAGGGAAGCAAAGCAGAAGTTGAATAGTTTTTTAGATTCCGATTCCGACAATAGGAGGAAAACAGAATGAGCAAACGATATGAGGCAAAA
>Ga0209300_1000915_pt1 | contig 12863 bp, 11 predicted proteins | sample Shrwel_input2_RT_FD_187535 | JGI IMG/M metagenome (GOLD analysis project Ga0209300, IMG submission 187535) | Subsurface microbial communities from deep shales in Ohio, USA - Utica-3 well 1 S input2 RT (SPAdes) (version 2) ... | reverse complement strand
TGCTGGAATTAGCGAAGGAAACATGCACCAGCAGTAGGTGAAGCATCAACCAGATAATCCGATGAGATGCCGGTCTGTCTCACTCTCATGCAAAGGTAAGATCAACCATTTAATCCGCTTACCCTCACTTTCGTCCCTGGGGTATGGCAAACGCATACTGATTCTGGCTGTCGCAGGTGTGCTTCAAATGCTTCTGGGAGCAGGGATCGTGTTTTCTCGTGACATGGTCTATGACGTTTACGAGGTCTGTGGCCGCGCCTGGCCCTTGGATCCCGAGGTCGATCAATTCCTTGGTGGCCTGCTGACCTACATTCCACCGGCCATGATGAGCATACTCGGCATTCTGCTTATCCTTCGTCGCGCCATGCATCAGGACGGAAAGTACACCAATCATTCCCAAAAACTGGAGGAAACTGCGTCATGAGCACCCGTTTCTGGCAACCGAGCACCAAAATCGTACCGGCCATTTCTACGCTGGTAATGGCCATATTGCTGACGGGTTGTTTTGGCAACGATGAGGAGGATTGGCACGGAACAAGTATCAGTGGCCTGATGCCCGAGTTGGAATTCGATCTGATCAACAGCCAGGGCGAGCCGGTGTCTGGCAATGATTACAGCGGTCGCGTGAAGATGCTGTTTTTCGGATTCACCTCATGCCCCGATGTTTGCCCGACGGCCCTGCAAAAACTCAATCAGGCAACCAGTGGCCTGGCCCCCGAGCTTCAGGAAGAAGTGCTCACTTTGTTCGTGAGTGTCGATCCGCAACGTGACACGCCTGAGCGCCTCGCAGAATACGTGGATTTTTTCGGTGACAATATTGTGGGGCTCACCGGAGACGAACCCCAGCTTCGCCAACTGGCTAAACGATATCGGACAACCTTCGGTTATGAAGAGCCTGGCCCCGACGGAAATTATGCCGTGTCGCACAGCAGCGCAATCTATGTATTTGATCGTGAGGGCGATCCCCGACTGTTAATGAGATCTGATCTAAGCGCCGAGGAGATTCGACATGATCTCGTTGCTCTTATTCAGGAGGATTCCTGAGTTGACGAAGCTTGCCATTGGAAAGTAATGCCTAGCTGCTGCGGAATACGGCAGCAGCACTTGACTCAAGATTTGATTGTCGGACGCTTATGTTCATCTTTTGCCGGGCTTCACATATCCAGCTTTTTTTGGCGTTTAGAAAACTGGGGGCAGGTCAATCGGGGTAGACATCGGCTTAGCCCATCATCGCTAAACCGGAATTAATTGGCACCTGAAAGTTGCTCCATCAACCATGATGGGTCAAAGGCCAATGACGAGCTTGGAACCTTCGGGGGCAGAGGGAAGGCCGGACTCGAATGTTCGCTTTTGTTTAAAAAGACAACATTTCGGGCGCCCACGATTAAATTCATGTGTAAGCGCAAATCGGCCAAGTTATGGTTTCAAAAACCCTCAGAGCTGATTAAAACAATGACGTTAAAGCCATGCTCCTTGAGCAACTCGAGGTTTTCTGACCTGCACGTCTTTAAAGTCGGTCAGTACGAAGTTGGTTTTCAAAGCTACTACCCCGCTTCCTTGCTTATAGGCCGAACAGGAGTTAGTTCAGACTCCAATGCGTTGCGACTCCCTTCAATTATGCAGCAGGCTGGTCCAACCCAACGTTCGTTACCATCTGATTTGATCAGGACACCACCTTTTACTTCAGCATCATCCCTCCGAAACCAAAAAATAAACAGGTAGCAGTCCAGATGAGTGGCCCATGTAGGGCCACTCGTTTAATTTCGTCCGAAAGCCGACGTCGCAGGTTCGAGGCCCCTTTGTAGCTTTGATACGACAGAGGAACCGTCCACTGGCCCCTTGTCTGCATCTTTAGTCACTGGGTAAAACTCCTCAACCACCTGACTCATCTCATCTTCATCATATTCAAACAGCGCATTGCCGAACCCCTTTGCAGCCGCAGCATCCAACGCAGCCTGATCAACGCCCTCCTCCTTCGCCTGCCTGGCTTTTTCCCTTGCCTCAACCACCGCTTCCTGCAGTGACATCCCCTCCTTAACCACCAGATCCACGTAGTAAATCGGCGTGCGATGGCTCTGCGTCGTGCTTTTTCCTCTCAGCTTCAAGTCCAAAGGTATGTAAGCCAGCAGACCACCAGAGACTGCCTGGTAGTAGCTAAGCCTGGCTGCAAGCGTCCGGATGCTGTTGTAACCGGTCGTCCGGAAGATGAAAGTGCCGAGATCATCGTCGTCACCGACCTTCACGTTCAGACGGCCATACGGCTTGCACAGACCACCTTTGCCAAACTCACACAACGTTGGCCCCAGGCATGGCAAAGACTGCACTCCTGACTGCGTCAGACGCTTACAGGTGTCGCCATTGCCTACACACATAGGCCGCCCGCTTTTGCGGTCGAACATGGTGTATTCGGCCCGGAGGTTGAGGTCCGCTTCGTTGAACAACATGCGAACTGGGATGGTCCGCAATTTTCCGTTTGTAGCTTCCTTTCTTAACTCCGCGTCTAACGGATGCAAGACCCACCCGGCGTCCTTCTCCTGGATCTGGGAGGTGATGGTAAATTGATCGTCTTTCTGTGGCAGCCGGATACCGTTCTTTTCAACGACCCGACCGATACTGATACGCCCCAGTACGGGAGGCGTGATGGCTAAACCTTTAATCATGATGACTCTCCTGAGAAAAAGGGCCACGGGGCACTCGTCATGCTCTCGTGGCCAATGGGGTATTCATGCTTGGATGAGGAACCGACGACTGCCCGGTTTAGTGAGGGGGTACTGCTCCAAAAGCCCTGGCTGATCCTTCAGCAGTTGCTTCACATTGAGCCCGACGGAATCCTTGCTCCGTTTCCAGCTCACACTGCCGCTTGGGAAGGTGGCCTTTGAGGCTTCGCCCATCTGGCTCTCGATTCGCTGCTTCAGGTGGGATTCGGTAGAACTGAGGGCTTCCATTTCCGAGCGGATAGCCAGCAGCTCGTCGAACGCATCGGACAGTTCCTTGCTTTGGCTGAAGTCCCGGGTCTCCCCCCTGTCCACTGGGTACAGATGGCGCAATGCACGCTCAGAAGAATCGGTTCCATCGACCGGTGGCGGTGTATCCGTTTCAACGAAGTCCCAGAACTGGCGCTCCAGCACGTACAGCGCCTCGATGAGCTCCTCATTCCGTTCAATGCGGTAGATCTTCAGCTCCTGACCACACAGCAGAACGCACACGTCCGCCGCCTGCTTCCCGGTGACAGCCAACTGATGCTGAACTTGGCACTGGATGTAGTCCGGCACCCCCTCCTTCCAAAGCCGTGACCCGAACTCCCCTGCCGTTTTGCATTCCAGGATCTGCACGTCGTCATTGGCCACCACGGAATAATCCAGGTTGGCCAACATCCAATGCTTTTCCGGATCGGAGTGCTGCAACACTGCATTGACCCGACGCACCTTCCGGCCCGTTTGCTGGCTGTACTGCTCTGCCACAATCGGCTCAAGAATATGGCCCCAGTAGACCGGCGAGGTGGGATCGTCAGAATCCGGTTTAGGCAAACCAGCATCCCTGCCGGTTTTGACCATCCAGAGTTCCAGTTGGGATTGATAAGGGTTCATGCCTACCGCTGCAGCCGCATCGCTACTGCCAATGCCCTGCTTACGTACCTTCAACCATTCATCCCGGCTGAGACCCTTGGTGGAGACCAGGCGCAACGCTGGCCGTTGTTTCTGAATTACCTTTTCACTCATGCCCATGGTGTTTTCCTCCAGACATAAAAAAGCCCACCAGAGCATCAGGCTCCGGTGGGCTTTATGGCGGTTTCGAGATTTGTAAGATTGGCTCAGGCCACAAGTGACATCGCCTGCTCTAATGCACGGTTCTTCAAGGTTGCACCGGTGCCAAACCAGGCTGAATCCAGTCGATGGTCCACAGTTTTGGCACGGCGCTGATGATCGATGAATTCCGTCACCGCATTGAGCAGCCCGTAGGCTGTGCCGTCAGACGAAGCTAACGTGGCCCCCATGCCCTCGCCTTCATAGAGGGACAGCGCTTTGGCCATGGATCGCTCGTTGGTTTTACCGACACCACTTCCGGAATCATCGGTAAATACCTTCAGGAAGTAGTTCCTGGCCTCTGTGGTTTTCACCTTTCGCTCACTCAGGGTCTTCAGGCTATACATGAAGTGGTCCCAAGCTGAGACCGAGATTCCTAGCTGTTTCTTCACCAGGTCGGCGTCGAAGGCGGTGTTGTGCTTCACCTTCACGGCGTTGGCAGTAGCGCCCTTCAAGGCAACGGCGAGAGTGTTATTGCACACCACTCGAATACTGGTGAACTGAGCAGTCGTTGCCATCGTGCCGTCACAGGCGGTTGCCAGCAGCACGTAAGCGTTGGTCTGGTCGTTGCCCTTGAGCATTCCGGTTTGGCCGGTACGGGCGAGTGCCCACATTTTCCGGCCACCTTTCAGAACACCTGCAGTTTCCAGCTCAAAACCGGAGACTTCGGTCAGGTCCCGATAGAACTCCAGAATCTCCTCAGGCTGAACCACTTTGAAGCGGTTGCCGACCACCGATAGCGGTGCTCTTGTATCCGAGCGATAAAGCACTTTGGAATCCGGGTAGGACAGGATCTCGCCCAGGGTGCCGCCAGAATTAGTGACATAGCGGACCGGGCTTTCCTGGATCTGCCAGTCCAGGCCGGCTTGCTTTGCCCAGACTTCCAGGGGCTGATTCGAGGTGAGTTCGTTCCCCAGGCCATGCCACGGGGTTTGGCCAACATAGGCCATTTGCTCGATGAGATGAGCCATGGTTGTTCTCCTTTGAAATGCGCGAGGGGAATTAACGGATGTCGTCTGGGGAGTCAGGGTCGACACTGAAGGAATAGCCGCAATCAAGGCAGCGGTAGTTGTCGAGCACACGCTCATCGAGAACGTCGCCCAGGATTACACCAGCGGAAGCACCAGTTGCGCCGCCAAGCAACGCACCGATAACAGCACCGCCAATACCACCGACAGTCGCGCCTATCGGACCGCCGACGATTCCCAGGGCGGCACCGGCCTTAGCACCAGCTGTTGCGGCGGCAAAACCGCCATAGGTACCGGCAGACGCACCGACCACGCCAGCGGTTTTCTTGCCGTAATTGTTCATACCGATCCGGATGGACAGGCAGTTGGGGCATTTTTCAGACATTGGAATTACCTCTGTGAATTGGGAGGGGAGGCACAGTCAGTGCCCTAGCTCACAGAGGTGATATATGTGTCAGATTTATTTGAATAAGTTCTGCCCTGACATACAGAAAGATTTCAGCCAATATGAACAGACATTTCCGGAGTTAATTGCGCGCTGCAGCTCGATGATACGAGCCACCTAGGGAGTTTTATGTTTATAGAGAGCATCAGCCTTACCAGCTTTCGGTGCTTCGGCCCGGATTCACAAAGTATTGATTTGGACCCAGGCCTGACCGCGCTAGTGGGATTCAATGGTTCGGGAAAAACAGCATTAATGCAGGCGCTCCAACGGCTATTCGGCATCACCGGAGATCAAAGAAGACTTCGCCGTCAAGATTTTCATATTCCGAGCGACGAAAGCATATCTCCAAGCGAACGAAACCTTGCCATTGAAGCCGTTATAGCATTTCCAGAGCTGTCGTCTGACGAAGTTAGCGCACGCTCTGTTCCTGAATTCTTCCATCAGATGGCTGCTGATCAACACGGAAACCTGAAATGCAGAATCCGCTTAGAAGCAACATGGATAGATGATGGCTCTCTCGACGGAGCCATCGAGCAAAGGTATTTTGCTGTCAAAAAGTTTGGAGAATTCGAAGACGCGGACTGCATGGACGTAAAAGCTGCAGACCGAAGCCGAATCCAACTGATCTATGTACCGGCTTCAAGAGACGGGGCATCCCAAGTGACCGCATTTCTGCGAGGTCGGCTTTGGCGGGCAATTAACTGGTCAGATGGTGTAAGAAGTACATTTGCTGAAGCGGGTTCGACTCTCAATGCCGCATTCACGGGAGAGACGGCTGTAGATACTGTGGCAAATGCTGTGAAACGGCGATGGCAAGAGGTCCATACTGCCGGCACCGACACCACACCGATATTTCGGCCTATCGATCTGCGATTCCAAGAATTCATACGCAAAGTAGAGGTCGTCTTCCATCCGGATGAAGCGGGTCGAGAGCGAGCACTTGATGATCTAAGTGATGGCCAGCGCTCACTTTTTCATCTAGCAATGACGGCATCAACCCTTGATGTCGAGGCCAGCATTTCAAACGATTCCACTAACTCGGGATTCCAGCCTGGCGGCATACCCCTTCCTGCGCTCACTTTGATAGCCGTCGAAGAGCCCGAAAACAATCTCGCACCGTTCTATCTATCACGGATAGTCGGGCAAATCATAAATTTAACCGGCGGTAATCATGCACAAGCAGTCCTATCAAGCCACTCTGCAAGCATTCTTGCGCGAGTCGATCCCTCCCAAGTAAGACATTTCCGGCTAAAATCACCTGATAGAACAGCGCAAGTTAAGGCAATAACATTGCCGGAAAACCAGGAGGACGCCTCGAAATTCGTACGTGAGGCCGTTCGCAGTTACCCCGAATTATATTTTGCCCGCTTCGTAGTTCTTGGAGAGGGAGCCTCTGAAGAAATCGTCATCCCGAGGGTCAGCCAAGCAATGGGGTGCGACATTGACCGCTCAGTAGTGTCAGTGGTTCCATTGGGCGGGAGGCACGTAAACCACCTCTGGCGCCTTCTTGCCGGCCTGGAAATCCCCTATGCCACGCTCCTTGATCTTGACCGGGGGAGAGAAGGCGGGGGTTGGGGTCGAATCAAAACCGCATGCTCTCAGCTGATGGAAATCGGGGTCACTCCGCAACAGATTTTTCAATCTCCATCACCTAATGGGCCCTCTCATGATCTCGCAACGTTCGATGCGCGATCGGATGACGATTTAGCAGGACTGAATCAATGGTTAGGCTTTTTAAGAAGGCACAGCGTGTTCTTTTGTGACCCTCTTGACCTTGACTATTCGATGCTCCGCTCACTCCCCATGCATTATCAGGTTGTTGAGGATGGACGAAACGGCCCGTCTTCCCAAGGGGACCCACGGACCGCTGTCCTAGGAGAAGGGGGAAACGGGAACCTTTATAGCGCAGACCACGATCAGTCCTTGCGTTGGTACCGCTACCTCTTCCTGGGGAGGGGAAAGCCCAGCACACATGTTCGTGTATTGAGCAGCATTCCCACCGAGCAACTGTCAGCGCAAGCGCCTGAGGAGCTGAAGGCTCTCATCGCAACAGTGGCTAACAACCTAACACCCCAATAATCGAAGGTCGGCTCGAATGTTGCTCACCCAACCGCATCAATGGCACCCGCGAGGCATAGCAGACTTGGAACCAGCTGCGTGGCAGGCGCTAAAAAACGATAGCTCAACGTGCGTTTTTGCCGGGCCCGGTGCAGGCAAGACGGAATTTCTGGCTCAAAGGGCTGCCTACTTACTTGAGACAGGAATATGCCCTGCACCATATCGAATACTCGCAATTTCATTTAAAAGTGACGCAGCCTCGAATTTAGGAGAGCGTGTAAAAAAGCGGTGTCCGGAGGAATTATCGAACCGATTTTCCTCGGTGACCTTTGATGCCTTCACAAAAAGCCTAGTTGATCGCTTCCTTGCGGCCATACCGGCCGATTGGCGTCCGACAGAACGATATGACATTGAATTTCCACCACGCCGGAAGATCGAACAGTTCCTTGCGGGCTCCGCGGCTCAATGGCCAGGTGAGGTACCGGATTTCAGCCCAAATACCTTCGAGTCGCGTTGGGTCGGAGCTCATAGACTTCCCATTGCTCGTCATACACCTAAAACGGCCACCGAATTTATTATTCAGTGTTGGTGGGACGAACTTTTGCGGTCCTACCACTCCTCCAAGCTGACTTTTGTTGCGCTGAACCGTCTAGCAGAGCTCTTGTTGCGCGCGGTACCTCATGTAAGGCGTGCTTTGCAGCTAACGTACCCTTTTGTCTTTGTTGATGAATTCCAAGATACGACATATGCACAGTACGATTTTCTTCTTTCAGCATTCAGTGGTGGAGAAATCAGCGTCACCGCAGTGGGAGACAACAAACAGAGAATAATGACTTGGGCAGGCGCCAGAATTGATGCCTTTGAACAGTTCAGCCACGACTTCAATGCGACCAGCATTCCTTTGTTATTCAATTTTCGCTCTTCTCCAGAACTTGTTCAGATTCAACATGTTGTTGCCAAAGCTCTCGATCAAGGTGTTACCGAATCCAAGTCTCAATCAGTCAATAGAATAGATGGGGACGTCGCTCAGGTATGGTGCTCAACTCGAATCAGCGATGAGGTGGAGTACTTGGCCAGCTGGCTAGTCACCGATATGAGGGATAGAGGAAATACTCCTCGAAATTACGCCATCCTGGTAAAACAAAGGGCCGACATTTTCGAGAAAAACCTTGTTACCCCACTTATGAAACAAGGTCTACAGGTAAGGAACGAAAGCAAAGCAATAGGCAAAACGACGCTCCAAGATCTTTTATCCGACCATTTTTCCTGTACTGCAATCGCCTTGATGCGACTAGGGGCTTCACGCCAGGCACCAAGGGCATGGGAGCTATGCGTTAACGCGGTGAGGGAGCTCCGAGCTGTTCCTCCATCTGACGATGTTGCAGAAAGACGCATTGAATCTGAATTCGAATCTTTTTTAAAAGACCTTCGCGAAACAATGGAGGGCCTACCACCGACTGAGACCAACGCCCACCTGATATCGAATAAGATCGTTGACTTCTTGGGCCTGAAGGAATTTGCACGCTCTTACGTTCAGTACTCTACAGGGGATCTTCTGGAAATCATGGTAGAAGCCTTCTGCGAGTATCTTGCCGAATCTGCCAAAAACGCAATATCTTGGGAGGCGTGCGTAGATTTATTCGAAGGTGTTGACCAGATTCCTCTGATGACAGTACATAAGAGCAAGGGACTTGAGTACGACACAATTGTCTTTCTCGGGCTTGATGATCAAACATGGTGGTCACATACACCAGGAAACGCTGAAGGGCTTGCAACTTTCTTTGTAGCACTCTCTCGAGCCAAACAAAGAGCAATCTTTACCTTTTGCTCAGAGCGTGGTGGTCGGGTAAAGGTAGATGAGCTTTTCCAACTGCTGACCTCTGCTGGGGTACCGGAGATCGATCTAATATAGATCACATAACTAATTAGTAGCTAACTAATATTTCCGGATTCCGATACAAGCTGGTTCGGTAAAAAGCTCCTCATGAAGCCAAATTGTGGGTAACATTGCGGGTAACGGCAAAAAACTTATTTAACAACTATAACTAAATCAAAATCCTATAGATGTTTTTATAGGGACGCCGTCTCCACCAAACTCTCCGAATCAAGCCCCTAATTTTAGGGGCTTTTTTCGTTTATGGCCTTCCGTTTTTCTTCACCTTGCCAACATTTTGCCAACACAGGCCCATGTTTGACCGCGTCCTTTAAGTGATCGGGATCCAGGTGGGCATAGCGCTTCTGTGTCATGCGTATCGGGGAAGTCCAAGGTTGTTACAAGACCCCAGAGGTATGCGCCTCGTTCACTTGGACACATGGGCGCGTACCTTTTCTTTTCTGAAAACCGAATTTATTATTTCCGAAAAACGATTTTCTCCTGCCACATCAAGGCTTCTGAGACGTGCCGACTGTAGTGGTCAAGCACTATTCCCCTGGGTTCAACCAACTGCAGCCGGAGGCAGAGTCACGCCAGCAGGAAGGCTTTGGGGATACCAGGCATAAAGTTCGCGAAGGCGATGCTGTATTTTTTATGAGTCAGAATGGTTTGCATCCCTTTTCCCTAGCGAGCTATCGACTTTACTCATAGACGAGGAACCGCCCTAAGCTCAATAAGACAGCGCTCAAGACTGTTTTTTGGCCCCCGCGCTGCAGCTAGTCAATAAGCAATCTAAGTTGACTACTTTGAGCCGAAAGCGGCACAGTGGGGCCCAAACGCGCCCGTCGCGCATCTACTAAGGATAGGTAGAAGCTATATGACCACAGAAGTCGCAGTCATGAACCGAACTGCCATTGCCTTGGCGGCAGATAGCGCTGTCACAATCGGCGGCGACAAAGTCTACAACACAGTTAATAAGCTATTCACTCTTTCCAAAACTGAGCCTATAGGGATCATGGTTTTCGGCTCAGCATCCATCATGAACGTTCCGTGGGAAACGGTAATCAAAACTTACAGAAAGCATATAGGCTCGAAAAAGTTTCCAACTATCGAGTCCTGTGGCAAAGATTTCCTTGAGTTCCTATCTAAAGACGGCGGCATTTTCTCAGACAAGACTAGGGAACGCTTCATAACTCAAACAGTCTCAAACCTATGCGCTGCGATAACACAAGAAGTTATCAACGATCAGAGGCTTGAGGGCGCTTCAGACAAAGAGGTTTTGGAGACAGCCGCGCAAATCGGATCGGAGATCATCTACCGCGAATACGGCCAGATTGAACAGCAATGTGACACAGCTGCGACCTCTAAGGGCATTCGCAAAATGCTCGAGACGTATGGAGAGCTGTTCAATCACCTCGCAGCATCAGAGCTTGAAAACATCTACCCACTACTGGAGATTGACACAAAAGAGCTGCTTCAAAAGGCCCTAGCCATGTACTTCTTCAGCGAATACATGGTGGGCGACTACTCAGGGATTGTGATAGCTGGCTTTGGTGAAAAAGAGCTCTTCCCAAAAGTTATCACCATGAATATTCAGGGTTTTTTGGGGTCGACGAATAAGGTCGTCATAGACCAGAGTAAATCCAACCTTGCAATGGATGAGGACTTTTCTGCCAGCATAATTCCTTTCGCCCAGTCCGACATGATCCATACCTTTTTGTCCGGCATTGACCCCTATTTAGACAACATCTATCGGCAAGAGGTGGCACAAACCATCGTCGAACTGATAGACACGGCTGCGGACAAGGTAGCGGAAGGTAACAGAGAGCAGTTCCATTCAGAGCTTAGGGATTCCGCAGAAAAAGCTTTTGAAGAAATGCAACAGTCCATCAAGACAAAACAACAAGAAACCTATCTCGCTCAAGTCATCAGTATGCTAGATTCCTTACCCAAAGATGAGCTTGCAGAGATGGCCGAAACCCTGGTCAATCTGATCGCGTTCAAGAAAAAAGTAACACGGGGGACAGAATCCGTAGGAGGCCCCATAGACGTGGCGATAATTACGAAGGGTGATGGGTTCGTCTGGATCAAGAGGAAGCATTATTTTGATCCAGCTCTTAACCACCACTTCTTCTCGAACTATAATGACGGAAAGTAGGAGGGAGGCATTATGAGCTCTGAGATGGTGTTGCAAATTCGCCGACAAGCTTTGATGAAGCGGTTGGCTCCGGAGCACTACGACCAAGCCCGGAGGAAGAAAGCGATAGAGAAAACTTCAGACCGCAGCACGAAGCCCTTCGAAAACAAGCTGGGTTCGACCTTAGAAAACTGCTTATCTCTAGACACCTAGTCTATCCTGCCTCCCCTAACCTGCTAAGTCGCGTAAGAGTTGGGGGATGGCGGGGTGACTGGCGCTGTAGCGCTTTTCCACTAGATGTCCGGCTCTTCCAACGAAATATCTTCAGCTACGTCTTCATCTGGACTAAGCCTCGCGATTAACGTTTGAACAGGCGACGAAATTGCTCTGTATAGCTTCATAGACCTGGTAACGATTTGGTCTAAGTTCGACATCACCTCCGCGATTCTACGAAGTATTTCTCCATTCTCATCTTGCTGCTTATTAAGCTCTTCACGATGGGCTACCACCGCTCCAACGAGGGACTGGAGAGCGTCTTTTACGCCTTTTGCTCCCCTGATACGGACCATTGAGACCGCGTCACGGATCTTGCTGATCTCCTCGGACAACGCCACTCTCAGAATATCGGGCATCGAACTATTGATGATTGATTCCTGCAGCACATCTAGATCTGCACTAATCTTTGCGAGCTCTTCTTGCTCTAACGGCTCTTCACTATATGCATTCGTGAGGATAGTAGAGCAGTACTTTAGGGAGTCTAGGACAGCTTGATCATAGTTCGATCGCACCCTATGCCAAGCCACATCCAATCCCTGAGACAGAAACGAGCGTTCTATTCTAGGAAAATATTGCAAGAGCAATTCGTGAGGAACACCAGGGTAAGCGGAGACAAGCTCCCTTACATCACGGGTTAGCGCACGCAGTTCAATCAGTCGCTCAAGCACGCCTTCCTGATCATCAGCACTCAAGCCAAAGGTTGCCGCCCAGGCCCGCTGAGCACTTACATTATTATCAGTCCGCTTCGCAGCCTCATTTAAAATGTCGTGCAGCCTACCGGCGGGATTGGTCTGATCGTACATTCCACCTCCCTGTACGTGGAGTAAAGGTCCGCGAGCATTACCGTTCAACCCCAGAGTAAAGCAACCAACTAAGGGTACTTTGTCACCGGGTGGGGGCCCGGTGACAAGCATTTAGGACTCTTAGGCTAAAATTATCAATAGATTCTTCTACTAAATTCCGACACGCCTTGTAGTGGTTCAATGATTCCGGACGCCAGCGTAGGTGGTAAGATCGCCACCATAAACGAGGTGTCTGATGACCAGAAAACGACGTTCCTTTACTCCTGAGTTCAAGCAGGAAGCAGCCAGCCTGGTGCTGGATCAAGGTTACACCATCGCCCAAGCAAGTATGTCGCTGGGCGTGGGAGAAAGCGCTCTGAGGCGCTGGGTTCAACAGCTGACGGATGAGCGTGAGGGCGTTACCCCGAAGGGTAAGGCCTTAACCCCGGAACAGCGCCGGATTCAGGAGCTGGAAGCCCGCTGTAAACGCCTTGAGCAGGAGAAAGACATACTAAAAAAGG
>Ga0209300_1000914_pt1 | contig 12879 bp, 7 predicted proteins | sample Shrwel_input2_RT_FD_187535 | JGI IMG/M metagenome (GOLD analysis project Ga0209300, IMG submission 187535) | Subsurface microbial communities from deep shales in Ohio, USA - Utica-3 well 1 S input2 RT (SPAdes) (version 2) ... | reverse complement strand
GTCCACCTCCTTGACCCAAGACGAACTGAAAACCCTGGTGGGCCGCGCGGCCCACCAGGGTTTTCAGTTCGTCTTGGGTCAAGGAGGTGGACATGGTGGACTCGGGGGTCGGTTGAATCGTTGAAAAAGGGGCTCTTCAGGCTCCGCCTCGCAGGTGAAGCCAGGCCATGAGGCCGGCGATGAAAACGGGCTGGTGCACCATGTAGAACGTGAGGCTCCACCGCCCCAGGCTCACCAGTGCATGCCAGCTCGCGCCACCGGTGCGCGGCAGGCCGACATTGTCACCCGAAGCCGATGACAGCCAGCCTCTGCGGTGTCGCAACATCCACTGCGTGGCGGCCATGCCCCACCACATCACGCCCAGCCAGGGCAGAACGGGGACGAAGTCCTCCGTGACCGGCTTGTGCGTGACCAGCCCGACCCAGTTGGTGGCCCGGGTGTCGAAAAAAGGGTGCGAGATGAACGACGGCAGCAGCAGGGCCAGCAGGCCCAGGGGCCACAGCCAGGGCCCCAGCGGCGCCGACAGGCGCGCCACCATCAGCATCACGGCCATGCCGTGCAGCACGCCAAAAGAGATGTAGCTGCGGGGGAACATGAGCCAGCTGCCCAGGCTGACCAGCGCGGCACACACCGCCACCTGCGCCCAGCGACGCCAGAACCGCGGCCAGGACTGCCCCTGTGATGTGGCCACGGCCTGGCCGGCGCCGGCGCACAGCAGGAAGGTCGACAGGATGCAGGTGCGCTGCCAGGTCCAGAACGGGTCGCGGTAGAAATCGGCGTCGATCAGGCGGTGCGTGGCCAGGTCGAAGCAGAAATGAAAGGCCGCCATCCACAACAAGGCGGCGCCCCGAAGGGCGTCGATGCGATCGAGCCGCGTCGCCGTGACATTCGTCAAGCGCTGCGCGCCCTGTTCTGCGGGGACTTCACGCCCGGAATTGCCCTTTTTTCGTGCCATCGCGATAGTATCGGCGCTCCCGGAGGTGGACTGCGTCTCAGCCGCTGCCACCAGCCTCCGTCATGCGCCCCGCGCCCTCCTTTGCTCTTGTTGTCCGCCGCCATGTCACTGCCCCCCCACCAGATTGAACTGCTCGCCCCGGCGCGCACCGCCGACATCGGCATCGAAGCGGTCAACCACGGCGCCGACGCCATCTACATCGGCGGGCCCTCCTTCGGGGCGCGCAGCAACGCCAGCAACGAGGTCAGCGACATCGCCCGCCTGGTGCAGCACGCGCACCGCTACCACGCCAAGGTGTTCACGACCCTCAACACCATCTTGCGCGACGACGAGCTGGAGCCTGCGCGCAAGATGATCTGGGAGTTGCACGACGCCGGTGTGGACGCCCTCATCGTGCAGGACATGGGCCTGCTGGAGCTGGACCTGCCCCCCATCCAGCTGCACGCCAGCACGCAGACCGACATCCGCACGCCTGAGAAGGCCCGCTTCCTGCAGGACGCCGGCTTCAGCCAGATCGTGCTGGCGCGCGAACTCACGCTGGAGCAGATTCAGGATGTGGCAGGCGCCCTCGACCCCACGCGCTGCGGCATCGAGTTCTTCATTCACGGCGCCCTGTGCGTGGCCTACAGCGGCCAGTGCTTCATCAGCCACGCGCACACCGGCCGCAGCGCCAACCGCGGCGATTGCTCGCAAGCCTGCCGACTGCCCTACAACGTGCTCGACGGCACGGGCCAGGTCGTGGCCTTCGAGCAGCACGTGCTGTCCATGAAGGACAACGACCAGAGCGCCAACCTCAACGCCCTGATCGACGCCGGCGTGCGCTCCTTCAAGATCGAAGGCCGCTACAAGGACATGGGCTACGTCAAGAACATCACCGCCCACTACCGCGTGCTGCTCGACGAAATCCTCGAGCAACGCCCAGAGCTGGCGCGCGCCTCGTCGGGTGAATGCACCTTCTACTTCCAGCCCGAGCCAGACCGCAATTTCAACCGCGGAGCCACCGACTACTTCGTCAACGGACGCAAGGAAGACATCGGCGCCTTCGAGTCCCCCAAGCACCTGGGCCTGCCGCTGGGCGAGGTTGCCAAGGTGGGCGACAAGTGGTTCGACGTGGCCATCGAGCTCACCGAGGGCAGCGCCGACGACCCCAGCCACGGCATCCACAACGGCGACGGCCTGAACTACCTGACGCTGACCAAGGACGTGGTCGGGGTGCAGGTCAACACGGCCGAGCCGGTGGGCAAGTCGGGGCGCCTGTGGCGCGTCTTCCCCAACGAAGGCATCGAGGCGCTCAAGGACCTGAAGTCGGGCGTGGCCATCAACCGCAACCGCGACCGCGCCTGGGAAAACCTGCTGAGCAAGAAGTCGTCGGAGCGCCGCATCGGCCTGTGGGCGACGCTGGGCGAAACGCCCGATGGGCTGACGCTGCAGCTGACCGATGAAGACGGCCACAGCGCCGAAGCACAGGTGGCCTGCGACAAGCAGGCGCCCCAGGACGCGCAACGCGCCGAGGCCACCTTGCGCGAGCAGGTCGGCAAGCTGGGCACCACGATCTTCCAGGCCACCGAGCTGACGCTCCAGTTGAGCCAACCCTGGTTCGCGCCGGCTTCCGCACTCAACGCCCTGCGCCGTGACGCCGTGGCCGCGCTGGAAGCCGCGCGCGAAGCGGCCCGCGAGCGCCCACAGCGCGCCGCCGCGATCCAGCCCCCTGCACCCTACCCAGACGACTCCCTGAGCTACCTGGCCAACGTCTTCAACCACAAGGCGCGAGACTTCTATGCCAAACATGGCGTCAAGGTCATCGAGCCCGCCTACGAAAGCCACGAGGAGCTCGGCGAGGTCAGCCTGATGATCACCAAGCACTGCGTGCGCTTCTCGCTGAGCCTGTGCCCCAAGCAGGCCAAGGGCGTGCAAGGCGTGCAGGGCCAGGTCAAGGCCGAGCCGCTGCAGCTCATCAACGGCAAGGAAAAGCTCACGCTGCGCTTCGATTGCAAGCCCTGCGAGATGCACGTGGTCGGCAAGATGAAGAAGTCGGTGCTCAACCAGGTGCCCGCTGCGCCGGTGCAGTTCTACCGCACGCGACCCGTCGCCTGAACGAGGCCCTGTCGCCGCCCCCCATGTGAGGCGGCGGCATCAAAACGTCACCCCACCGTCGCGCCGCTGTCACATGGTCGGCTGACCATCGGGGCATGCGGAACTGGATCAACGCCCCTCTCCTGAGAGCCTTGACCTCGCCCGCCAGCTTCGCGGCTGGCCCGGGGAGCCGTATCACGTCCTCCCCGACGGACAAGGATGGCGACGACGGCGAGGGCTCGTTGAGGGTGCGCGCCGCGTGGATCTCCGACATCCACCTGGGCACGCCGGGCTGCCAGGCCGACGCCCTGCTCGACTTCCTCAAGCACCTCGAGTGCGACACGCTGTTTCTGGTCGGCGACATCATCGACGGCTGGCAACTGCGCCGCTCCTGGTACTGGCCTCAGGCGCACAACGACGTCGTGCAAAAGCTCCTGCGCAAGGCCCGAAAAGGCACCCGTGTCATCTACGTGCCAGGCAACCACGACGAGTTCGCGCGCAAGTTTCTGGAGCACTCCTTCGGTGGCATCGAGGTGGCCGAGGAGTGGATCCACACCACCGCAGACGGGCGCAAGCTCTGGGTCACGCACGGTGACCTGTACGACGGCGTCATCCAGTGCGCGCGCTGGCTGGCCTTGCTGGGTGACTCGCTCTACGAGTTCACGCTCAAGCTCAACCGCCACCTCAACTCCTGGCGCGCGCGCGCCGGCTTGCCGTACTGGTCGCTCTCCAAGTACCTCAAGCTCAAGGTCAAGCGGGCCGTGAGCTACGTGGCCGACTTCGAGGCGGCGCTGGCTCGCGAGGCCCGCAAGCGCGGCGTCGACGGCCTGGTCTGCGGCCACATCCACCACGCCGAAATGCGCGAGGTCGAAGGCATCCTGTACTGCAACGACGGCGACTGGGTCGAGAGCCTCACCGCGCTGGTCGAACGCGCGGACGGCACGCTGGAGATCATCGAGTGGGGCGAGGTGATGGCAGGCCGAATCAAGCTGACGTCGCCCGAGCCCCAGGGTGCAACGGCGACTGTCCCTGCCGCTGCGGCACAATGCGGCCCCTGATCTACAGGAGCACGCACATGGCATTCGCCGACAACCTCAAGGCCCTCCCCGCCGTGGCCCACCTGGCCGCGCTGGAGCTGCTGGACGACTCCGGCACCGTGGTCGCCCGCATCGAGAACAAGCCCGGACAAGCCGGCTCGCTGGCCGTCTACGCTGCGCTGGCCGACAAGCACGGTGCCATCAACCCGGCCGCCGCACAGGAAGGCCTGGACCTCTACGCCGAGCACACCACCGACGCCCAGGCCCACCCCGGCAAGCACCCCAACATCGACCGCCTGATCGAGCTGGTCAGCAAGGCGCAGACGCTGATCGCACGCACCGTCGCGGCCTGAGGCGCCATGGCACGGACTTGATCTGTGCCAAGCCCGCGCGCCCACAGGGCCGTAAGATCAAAAGGGTGCCCTGTGGGGCCCCTTTTTTGATCGCCCCATGCAAAACGGCCACGACGCACAAGACGCAAAAGACGCACACGACACCCACGAGGCCCCCGCCCTGCGCCTCAAGCGGGTGGCCATCGACACCTACCGCGAAAACGTCGCTTACCTGCACCGCGACTGTGCGACCTACCGCGCCGAAGGCTTCCAGGCCCTGGCCAAGGTGGAGGTGCGGGCCAACGGCAGGCGCATCCTGGCCACGCTCAACGTGGTGGACGACGACTGCATCGTCGGCCCCGACCAGCTCGGCCTGTCGGAAGACGCCTTCGCGCAAATCAGCGTCCCCGACGGACACGAGGCCCGCATCAGCCAGGCCGAGCCCGCCAGCTCCATCCCCGCTTTGCACCGCAAGATCGCCGGCGAGCGCCTGCAGCACGAGGACTACCGCGCCATCGTGCGCGACATCGCCGAGCACCGCTACTCCAAGATCGAGCTGACCGCCTTCGTGGTCGCCACGCACCAAAGCGAGCTCGACCGCGAAGAGGTTTACTACCTCAGCGAGGCCATGGCCGCCGTGGGTCGCCGCCTCGACTGGCACGACCACCCTGTGGTCGACAAGCACTGCATCGGTGGCATCCCGGGCAACCGCACGTCCATGCTGGTGGTGCCCATCGTGGCCGCACACGGCATGTTGTGCCCCAAGACCTCCTCGCGCGCCATCACCTCACCCGCCGGCACCGCCGACACCATGGAGGTGCTGGCCAACGTGGAGCCGCCCTTCGAGCGCCTCATGGAGATCGTGCGCGAGCACCATGGCTGCCTGGCCTGGGGCGGCACCAGCGACCTGTCGCCGGCCGACGACATCCTGATCTCGGTCGAGCGCCCGCTGTCCATCGACTCGCCCGGCCAGATGGTGGCCTCCATCCTGTCGAAGAAGGTGGCCGCCGGCTCCACCCACCTGCTGCTCGACATCCCCGTGGGGCCGACCGCCAAGGTGCGCGCCATGCCCGAGGCCCAGCGACTGCGCCGCCTCTTCGAGTTCGTTGCGCAGCGCATGGGCCTGACCATCGACGTGCTCATCACCGACGGGCGCCAGCCGATCGGCAGCGGCATCGGCCCCGTGCTGGAGGCGCGAGATGTGATGCGCGTCTTGCGCAATGACCCGCGCGCACCCGATGACCTCAGGCTCAAGGCCCTGCGCCTGGCGGGGCGCATGCTGGAGTTCGACCCGGACGTGCGGGGCGGAGACGGCTTCGCCATCGCGCGCGACATCCTCGAGTCCGGCCGCGCCCTGGAGAAGATGCTCGCCATCATCGACGCCCAGGGCGCCAAGGCGTTCGACCCCGATCAGCCGCAACTCGCACCGCTGACGCACGAAATCCGCGCTCCGCAAGACGGGGTGGTGTGCAGCCTCGACAACCTGCAGCTCGCGCGCATCGCCCGCCTGGCCGGCGCGCCCAAGGTGCAAGGCGCGGGCGTGGACCTGCTGCACAAACTGGGCAGCCACGTGAAAAACGGGGACGTGCTCTACCGCGTGCACGCCGCTTACCCCGCGGACCTGGCTTTCGCGCGGGCAGCCACCGAACAGGCCCTGGGCCTGAGCCTGGGCAGCGAGGCCGACATCGCCCCGGCCTGGCTGGAGATTTGAACCATGACACCGATGCCCGATGACGGCGCCCCGCTCCTGATCCACTTCGAAGACGAAGCCCAGCCCGCTCGCGCGCTCGCGCAAGCCGCACAACTGCCACACGCCCTCATCGATCGGCATCGTTTCCCCGACGAGGAGCTCAAGCTGCGCCTGCCGGTCAACGCGCAAGGCCTGCTGCCCGACACCCTGGTGATCTACCGCAGCCTGGATCGCCCCAATCACAAGCTCATCGAGCTCATGCTGGCGGCCGAGCAGGCGCGGCAACTGGGCGCGCGGCGCATCGTGCTCGTGGCGCCTTACCTGGCGTACATGCGCCAGGACATCGCTTTCCAGCCCGGTGAGGTCGTGAGCCAGAAGGTCATCGGGCGCTTCATCGCCGGCCTGTTCGACGCCGTCATCACGGTCGACCCGCACCTGCATCGCATCAACACGCTGCAAGAGGCCATCCCGCTGACACAAGCCATCGCGCTCAGCGGCGCCCCGATGCTGGCCGACCTGATCGCCAGACATCACGCCGACCCCATCCTGATCGGGCCGGATGCCGAGTCGGCGCAATGGGTGCGCAGCGCCGCGCAATCGCGTGGACTGGCGCACGGCGTGTGCACCAAGACCCGCCTGGGCGACCGCCATGTCGAAGTCACCTTGCCGGCCATTGACGTGCGAGGGCGCACTGTGGTCCTGATCGACGACGTCGCCAGCTCGGGGCACACGCTGGCCCAGGCCGCCACATCGCTGCTGGCGGCCGGGGCCTCTTCGGTGGACGCCGCGGTGACCCACGCCTTGTTCGCCGAAGGCTCGCTGGCGCTCATGCGCCAAGCCGGCATCCGGCGCGTCTGGAGCACCGATTGCATCGCGCACGAGAGCAACGCGATCTCGATGGCGCCCATCCTCGCTCAGGCGCTGTTGCCTTTGCTGGCGGTGCAGCCAGGCGATCAGAACATGTCGCGGACGTAGATGGTCTTGTTGGTCTCGGGGGCGTAAACCCCGAACGTCGCCCTCGCAGACGGATCCCGGTCGAAGGTGGACGTCGGGCAATCGGGCGTGCTGCCATTTTGCGAGCGCAACCACGGCAGGCTGGCGCCGGTGCTGGCCGGGTGGCTGCTGAGGCAGGACTGATCGGTGCTGGTGTTGCCCAGGTTGAGTGCAACGTCCACGCTGCCCGTTGCGGTCGGGCTGGGCGCTGACAGGTTCAAGGTGCCGCGCCCGCCGATGAGCGAGACCGAAGACGGCGTGACCGACCACCCGGTGGCCGCAGCGCCCTTGCTGTCCAGGTAGCGCGCCCGCACCACCGCGCTCGACGGCACGACCGTGCAGTTGTCGTCGCTGCTCTGGATCCAGCCCTTGGGGCTCCAGTGCTGGGTCTGCACCGGCATCTGCAGGTTGGAGCGCTCGGTGCCGAACGCGTTCGACAAGCGCAGGCGCCCGCTGCGCAGGGCCACGACGGCCTCACTTCGGCCACTGGAGCTCACGCCATTGCCGCCGCTGCCTTCGGTGGCGCGCACCGTCAGCATCGTCGGGGCCGTCAGCTTGTTTGTGAAGGTGAAGGTGGGCGCCGTGAGGGAGGCCTCGCCGCGAACGAAGCTTGCTGCCAGCACCGCCTGGGTTCCGTTCCAGCTCCCCGGCACCGTGCCCGTCGCATCAGACAGGTTCACGGGCTTGGCAAAGTTCAGCCCGGCCGTGGGGTTGGAGCCGTCGTAGTTCTCCGTCAAGGCGCCGGTGGCGTTGCGCGCCCGGATCATCAGCGGGCTGCCTGAGGAGCCGATCGGCTGGCCGCTGTAGGTGAAGACGCCGCAGGCATTGGATGCGCTCACATCGAAATGGCTGGGGATGAAAGGCCCCAGTGCACCCGTGCTGCCGGTGGTGCCCGTGGCGTTCAAGCCGCTGCCGAGGTAGTTGCCACCACCGATCGAGGCCGTCAGGTCCCCCACGCCGACCTCCGACCAGGAGAACCTCGCGGGGGTGGCGGCCGAGGCCACCCCGTTGGTGAACGCAGCCAGGCTCCCGGAAAACACCCCGGTTGATGAGCCGACGAAGGTGGGTCGGGCCTTGTTGAAGCCCACCGTCACGGTCGCAGGTGATGGCGACTCTTTGCCGAAATTGGGCGTGCTCTCGCCGCTGCTGTTGAGCACCGTGACGGTGGCGTCAAAAGGAGCCGCCGCCACGATGGCGCCGCTGGGAAGCCCCGAAAACGCCAGCGAAGCGGGCGCAGCAATGAACGCATCCGAGCCGGTCATCGACAAGCCGGCGTCGCTGCCCGAGCCCGTGTAGGACGCCGTCACCTCCACGGCGCCCACGTCGGCATAGGCCAGTTTCGCCGTCGCCACCCCGCTGGCGTTGAACTTCATCAACACGCCGCGCCCGGAGGCGTCGCAGGCGGCCGCGGCGCTGTTGCCCGCGTTCAGCGCGGAGTAAGCCCCCAGGGTCGCGTCGGCCACCCTCACAGGCAAGGTGCCGCTGGAGGGGTTGCTGTAGCTGCACTTGAAGTTGATGGTCTTGTCCACGCTCTGGAACGCCGGCGTGCACACCGCCGCGTTGTCGGAGGAGCGCACCGCGCTGACCGTGACGGTCTGCACGGCGTCCGAGACGTGGTTCGGCACGTTGAACAAGAAGCCCGACGTTGCCACGTCGTACACACAGCTGTTGCCCGCCGCCGCCGCCACACCCAGGCCGCAGTAGGGCAGCACACTGGCTGAAGGGGTGGACGACAAGCCCGAAAGACCGACCGTGATCGCCGTTGCGGTGGTCACCTGTGCAGACACGCTGGTGCTGCCCGTCAGGCTCCCAGCTGGAATCGAGAAGGCAACGCTCAGGTTGACTCCGGGCGAGCCGGTCAACAGCAGGCTGCCGCTGACAGCGCCCGAGTAGGGAATCGAACAATCGGCGTTGGCGCAGGCCTTGACGACGAAGGTTTTTGGCGCGCAAGTGACGCCGGTGTTGCTGTCGGATGTCACCTCGATGTGGTGCGGCACGGTGATGCAGGTCGGCGCCTCCGAGGCGAGGAGCAAGACGTTCGCCGCGCTCAACTCCGCATCGAAGACCTTGATCTGGTCCATGTAGCCGTTCGCGGAGTTCAGCTCCAGCGAGGCGCCACTGCGGTTGTCACCAAAGTAAAGCGTGCTGATCGCGCTGGCGATGGCGTTGCTGGGCACGCTGTAGTTTTGCTCGTCTTGCTGCGCGCCGTTGACGTAAAGCCGCAATCGCGTGTTGCCCCCCGATGCCTGCCACGTGATGGTGATGTGGGCCCAGGTTGCGTCACTGATGGCGTTGAGCTTGTCGACGTCTCGAATCGTTCCACCGCCGTCGGTCACGTGGAAGTTGAGGTCGACCCCGCTGCCCTCGTCGTCGCGATACAGGTAGAACCGCCCCGACGTGGACGAGGTGGCGTCAAACAGCATGCGGTGCTCGAGGCCGGATGTGATGGACTTGTACCAGAACGCCACCGTGCCCGAGTTGCCGATGCTGTTGACGTCCAGGCCGGTGTCGAAGGCCGCCACGCTCGCGTTCAGGTTCTTGCCGACCAGGATGCCGCGGCAGATCTTGCCGCTCGGTGTGGAGGTCGTGGCGCCCACCATGCGACCGTGGTTGCCATTGCCCGAGGAGTCGGCCGCTTCGCCGGTTGAGCCGTTGTAGGCCGTTTCTTCAAAGCGGTACTCGGCCACCAGGGCGCTCTGCGGATAGGAGCAGGCCACGGGCTTGGGCGAACCGGCGATGCAGCTGTTGCCGCAGGTGCTGCCCGAGCCGCAACAGGCCCCGCCCACCGCCGTCGCCGAGGGCACCGTGATCAGGGCCGAGTCGTTGGAGCGCACGCACTTGGTCACCGTGCTGCCCGAGCCCATGTAGACGGTGGACTTGGCCGTGACGTTGCCACCGATGGCGCTGTTGGTCGTCATGCTGACGTAGCTCTGCGCCTTGATGGAGCCCCCGATCGAGGCGTTGGAGTGGATGTCGACGTAGGTGCCGCCCGCGAACAACGAGCCCCCCACGCGCACCCCCAGGCCCGTGTCGATGTAGGACGTGACCGCCGTGATCGAGCCCCCGACGAAGCTGTTGGAGCCGGTGTCCACGTAAGTTTGCGAGACGATGGAGCCGCCCACACTCGCGTTGCCGCCGAGGCTGACGTACGTCGACGTCGACGTGATCGAGCCACCGAAGGTGTTGTAGCCCGCGGCCGACACCAGGTAGCCCACCGTGTCACCGGTGACCCGGTTGTGGGCGTTGAGCGTGACGGTGCCACCCGAGTTGATGCTGCCCACCGTGGTGCGGTTGGTGGCCGTGCCGGTCAGGAGGGTGATGGGGCCCGTGCCCGTCGTCAGCGCGCCCTCCACGGTGGTGCCCGCTCCCAGGGAGATGTAGCCGGTGGTGGTGGCGGTGATGTTGCCGCCGTACGTGACCGCCCCCGTGCTGGAGACGTTGCCCGCCGTGACGTTGGCCTTGATGTTGGCCCCGGCCGACACCGTCAGCATGCCCGTGACCACGAGGGACAGGTCCGAGGCCGAGCCGGCGACGTTGATTTGCGCGTTGCTGGCGTTCAGCGAGGTGAAGGTGATGGTGGCCGGCTTGGGGGTGCCGATCGCGATGGTGTCGCCGCTGGCCAAGGTCAGGGCGCCACAGGTGTAGTTGCCCGAGCTGCCTGTGCAGCCGGCAGGGAGCGTGCCTGGAAAAACGTAATTGGCGGCACCGACAGGCAAGGCGCCAAACAGCGCCGCGGCCCCGAGCAGCCCACGAGCGGCAACGCGACCCAGCCAAAGGTGACTCGCGCCCTTCAACGCAGCAAGGAAATGAGAAAACGGCTTCATGTCCCTGCAATTGAACCTCAAGCGGGCTCTGCGGGCCAAGAGGCGGGGACCAAATCGCGCCGTGCAGCGGAGTTAGTGCACGAAAGTGAGCAGGTTTTCACGACCGGCACGGGCAAGCGCCCGCGCCCGCCAGCCTCAACCCACCCACTTTCGAGCGTTGCGGAACATGCGCAGCCAAGGACTGGCGTCACCCGCGTTGCCGCTGGTCCAGCTCATCTGAACGTTGCGGAAGACGCGCTCAGGGTGCGGCATCATCGCTGTGAAGCGGCCGTCCGGCGTGGTCACCCCGGTCAGGCCCTCGGGCGAGCCGTTCGGGTTGAGCGGGTAGACCTCGGTGGGCGCGCCGGTGTGGTCCACGAAACGGACGGCGCGGTGCACCTTGGCGGCGTCGCCACGCTGCGAGAAGTTCGCAAAGCCTTCTCCGTGCGAGACGGCGATCGGCATGCGGCTGCCGGCCATGCCCGCGAAGAAGATGGAGGGGCTCTCCAGCACCTCGACCTGACTGAGGCGGGCCTCGAAGCGGGTGCTCTGGTTGGTCGTGAACTTCGGCCAGTCCTGTGCACCGGGGATGATGGGGCTGAGCGCCGCCAGCATCTGGCAGCCATTGCACACGCCCAGGCCGAAGGTGTCACCGCGCTGCATGAAGGCGGCGAACTGCTCGGCGAGCTGCGGGTTGAACAGGATGGAGCGAGCCCAGCCTTCACCCGCGCCCAGCGTGTCGCCGTAGCTGAAGCCACCGCAGGCCACGAAGCCCTGGAACTGATCCAGGCGGGCGCGACCGGCGATCAGGTCGCTCATGTGAACGTCAAACGTGTCGAAGCCGCCCAGGCTCATCGCGTAGGCCATCTCGACGTGCGAGTTCACGCCCTGCTCGCGCAGGATGGCGACCTTCGGGCGAGCCTTGCCGATGAAGGGCGCGGACACGTCCTCCAGCGGGTCGAAGCCCAGCTTCACGTGCAGGCCGGTGCTCTCGGGCACGCCGACCTGGGCGTGCTCGCTGTCGGCGCAGGCGGGGTTGTCGCGCAGTTGGGCAATCCGCCAGCTCACCTCGTCCCAGGTCTGGTGCAGCTGCTGCAGCGGGGCCTTGAAGATGTCCTTGGCGTCGCGCCAGACTTGCACCTCGCCCTTGGTGTTGGGTTTGCCAATGACGTGGCTGTGCTTGCTCAGGCCGTGCTCCCGCAGGGTCTGCATCACGGCGTCGCGCTCGGCGGTGCGCACCTGCAGCACCACGCCCAGCTCTTCGTTGAACAAGGCCTTGAGCGTCAGCTCGTTGCGGCGCTCGCCCACCTGGCCGGCCCAGTTCTTGGAGTCGCCCGTGTCGGCGCGACTGTCGCTGATGCCGTCGCCTTCGGTGACCAGCATGTCCACGTTCAGGCTCACGCCCGTGTGGCCAGCGAAGGCCATCTCGCACACCGTGGCCCACAGGCCGCCGTCGCCTCGATCGTGGTAAGCCAGCAGCTTGCCCTGGGCGCGCAGCGCGTTCACGGCGCTCACCGTGGCCTTGAGCATCTCGGGGTCGTCCAGGTCAGGCACCTCGTTGCCGAACTGGCCCAGCACCTGCGCCAGCATCGAGCCGGCCATGCGCTTCTTGCCTTGACCCAGGTCGATGAGGATCAGGCTGGAGTCAAGCGACTGGCCGTTCTCGGACGTCACCAGCTGCGGCGTCAGCGTGCCACGCACATCCGAGATGGAAGCAAACGCGGTCACGATCAGGGACACGGGCGCCGTCACCTGCTTGAGCTGGCCTTGATCGGTCCAGCGCGTTTTCATCGACAGCGAATCCTTGCCCACCGGGATGGACACGCCCAGCGCGGGGCACAGCTCCATGCCCACGGCCCGCACGGTTTCATACAGCGCGGCGTCTTCACCGGCTTCGCCGCAGGCGGCCATCCAGTTGGCAGACAGCTTCACGCGGGGCAGCTCGATGGGGGCCGCCAGCAGGTTGGTGATGGCCTCGCCCACGGCCATGCGGCCC
>Ga0209300_1000913_pt1 | contig 12882 bp, 12 predicted proteins | sample Shrwel_input2_RT_FD_187535 | JGI IMG/M metagenome (GOLD analysis project Ga0209300, IMG submission 187535) | Subsurface microbial communities from deep shales in Ohio, USA - Utica-3 well 1 S input2 RT (SPAdes) (version 2) ... | reverse complement strand
TCGAGCGCCTGTACCGACACAGCCTGGCGGAATTGTTTCAGGGTGAGGTAACCGTGGATATGCTGAAAAAGCGGGAAATTTACCACCACCTGATGGACAGCTCCCGCCGACTGCATTCAGCTGCCAATGTCTTGCACGATATTCTGGTCAAGCTGATCTGACTGGCTTGGTGGTAGGTTCCCGAAGCCGAAGCCGGAGGCTAGGGCCCGGTCCGTCAGGATTCGAACCTGAGATCATTGTAGTGGTTCAATGATTCCGGACACTAATGTAGATCGTGATATTGCCACCATAAGTGAGGTGTCTGATGACCAGGAAACGACGATCTTTTACACCAGAGTTCAAACAGAAAACTGCCTGTCGGGCCCTTGGCCAGAGACTGAAGCCTTCCGCAGGTACCTCAACCTTCCTCCGTAAGATCAAACTTATCCATCGGGCAGGCTCTCCTCCGACTGACCTTCTGGAGATTTAATTACAGTAGGAAAACTACTGCATATAATGTTGACATGATGGTTTCTCTGGCATAGTCTGGCTTTGACTCGCCATGCAGTAGGGGTTCTATAGAGTAATTCTCGAAGGCGTGGTGAGTCGAGAAAGGCGCGGCAGGCTGCCACCTGCCGCTAATGCTTCAAAACCATCTCTAAGCAAAAGAGGTAAAAAGCCATGAAAGTATACCAGATTAGCTACGATCTACGTAATGAACGCAACTACCAGGCTCTTTACGAGCGGATCAAAGGCTATAAGTTGTGGTGTCGCCCATTGGAATCCACGTGGGTGGTTGCGACTGATAATAGCGCGACTCAAGTCAGGGATTATTTGGTAGGCACGCTGGACCAGGATGACGGAATCCTGGTTACCCGATTGCGGGGCGAGGCCGCATGGTACGGCGTTGACCCGGGGGTTGGTTCTTACCTCAAAAGTCTGCTGGAGCGGCAGGCCGCCTGATCATGTTGGCGCCATGGACGGCGCCCTTTAACCAATGCAGGAATATGATGGAAATGTTACCAATCCGGGAAATTGCAGACATCAGAACTGGTTACACGTTCCGTGAACCGACGTCTGATAAAGAAACAGGCGATGTACTCGGTTTAAATATCCGGGATATCAGAGATTCAAAGGTTATCGAACCTAGCCGTCTTTCCAGTATTGTATGGCAGGGAAAAGATGAGTTACCGGCGCTTCAGTCTGGTGAGGTGGTATTTGCGGCCAAGGGAAGCTATAACCGGGCGGCCCTGTTTTTGGACCAGGAGCACAAAGTCATCCCCTCTAACCAGTTCCTCGTTTTGTCGGTAAAAATGGAAAATTACCTATCCCCTGAGTTTCTTTGCTGGGTTTTGAACTACCCGGCGACCCAACAGCGCATGGCGGAATTTCAGTCAGGAACCAGTATATTCTCTATCAGTAAAAAAGCGTTGGGGGCGCTCTCTATTCCGCTCCCGCCCATGCAAACTCAGAAACAGATCCTGCATCTGGATGCCTTATTGGAACAGGAACGCCAGGTAACAGAAGCCCTGCTGGTAAACCGGGAAAAACAGGTGCAGGGTGCCGTGCAGCAATTACTATCCGGAGCAGCTCAATGAGCGAAAAGGTCGATCAGAGTAATATCAATAAAGCCGTATGGCGCGCATGTGACACTTTTCGGGGCACCGTAGACCCGAGCATCTACAAAGACTATGTGCTCACCATGCTGTTTGTGAAGTACCTGTCAGACGTCTGGCAGGATCACTGGAAGGAGTACCAGCGCGAGCACGGCGATCACCCGGAGCTGATTCGGGAGCTGATGAAAAATGAGCGCTTTGTGTTGCCGCCGGCGGCGAATTTCTACGATTTGTACGAGCGCCGGCATGAGCCGGGTAACGGGGAGCGGATCGACAAGGCGTTGCACGCTATTGAGGAAACCAATATCCAGAAGCTGAGTGATGTGTTCCAGGACATCAGCTTCAATTCCAACAAGCTGGGTGACGAGAAGCAGAAGAACGAGATTCTGATGGCGCTGCTGGAGGATTTTCACCGCCCGGAGCTGGATCTGCGTCCCAGCCGGATCGGGCGGCTGGATATTATCGGCAATGCCTATGAGTACCTGATCGCGCAATTTGCGGCGACCTCCGGCAAGAAGGCGGGGGAGTTCTACACGCCGGGAGAAGTCTCGGAGCTGATTGCCGAGCTACTGGCGCCGAAAGAAGGCGACGAGATATGTGACCCGGCCTGCGGTTCCGGGTCCCTTTTGCTGAAATGCGCCAACCAGGTAAAAAATGCTTACAACGGCTCCAAGCGTTTTGCGCTCTATGGCCAGGAGGCCATCGGCAGTACCTGGGCACTGGCGAAAATGAACATGTTTCTGCACGGGGTGGATAACCACAAGATCGAGTGGGGCGACACCCTGCGCAACCCCAAGCTGCTGGACGACAAGGGCCGGCTGAAGCTGTTTGATGTGGTGGCTGCCAATCCGCCGTTCTCTCTGGACAAGTGGGGCCATGAGGGCGCCAGCCACGACCCCTATGGCCGTTTCCACCGCGGTGTGCCGCCGAAAACCAAGGGCGACTATGCTTTTATTCTGCACATGATCGAGACGCTGAAGCCGAAGACCGGGCGCATGGGCGTGGTGGTGCCCCATGGCGTGCTGTTCCGGGGCTCCAGCGAGGGCAGGATCCGCAAGCAGCTTATTGAAGAGAATCTACTGGATTCGGTGATTGGTCTGCCGGAGAAGCTGTTCTTCGGCACCGGCATTCCGGCGGCGATTTTGGTGTTCCGCCAGGACAAGGCCGACGACAGCGTGCTCTTTATCGATGCCAGCCGGGAGTTTCAGACGGGAAAGAATCAGAATGCCCTGTCCAATGACAATATCCGCAAGATCGTCGAGACCTATGCCGCCCGGGCCGACGTTGATAAATACGCCCATCTCGCTACGCCGGAAGAAATTGCCGAGAACGATTTCAACCTGAATATCCCTCGCTACGTGGATACCTTCGAGGAAGAGGAGGAGATTGACCTGATGGCGGTGCGGGCCGAGCGAAAACAGCTTAAGAAAGAGCTGGCCTTGCTGGAGCAGGAAATGGACAGCTATCTTAAGGAGCTGGGTTATGGTTCCTGAGGGATGGTCTTCAGCGACTGTTGGGAGTCTCTTTGATGTTCAGCTTGGAAAAATGCTGAATAAGGCAGCCAAAGAAAAATATCCTCAATTTCCCTATCTTGGGAACACAAATGTGAAGTGGGGTCATTTTGACTGCGAGTCCATGAACACTATGTACTTTAGCGAAAAAGATAGGGAAAAATTTGCGCTGAAGAATGGCGACATTTTGCTCTGTGAGGGGGGCGAGGTTGGACGGTGTGCCATTTGGAGGGCGCAAAGAGAGAATGTTTTTTACCAAAAGGCACTGCACCGTCTGCGCAGCAATGGCGCGATCATCCCAGAATTTTTCCAAGCTTATATAGAGAAAGTATCCGGGACTAAAGTGCTGGATGATTTGACCACCAGAACAAGTATTGCTCATTTAACAAGAGAGAAATTGGTTGAGCTCGTTATTAAGCTTCCCCCGATCTTGGAGCAAAAGAAAATCGCCACTGTCCTCTCCACCTGGGACGAAGCCATTGCCACCACAAAGCAGCTCCTGGCTAGCAGCGAACGGCAGAAAAAAGCTCTGATGCAGCAGTTGCTGACAGGGAAGAAACGGTTGGCAGGGTTTGAGGGAGAATGGCCTTTCGTAACGATGGGGCAGATCTTCAGGCGCGTAACAACAAGGAATGAAGGGCAAAGCACCAATGTCGTGACTATGTCCGGACAGCAAGGCCTAATTCGCCAGCAAGAGTTCTTCAAAAAGTCGGTCGCCTCGGAGACGTTGGATGCCTATTTTTTGCTGAAGAAAGGGCAGTTCGCATACAACAAAAGTTATTCAAATGGTTACCCGATGGGGGCAATAAAACGTCTTAATCGTTATGAGAAAGCCGTGGTAACAACGCTGTATATATGCTTCGAGATTGAAAACGAGGACGTGTCCGACAGTGATTATTTCGAGCACTTTTTCGAGGCTGGGCTTCTCAATCATGGTCTCAGCAAAGTGGCGAATGAGGGTGGCCGAGCCCATGGGCTTCTCAATGTAAAGCCCTCAGATTTCTTTTCCTTGCAAGTTCCTCTTCCGAAACTCAAGGAGCAAGAAGCCATTGCCCGAGTCATTACTGCGGCAGAAGAGGATATTCAAAGGTTTAAGCTGGACCTAGAGCTTCTCAAAGAGGAAAAGCGGGCTTTGATGCAGCAACTCCTCACGGGTAAACGCCGCGTAAAAGTGCCCGAAGCCGAACCGGCCACCGCCTGACGCACCCACGACCAAGGACCGGAGAGTATTGTGTCCGATAAGCTGACCCCGAACACCAGCGAGCCCTGCACCTCGCATCGACCGGCTCTTCTCCAGCGAAACCGGGAAATACGCTTGCGCCTGGTGTCGGGGATTAGTTATAGTTTACTCAACACAGCCACCACGCTTAGTGCCTTCCTAGAGGGTATCGCGCAACCTTGGTGGCTTTTTTATGCCCGTCTGTTTTTCGCGGCTGGGGTACGGGGCATCTGATGCTGACACCCTATACCAAGCCTCCACTTACCTTCGCCGACCAGTTGCAGCTTCTGGAAGCCCGGGGCCTGATTGTTCCTGACCGCGCGTTGGCATTACGCCAGCTCAGTTCGATCAGCTACTACCGACTGAGTGCCTATTGGTATCCCTTCAAAGAGCGCGATGCGCAGGGCAAAGTGACCGGGGCCTTCGAGGCGGGTACGAACTTTGAACAGGTGGTGCGGCTATACGAATTCGACCGGCACTTACGGCTACTGGTGATGGATGCTATCGAGCGGGTTGAGGTGCATATCCGCACCCTCGTGACCTACCACCTTGGCCACCAGTACGGGCCTTTCGGGCACACCGATCCGGCCAATTTTCACCCCGGGTTCGATCATGCCAGGTGGCTAACGAAACTGGAGGGTGAAGCTCTTCAATCGAAAGATGCCTTTGTAGAGCACTTCAAGATCAAATACACCGGGTTTCCGACACTGCCGATCTGGATGTCAACGGAGGTGATGTCACTGGGCTCCCTGTCGTTCTGCTACAAGGGGCTGAAGAACCCGGATAAGCAGCATATAGCACGGCAACTCGGTGTTCACCATAAGCGCCTGAAAGATTGGTTGCATACGCTGACTTATGTCCGGAATATCTGTGCCCACCACAGCCGCCTCTGGAACCGCAACCTGGCCATCAAGCCGGAGCGAGTGCGCGACCCACAGTGGAACCCGCCGATAACCCCTCGTCACGACAGATTGTTTTACGTTCTTCTGGTTTTGCGCGTGTTGCTCAGGAGTAATCATAACGGTGGCCATTGGGCGGCGAGCTGTAACGATTTGCTGGACACTTTTGCTGGCGAAGAAAGATACCGGATCGCCATGGGAATGCCTTCTGACTGGAAGGTCCATCCGCTATGGGCGTGACAAAGCCAAGGAGAATAAAAAGTGAGTAGTGCCACTCCCAACTCCAGTGAGCTATACGCCTCACACATACCCGCCCTGGTCACGTTAATGAAACTGGGCTGGGGGTACCGATCACCTGCGCAGGTGATGGAATGGCGTGGGGGCTCTACGCGCGAGGTGCTGCTGCGCCCAGTGCTGATTGATTTCCTTCGCCAGCACCGGTTTGAGTACAAAGGCGAGACCTATTCTCTTTCAGGCGAGGGTATCCAGCAGGTACTCACCACTCTGGCTGCGCCGGGACTGGCCGAAGGGCTGATGTCCGCCAACGAGACGGTGCACGACATGCTCACCCTTGGTATTACCGTCAACGAGTTCATGCCAGACGGTAAGCGCCATGCCACAACGGTGCCGCTGGTGAATTGGAAAGTCACTGAGCGCAACAGCTTTCTGATCACCGAGGAAATGGAGGTGCAGAACGCCTCTGCCACCGGCCATCGGCGGCCGGATCTGGTGGGTTTTCTCAACGGCATTCCAGTGGTGGTGATCGAGGCCAAGCGCGCAGCTTCCGGTAATCCGAACAAGTCCATGATCGAGGAAAGCATCAGCCAGATGCTGCGCAACCAGGGGGTGCAGGAAATTCCCTACCTGTTCGCCTTCGCTCAGGTGCTGGTAGCGGTAAGCCAGACCCAGGCGCGCTACGGCACCACCCGCACACCTCGAAAGTTCTGGTCGCTGTGGGAGGAAGAACGGATCAGCGAGGACGAGCGCAATGCCATCAAGAATCGGCGATTGGGTGAAGAGCAGGTGACCGAGCTTTTTGCAGACCGTCCACCGCGAATCCGAACCTATTTTGAGGATCTCTGGTCCGCGCCGGTTCTGCCCACCGAGCAGGATGAGTTGCTCATTGGAATTCTCAGTCCAAAGCGGCTGCTGGCGTTGTTGCGTTACTACATTCTCTACTACAAGAACGACAAGATCATTGCCCGCTACCAGCAGTTCTTCGGTATTGAGGCGCTGCTGGACAAAGTCAGCCAGGTGGGTGCCGACGGTGCCCGTCAGGGCGGTGTGATCTGGCACACCACCGGTTCGGGTAAGTCCTTCACCATGGTGTTTCTCAGCAAACTGCTGGTACTGCATGAGGAACTGAAGCAGTGCCGGCTGGTAGCGGTCACCGACCGGCTGGATCTGGAGAAACAGCTGTCACGCACCTTCGCCGCCGCTGGTGCGCTGGGTTTGACGTCGGTAAGCACCGGCGAGGCTGGGAACGCGCGAATGGGTTCCGGGCGGGAGCTGGCCAGGCAGATTGGCCAGGGAGAGCAGCGGGTGGTCTTTACCCTGGTGCAGAAGTTCCTCTCTGCCATCAAATACAAGGAGTGCTACAACCCTGGCCAAAACCTGTTGGTGCTGGTGGATGAGGGTCATCGCAGCCACGGAGGAGAGAATCATCAGCGCATGCGCAAGGCGCTGCCGAATGCCGGTTACATTGCCTTCACGGGGACACCGCTGCTAAAAAAAGACCGGGAAGAGACGGTGGACACTTTTGGGCCCATTGTCCATGCGTACACCATGCGCCGCGCCGTTGAGGATGGCACCGTGGCCCCTTTGCTCTACGAGGAACGACGCCCGGCGCTGGATGTGAATCATAAGGCCATCGACAACTGGTTTGAGCGTATTACCCAGGGGCTGAGCGAAGACCAGAAAGCGGATCTCAAACGCAAATACGCCAAACGCGGCGCTGTGTATGGCGCCGAGAATCGCATCCGCTTGATTGCGTGGGATATCGCGGTGCATTTCAGCGAGAACTTCAAGGAGCTGGGTAAGGCGCTCAAGGGTCAGGTGGCCTGTGATAGCAAGCTCTCGGCCATCCGCTACAAGAAATACCTTGATGAAACAGGGCTGGTGAGCTCTCGGGTGGTTATATCCGCACCAGACACCCGCGAAGGCCACAGCGAGGTGGACGAAGCAGAGCAGCCGGAAGTTCAGCAATGGTGGGCCGATAATGTCCAGGACAACGCTTACGAGTATGAGCGCCAGACCATTGAGCACTTCGGCATGGAAGGTGCCCCGGACCTGCTGATAGTAGTTGATAAGCTGCTGACCGGTTTCGACGAGCCACGCAACGCTGTGTTGTACATCGACAAGCCGCTCAAGGGCCACAACCTGATTCAGGCCATCGCCCGGGTTAACCGCCTGCACGAGGAAAAGGCCTTCGGCCTGCTGATCGATTACCGGGGCATCCTTGTGGAGCTGGATACCGCCATCAAGACCTACCAGAATCTGGAAGAGCATACCCAGGGCGGCTATGACATCGACGATATCGATGGTCTGTACCGGAATGTTGATACGGAATACAAACAACTGCCCCAGTTGCACAGGGAATTGTGGTCTTTCTTCGATAATGTGAAAAACACCCGGGACATGCAGGCGTTCCGGCAGGTGTTGATGCCGCGCTACAAGGCTGACGAAGAGGGCAAGGAATACGACAGCCGTCAGAAACTGAGAGAGGACTTCTACCAGGCCCTGACGGATTTCGGTATGTGTTTGCAGGTGGCACGTTCATCCCGCTCTTTTTTTGAAGACAAGTTCTTCACCGAGGAAATGATCAGTACCTACAAGCGGGACCTGAAGTTCTTTATCGAGCTGCGTCAGGTCGCCCGGCAGGATGCTCAGGAAACAGTGGACTACAGCGCATATGAGAAGCAGATCCGCAAACTGGTTGATCGGGATGTGGTCGGTGTGGAGGTCAAGGAAAGCGAAGGTCTTTACGTCGTGGACAGACTGGGAGACAACCCGGAAGCGTGGGACGACCAGAAGACTCGCAATGAGGCAGACACGATTCGCAGCCGGACACGGAAAACCATCGAGCAGGACCTGCGCTCTGACCCCTATGCCCAAAAGGTTTTCTCTGAGCTGCTGAAAAAGGCAATTGAGGAAGCCGATGCACTGTTCGACTATCCGGGCAAACAGTACGCTCTGCTAAAAGACCTCGAGGAAAAAGTTGCGCAGCGCCAGACGCCGGGTATTCCGGAAGAGCTGGCTAAAAAGCCCCATGCCAAGGCCTATTTCGGTGTTTTTCGGCTCGTCTTGGGCGATGAAGAAGTAGACGCTCAAATGGATAAAACGCCGAAGGCACTTGTCGAACTTGCGCTAACAATTGACGAGACTGTCAACGATGTGGTTGCTGAAAATACGCTCAACCCCGGTGGCATTGATGCCGGGATTCGTAAGGTGCTTTTGCCAGATCTGTTCAAACGTTTTGGCCTGGACAAGGCCAACCGCATGCTGGATGAGATCGTTCATATAGTAAAAGTAGGGCTGAAAAGTGACTGATATCCGACCAGCGCAGGGAAAAACCTACGTGGTGCATTACGGAGAGCAACGTTTGGAGTTCAGTTGGCGGCCAAGAGAGCTCTCCGGGAACAAGGCGCGGATTCACGTTTATCCCAATGGCCAGGTGGAAGTGGAGACCCCAATGGCGTCCACCCTCACCGAAGCCAAGAAGGCGTTGCTAAAACGCGCCCGTTGGGTGACTCGACACTTGAAGGAAATCGAAGAGCGTAATGCGGCTGTACTGGAGCGCCAATATGTCAGTGGCGAAACAGTTTTTTACATGGGCCGACGATACATGTTGAAGGTGATTCCTTCCGATGCTGAACAGCATGTCAAAATGCAGCGGGGCCAGCTACGTGTGACAACCCGTGATACAACGCCGTCAGCGATCAAGGTGCGATTGGCTGACTGGTATCGCGGGCGGGCCAAAGAGGTATTCGCCCGCCGATTGTTGGCCGTCAGCGAACGTCTTCCCTGGGTGGAACAGACGCCGCAGTGGATGATGCGGGAAATGAAAACCCAATGGGGTAGTTGCTCCCCCTCAGGCACTATCCTGCTCAATCCTCATTTGGTGAAGACGCCCACTCGCTGCATAGACTACGTAATCCTGCATGAGCTTTGTCATCTCAAAGAGCACAACCATAGCAATGAGTTTTACCGGTTGCTCAAGCGCAACATGCCGGATTGGGAGGGCGTAAAGGTGCGGCTGGATGGGATGTCGGAGCTATATTTGAACGCTTAGAGGCTCGGCCCAGATGAGTGCTCTCAGCCGACCAGGTCCAGCCTCAGATTGGCTTCAATCTCATCCACCAGAGAAGCGGGAACCTCGTTTTCGGTAGCCATGCTACGCCACCGGGATACCACTTCGGTGCACTGCTCAATGATGTCCTTGGCGTCCCGTTCCTTGAAGTTCCCGATCTGGGAGGCAACTGCCAGCAAATCGTCCCGGGTAAACCCGGAGCTCTTGCCGTTCAGGCTGATGTTGTGCTGTTCCACCCAATGGGATCCGGGTTTGTAGCTGTAGGCCACATCATAGGCCGGGGAAAGGCGCCACTTGCCATCCTTGTCCATCAGGAACGAGAAGTTTTTCGTGTGATCATCCTGGTTTCTGGCCACTACGTTGAACACCATACGACGGTAGATCTCCAGGGCCTCGATCCTGGAGAGTCTCAAGCGGCGGGCGACCTGGAAAAGCTCCTCGTAGCTGAACTGACCGGGGCGCTTGTAGTCGGCATGGGCTATGGCGCAGAGCGTCTGCATGTGGATCTTGTGGTTTCCCTTCCGATCGAAGCGACGGGTCAGAAAGTGGGCCCGGGGGCCGTCCTCCAGGATCTCACAGGGTTCCATGTTAATGCCGGCGGCGGTCGCCATCTGGTAGTAGGTGTACTCCATGAGGCCATAGCCCTTGGGGTCACCGAAGATCTCGCTGTTGCTCCTGTGCTCAACCACGCCATCGAATTTCAGCAGGTAGTGCTCGTAGCCTTTCGGTGCGTCCACCTGTCCTGAGCGGATGTCCGTGCGGTCCTTGTTCAGGGCAACCACGGCTTTCGGCCGGGCACCGCCGGCAGAGGATCCGACCTGGAAGATGGAGCTGATGCCATGATTGTTATCCGGGACAACGGGACCGCCGGCCCGGCTACGCTCGTCCAACACGCGCTGCGCGGTGCTGATAAGGGTGTCGAGCTCAAGGGATTCGCCGCCTTCGGGGGAGTCGTGTGAAATGGCCGGGCGGAATTCCAGGGCGCCCATGCCCCCGGTACCCGTGTACAGAAGACGCTCCACCGATGAGAAGGTGGCCGGGTCCCGACCCTGGCGTGCCAGCCAGGCGTTGATAACGGCGTTACCGAAATCGTCCGGGAGGATGTCGGCGAAGCATCCGGGTAGCCCCTTGTAGGTTTCCGGATTCAGGGATGTGAACTCGAATACGTCCCGGCGGGCGCTGAGCGGCATCTGTAACGGTGCGATGTCCAGGCCGTCTCTCTTCCAGGCCGGGTCATAGCCGAACCGATAGACGCCGGTGCTGCGGTCGTACATCAATGCGCCAACCCGTTCACCCCAAAGCATCACTTCGGCATAGTCTTCAGGGTCCAGGTCGTTGTTTTTGTTTCTCACCATCCCAGATCACCATCCTCATCGTTTTCCTGATTCTGCCCGCGGCTTGCACGGTCGGATATCGCGCCAGGCTTCGGGGTGCGGCCACGCTTTTTCCGAAGTAGGGCAGGGTTCACGGGCGGCGGCTCGATAAAGGTTTCAAGCTGATCCAGGGCCTCCAGGGACCGCAGCGCGGCAATCAGGATCGACAGCTTGCCGTGCCCCTCGTCCAGCAGGCGACGGATGGTCGGCTGACTGACGCCGATCTCCTTGCCGAGCTCGTCCCGGCTCATCTTTCGATCTTCCCGCAGGCGATCGAGTCGCCGGCCAAGCTCTTTGCACCAGGCGGTGTCACTCAAGGCGTAAGGATCCATCAGGTAACCTCCAAAGGCATCTGAAAGCAGTGTAGTGCACGAAATCAGTGAAAGAAAATATTCAACATAGTAGTAAAAACGAACAAAGCTGAAATTAAAGTTTCAGTAATGATGGCATGCGCTGGCTTTCGGCTAAATGCGAACACAAGAAATATAAAAGAAAGTTTTCATAAAATGATATTTGGGATCATAAAATGAAAAAAAGTGTTCATATTGTGTCAGAGGGGTGCTGCCAGGTTAAAGTCGTATTTTGCTACAATCGACGGGTGAGAACACAGACGGCAGTGGTCTGAAAAAAGAGGCGGCGATCCTGCGGGCTGAGGGCGAGAAAGAATCCATTCGCCTGTTGCTCAGTACCATGGGCATGTTCCGTGAACTGGCAGGTAGCCCGGAAGACCTGGTACGTAAAAACCTGAGCAAAGATGCCCTCCGTGGGGGCATGATCGGCGGTTCAGGCAACGACTGACCTGGCAGGTTATCCAGCGGCATCCACTACGGACCGCGTCAGGATAGACTCAGATCGCCTTTGGGCGATCTTCGGGGCTTTGCCCCGTCGTCACTGTGTTCCGACGCCCAAACGGCTGGCGCCGTTTGTCGAACGCAGGTTCTCATCAAAACTAACAGGCAACCAATATTCCATAAAAAAGCCCACACGAGGTGGGCTTTTTTATGGAATATGGCCCGCCCGTCAGGATTCGAACCTGAGACCTTCGCCTCCGGAGGGCGACGCTCTATCCAGCTGAGCTACGGGCGGATGAAACAGAACGCCGGTGGCGTCAATTTCGAGTGCGCAATGGTACGTTGGCCGGCGGCGTCTGTCCAGCCCTTCGGGTAAGTTGCTTCAGTCCTCGGCGGGGAGTTTTTGTACCGGTGTCAGGGTTCTGATGGCCTGGCCATCGGTGATGGTGACTTCGCCGTCCTGAATATTGATTTGCAGGTCCATGGAGCGCTGGACCATATCGGCCAGTTCGATGGTCTGTTCAGAGGGCAAATCAATTACCTGAAGGTTGCCAAATCGGGCAAGCTTGCTATGGTGTTTCTCCCACCAAACGGGGACGGCGCGGCCGCCATAGGTGTAGAGAATAACCTGTTCTGACCGGTTACAGGCCTTGCGCAGGCGATCTTCATCGGGCAGACCCAGTTCTACCCAGAGGTCGATGTCGTTGGTCAGGGTTTTTGCCCAGAGTTCCGGTTCATCATCGGTGCTCAGGCCTTTGGTGAATTCCAGGGCATCGCTGGCGTTAAGGGCGAAGGCCAGCAGGCGGATCATCATGCGTTCATCGGTTTCCGATGGATGGCGGGCGATCGTCAGTGGGTGATCCGCGTAATACTGCCGGTCCATATCGGCGATGTGCAGGGTGACTTTGAAGATGGTGGCTTTCTGGGCCATAGAACGTCCTGTTAACAGCAGTGGCGGTAAGGGTAATCAGTGTAATGTATTTAGAGGATAACGGGGCATAGCCATGGTCTGGTTGTGGGGTTTTTTTGTTCTGGTGGTGTTTTTCCTTTTGGGTGAGGCAGTCCGTGTGGTGGCAGGGCTGCCCATTAGTGGCGGTGTCATCGGCATGGTGCTGGTGACCTTGAAGCTGATGATCCGGGGCAACATCACGGACAGTCTGGCGGCTGCCAGTCAGGGCCTGATTT
>Ga0209300_1000911_pt1 | contig 12914 bp, 16 predicted proteins | sample Shrwel_input2_RT_FD_187535 | JGI IMG/M metagenome (GOLD analysis project Ga0209300, IMG submission 187535) | Subsurface microbial communities from deep shales in Ohio, USA - Utica-3 well 1 S input2 RT (SPAdes) (version 2) ... | reverse complement strand
CCCGAACCTGCGCCGGCCAGCTCGGCCGCGGCCGTGGAAGGCTGGTTGCCCGCTGAAGCGCTACCGGAGAGGCGGCTGTCCAGATCCTTGTAGCGTTCGAGCCCTTGCTGCTCCAGACGCTGGATCTGGTTCTGCTGTTCTTCGAGCATGCCGCGCAACTGCGCGATCTCTTCCTGCATCTGCTGCAGCTGCTGGAAAAGCATGCCCTGCGCCGAAGCCGGAGCTGTCGCCCCGCCTCCGACGTAGGCACCGCCGCTTTCAGGGGCAGCCACAGGGTAGCCTCCCCCGTAGCCCGAATTGGAGTCAGGCTCGATGACCGGAACCTGGGCCGCCGCCATCAGCGGCAGCCCAAGTACAGCAATACTCACGAAGCGGCGGTACAGGCGCATGACGAATTACTTGCGCAGTTCGACGCGGCGGTTCTGAGCCCAGGACTGCTCGTCGTTGCCCATGGCTACCGGACGCTCTTCGCCGTAGGAAACCAGCTCCAGCTGAGCCGGGGAAACGCCCTGCAGTACCAGGTAGCGCTGAACGGCCTTGGCACGACGCTCACCCAGCGCCATGTTGTATTCGCGGGTGCCACGCTCGTCAGTGTGGCCTTCCAGCACGACGCGAGCGCCGTTGCCCTTGAGGTCCTTGGCATGGACGTCCAGAGCGCGCATGGCTTCAGGCTTGAGGTCGGAGCTGTCGTACTCGAAGTAGAAGGTAGTGATCGCACGCAGGGCGGCTTCTTCACTCAGGCTGCCATCCAGCGAACCGGCGTCGGCACCGTAGCCAGCGTTAGGATCCATGCCCGTAGCCGAGCCTTCGCCCGAGTCGTCGCCGCCCTTGGACGAACAACCGACAGCGACAGCCATGGCCAGAGCCAGCGCGGTGAACTTACCGAATTTCAGCATTTCCATCTGTAACAACCCCAGGTGTGGTTTTGGTGTTTTGGTTAAAAAGCGTGTTACCGCATCAGTTCAGGTAAGGGGACCAGGATGGCTCACGGACTTCGCCCTGAGCAGTAGGAAGCGGGAGCCTAACTCGACCATTGATGGACACGAGCATCAAGACTCCCCGGCCCTGCTGGCGGGTGGCGTAGATTAGCATGGTGCCATTAGGCGCAACAGTGGGCGACTCGTCCAGACTGGTCTCCGAGAGGATGCGCAGATTGCCGCGCTGCAGGTCCTGCGCGGCCACCTTGAAGTTCGTGTAACCGTCCTGGCGATGAATCATCACGAGTGTCTTTTCATCCGCCGATAGCTTTGGATTGGCGTTGTAGTTGCCAACAAAGGTCACCCGTTCGGCCGCCCCGCCACCCAGACGCTGCTTGTAGATCTGCGGCTTGCCGGCGCGATCGGACGTGAAGTAAATGGTCTGACCGTCAGCCCCCCAGAAGGGTTCGGTGTCGATGGCATAGTGATTGGTCAACCGCTGCATCTGCCGCGTGCCGAGGTTCATCACGTAGATCTCGGGATTGCCATCCTTCGACAGCACGAAGGCAAGCCGATTGCCATCCGGCGAGAACGCCGGCGCACCGTTGAGGCCCTCGAAGTTGGTTATCTGCTCACGACGCCCGGTGTCGATGTGCTGGACGAAGATGCGCGGGCGCTTCTGCTCGAACGAGACGTAAGCAATGCGGCGGCCATCGGGCGAATAGCGCGGCGACAGGATCGGTTCGCGCGATTGCAGCAGCGTCACCGCGCGTGCACCGTCATAGTCGGAGCGTTGCAGCGTGTAACGCGTGTTGGCGCCCATACGCTCAGCCGTCACATAAAGCAGGCGCGTCGAGAAGGCACCGCGGATGCCGGTCAGCTTCTCGAATGCCTGATCGGAGACGTAGTGCGCCATGTCGCGCAACTGGTCTGGCGTACCGCCGACGCTGCCGGACATGACCTGCTGCTCGGTGGATACGTTGAACACGCCGAACTGGACCTGCAGACGGCCGCCCGCCGGCTGGATGCTGCCGACGATCACGTACTGGGCGCCCAGGGCTTTCCAGTCGCGGTAGATGATTTCACTGGCACGGGTCGGCAGGCTGATCATGTTCTGCCGCGGAATCGGCTGAAAAGTACCGGAGTTGCGCAAGTCGTTACCGATGATCTCGGCCATGTCCTCGGGCAGCACGGTGCCGCCTTGCCAGCCGAAGGGCACCACCGCGATGGGGGTGGCTCGATCGGTCCCACTGGTCACCACAAGCGGATCGGCCGCCTGGACGGAGCCGACCAGCAGCGTCAGGCCGACCAGCGCGATACGAATCAGGGTTTTCACAGATCCAAATCCTCTGGTTTGAAAATCATGCGCCGCTGCCGGTACATCCGGTCGAACGTAGCGCGGTCCAATTCCTGCATTTCCGGTATGCGCCCGACATTGCGGACCGCCGCGACGGCCGAATTGTCAAAGGCACTGTCACCACTCGAGCGGGTGACGCTGGCATTGGTGATGGTGCCATCAGGCAGCATCTGGATGTTGACCTCGACGCTCATGCCGTTGCGCGCCGAAGGCGGTCGCCGCCATTGCTGGCTCACCAGGCTGACGATCAGGTCGTCCAGGCTGCCGGCAACCTGGTCTCCCTGGGTATCAGCCAGGGCCTGCTGCCGCTCGGTGGTATCCGACAGCAACTCGGCGAGGGCCTGGGCCTTCTTGTCCTCGGCCGCCTTGCGCGCCGCCTCGGCAGCCGCTTTCTTCTTCGCCTCTTCGGCAGCCTTCTTCTTGGCCGCCTCCGCCGCCGCCTTTTTCCTGGCCTCTTCGGCCGCCTTTTTCTTCGCAGCCTCGGCAGCAGCCTTCTTCTTCGCCTCCTCGGCGGCTTTCTGCTTGGCCAGCTCTTCGGCCTTCTTCTTGGCGATATCGGCCTGCTTGCGCTGCTCGGCCTTCTTCGCCTCTTCCGCTTTCTTGGCTTCAGCAGCCTTCTTCTGCTCGGCCGCTTTCTGCGCTTCGGCCTTTCGAGCCGCTTCGGCCTTCTTTTGTTCCGCAGCCTTGGCCTGAGCCAGCTTCTGCTGCTCGACCTTGCGTTGTTCCATCTGCTCGGTCTCGAACTGCTTGGCGGCAGTCTTCTTCGCCTCGCCGGCAATTTTCTGGTTGGTTTGGGTCGTCGCCTGGCTCTGAGACTTCAGCTGATACAGCGTGGCCTGCACGATGGGCTTGGAGGGGGGCAATTCCGGCGTCATCGCGAAGCTGACGAACAGCATCGCAAAGATGATAAGGTGCAGACCGACCGCCAGGATGGTTGGCCAGAAAAAGCTCTCCGAAGACGAGCGCTCCTGCTGCATCACGGCGCCTCGGTAATCAGGCCGACATTACCGACGCCAGCTTCCTGCAGGCCGCCCATGGCGGCCATCACGGCGCCGTAGTCGACCGCCTTGTCGCCACGCACGAAGACCTGTACCTGCTTACCCTGGCTGCGACTCTGGTTCATGATTGCGGTCACCGCGCGGGTCATTTCATCCAGCGTCAGCGCCTTGTCCTGCACGGTATCGGTGTCGACTTCCGAGCCCATGTTCCAGTAGTAGGTCTTGTCGGCCTTGATCGAAATGGTCAGTACCTGGGCATTGTTGTCCTGCGGCAAGGCCTCACTGCTGACCTTCGGCAGGTCGACCTTGACGCCCTGGTTCAACATCGGTGCGGTGACCATGAAGATGACCAGCAGTACCAGCATCACGTCGATGTACGGCACCACGTTCATCTCGGCGACCGGTTTGCGTCTGTTGCGAATTCTGGCCATGGCCGTCGACCTCAATCTTCGGAGGTGTGGACTTTGCGATGCAGGATCGCCTGGAACTCGTCGGCGAAAGTGTAATAACGCGCGATCAGCATCTCGCCACGGGCGGAAAAGCGGTTATAGGCAATCACGGCGGGAATGGCGGCGAACAGGCCGATCGCCGTAGCGATCAGGGCCTCGGCGATCCCCGGAGCGACGGTCGCCAGCGTCGCCTGCTGGACCTGAGCCAGGCCACGGAAGGAGTTCATGATTCCCCAGACGGTACCGAACAGACCGATATAAGGACTGGTCGAGCCCACGGTGGCAAGGAAAGGCAGGCTCTGTTCGAGCTTTTCTTCCTCACGCGAGATCGCCACGCGCATGGCCCGGTTGACGCCATCCATCACCGCGTCGGGATCGACGCCCGGCTGCTGGCGCAAGCGCGAGAACTCCTTGAAGCCGGCGCGAAAGATCTGCTCGACACCGCAATCGGGATCCGGATTGCTGCCGGCCTGGCGGTAGAGCTTCGACAGGTCGATGCCCGACCAGAAGCGCTCCTCGAAGGCCTCGAGCGACCGCTTCGCCGCACGCAACAGGTTGCCGCGCTGAAAGATCAGGATCCACGAAGTCACCGAAGCAGCCACGAGAATCAGCATGACCAGTTGCACCACGAAGCTGGCGTTGCTGATCAGGCTCCACATGGACATATGGTCGACGTTGGCTTCCACGCTCACTCTCCTGCAGGGGATAGACCCAAACCGCCAAAGGCGCCACGCAGTGCCTCGGGGATGGCTCGGGGTTTCAGATTCTCGGCTCGCACGCATGCGACCCAAACGTGGCCTTCGCACAGCAGCGCATCGTCGCTTGCGCGCCTGACCTGCTGGCGAAAGCGCAGGCTGGCTCGCTTGAGCTCTACCACCTCGGCACTGACCTGCAGCTCGTCGTCGAGCCGGGCCGGCGACAGGTAACGCGCCTCGACCGAATGCACGACGAATAACAGGTCATCGTCGACGAGCTGCGACTGGGCGAAACCCAGCTCACGCAGTCGCTCGGTACGAGCCCGTTCCATGAACTTGAGGTAATTGACGTAGTAGACGATACCGCCAGCATCGGTGTCTTCGTAATAGACACGGCAGCGATGCGTAAAAGGCTTTGCTTCGGATTGCGCGCGCATACTAGAGCTCAGTTGATCGGTTGCCAATCGGGTGGAAGAACAATTTTTTCAACCATCCGTTTCAGGACCGAAAAGGTCCGGCGTAGGCGACTCCGACAGGCGCCTGGGCAGGTTCAGGCCGAAGTGAAGGTAGGCATGGCGGGTCACCACACGCCCGCGCGGCGTGCGCATGATGTAGCCCTGCTGGATGAGATAGGGCTCCAGCACGTCCTCGATGGTATGACGCTCCTCACTGATCGCCGCTGCGAGACTGTCGATCCCCACCGGCCCGCCGTCGAACTTCTCGATCAGGGTCAGCAGCAGGCGCCGATCCTGATGGTCGAATCCATGCTCATCCACGTCGAGCATATTCAGCGCGAGGTCGGCGATTTCCCGGGTGATCTCGCCCTTGCCCCGTACCTCGGCGAAATCTCGCACCCGCCTCAACAGGCGGTTGGCGATACGCGGCGTGCCGCGTGCGCGCCGCGCAATCTCGAAAGCCCCCTGCGGCTCGATCGGCAATCCCAGAATACCGGCCGAACGGCCGACGATCGTCGACAGATCTTCGGTGGAATAGAACTCCAGGCGCTGCACGATCCCGAAGCGGTCACGCAAGGGATTGGTCAGCATACCGGCGCGAGTGGTCGCGCCGACCAGAGTGAACGGAGGCAGGTCGAGCTTGATCGAGCGCGCCGCAGGCCCCTCGCCAATCATGATGTCGAGCTGGAAATCTTCCATCGCCGGGTAGAGCACCTCTTCGACGATGGGGGAAAGGCGATGGATCTCGTCAACGAACAGCACGTCGCCCGCCTCGAGATTGGTGAGCAGCGCCGCCAGGTCGCCGGGACGCTCGAGCACGGGGCCTGAAGTACTTTTGATCGAGACGCCCATTTCCTGGGCGACGATGTTCGCCAGCGTCGTCTTGCCCAGACCTGGCGGCCCAAAGATCAGGGTGTGATCGAGCGCTTCGCCACGCATCTTGGCCGCACGAATGAACAAGTCCATCTGCTCGCGAACCGTTGGCTGCCCGATGTAGTCGGCCAGGCGCAGCGGGCGAATGGCGCGATCGAGCTGCTCATCTCGGTCACGACTGCTCGCGGTGATCAGGCGGTCGGCTTCTATCATGCGCTTACACCATTCCCTTGAGCGCGCGGCGGATCATCTCTTCACTGCTCAAACCGTCTTCCCGTATCGCGGATACCGCACGGCTGGCCTCCTGCGGCTTGAAGCCAAGGGAGATCAGCGCGCTGACCGCATCATTCTCGGCGCTTGAGACTGCCGCAGCGGCGCGAGGTTCAACCACCAGCGTGGCAATCGATGGCATGGTCTCCCAGGCCTTGAAACGGTCTTTCAGCTCGACCAGCAGGCGCTCGGCGGTCTTCTTGCCGACGCCCGGGATCTTCACCAGCACCGAGGTATCCTGCGCCTGGACACAGCGCACCAGCTCGTCGACTTCAAGGCCGGACATCAGCGCCAGCGCCAGTTTCGGCCCTACCCCGTTGAGCCGGATGAGCTCGCGAAACAGCTCACGCTCGCGCTTTTCGTGGAAGCCATAGAGCAGATGGGCGTCTTCACGCACCACCAGATGGGTATGCAGCGTCAGCATTTCCCCTACCGCCGGCAGCCGGTAGAGCGTGGTCATCGGCACCTCGACTTCATAACCGACGCCGTTGACATCCACCACCAGATGCGGCGGCTGTTTTTCCGCCAGTTGACCCCGCAAACGACCTATCACGCTTGGGCACTCCTGTTCTCGGCCGATAACCGGCCGACGTTCTACAACCGCAGACGGCCACCGCGGCGCTTGGCGCTGGCGAGGCCGTGGGGAATGAGGCTCTGTCGATGGTGTGCATGGCACAGCGCGATCGCCAGGGCATCCGACGCGTCGATCTGCGGCTTCTGAATCAGCTTGAGCAGGTGCATCACCATCATCTGCACCTGCTGTTTGTCTGCGCCGCCGGTGCCGGCAATTGCCTGCTTGACCTGCGTCGCGGTGTATTCAGCGACTTCGAGACCACATTCGGCGGCGGCGACGATCGCGGCGCCCCGCGCCTGCCCGAGCTTGAGCGCCGAATCGGCATTGCGCGCCATGAACACCTGTTCGATGCCCATGGTAACCGGCCCATAGAGGCGGATGACTTCACTGATGCCCCGATACACAGCCTGCAAGCGCGCATGAAGCTCACCCCCTCCGGTCCGAATGCAGCCGGAAGCGACGTACTCGCAGCCTTTGCCCGTGTCGCGCACCACACCGTAGCCGGTGATACGCGAACCGGGGTCGATACCAAGGATCAAGGTCATCTCAGCAACACTGTCTATCCATCCAGGCGGCGAGTATAAGCGGCTATGCGCTCCCGAACTATCGGCCCTCGTAAATGATCGGCCGGCGCCGTACAAACAAAGAAGCCGGAAGCCCCAGGGGGTGCCTCCGGCTTCCGGCAGCGCGACCACTCAGTCCAACTGTTCCATGATCTCGTTGGAGATTTCAGCGTTGTGGTAGACGTTCTGCACGTCGTCCAGGTCTTCCAGGGCATCGATCAGGCGCAGCACCTTCTGCGCCGTCTCCAGGTCGGCCACAGGCGCCGAGATCGACGGAATCATCGCGATCTCCGCCTCATCGGACTTGAAGCCCGCTGCGGCCAGCGCCTCGTTGACGGCATGGAATTCGGTGAAGCTGGTGTAGACCTGAGCGGAGCCATCATCCTCGACCACCACGTCATCGGCGCCGGCTTCCAGCGCAGCCTCCATCAGACTGTCCTCGTCGACACCGGGCGCGTAGCTGATCACGCCTTTGCGATCGAACATGTAGGCCACCGAACCGTCGGTGCCCAGATTGCCACCCTGCTTGCTGAATGCATGGCGCACTTCGGCGGCCGTGCGATTGCGGTTATCGGTCATCGCCTCGACGATGATCGCCACACCGCTGGGCGCATAACCTTCATAGGTCAATTCGACGACGTTGTCCGCGTCGTTGTTGCCAGCGCCACGGGCGATGGCGCGATCGATCACGTCACGCGACATGTTGGCGGTCAGCGCCTTGTCCACCGCGAGGCGCAACCGCGGATTGTCCGCCGGAATCGCACCGCTCTTGGCCGCCACGGTCAGCTCACGAATGAGCTTGGTGAAAATCTTGCCGCGCTTGGCGTCCTGGCGCCCCTTGCGGTGCTTGATGTTGGCCCATTTGGAATGACCCGCCATGAATCTCTCCCTCTCTAGAACGCTGTTGGCGCCGGAGCCAGGGCCCCGGCGCGACCATCACTCTGCTTTCGGCTGCTCGCGCAGGCGAATGTGCAGCTCGCGCAGCGCCTTGCTGTCGACGGCGCCGGGCGCCTGGGTCATCACGTCCGCCGCACTCTGCGTCTTCGGGAACGCGATGACTTCGCGGATCGATTGCGCACCGGTCATCAGCATGACCAGGCGATCCAGACCGAATGCCAGACCACCGTGCGGCGGCGCTCCGAACTTCAGGGCATCGAGCAGGAAGCCGAACTTCTCTTCCTGTTCGGCCTCGTCGATGCCGAGGATGCGGAACACTGCCTGCTGCATTTCCTTGCGATGGATACGAATCGAGCCGCCGCCAAGCTCGGTACCATTGAGCACCATGTCATAGGCACGCGACAGGGCCGCTGCCGGGTTGGCCTCCAGCTCTTCGGGCGTGCATTTGGGCGATGTGAACGGATGGTGCAACGCCGACAGCGAGCCGTCGTCGTTCTCCTCGAACATCGGGAAGTCGACCACCCACAGCGGCGCCCAGTCGCAGGTCAGCAGCTTGAGGTCATGGCCGAGCTTGATGCGCAGCGCGCCCAGCGCCTCGGAGACGATCTTCGCCTTGTCAGCACCAAAGAAGACGATATCGCCATCGACCGCACCGACGCGATCGAGGATCACGTTGAGGTTGTCTTCCGGGATGAACTTGACGATCGGCGACTGCAGGCCCTCGACGCCCTTGGCGCGCTCGTTGACCTTGATGTAGGCCAGGCCCTTGGCGCCGTAGATGCCGACGAACTTGGTGTAGTCGTCGATCTGGCTGCGCGGCATGCTGGCAGCGCCCGGCACACGAAGCGCGGCCACGCGACCTTTCGGATCGTTGGCCGGACCGGAGAACACCTTGAACTCGACCGCATTGAGCTGATCGGCCACGTCCACCAGCTCCAGCGGGATGCGCAGGTCCGGCTTGTCCGAACCGTAGCGGCGCATGGCTTCTTCGAAGGGCATGTGCGGGAACTCGCCGAACTCGACGTCCAGCACTTCCTTGAACAGCTTGCGGATCATGCCCTCGGTGATGCCGATGATGTCCGCTTCCTCGAGGAAGCTGGTCTCGATGTCGATCTGGGTGAACTCGGGCTGGCGATCGGCGCGCAGGTCTTCGTCACGGAAACACTTGGCGATCTGGTAGTAGCGGTCGAAACCCGCCACCATCAAAAGCTGCTTGAACAGCTGAGGCGACTGCGGCAGGGCGAAGAAATTACCGGCGTGGGTACGGCTGGGCACCAGGTAGTCACGCGCACCTTCGGGTGTTGGGCGCCCGAGGATCGGCGTCTCGACATCGAGGAAGCCGTTCTCGTCCAGGTAGCGACGGATGCTGGCGGTGATACGCGAGCGCAGTTTCAGTTTCTCGGCCATCTCAGGACGGCGCAGATCAACGAAGCGGTAGCGCAGGCGGGTTTCCTCGCCGACGTCACTGTACTCGTTGAGCGGGAACGGTGGCGTTTCGGCTTCGTTGAGCACTTCCAGCTCGTAGCCCAGCACCTCGATGGCACCCGAGGCCATGTTGGGGTTCACCGCACCGGCCGGGCGCAGGCGAACCTTGCCGGTGATCTTCACCACGAATTCGCTGCGAACACGATCGGCCTTGGCGAATGTCTCGGCACGGTCGGGGTCGAATACCACCTGCGCCAGCCCTTCACGATCGCGAATATCGAGAAAGATCACCCCACCATGATCGCGACGGCGATGTACCCAACCGCAAAGGGTGATTTCCTGACCATCCAGGCTTTCGTTCAACTGGCCGCAATAGTGGCTGCGCATCATGGTGGCTTCGCTTCTCGTATCGGTGAATTCGTTGATCGCGGCACGACTTCGCTGAGCACTTCGAGCCGCCGGGCACAAGCGCGGGATTCTATCAACTTAATCAGAATGACGCAGCCGTCGACCAGCCGCCGCTGGGAACCGCCGCGGCGCCCCTCGCTCAAACAGCCGTGATGCCACCGCACTTGCCTGCCATCAGCATGGCCTTTGTGGCTTACTATCCAGGCTTTGCTCAACCAAACAGGAGAACGACACATGGATATCAACATCGGCATCGCCGAACAGGACCGCGCCGCCATTGCCGAGGGGTTGTCCCGCCTGCTGGCCGACACCTACACCCTCTACCTGAAGACCCACAACTTCCATTGGAACGTCACCGGGCCTATGTTCAACACGCTGCACCTGATGTTCGAAACGCAGTACACCGAGCTGGCCGTCGCGGTTGACGACATCGCCGAGCGTATCCGCGCACTTGGTTTCCCCGCGCCCGGCACCTACGCCGCGTACGCTCGCCTGTCTTCGATCAAGGAAGAAGAAGGCGTGCCAAGCGCCGAGGAGATGATCAAGTTGCTGGTCGAAGGCCAGGAAGCGGTCGTACGCACGGCACGTGGCATCTTCCCACTGCTGGACAAGGTCAGCGACGAACCCACTGCCGACCTGCTGACCCAGCGCATGCAGATTCACGAAAAGACCGCCTGGATGCTGCGCAGCCTGCTAGCAGCCTGAGCCGCCGCGCGTGGGCAGCTGCTGCCCACGCGCCCCTTCCCTGACGCCCTTCACGACCACCGATTTGATGCCGCCCGCCGGCTCCTGTTAAATACCGCCGCGCCTCGGCGGCCCTTCCTTCTATATCGACGTCATCCTGACCGTTACGCTCCGGGACAGCGCCGCTCGAGCCTTTCCATTTTTGTAGTTGTGAGCTCAGACATGTTGAAGATCGTCCACCTGTTGACGGGCGTCGCTGCCCTGCTGCTGTCCTTTGTACCAAGCCTGCGCGGCCAGGCTCCGTTTCTCGAACATAACGCCGCCCTCGGCCTGTTCATGGTCGGCCTGCTCAATATTCAGTTCATTCCGTTCTATCGGTTGCAGGTTCAGGGCGTACGCCCGGTACTCGCCGCCGCATCGGCACTGATGATCATCGCGGCAATCGTTCAGGCGATCGTCGTCCTCGCCCCGATCGGCCAGATCGCCGGCCAACCGGCAACACTGGCCACGCTGCTGCTTGCCGTGGTCGCCGTACTGCTCCACCTCGCATCCCTGCAGACCCAGGCCGGCAGCCGACCGCAAGCCACCTCACATCGCCGCAGCGGCGCACCGAGCGCCGGCGAAACGGCCGGCACCGAAGGCCCTCGGGAAACCGGTACGGTCAAGTGGTTCAACACCTCGAAGGGTTTCGGCTTCATCTCGCGCGAGTCAGGCGAAGACGTGTTCGTGCACTTTCGCGCCATCCGCGGCGAAGGCCACCGCATACTGATCGAAGGCCAGCGCGTCGATTTCACCATTGTCCTGCGTGACAAGGGCCCGCAAGCCGAAGACGTGGTGATTCTGCACAGCCGATAGGCTCGCGCTCCGCCGCCCTCAATCAATAATGTGGCGGCGGAGCTTCTTCCCCCTCATCACCCAAGCGACTCTGCATCTCTTCCTGCCGACGCGAGAGCACTTCGAGCTGCAGCTGCAAGCGATCGATGATTCTCTGCTGCTCGACCAGCACATCGCTCAAGGTCTGCAAGGTATCGTCCTGGAACGCCAGACGGGTTTCCAGATCTGCAATACGGGACTCTGCATCCATCATCACTCTCCAGATCTAAGCTGATCGGCCAGCACCAGCTTGAGCTTATGCCTGATCTCGGCAACCTGCTCGTCACTGTAGGGCTTTGCCGGTAACCGGCCCCAGACCGGAGAGGGCCAGCTGGCGTCGCCTTTGCGTCGGGCGATGACATGCACATGCAACTGACTCACGACGTTGCCAAGCGTAGCCACGTTCATCTTGTCCGCGCCAAAGGTGTCCTTGACGATTTCCGCCAGCGCCGTCGCCTCCCTCCAGAGCAGCTGCTGATCGCCGACATCGAGCTGAAACAACTCACTGACCTCTTCTCGCCTGGGCACCAGGATGAACCAGGGATAGTTCGCATCGTTCATGAGCAACAACCGACAGAGCGGAAAGTCGCCAATGGTCAGGGTGTCCTGCGCTAGGCGCGCGTCGAGAACAAACATAGCTCACTCCTCAGTTCGAACGGGCAGCGCCGCAACAAGCCCAAAGGATACGCCAGCCGCGAGCGCACGGCAGCGTCTGCGCCCAGCACAGGCGCATTCGCCACCGGCAAGCGCACCAAATCGGTGCCTCCGCCTCCATGATTAATCCGCAACCTGCCCGCAGACCAAGCAAAGCCGTTGTAGGCACAGGACTTGCTAAGCTCACCACAATGGCGCGAATGGCCTTTTCGGTCGGGCAACCTTGCCCTAGCGCAAGACCCCGACTAGACAGTACATTCAGCAGATAGCGCGGCGCCGGAGGCCGAGTTGCCCGCTAAAAATAAGAAATGCCCGCTTTAGTTCGCGGGTAGGCATCGTTTTAATCCAAAGGAGCAAATCACGATGAAAGTGATGAAGTGGAGCGTAATGGCCCTGGCCGTAGCGGCAGGCACGTCGCAGATGGCCGTTGCCAGCCAGCAGTCCGAATCCAAGGGCTTCGTCGAAGACGCAAGCCTGGACCTTTTGCTGCGCAATACTTATTGGAATCGGGACTACCGCCATAATGTAGAGTACGACCGTAAGACTTGGGCACAGGGTTTTATTGCAACCTTTGAGTCGGGTTTTACCCAAGGCACGATCGGTGTTGGGGTAGATGCCTACGGACTTCTTGGCGTGAAGCTTGACGGCGGCCAAGAGGATATGTTTCCCGGAGAACCCAAGAACTGGGAAGACGAGGCGGTTGCAGGAGCTGAGTGCAACACGGTTATTGAATTGAAACCGGAGCATCATGCCGCATTGCCATGGCATTTTGCATGACCTCTCCCATCACCTCGATGGGGCATTTGAAGTCGAAGCGCTTGC
>Ga0209300_1000910_pt1 | contig 12937 bp, 9 predicted proteins | sample Shrwel_input2_RT_FD_187535 | JGI IMG/M metagenome (GOLD analysis project Ga0209300, IMG submission 187535) | Subsurface microbial communities from deep shales in Ohio, USA - Utica-3 well 1 S input2 RT (SPAdes) (version 2) ... | reverse complement strand
CGAGATGCCCTGGCGACTGATCCTCTCGCCGGCGTGCGGCGAGAGGATCAGTCGCCAGGGCATCTCGATGGCGGTCTGGCGCGGGCCGGGCTCGGCCGGCTTGGGGCTGAGCAGCTTGATGGGCGGGATGCGCACCTCGCCCAGCTGGAGCGAGCCCAGCCCCGTGCTGCCGAGCTCGAACTGACCGATGCGCGCTTGCAGCACGCTGGACTGGCTGCCTTGCGAGATCGCCAGCTGGCGGCTGCGAACGGTGGCCTGGGCCAGGCGCGCCTTGTTGAGCTTGGGCATGCGCGCCAGCTCAGCGGCCTTGATGAAGCCGGGCATGACCTGCAGCGGCCGCGTGCGAGGCAGGGCGTTGGCCGGCACGTTCAGGCCCAGCCGGCTGCAGGCGTCCAGCACGCCCGCGATCGTGTAGGGGGCCGAGAAACCAGCGGGCACCTTGAAGGCCACGCGCGACTCGTTTGCCACGCGAGCGCGCAGGGGTGCAGGTTCGGGCGTCTCGGTGCCGGCGGGCTCGTGTTTGGGCGTCACGCCAGGCGGTGGCGGCGGCGTCTGGGGCTGGTTCATGCCGGCCGGCGCCGTCTCGAAGAAGACCTCTTCGGCGATCGACTGCGGCGGGAAGTGCAGGACGATGAAGCTGTCGCCGGAGCCGGTCTTGTTCACCGTGGGGGGCGGGCCGGGCTGCACCTGCAGGTTGACCAGCTCGATGCGCAAGGCCAGCAGGTCATCGGGGCGCACGGCGGGCTTGCCTGCTCGACCGGGCTGGAACAGGCTGCTGACGGCCGAGGGCTGCAGCAGGCCCGGTGGCACGAGCACATCGGGCACGCGAACGTCGGGCACGCGAGCTTCCGGCACGCGCACGCTCGGCACGGCGACGGTGTCTGAGATCGGACGCTTTGTGATCTTGCCGGCAGCGGCAAGACGCGGGTTCAGTGGCTTGGTTGGCATCGCGCCCCCATCTTCAGAGTTGGTTTTTCACTCTATGCGATGGGGGTGTGGCGTGCCGGCAAAGCAGGCCCCTAGGCTTAGGGGCCTCTTGTCACGGGAGGTAACGCGTCTTTGCGATGCGTCAGTTGGAGGCCGGATCGCGCATGAAGATTTCGACGCGGCGGTTCTTCGAGCGGCCTTCTGCGGTGTCGTTGCTGGCGATGGGCTCGCGCGAGCCGCGACCGACCACTTCGATGCGGTTTTGGCTCACGCCGCGGTCATTGAGGAAGTTGCGCACACTCTCGGCGCGCTCCAAAGACAGCGGGTTGTTGACGGCGTCGCTGCCGGTGCTGTCGGTGTGGCCCACCACGCGCACGAGGGTGCCCTGGCCGCCGCCCTTGAGTCCGTTGGCGAAGGCCTCCAGCACGCTGCGCAGTTCGGGCTTGAGCGAGGCGCTGCCGGTGGAAAACGAGATGTCGTTGGGGATGTCGAGCTTGAGTTGGTTGTCGGCGGTGCGGGTGACTTCAACCGGGGTGCCCTGGGTGGCCTGCTCCATGGCGCGACGCTGGTCTTCCATGCGCTTGGACCACAGGTTGCCGGCGATGGCGCCTGCCGCTGCACCGATGGCCGCACCCTTGACGGTGTTCTTGCCACCGGTCATGGCGCCGATGGCTGCCCCAGCGACCGCGCCGATGCCCGCGCCCTGGGCGGTGCCGCGCTCACGTGCTCCCATGTTCTCGCAACCGGCCAGCACGAGGGCCACGCCCGCCGTCAGGGCGATGATGGCCGAGCGAGCGCCGGCTTGGGAGGTCAGGGGAGCGGACGAGAGCGAGAGGGGCTTGTGCATGTGGAACACCTTGGTTGTGTGGGGATGTATGGGTCAACGACTTGGAGGACCGCGAGGATGACTTCAGCAACAAGACTTCACACGATCAGGCCGCGGCCTGGTCGAACTGCATGGCGGCCAGTCGGGCGTACAGGCCGTTGCGCGCCATCAACTCCGCGTGCGTGCCGACGTCGATGATGCGCCCACCGTCCAGCACCACGATGCGGCTGGCGTTGACCACCGTGCTCAGGCGGTGCGCGATGACCAGGGTCGTGCGGCCCTTCATGGCTTCTTGCAGTGCGGCCTGGACGGCGCGCTCGCTTTCGGTGTCGAGGGCGCTGGTGGCCTCGTCAAGCAGCAGCAAGGGGGCGTTTTTCAAGATGGCCCGTGCGATGCTGATGCGTTGGCGTTGTCCGCCTGAAAGCCGCACGCCGCGTTCGCCCAGGAAGGTGTTGTAGCCCTCGGGGAGGCGGCTGAGGAAGTCGTGTGCATGGGCGGCCCGCGCGGCGGTCATGACGTCGGCGTCGCTGGCGCCGGGGCGGCCGTAGCGGATGTTGTCCATGGCGCTGGACGAAAAGATGGTGCTGTCTTGCGGCACGATGCCGATGCGCTCGCGCAGGTCCCCCAGGCTCAGCTCGGTGATGGGCGTGCCGTCGAGTTCGATGCGACCCGACTGCGGGTCATAGAAGCGCAACAGCAGTTGGAACACGGTGGTCTTGCCCGCACCGCTGGGGCCCACCAGTGCGATGGTTTCGCCCGGGGCGATGTCCAGTCGCACCTCATCCAGCGCGGGCTGGCCGGGGCGCGAGGGGTAGTGGAAGCGCACGTCGTGCAGTCGAACGGACGAGCCCGTCTGCACCTTGGGCAGGGCGCGGGGCGCAGTTGGAGACTCGATGTGCGAGCGCGTGAGCAGCAGCTCCATCAGGCGCTCGGCGGCACCCGCTGCGCGCAGGATGTCGCCATAGACCTCGGAGAGCGCGGCCACCGAACTCAACAACAGGATCACGTAGATGACCGTCTGGCCCATGTGACCCGCGGTGATGCGCCCGTCCAGCACCGCCTGGGTGCCCTGGTACAGGCCCCACAGCAGGGCGCCTGTGGTGGCGGTGATGATGAAGGCCACCAGCACGGCGCGTGCGCGGATGCGGCGCTCGCCGGTGCGGAAGGCGGTTTCGGTGGCCTCGTCGAAGCGCTGGGCTTCGCGCGATTCGGCGTTGAAGCTTTGCACCACGGGCACGGCGTTGAGCACCTCGGCAGCGATGGCGCTGGTGTCGGCGATGCGGTCCTGGCTGGCCCGCGAGAGCTTGCGCACGCGTCGACCGTAGACGATGGCGGGCAGCACCACCAGCACCAGGCCGCCCAGCACCTGCGCCATGATCAGCGGATTGGTGACGACGAGCATGATCAGCGCGCCCGCGGCCATGATGGCGTTGCGCAGTCCCATGGACACGCTGGTGCCCACGACGGTCTGGATCAGCGTGGTGTCGGCGGTCAGGCGCGAGAGGACCTCGCCGCTCTGCGTGGTCTCGAAGAACTCGGGGCTCTGGCGCAGAACGTGGGCGTAGACCGCGCTTTTGATGTCGGCGGTGATGCGCTCGCCCAGCCAGGTCACGACGAAGTAGCGCGAGGCCGAGAACACACCGAGCGCGGCCCCCACACCGAACAGCGCGAGGAAATGCTGGCGCAGCGCCATGACCCGGTCACCTGGATCGGCGGCCACGATGCCCTGGTCGATGAGGGTCCGCAGGGCGATGGGCAGCACCAGCGTGGTCACCGCCGCCAGCACCAGGAACAGCCCGGCCAGCGCGATGCGGCCGCGGTAGGGCCGCAGGTACGGAATCAGGGATCGCAGGGGGCGAACGGACTTGCCGGAAGGCGGGGCGCTGCTGGGCGATGACATGGGGTGTGACGGGGGAACAACCGAATCGATCACGTTACCATGCCTTGACAATGATTGCTTGGGCAAATAAATTCAGCGTCATGGTCAAACGCGCTCACCCGACACCGCCCAGGCAACCCAGCCAGCCGCAGCCGCCCGGCTCCGAGGGCGAGCCGATCTACCAGCTCGCCAGCTACAGCCGCGAAAACAGCGTCGGCTACCTGATGCGCCGCATCGTGCACCTGCTGGTCGGGCAGGTGGACCGCAGGCTGGAGGGCACGGGCCTGACCCACGCGCAATGGGCCCCCTTGTTCATGATCGACCGGGGGGAGGCCAACACCCTCGCGGCCCTGGCGCGCGACCTGCGGCTGGACGCGGGGGCGCTGACGCGCACGCTCGACCGCCTGGAGGCAAAGGGCCTGTGCCGTCGCGAGCGTTCGGCCGACGACCGCCGCGTGGTGCACCTGGCGCTGACGCCGCAAGGGCAGGAGGCCGCGGCCCCGGTTCCTGGTGTGCTGTGTGAGGTCTCCAACGCCTTGCTGGAGGGGTTCACGCACGCAGAGTGGGAGACGCTGATGGGCTTCCTGCGCCGCATGGCGGCCAACGCCGAGGCTTTGCGTGACGCGCCGCTGACGACTGCGCAACGCCCGGATGGCGCCTCCAGTGGCGCCTCGGATGGCAGCCCGACCTGACCTGACTGACAACAAGCAACATGCCCACTTTGTTAACGAACGCCTGGCGCCGCAGCGCCCTGGTGCTGCTGGCCGGCGTGCTGAGCGCGTGCGCCGGGCACCAGCGCCTTCAGCCCGCTTTGCATGAGCTCGACACCGCCCCGCTGGGCGTGAGCCCGCCGACCGCGCTGGACGCCCCGTTGGAGGCCTCTGCCTGGTGGGAGGCCTGGGGCGATGCGCGCTTGAACGCCCTCATCGAGCAGGCCCTGGCCGACAGCCCGACCGTGCAGGTGGCGCAGGCCCGCCTGCAGCGCGCCCAGGCACAGGAGCGCTTTGCTCGTGGCAGCGACCTGCCCCAGGTGCAGGCCGCGGCCGAGCTGGGTCGCCAGCGCTTCACTGAGCAGGGGCTTTATCCCCGGCCGGTGGCGGGCTCGACCTTGAACACCGGCACGCTCCAGCTGGAAGGCCTCTGGGAGCTGGACCTCTTCGGTCGCCAGCGAGCCGAGGTCGAGGCCAGCCTGGGCCAGCGCCGTGCCGCGCAGGCCGACGTGCAAGCCGCGCGTTTGCTGCTGTCGTCGCAGGTGGCCCGGCAGTACGTGCAGCTGGCTCGCTTGCAGGCGCAGCAGAGGGTGGCCGAGCGGGCCCTGGCCCAGCGCGATGAGATGCTGGCACTGGTTCGCCAGCGCGTGGACGCGGGGCTGGACTCCGGCGTGGAGCTGCGCCAGAGCCAGGGTGCCTTGCCCGATGCCCGCCAGCAGATCGCGCTGCTTGACGAGCAGGTCATGCTGAGTCGCCATGCATTGGCCGTCTTGACGGCGCAGGCCCCGAATGCCCTGCACGATCTGCAGGTGTCGATCGAGGGCATCACGCCGCCGCAGCAGCTTCAAAGCGTGCCACTGGACTTGCTGGCCCGACGCGCCGACGTCCAGGCCGCACGGTGGCGCGCCGCGAGCATGGCTCGCCAGTCCGACGCCGCGCGTGCGGCCTTCTACCCCAACATCAACCTCACCAGCTACGTCGGCTTCAATGCCATCGGGCTGAGTCGCGTGCTGGAGGGCGGGAGCCTGCAGTGGGGGCTCTTGCCCGCCCTGCAATTGCCGCTGTTCGATGGCGAGCGCCGCATGGCCAACCTCGGTGGCCGCGTGGCCGAGCAGGACGCGGCCACCGCCAGCTACAACCAGACCGTGCTGCAGGCCGTGCAGGAGGTCGTGGACCAACTGGGCAGCGTGCAGGCCATTGCGCGCCAGCAAGCCGAGCAGCTGGCCGCCCAGCAGCACATCGAGGCGGCCTATGCCCTGGCGACATCGAGGTACCGCGCCGGCCTGGGCAACCACCTGACCTTGTTGTCGGCCGAGACCGCCGTGCTGGCTCAGCGTCGCCAGGCCGTGGACCTGCGGGCCCGCGCGCTCGACGCGCGGTTTGCCCTGGTGCGGGCCTTGGGTGGTGAGCCCCCGGCCGACCACACCTCCAGCGTCTCACCATCACCCGCATCCGCTGCACCTGCCGCACCCGTGACTCCTCAGCTTTTCGGAGACCGTTCATGACCACCGCCGCACCCACACCGACCGACGCCCAGGCCGCACCACGCCGCAAGAAGGCGCTGGTGGCGGTGGCCGCCGTCACCCTGTTGGGAGGCATTGCCTACGGCGCCTGGTACGTGCTCGTGGCCAGCCATTTCGAGCACACCGACAACGCCTACGTGCAGGCCAACGTCGTGCAGGTCACCTCTCAGGTGGGCGGCACGGTCGTCTCCATCGGGGCCGACGACACCGACCGCGTGCGCGCAGGCCAGGTGCTGGTCAGGCTCGATCCCGCTGACGCGCAGGTGGCGCTCGACCAGGCTCAGGCGCAACTGGCGCAGGCGGTGCGCGAGGTGCGCACGCTCTACGCCAACAACGGCAGCCTGAGCGCTCAGGTGAGCCTGCGTCAGGCCGACCTGAGCCGGGCACAAAACGAGCTCGCCCGCGCGCAGGACGACGTCCAGCGCCGCAGCCCCCTGGTGGCCTCGGGTGCGGTCGGCAAGGAGGAGTTCGTCCACGCACAAGCCCAGCTTGCCGTCGCTCGCAGTGGCGTGTCTGCGGCGGAGTCGGCGCTGCTGGCGGCGCGCGAGCAGCTCACGTCCAACCAGTCCCTGACCGAGGGCACCTCGGTGTCTGAGCACCCCAACGTGGCACGGGCGGCCGCCCGGGTTCGCGAGGCCTACCTGGCGGTGCAGCGCGCCGCCTTGCTGGCACCACTCGACGGGCACGTGGCCAAGCGCACCGTGCAGGTTGGGCAGCGTCTGCAGGCCGGCGCGCCCGTGATGACCCTGGTGGCGCTGGAGCGCCCCTGGGTCGACGCCAACTTCAAGGAAAGCCAGTTGCAGCGCATCCGCATCGGGCAGCCGGCGACCCTGACGGCCGACGTCTACGGCCAGAAGGTCGTCTACCACGGCACGGTCTCGGGCCTGGGCGCGGGCACGGGCGCGGCCTTCGCGCTGCTGCCCGCACAGAACGCCACGGGCAACTGGATCAAGGTGGTGCAGCGCGTGCCGGTGCGCGTGAGCCTCGACGAGGCGGAGGTCAAGGCGCACCCGCTGCGCGTGGGCCTGTCGATGCTGGTCGAGGTGGACGTCAAGGACCAGGACGGCGCCGTGCTGGCTCAGGCCCCGCGCGAGCAGCCCGTGGCCCGCACCACCGTTTACGACGACCTGCAAAAGGACGCGGATGCGCTGGTGCAGCGCATCGTTTCGCGCAACCTGGGGCGTCCGGCGGCGCCCCGCCAGGGTGTTTGAGCGATGACGTCCGCGCAAGCCGCTGTCCCTGCGCCAGCGGCGCCCCTGCAAGGCCCTTCGCTGCTGCTGGGCACGCTGGCCCTGTCGCTGGCGACCTTCATGAACGTGCTGGATTCGTCGATCGCGAACGTGTCCTTGCCGGCCATCGCCGGTGACCTGGGCGTCAGCCCGGCGCAGGGCACCTGGGTGATCACCAGCTTCGGCGTGGCCAACGCCATCTCGGTGCCTTTGACGGGCTGGCTCACGCAGCGCTTCGGCGCGGTGCGCCTGTTCACGGCCAGCGTGCTGCTGTTCGTGCTGGCATCTTGGTTGTGCGGTCTGGCCGGCTCGCTGGAGACCCTCATCGGCTACCGGGTGCTGCAAGGCCTGGTGGCCGGCCCGATGATCCCGCTGTCGCAGACCCTGTTGTTGTCGAGCTACCCGCCGGCCAAGGCGGGCACCGCGCTGGCCTTGTGGGCGATGACGACGCTGGTGGCGCCGGTCACGGGGCCCTTGCTCGGGGGCTGGATCACCGACAACGTCAGCTGGCCGTGGATCTTCTACATCAACGTGCCCGTGGGCCTGGGTGCGGCCCTGGTGGCCTGGCGCATCTACGCCCCGCGCGAGACCCCCACCGTCAAGCGGCCCATCGACACCGTGGGCCTGGCGCTGCTGGTGCTGTGGGTGGGGGCGCTGCAGATCATGCTCGACAAGGGGCGTGAGCTGGATTGGTTCGAGAGCGGTGAGATCGTGGTGCTCAGCCTGGTGGCGCTGATCGGCTTCGTGGTCTTCGTGATCTGGGAGCTGACGCAGGAGCACCCGGTGGTCGAGTTGCGCCTGTTTGCCTCGCGCAATTTCCTGTTCGGCGCCATGAGCCTGGCCATCGGCTACGGGCTGTTTTTCGGCAACGTGGTGCTCTTGCCGATGTGGCTGCAGCAGCACATGGGCTACACGGCGTCTGCCGCGGGCATGCTGGTGGCCCCGGTCGGTGTGCTGGCCATCTTGTTGTCGCCGCTGGTGGGCAAGAACGTCACGAAGGTGGACCCGCGCAAGCTGGCCACGGTGGCCTTCCTGGGCTTCGCGCTGGTGCTGTGGATGCGCTCGCGTTTCACGGTGCAGACGGACTTCAACACCATCATGTTGCCGACCATCCTGCAGGGGGCGGCCATCGCGTTTTTCTTCATCCCCTTGAGCGCCATCACGCTGTCGGGGTTGACGCCGGATCGCATCCCCTCGGCCTCGGGCTTGAGTAATTTCGTGCGCATCACCGCCGGTGCGATGGGCACCTCGCTGGTGGCCACCCTGTGGGACAGCCGCGCCACCCAGCACCACGTGCACCTCGTCGAGCACATCAGCCAGACAGACCCCGGCGCCGTCGAGGGCATGGGGGCGCTGATGTCAGCGGGGCTGTCGATGGAGCAGGCGGCGTTTCAGGTCAACCGCCTGATCGATCAGCAGGCCTTCACGCGGGCGGCTGACGACGTGTTCCTGCTGTCTTCCTTGCTGTTCCTGCTGCTGATCCCGATGGTCTGGATGGCTCGGGTCAAGCGGGGCGGGGCGGCGGTGGACGGTGGGGCGCATTGAGGTCGGTCGCGAAGGCGCCCAGGGCCTGCTCGGCCAGCGCCTGAGGTGAGCGGCCGTCGTCGCAGCGCAGCACCTGCCGCTGGGGCATGCTGCGCAACCAGGTCACTTGCCGCTTGGCGAGCTGGCGCGTGGCCGCGATGCCCGCGTCCACCACCCGCTTGAGCACACGCGGCTGCGTGAGGTCGAGGCCGGCGTCGAGTGCCTCCCAGACCTGCCGGTAGCCCACGCACCGCATGCTCGGCAGGTCGGCGTCCAGGTCGCCCCGGGCGCGCAGGCGCCGCACCTCATCGACGAAGCCGGCCTGCATCATCAGCTCGAAGCGCTGCGCCACGCGCGCATGCAACCAGGCGCGATCGGTGGGCTCCAGTGAGACGAGCGTGGCCGCCCGGGCCGAGGCCATGGGTGCGGTGCCGTCCTGGCGTTGCTGGAGCTGTTGGCGCTGTTGGTAGTGCGACAAGGGCAGGCCGGTGGCGTGGAAGACCTCCAGCGCACGCTGCACGCGTTGCGTGTCGCCCGGCGCCAGTCGAGCGGCGCTGAGCGGGTCCACTTGCGCCAGCTCGGCGTGCAGGGCCACGCTGCCGAACTCACGCATGCGGGCGTCGACCTCGGCGCGCACCTGCGGCGAAATCGCGGGCATCTCGTCCATGCCCTCCAGCAGGGCCTTGAGGTAGAGCATCGTGCCGCCCACCAGCAGCGGGGTGTGGCCGCGCGCATGGATGGCGTCGATGGCCGCGGTGGCGTCTGCCACGAAACGCGCGGCGCTGTAGCGCTCCAGCGGGTCGACGATGTCAATGAGGTGGTGCGGCACCTGCGCCAGCTCCGCCGCGCTGGGCTTGGCGGTTCCGATGTCCATGCCGCGGTAGATCAGGGCCGAGTCGACGCTGACGACCTCGATGGGCCGGTGGCTGGCCAGGCGCTCGGCCAGGGCCAGGGCCACGGCGGTTTTGCCGCAAGCGGTCGGGCCCGTGAGGACCCACAGGGGCGCGTTCATGCGATGGCTCCGTGTTCGGTTCGGGGCAGGCCGTGGCGTTGCACGCGAGCCAGGGCCGTCCAGCCCGTCATCGCCCCACCGATGCCCATGCCCAAGGTCAGCGGGTGGATCGTGCCGGCCCAGCCGGGCAGGGCGCTCCACCACGCGAGCACGGCCCCCACCAGGAAGGCGACCGTTGCCAGCACGAAGCCCGACAGCGCCGAAGCCGCACCCGCTTGATGCGGGAAGGCGGCCACCACCCCGGTCTGCCCGCAGGGCTGGTGGATGCCGTGCGCGAAAGCGTAGAGCCACAGGCCGGGCAGGAAGGCCAGCGCAGAGACCTGGCCGCCCACGCCGACCTGCCACAAAGACAGCAGCACCATCGCGGCGCCGCCGGTCAGCGAAAACCAGCCTGCGATGCGCACGGTGCCCAGCAGGCCGCGCGCCGGCAGCATGCGACGGCACACGATGGTTCCCACCAGGTAAGACAGCGACAGCGTCGCCATGGTCACGCCGAAGGCGGTGCGGCTGACGTGCAGCACCTCGATGAACACGAAGGGCGACAGCGCCAGGTAGACATAGAGCCCGGCGTAGGTGCACGAGGTCAGCATGGCGTGCGCGCGGAAGGTCGGGTGCGTGGAGATGCGCAGCCACTGGCGACCCATCGTGGACCACTCCAGGCGGCGCTGGCGGCGCCCCTCGGGCAGGGTCTCGGGCAGCTTGCGCCACACGAAGCCCCAGATGGCCGCGCCAACGAGCACGAGGATGCCCATGGTGCTGCGCCAGCCCGCGTGGGTGGCCATCAGCCCACCAACGATGGGGCCGACCAGGGCCAGCACGCCCAGGCCGGTCATGCCCCTGGCCATCATGCGTGCGCCTTCTTCGGGGGCGCACAGGTCGCGCACCATGGCGCGCCCGCAGACCACGGCGGCCGACAGGCAGGCCCCCTGTGCCACCCGCGCCAGCAGCATCAGCTCCAGGTTGGGTGCCAAGGTGGCGGCCAAGCTGGCCAGCACATAAAGGCCCAGTCCCCAGCGCAGCACCGGCTGGCGGCCAACGCGGTCGGAGATCGGGCCCCACACCAGCTGCCCGACGCCGAACGCCAGGATCAGGACCGACAGCGTCCATTGGGCCGACGAGGCGCTCAGGCCCAGGCCCTGCTGCATTTGTGGCAAAGCGGGCAGGTACAGGTCGGTTGTCAGTGGCTGCAACCCGGTCAGCAGACCGAGCGCCACGACCACCACCCAGGGCTCGATGCCGAGGCGCCGGGTGGCCTCAGAAGCGCTCATCTTGTCGCAGGAAGCGCCACTGACCGGCCGGCAGCTTGCCCAGCACGATGCGGCCCATGCGCACGCGCTTGAGACCCACCACCTTGAGCCCGACCAGCTCGCACATGCGGCGGATCTGGCGCTTGCGACCTTCACGCAGCACCACGCGCAACTGCTGCTCGTTTTGCCACGACACCTGAGCGGGCTTGAGTGGCTTGCCATCGAGCTCCAGCCCGAAGCGCAGGGCCTCCACGGCCTCGGGTGGCGTCAGCTCCGAGACGTTTTCGGCCTCGGGCTGGTTGAGCAGCTGCACGCGCACGAGGTACTCCTTTTCGATGCCGGAGTCCTCGCCGATGAGCGCCTTGGCCACGCGGCCGTCTTGCGTGAGCACCAGCATGCCGGTGGAGTCGATGTCGAGTCGGCCGGCTGGCGCCAGGCTGCGCAGGTGCCCGCGGTTGAGTTTGATGGGCGCCTTGTCTTCGGCCCAGCGGTTGTCAGGCGTGACCAGGGTGACGGCGGGCTCGTAGCCGTCTTCGGCCTGACCGCTGACGTAGCCGATCGGCTTGTGCAGCAGGATGGTCACGCGCTGAACCTGCTCCTGGTGGGCTTGGGGGTCGATGTCGATGACGACGTCGGGCAGGACGCGCATGCCCAGCTCGGCGATGGTCTCGCCATTGACGCGCACCCAGCCGGCTTCGATCCATTCATCGGCTTCGCGACGCGAGGCCAGCCCCCGCTCGCTCATCAGTTTGGACAGGCGCAGGCGGCCATCGGCTTCAACCGGCTGTTGCTGTGGGGCCGGATCGCGGCGCGGTGCGCCTTGGGTGAGGCGGCGCTGGTCCACGCGGGGGGCGTTGCGCGGCTGACCCCAGTCGGATGCCTCGCTCGGGGCGTCGCGGTGCGGCGCGGCCTGTCGATCGTCGCGGGGGCGGTTGTCATGGGGACGGTCGTTGCGCGATCGGTCATCGCGCGGCCTGTCATCGCGCGGGCGATCCATGCGCGCCCGCTCGGGGCCGCCTTCCCGCCGCGGGGGGGAACGCGTCTCGCGCGCCTGCCGAGCCGCGGCTTCCACGCGGGCTTGCTCCGCCTCGGCGGCGCTCAAGCGCTTGCGTGGCGCCGTGCCGGGGCCTCGCACGGGCGGCTTGCGACCCCCTTCAGGGGCTTCGCTGCTCGCCGCGGCAGGGCGCGACAGGCTGATCTTCTTGCGTTCGGTCATGTGTGGGGCTTCAGCGGCCGCGCAGGAAAAGCGCGTCCAGGTCTTTGAGGGTGAGCTGCCGCCAGGTCGGGCGGCCGTGGTTGCACTGGTCGGCGCGTTCGGTGGCTTCCATGTCGCGCAGCAGGGCGTTCATTTCGGGGAGGGTCAGGCGGCGGTTGGCGCGCACGGCGCCGTGGCATGCCATGGTGGCCAGCAGCTCATGCTGGGCGCGACGCAGCACGTCGCTGGCCTCGACCTGGGCCAGGTCGGCCAGCACCGAGCGGGCCAGCTCCACGCCGTCGGCCTGGCTCAGCGCCATGGGCAGGGCGCGCACGGCCAGCTTGCCCGGGCCGATCAGGTCGACATCCAGGCCGAGTTGCTCCAGCGTGTCGCGGTGGGCCTCGGCGGTGGCGCACTCCTGGGGCGTGGCCGCGAAGGCCAGGGGCAGCAGCAGGGGCTGGCTGACGAGGCGGTCTGCCGCCAGCTGGGCCTTGAGGCGCTCGTACACCACGCGCTCGTGGGCGGCGTGCATGTCCACGATGATCAGCCCTTGTGCGTTTTCAGCCAGCACGTAGATGCCACCGACTTGCGCGATGGCGCGGCCCAGCGGCCACTCGTGCTCAGGCAGCGGTGCCTCGGTGCCAGCCGATGGCGCGCTCCATGGCGACGCCACTTCGTCGACGCCGCCCCGAACGATGCGCGGCAGGTTGAGGTCGGCGAAGGCGTCGACGCGACCCTGGGTCTGCAGCACCTGCACGCCGGCCTCGCTGGCCTGGGGCCAGCCTCCCCAGCGGCGCTCCGAGGCCGCGTCGGACACCCGCCAGGGCAGGGCGTCCTGGTGGGCGTTGGGGGTGGGGCGGGGCAC
>Ga0209300_1000909_pt1 | contig 12939 bp, 19 predicted proteins | sample Shrwel_input2_RT_FD_187535 | JGI IMG/M metagenome (GOLD analysis project Ga0209300, IMG submission 187535) | Subsurface microbial communities from deep shales in Ohio, USA - Utica-3 well 1 S input2 RT (SPAdes) (version 2) ... | reverse complement strand
TGGTGCTTCCATGACCGGCATCCATCCATTGGATCATATTGAAAACAGGCAGCCTCCCATGGCCGCCTGTGTCATTTAAAAGCTTATCGTTAATAGCTTCAAGTTTACTTTGATCTTAAGCACATTTCCTTACATTGATAGGGCCGCATTCCTTGTGCTTAATCCAATTTGTTACTCAGCACCATCGAGCCAAACTAGGGCCGCCACCTCATCGGATGAGCCTGCTTGAGAACGCCGGCTTCATCCCAATCCTCCCAGCCGGTAAACGGAATCGGAGATTCATCATCAAGAGCGGGTAACCGTTCCGCCCAAACGGCTTTCTTCTGCTCAAGCTGCTCCCTGAAGGCGCCCTCCTGCTGGTACTGAATTCCTCCGCCCTGAACGCCATAGCTCACCTGAGGTGCCAGAACATCAAACCCGACGTAATAGAGTGAGGCGTGCATGGGCCATAACCACTCCACCATATTGCCCGCCCGGCCAAAGGGCATGAACGCCTGCTCCGGGGAGCCGGCCGTTACGGAGCACACAGCCTTTTTCCCCCGGAAATGGCCACGATCATAACGCCGACTGCCGGAATAGAGCCCACCGTAAACCAACACCCGGTCGAACCAGCCCTTGAGAATTGCGGGTTGCGCATGCCACCAAAGAGGAAACTGAAAAATAACGAGATCTGCCCACTCCAGCCGGGCAATTTCACGCTGAACGTCTGACGGCAGCCGCCCGCGATCATAGTGTGCCCGCTGCTCGGTCAAAGGCGCGAAGTAATCCTCGTCAACCCGATCCGTATAATTCGCCGCGCGCTCAACCGGATCAAAGCCCTCCCGGTAAAGGTCGTCGAGTTCGACCACATGGCCTGCCGACTGCAAGCGCTTTAACGCGACATCCACTAGCCCGCCATTGAACGACGCGCGCTCCGGATGAGCCAGCACAATTAACACATTCATAACCTGCCACTCCTGTTGCATCCTTTTAACAGCAGCCTAATCTGTTATTAAATACACAGGAATTCCAAAATAATGAGAGTTTCATTTGCATGAATGAACAGCCGATACGCTGGGATGATCTGCAGATCGTTTGGGCCATTTCCGAAACCGGTACATTATCCGGAGCGGGTCGGCGGCTGAACATCAGCCATGCCACAGTATTCAGACGACTGAGCAACATAGAAGAACAGCTGGGGGTGGCGCTATTTGAACGGTCGCGCACCGGTTATACACCCACGCCAGCCGGGGAGGATCTTGCCGCAGTCGCACAGCGGGTGGAAGCCGACATCAAGGGTGCAGAACGCCGACTAGCCGGGCAGGACCTGAAACTCTCCGGCAACATCCGCATAACCACCACCGACACCCTCTACAATGGCCTGCTGGCGCCGGCCTTTACTGAGTTTCGGGCCAACTACCCGGATATCGAGCTGGAAGTGGTCATTTCCAATCAGGTGCAAAGCCTGAGCAAACGGGAAGCAGACATTGCCATCCGCCCTACCCGGAACCCGCCGGAAACGCTGGTTGGCAGGCGCGTCGATACCATCGAACAGGCCATCTACGGTCAAAGGGCTCACTGGCAAGACATCCATACTCCACTGCAAACACTGTCTGAGTGCCAGTGGATCGGGCCCGATAAACACATGGGTGACAGCACACTTGAAACCTGGATGGCGAAACATGGCCTGGATGACCACTGCCACTATCGCGTGGATTCCATGCTGGGAATGCAGACGGCCGTGCGGAACGGCTCAGAAGTGGCAGTACTGCCCTGCTACCTGGGCGATACAGACCCTCGCCTCAGAAGGCTGACGAACCCATTGCCGGAACTGTCCGTCCCCCTCTGGATATTGATTCATCCGGATCTGCGTCGCGTCAGCCGGATAAAAGCATTCACCCAAACCATGGCGGATCATATTCGTCACACGTTTAATCGGTAGCTTCGCGGAAAACCGAACGAAAACCGGGAGCACCTGGCAGACGTCTCTCCGAAACGTTTCGAGCACTTGGGCCGCATCTTCCGGGACACAACCCGCCTGGAGATCGATTCTGGGAAATGGGCCTGAATCTGAGTGACTAGTGCTCGTCCAGTGGGAGGCGATAAAAAATGCCGGGGTTTGAAAGGGGATTCATTTTGTAGTGCTTAGTTGTCTGAACTTTCTTCACGCCGGTGATGAGGCAGTTGCCAAGCCGGGAGAACGATCCGAGGGAGGCGCATACGCTCGCATTGAGAAGCTAAAAACTCACGCCAGTATGGCCACACATGAAGGCTTGCATTCTGCGTCGCAAACTCATCGATACACGCTTGCTCTATATCTTTATGGAGGGCATATTCTGCGACGAATTCCGCTTCGATATTCGCGAGGATTTCCGGTTGTTCCCGTTCATCAGTAGGGGCCGCCCAGCGGACCCCGAAACGGATGAAAACGCGAACCAGTTTTCCATCATCTTCGACATCTGCAACCGTTGTTCGACGGATTGCGTGCATTTGCTGAATTTTCAACGCTTCGAGCTCTCCAGGATATTTTGGATCGAAATCGTCATGACACCGAGAAAAGGTATCCCGAAGATAGACATCCTGAAGTTTGAGGTTATCGATTGCATCCTGCAGAGCAGCCGAAATGGTCATGCGTATTTCCTTGGCTCTTCATGGATAGAAGAGGACACCAAACGCAGCTTTGGCCCCTTTGGCCCCTCTTTTCGAACAGCTGTTCGCACGGTAGTTTCAGCAAAGTCTACGGTCACCCACGACCCGCCCGGTGAGGAGAACGGTACACCAGCCTCGGCTGCCAGAATAGCAAAAGCCTCAGGTAGCTCATCTGCCAGCCTAATCAGCTTATCCATTGCCTCAGACTGGCTAACGTCATCACTTTCATACTTGGAAAAAGCGACCGGGCCACCACCAAAGATTCTGGCAGCCTCACTTTGGTTGATGCCCAGATGCTCACGCAGAGCGCGCACCTGCGCTCCGGTCAGCAACCCGTCCACCTCTTTTTTGAAAGCAACCATTGTGCGTTTGTTAGCGCGAAGCTCAGCAGGCCCGGCCTGCTCGGAACCGCAGCAGTCACATACGGAATAATGGCTTTCAATTGCCCTTGAGACTCCGTGATACTCCACATCAACCATCTCGATTTTCGGAGCCAGTGAACCCTCCCCACAAATGGGGCAAGCATCTGATTTACTCATAATTAACCTCGATCTTCCGGCAAGTGACAGGAGACTAGCAGTATTACAGTGCCGGTTTTAGCGATCGCAAATTTGATGTAGTACTCAATTGGAAATTCTTTGTGCGCATTAGGTATCCATTCCTTTCTGATCAATATGTAGGCATCACAAGCTGCCCAAGGCCCCGCGGGACGCTGCTCACACCATTCGGAACCACGATAGCGGCCATACTGAAGTGCCTCAGTTAAAAGCTCTACTGTGTCCGCTGCATCCAGAGCGTATTTCTGAAGATCGTCTTTGCACTTGCGTGTCCATGCGCGGGCATACTCCTCACCGGAACTCAGAAGACTCAACACCCGGGCAGCCTCATACAGTGGCCCACCTGTGATCTTTCGTGATTCTCCTGAAAGTGGTGGTTCACCCTCATGGGCGCTCACGTTAATTCGATTATTTACCATTATGGTAAGTACCGCAAGTTAACATTCGTGCAAAACCTCCCTGTAGCCCAATGGCGTATTCTATACCAAAGGGTGAGACGCAGCCCCCCCCCTTGTGTCACGCCCTTCTCTTGATATCGTTACAGGATACTCCTTGCCACACAACTGGAGGTAGGTTTTGGATAAATCTGAACGCTGGTCGCAGAAGGTGACGGAATCCAGTGATGCCCTAAACCTTGAGCACGGTGTGTTTGCGCTTGAAGACCCCCGGGAAATTGCCCGCTCCTTGAAGAAGTCCGCCGAAGAGAGCAAGCGCCGGAAGTCGGATCCTTACCGGTCTGCCATGTCGATGCTGACGTTTTACATCAATCGGGCGGGTAAACAACTCTCCGCGGAGCAAAGAGAGCGCCTTGAGGCTGCCAAGAATGAGTTGCGCGATCTTTTCGGCAAGCCCCGCAAATAAGCCGTTTCCGAAACGCCGGGAAAGCCTCGGATCCCTACCGGATACCATTCGATTGCAGCCACTGGCTGATCTGCGCCTGGTTCATGGCACCACTCTGGCGGGCAAGTTCCCGGCCATTCTGGAACAGGATCAGTGTGGGTATACTCCGAATGCCAAACTGACCGGCCGGCCCGGGGGATTGTTCAGTATTCAGCTTGGCAAAGCGCACCTTACCGCGCCACGCTTTTGCAGCCTGCTCGAACTGAGGCGCCATCGCTTTGCAGGGGCCGCACCAGCTGGCCCAGAAATCCACCAGCACCGGCACATCGCTGCGTGCTGTATGGGCAGCAAAGCTCTGATCCCCCAGCTCCAGAACCTGATCCGGCCAGAGCGGCTGTTTACAGGCACCGCAATTGCCGCCGGATGGCAGCTTATCGGCAGGCACGCGATTCACTTTGTGGCAATGGGGACACACCAGGTGTCGAATATCGGTCATTATCAATTTGCCTCTGGTTGCTTACTGATTTAAACAATCAGGGCAGATCCAGAGAAATCAAGCGAAAGCACCTAACCCCGAATTTCACAGGCCCGCTGGACGCCCCAGTGATTCGCCCCACCCTGTGCCGGCCTTCAACGGAAGCTACGTCTTCGCCTTCCGGAATAAAACATAATTCCCAAGCAATGCCAGCGAGGCCCCTAACACCGCCGTCATTGTCCACTCAAAACCCTCCAGCCAGGTTGAAACGCTCAAAGCAACAATGGGAAACAGCACCGTGGCATACCCGGCTTTGTCGGCACCCAGGGTCTGGATGACCGTAATGTAACAGTAAAAGGCAACGATAGAGCCCGGCACCGCCAGAAACACCGTTGCGCCCCAGAAGGTGGTGGAGGCAGGCAACACCCACGCGACATCCCGCCCCAGACACCAAACACCCAGAATCAGCGCGCCATAGACCATCGCCCACGCATTGGCCTGGAACAGCGGCACCTGCGACGCTCGCACCTTGATGCTAACGAGGTTTCCCATGGAAAACCAAAAGGTACCGGCAATTGCGAACAGAATGCTGGCAGCTGTCGCATTGCCCAGCTGCAAGTCATGCCAGAACAACAACGCCACACCTGTGATGCCCAGAGCAATCGCCGGGTAGAGCCGAGCCGAGGGTCGCAAACGCAACCATAGCCAGCCATTCAGGGCATTGAACAACGCGGCCAATGAGAACACCACCGCCAGAAGACCGCTGGTCATCGATTCCGCAGCACGGTAAATCAGCAGGAAGTTTATGCTGTAGAGAGTCAAGCCCTGCAACACCAGCCAGCCATGCTGCTTCAGCGTTAGCCGCTTCAGGCGCCGCGACAGTGCCAAAACCACCAAGGCAACCACGGAAGCCATCAGGAATCGATAGAAAACGGAAAGGTCGACCGACGCAGATTCCACCTGCAAACGAATGGCTGTCCAGGTAAGCCCCCAGATCAATACCGTTAAACTATAGTGGGCAGAAACGGGCATGCCAGTGATTCCTATATTTATCGGAAACCATTATTCAGTGAGTGAGCAAAATCTAGAGCAAAGCAACCATCGAAACTTGTCAGATCCTGCTGAACCATGGATGATTCTTGCGGAGGCCCCCTATGCAAAAAGACTCTGAATCCGCTCCACACCCGCCAAAGCAACCAGATCAGTCACCCAGGGACATGGCTGATACGTTGAGAACGGCGGGCCTGGCTCCCAAGAGAATGCTGGAACTGGAACAGGGGCGAACCCTAGCGCTGTGGCAAAATCGCCAGGGCGAAGTGCGCTATGAACGACCGCGACACCACGCTCTAAGCATCTATATCGATAAGGGCGAAAAAGCCGGGCGTGTGGTGAACGGAAAGGTGGTTAGCCAGGGTTTCCCCGGAGCCGTTTGCCTGTTTCCCGCCGGCAGCCGCTCAACCTGGCAGATTGGTGGGCGCTTTGAATTCTTTCACTTCTATTTCAACGACCGGGATATCAGCCAATGTGCAGAGCAAGTCTGGGATGCCAGCCCGGACCACCTCCAGCTTTCAGAGCTTTATCACGCGAAGGACCCCATTCTCGCCCAGGCAGGTAAACTGCTCACCCTGAGCGACTGGCAGGCACCCGACCAAAACATGGCCATGGACCACCTGTCACAGTGGCTTTTGCTGCAAGTGGTCAGCCGCCATTGCGACAGACAGAAAACACCGCCAGCAGTGACAGGCACACTATCACTTCGATACCGGCGACTGCTGCAAGAACGCATTGATGCGCAACTGAGCCAACCACTGACGCTCGCCGAAATGGCAAGCTGGGTTAACCTGAGCCCCTACCACTTTGCCCGCCTGTTCAGAGCCAGCTTCGGATGCGCCCCCTACCAATACGTTCAAGAGCAACGGTTGATCAGGGCGAAAGAACTGCTGCGCCGGAGAGGCAACAACATTACCGGCATTGCCCTTTCCTGCGGATTCAACGATTCCAGCCAGTTCAGCCGCTCGTTCAAGGCACGATTTGGAACAACACCGTCTGGGTATCGCGCAGAGCAACTTTAGGCTGCAAAGGATGAGTTGAAGGATTAAGATTTTAACCATGGACCGAACAAAACCCGCTCGCAAAGCCCTACACCCCAGGAACTTACACAACCAGGGCTATGACTTCCCGGCTCTGATAAAAAGCCACCCGGAACTGGCGCCCCATGTGAAACCGAACGCCCATGGCGACCTTTCCATCGATTTCGCAGACCCAGTAGCCGTAAAAACGCTCAACGCCGCGCTATTGAAGCAATACTACAACGTTGTCGACTGGGACATTCCAGAGGGCGCACTTTGCCCACCAATCCCCGGCAGAGCCGACTATATCCATTACATGGCGGACCTGCTTGGCGTTGAGCCTGGGCGTGAACAGCCCAGCATCAAGCTGCTGGATATAGGCACTGGAGCCAATGGCATCTACCCGCTACTGGCCTGCCAGATTTACGGCTGGCAGTGCGTTGGTAGTGACATTAACGCCCAATCGCTTGAGAACGTCGCCACCATTGTCGCCAACAACCCCACACTCAAAGAACGCTTCACGCTGCGCATGCAGCACGATAAAAACCACATATTTGAAGGGATCATCCAACCGGGAGAGTTCTTTGACGTCAGCGTATGCAATCCGCCTTTCCATGCCTCGCTCGATGAAGCACTTAAAGGTAACCGGCTGAAACTCAATAACCTGGCTCGTAGCCGCGGTGAACAAAACGCCAAACGCGGCTCAGCCTCTCTGAATTTTGGCGGGCTGGGCGCAGAGCTCTGGTGTAAGGGCGGTGAACAGCTGTTTCTGAAAAAACTGATCAGAGAAAGCCAGGCGTATTCCACTCAATGCCGCTGGTTTACCAGCCTGGTTTCAAAAGCCGACAATGTTAAACCTGCAAAGAAGCTGATTCGTAAGCTCGGTGCCGTTGATGTGCGGGAAATAGAGATGAAGCACGGCAACAAGATCACGAGGGTATTGGCCTGGACATTCATCGGATGACAAAAGCAGATACCGAGCACCGCTTTGTGCGCCAACGTTTCAATGTGGGCACACCCCACGGCTATTTCGTCAGCTTCATGGATTGCACTATGGCTTTGGCATCGGCCTGACTGCCATCACGGTGTTTCACGCCCTCCAGCCACGCTTCCACTGCATCCGGGTTTTGTTTCATCCAATAGCGAGCCGCCCGATCTTCAGGAACAAACTGGTTCATAATCAAATCCATAACCTCACCTTCCATCGCCAATGAGAATTCCAGGTTTTCCAGAAGTTGGGCCACATTCGCACAGTCTTCGGAGAACCCGGCGCGGGTATTGGTGTAAACCGTTGCGTCACCTTTGTCCGGACCAAAGTAATCATCGCCACCCTCCAGGTACGCGATATCAAATCGCTCGTTCATTGGGTGAGGTGTCCAGGCCAAGAACACGATCCACTCTTGATCACGAATTTTGCCATTTACCTGAGCCAACATGATGCGTTCCGATGTCTCAACCAAATTGAACTGGCCTAAACCAAAGGCGTTGGTATCGATCATGTCGAGAATTAGCTGATTACCATCATTACCTTTCTCCAAACCGTACACGCTGTTATCAAACTTATCTTTGAACTTGGCGATATCAGAAAAGCTTTTGACCCCGGCGTCATAGACATACTGCGGTACAGCCAGGGTGTATTTTGCGCCTTTGAGGTTGGGGCCCAGCCGCTCTACCTTCTGGTCATTTATCAGCGGATCTGCCAGCGGTGCCATACTCGGCATCCAGTTGCCCAGAAAGACATCGATATCGCCATTCTCCATAGCGCTGTACGTATCCACTACGGATTGGCTGGAAATATCCACTTCGTAGCCAAGCGCCTGCAACAGTTCCGAGGCCACGGCGGTGGTCGCCTTAACATCAGTCCAATCCACAGTACCGAATCGTACCGGATCACACTGCTCGGCTGCATGGGCCTTATGTCCAACCACAACCGACGCAAAAATCACCAAGAGGAATATCGTTCGCATGCCGCACCTTTTAATTGAACGTTCAATTAATAAAAATTGGCGCGAATATTACCTGAAAGTGAGTCAAATTGGTATGAGAATGCCTGTGATTCATATTTGATTATTAGGCACTTAGCCCGGATTTAGACCTTTCACCCAAACCATGGCGTATCAGGTTCATCACACGCTTAATCAGTAGTTTGGTTAAAAACCGCATGTATGATAAACACGACACTCATCCAAACCGGGAGCAGCAAGCAATCATGACGTATCAATTTGACGACCTGAAAAACGCCTACCCGGAGGAATGGCAGGCGTACATTGAGCACCGCTTTGTGCGCCAGTTGGGTGATGGCTCCCTGGCGCCAGACGCCTTCCGGCATTACCTGAAACAGGATTACCTGTTCCTGATCCAGTTTGCCCGGGCGTTTGCTCTGGCCGCCTATAAAAGCGCCACAATGTCGGATCTACGCCAGGCCAAAGAGGGCCTACAAGCCATTCTGGACACAGAGCTGGACCTGCACATTCGTTACTGCAGTGAATGGGGCATTTCAGAAGCGGAACTGGCCGAGCTGCCCGAAGCCCGCGCCACCCTCGCCTACACTCGCTACGTACTGGACACCGGCAACCGGGGCGACTTACTGGACCTCCACGTGGCCATGTCCCCCTGCATGGTGGGCTACGGAGAAATTGCCAACTGGCTGAATGCCCGCCAGGAAACCCGGCGCGGCGAGGCCAACCCGTATGATGCCTGGATCGAGATGTACGAAAGCGACGAATTCCAGGAAGCCATGCAATCAGAAATTGCCTGGCTGAACGAGCAGCTGGCCGACGTGTCTGAGAAACGGTTTGAACAACTGGGCCGCATCTTCCGGGACGCCACACGGCTGGAAATCGATTTCTGGGAAATGGGCCTGAATCTGAGTGACTAACGCTCACACAGTCAACGGCGATAAAACCCACTTCCGTAAAAGGCTCGTATTTCTATGGCAAAACAATCGCCCACAACCAAACCTGAAGGAGATCACCCCATGGCAGACGACGACACTCTGAAAGCCCTTAAAACCGCCTTCACCTTCATGCCACAGCCGGTGGAAGTAAACCGCTTTGAGTATGGTGACGACGCAGACAGAATTCTTCAGCAGGTGAACTTTGTCCGAGAGGTTCTGGACAGGCACGGCATTGATCCGGAAGAAGTGGCAGACGAAATCAACCCGAGCGCCGCGCCCAACTCGTGCTACTAAAAGCCCGTTAGACAGCCAAGGTCAAAACCGATAGGGCCGCACACAGGCCCTAGAGATACCGACCGCCACTAGCAATCGCCACCACAATCACCCCAAGAACCAGATTGGTGCCCACCAGCTTGCGGATCTGCCCCACCTGGCGTCCGCCTTCTTGGGGATCCTGATTGGCAACGGCCTGCTTCAGCCGCCGGAAAGGGGCAAAATAGACATGGAAATAGAGCAGGATCATCACAATGCCGAGCCCCTGCATTAGGTGAATATGCCAACCGGCACCCGTTATGCCACCGAACACGCTGAAAACCATCCAGTAACCGGTCACCAGCAACACAATCACCGCCGCCCACACCCAGTGAAAAAACCGGGACAGGGTGGCACACCAGAGTGCGCCCCTCTGCGAGGCGTCAATCACTTCCACCACCGCCGGTCGCATCGCCATGTAGGCGAAAAACATACCGCCGACCCAGATCACGGCGGAAAGAACATGCAGTGCGATAGCCAGACTCATAAAGGGGCTCCCGGAGATGAAGTAGGGAAAAAAGATGGTCAGACCGGGGCTACCCCAAAGAGCCACTGGTGCGCCCAGAGCACGATGACCACATACAGAGCCAGGCCGCCGACAACAGCAATGGCATCGTTTGCCTTGCTGGCCGGTAGTGTCGGGATCGGGCGCTGGCTTCTGCGCTTCATGGAAATCCTGTCGACCACCGCCCATGCCAGGAACGCGCCGAACAACAGCAGGTCTTGCAGCATACCGTTAACCAACAGGTGAGCCACCGCCCAGAGCTTGACCGCCACCAGCATTGGATGCCCGAGCTTCGCCTTGATCCTGCCCGGAAAATAGGTCGCAAGCAGCAACGGGAAAACCGGCACCAGCAAAAGCATGGCTACATGACTGAGCCAGGCCGGCGACGTGTAGATCACGGTGGGATCCATACGGGCGGCTTCGTAGCCCCAGATAATCAACAGAAGTCCCGCCAGGGAGACCAAAGAATATAAACCCTTGAAGACCCACGGCCCCATGGCTGCGCTCAGGCGATCACGCAGTGGCTCGTTAACAACAGAAAGCGAATGGACGCCGAGAAACAGAATCAGACCAGCGATCAGTGTGGTCATTTGTCAAAACTCCTTATTACCTGATTGATCGGGTCGCGACCCGACGAAGAAAGACGGCTGTGCAAATATGCTTGAAAATCTGTGCTATCAATAACTTTCGGTCAGAATCTTCCGTTGTGACTGGAATTCGGGATTCTGCATGACAGCATCAACCTGATTGATCACCTTCATAGCGGACGGAAGCTTGCGCGAAATGCCAACGTGAAAAGGGATCAGGGAATCAGGAATAAAATCCACCTTGCGAACTTTCAGCTTCTTCGAATAGCCAAGTTGTCGAGCGGCTAATCGGGCGTCTGCAGCGGGCTGCACTAAAAAATCCCCGGCCTCCCGCAGCATAAGAAGGTGCATCATCATATTCAGGTCATGGCCCGGCACACGCTCCAGATAGCCGGGGATATTGTCCTCTTCCCATTTGGAACCCTTCTCAACAATGACCGTCAGGCCGGACAAGTCGGCAAAGCTGGTAGCCGATTCGATGACATCTATGTTGGGGTTGTCAGCCGAGTAAACCAGATAACCGAAGTCCTGTGTGAAGAGCGGTTTCGCTGAAAAGACTGCGTAGTTCTCACGCTCCTTCGACGGATAGGTGAGAAAGCCATCGGACTGGCCCAGCCTGACGTTGTACTGCGCCCTCGACCAAGGCACTACCAGACTTTTCGTGGTGTAGTCGGGGATAAAACCGAACACCAGCTGCACCAACTCCGGAAACAGCCCGGCAGCCCTCTCGCCATGCGCGTAACTGTAAGGGGCTGTTCTTTCGGCGAACTCGAATGTCAGTTTGCTGCCAGCCATCGAGAAACCGGGCAGGGCAAGGACTAGAACCAGGAATGCGCGGCACAACGGCGCCTTATATCCTTTCAAAAAAGGCTTATTCACCAAGGTTACCTCCGGGAAGCTCTGGGCTTGTTTGGACAAGTCATGGCGCTTACATTCCTCAGAGCCAGGAGCATGAGTTTTCATTGGTACACCAACGAAACTAACGGAAGTAGGTAAAGTCGGCAATGGCAGCGCACTGAAACCAAAGCCCCTGGTGTCATCCCAGGCACTGAGTAAGCCCGCCTTCGGATTCACCCTCGACAGCTGGCGCTACCGGGAACGGGCCGGCGAAACCGACCGGGATGAACTGGGCCACACGGTTGAGGATTTCGAGATGAGCGATAACCTCGAAGGAAAGTAAATCGGTCACGGTATTCCCGACCGATCAAACCGGCAGTTCAATAATCTCACCAGCCACACCGTCTTCGCTTACCTGCAGCCGCCCCACCGTGATCCGCAGAGTAAAACGCCGGGGCCCCGCGCCTCCCGCGCCTCGGCAACGCTACCCCTGTTCTTCACATTGGTGTAGCCCGCACTTTCCAGGACAGATTTCGCTTTACCGGCTCTGTTTCCACTGCGGCAATAAAGATTTATCTCCGTATCTTTGTCCGGAAACCGTTCGGTAACCTGCGCGAGAATGTTCCGGTGCGGAATGAGCGGGTCCCCATCAATGTGATTCTGCCGGTGTTCGGCTTCCGTGCGGACATCAATCCAAACCGGCTGCGCTTGAGCCAGCATTGGTGCGAGCGCCAGTGATAAGAAAATCAGCACAGCTCTCAATGAAACAAACCTACGCATAAAAATGCTCCTGGCATTGCGGATTGTGAGTTAGATTCTACGATTAAACCCAGCGAACAAGTCAACACAAGAGAACCCACCAAGCAGAGCCACTACCCCGCTGAAAATCCAACTGAATCAGGGAACAGACGGAACTTTGGAGGGAGACACGAGGCCATGCAGGTAGGCGTTCGGCTCGCCGTCATGGGAGTTTTCAACAACGTTGCCCTCTTCGTCGCGGACGCTGTAGTGGAACAGGACAACTTGATTCTTTTCGATGAGCACTATAAACCGGGCCAAACCGCTTTGAATTGTTAACGACGGCGCAACAAATCGCGATAAAGCCGATTATTCCAGTCCTGGACAATAATCTGGGACCGGAACAATTGCCACAACTCCCAGGAATACACAATCACAAGCAGGACAACCCCTTCCCTGATCAGCCCCGCCGAGAAACACGCAATAGCAACCAGC
>Ga0209300_1000908_pt1 | contig 12952 bp, 11 predicted proteins | sample Shrwel_input2_RT_FD_187535 | JGI IMG/M metagenome (GOLD analysis project Ga0209300, IMG submission 187535) | Subsurface microbial communities from deep shales in Ohio, USA - Utica-3 well 1 S input2 RT (SPAdes) (version 2) ... | reverse complement strand
TTGTACCTAATGTAGCCTTCCCATGTGCAACCTTGCATGATGCTGATACAGGAAGAATCGCTATCTATTATGGTGCTGCTGATACTTATACTGCTGTAGCTTATTGTGAAGTAAATGAGTTGGTTGAGTACATTAAAGCTAATTCTGAAGTATTCTAATTTTAAGTCAAATTAGTCTGTAGAGATTTTATAAAAGATTAGGCACTATGCTTCTCCTCAAATAAGTTTAGCAGAGATAGATTATGTGCCAAGAAGTTAATTTTTAAATATAAGGAGGAGAGAAGATGACTGCTTTGTTAAAGGGTCAATTTCAAAAACAGGTAGAGCAAGAGACTAAAAATATCTTTAATTTTTGGATTGATAATGCTATAGATACAGAGAATCAAGGCTTTTATGGAGAGATAACAAATGATTTGCTTATTAATAAGGAAGCAGAAAAGGGTCTAATTCTAAATTCTAGGATTCTATGGGCATTTTCCTTAGCTTATAGAGAATTAGAAGATCAAAGATATTTAGAGATAGCTGATAGAGCTTATGATTATTTATTACAAAATTTTTGGGATAAAGAGTATGCTGGAATGTATTGGATGTTAGATTCTCAAGGGAATGTAGTAAATGATAGAAAGCAGATCTATGGTCAGGCTTTTTCTATCTATGCTCTCTCAGAGTATTACCTGGCAACAGGAAAAGAGGAAAGTTTAGAAAAGGCTATTGAGTTATTTGAGCTAATTGAGAAATATAGCTATGATAGTGAAAATAAAGGGTATATTGAAGCCTGCTCTAGAGAGTGGAATGAACTAGAAGACTTGAGGTTGAGTGAGAAGGATATGAATGAAAAGAAATCTATGAATACCCATCTTCATATCTTAGAGGCATATACCAATCTATTTAGAGTCTGGAAGGATGAAAGATTAGAAGAGCAATTAAAAGAACTTATAGAAGTAACAATTGAATATATTATTGATTCTCAAACTTATCATTTTATACTATTCTTTGATGAAAAATGGACTTCTAAGTCTGATCTATTCTCTTATGGCCATGACATTGAAGGAAGCTGGTTATTATATGAAGCTGCTGAAGTATTGGAAGATCAAGAGCTAATAGAGAAAGTAGCAGAGATTGCTATAAAGATGGCTGAGGTTACTTATGAAGAAGGTCTTGATGAAGATTGGGCAGTCTTATATGAAGGTGACCCGACAGGAATTATAGATAGTGATAAACACTGGTGGCCACAAGCTGAGGCGGTAGTAGGTTTTTTAAATGCTTATCAATTGACAGGTGAAAATAAGTATTTAGAAGTTGCTAAGAAGATTTGGAGCTTTATTGAAGAGAAGATTATAGATCAAGAGTATGGTGAGTGGTTCTGGATGGTATCTAAGGAGGGAATAGTAAATAATCAGATTTCTAAAGTTAATTCTTGGAAGGGACCATACCATAATGGTAGAGCATGTTTTGAGATTGTCAATAGATTAGAAAAGATAAAAAAGGAGATGAACTAAGATGACAAGAGCAGAGTTCAATAATAGATTAAAAGCTCTTTATAAGAATTATCAACAGCTAATCAGTAGACCTAATGAGAAAGAAGAGTTAGGGAATGGAATCTATGATAGATATAAATATCCAGTAGTAACAAGTGAGCATGCTCCATTACATTGGAAATATGATTTAAATTATGAGACTAACCCTTATTTAATGGAGAGGTTAGGGATTAATGCTACATTTAATCCAGGAGCAATCGAATTAGATGGTAAGTACTACTTAGTAGTTAGAGTTGAAGGTAATGATAGAAAATCCTTCTTTGCAGTAGCAGAAAGTGATAATGGGATCGATGGTTTTGAATTCTGGGATTATCCAATCCTAATGCCTGAGACTGAAGACCCAGATATTAATGTCTATGATATGAGGTTGGTTAAGCATGAAGATGGCTGGATTTATGGATTGTTCTGTACAGAAAGAAAGGATCCTAATGCTCCTAAAGGGGATACTTCAAGTGCAGTAGCTCAAGCTGGAATTGCTAGAACAAAGAACTTAAAAGATTGGGAGAGGTTGCCTGATTTAAAGAGCCCTTCTGCTCAACAGAGAAATGTAGTATTACATCCAGAATTTGTTGATGGCAAGTATGCTTTCTATACTCGACCACAAGATGGGTTTATCTCTGCTGGAAGTGGCGGAGGAATAGGTTGGGGTTTAGCTGAAGATATTGAGAATGCTGTGATTGAGGAAGAGATTATCGTTGATGGGAGAATCTATCATACAATCAAAGAGGTTAAAAATGGTCAAGGAGCAGCACCTATTAAGACCGATAAAGGGTGGTTGCATATTGCCCATGGTGTTAGAAATACTGCTGCTGGGTTAAGATATGTAATTTATGCTTTTATGACCGATTTAGAGAAACCTTATCAAGTAACTCACAGTCCAAGTGGATACTTAATTGCTCCTAAGGGTGATGAGTTTGTAGGGGATGTAGGAAATGTTGTCTTTACTAATGGAGTGATAGCTCAAGATAATGGAGAGATATTTATCTATTATGCTTCTAGTGATATGAGATGCCATGTAGCGACTACTACAGTTGATAAACTAGTTGATTATGTGACTAATACTCCTAAAGATCCATTACGTTCCCATGCTTGTGTAGCTCAACGGAATGAATTGATTGCTAAGAATTTAGAATTGCTTGGAGAAGATGGGTCTATTGCTGATCTGATTGACTAATAATCTTGGAATGAGAATAGTTATCTAATTTACTTATTATTCATTGATAGTTTTTTTAGATAAGCAGTTAAAATTATACAAAGATACTGATAATGGAGGTGTAATGATGATAAGTTTGAATTTAAATGGAAGTTGGAAGATGAGAGAGTTAGCTAATCAGGAGTAGATTAGAGCAGAAGTACCAGGCTCTGTCTTAAATGATTTATTAGTAGCTGGGATAATAGAAGATCCCTTTTATAGAGATAATGAGAAGAAGGCTAAAGAGTTGGCTAATTATGATTATGAGTATCAAAGAAGCTTTGAAGTGGATAAAGAGCTTTTGAATTCTGATAAGATTTTATTATCTTGTGAAGGCTTAGACACTCCTGCTGAGATAGTTTGAGCTTCCCCCATTAAATTAGACACATAGTTTAGACGTTTTTCTCTCGTTTTCGTAATCTTCCGGACTTTTATAATTTAAAGTTGAATGCATCCTGATTCTATTGTAATAAATTGCAATATATTGGAAAATATCCTGTCTCGCTTGATTTCTATTTTTGTACTTTTTTCTGTATATTAATTCAGTTTTTAAGGTGGAGAAAAAGCTTTCTGCTACTGCATTATCCCAGCAGTCTCCCTTACGACTCATAGATGATCGCATTCCATTTTTCCATAATTCTTTTTGGAAATCATGGCTTGCATACTGGCTACCTCTATCTGAATGAAAGATTAATCCTTTTTCTGGTTTTCTGTTTTTAGTTGCCATATCTAAAGCATTTATAACTAGCTGCCTGGTCATTTTTTTATTCATTGACCATCCAACTACCTTACGTGAATAAAGGTCTATTACAGTGGCTAAATATAGCCAGCCTTCATCTGTTGGAATATATGTGATGTCTGATACCCAGACTTTATTTGGTTGAATTACATCAAATTCTCTATTAAGTAAGTTTTCCTGTAACGGCAGATTGTGGTTTGAATCAGTTGTCTTTTTAAATTTACGCTTCTGTACCGCTTTCAGTCCCATTACACGCATTAATCTTGCTACTCGTTTTATATTGCAATTATATCCTTCTTTTATTAATTGACGGTGTATTCTCGGACTGCCATAGCGACCGCTATGCTGCCAGTATATTTCAGCTATTTTATCTTTTAATTTTTTGTTTTCAAGCTGTCTTTGAGAAGGCTCTCTATTGAGCCAGTCATAATATCCTGACCGGGAGACTTCTAATACCTGGCACATCTTTGTCACAGGAAATTTATCACTGTGGTCCCGGATAAAACCGTAGATTACTTCGGTTTTTTCGAAAAGATGGCCACTGCTTTTTTTAATATATCACGCTCAAGTTTAGCTTCCTTAAGTTCATTTTCTAGGTCTTTAATTTTTTGTTGTTCCTGGGTGAGCTTTTGCTTTCCTTTTCCCGGAAAAGCAAGTTCACCATTATCTCTAAATTTTTTACGCCAGCGGATTAAATTATTATAGTTAATTCCAAGATCTTCAGCTATTTCTCTACAATTTTTATCAGAATTTATACTGTGTTTAACAGCATCTCTTTTGAATTCTTCTGTATAAGTTCTTCGTTCTCCCATTTCGGGCACCTCCTGATTATATTATATATCTTAACTCGGTGTCCTACAAATCGGGGGAGGGTCAGTTATAAATAATCAACAGGTAGCCAGAACCGAGAATATGCATAGAAGCTATGAATTTGATGTAAAAGATTTATTGAAAGAAGGAGAGAACCAAATTAGTATTATCTTTTATTCTCCAACCAAATATATTGAGCAGAAGCAAGAGAATAAATCATTGTGGGGGGTAGGTGATGCAATTGCAGGCTATCCTCATCTTCGCAAGGCTCATTATATGTTTGGATGGGATTGGGGACCACAGCTTCCCGACGCAGGTATTTGGCGAGATATTTCGATAAAAGGCTATGAGACTGCTAGATTAGAAGATGTTTATATAACCCAAAACCATAAACAAGATAAGGTTTCTTTAGATATTAGAATACGACAGTAGCAGTGGATAGAAGAAGAGCTCTTGCTAGCAATAACAATTATAACTCCTGATGGCGAAAGTATTAATGAGACTATCAAGACTAGTAAGTACGAAAACTATATTAATTTAGATATAGCTAATCCAAAATTATGGTGGCCTATTGGATATGGTGAGCAACCACTTTATCAGGTGATTGTAAAATTAGAAAAAGATGAAGAAGTTTTCGATAGAGAAGGGCTAAAGATAGGGTTAAGGACTTTAACCATCAAGCAAGAAGAGGATGAATGGGGAGAGAGTTTTGAATTTGAGGTAAATGGAGTTTCCATCTTTGCCAAGGGAGCTAACTATATCCCTGAGCATAATATCTTGGCTAGGTGTAACTACCAAAAGACTGAAAGACTAATTAAAGATTGTGTAGCAGCTAACTTCAATTGTATCAGAGTATGGGGTGGAGGAATCTATCCAGAAGATTATTTTTATGACTTATGTGATCAATATGGTTTGATTGTCTGGCAGGATTTAATGTTTGCTTGTGCTGCTTATGAGCTGACCGAAGCCTTTGCTGAGAATATCAGATTAGAAGTAGAAGACAATATGAGAAGAATTAGACATCATGCTAGTTTGGGATTATGGTGTGGTAATAATGAGAATGAATGGGGTTGGTTAGTATGGGAGGGTATGTCAGATTTAGGTTTAAAGGCTGATTATATTAAGCAATTTGAGATGCTATTACCAAAGGTTGCTCAAGAGATAGACCCTAATACCTTCTACTGGTTGGCTTCACCTTCTTCTAAAGGAAGCTTTGCTAAGCCTAATGATGAAAATTATGGTGATGTCCACTATTGGGAAGTCTGGCATGGACGAAAGCCTTTTACAGATTTCAGAAATACTTATCCTAGATTTATGTCAGAGTTTGGTCTACAGTCCTTTCCTAGTTTAAAGACTATTAAGAGCTTTACCTTGCCAGAAGATAGAAATATATTCTCATATGTGATGGAGAGCCACCAGAAGAATGGTTCAGGAAATTCTAAAATCTTTCATTATATTGGTGAATATTTTAAATTCCCTAAAGACTTCTCTTCGATATTATATCTCTCTCAGCTTATTCAGGCAGAAGGAATTAAATATGGAGTAGAGCATTGGAGAAGGAATAGAGGAAGATGTATGGGAGCTACCTATTGGCAGTTAAATGATTGTTGGCCAGTAGCTTCTTGGGCGAGTATAGATAGTTATGGCAGATGGAAGGCGCTTCATTATTTTGCTAAGCGTTTTTATGCACCTATCTTAGTTTCGGCTAATGAAGAGGAGACTAATGTAGAACTTCATATCACCAATGATACCTTATCTGCTATAAAAGGTGAGCTTGTTTGGAAGTTAAGGGATAATAAATCAGAAGTAATTCAGGAAGGCTCATCTGAGGTAGAGGTTAAAGCTTTAACAGCTAAGTGTTGTGAATCTCTAGACTTTGGTGAGGTATTAGCTACTGAGGAAGATAAAAGAGAGGTATATTTAGAGTATCACCTTGAGGTAGATGGTGCAGTAATTAGTAATGGTACAGTCTTATTTGTTAGAGCTAAACATTTTAAATTTGTTGATCCAGAGATAGAAGCCCTTATTAAAGAAGATGACGACAAATTTATACTGGAAGTAGAAGCTAAGGCTTATGCTAAATATGTAGAGATTGATTTTGAAGAGTTAGATTTAGTATTGTCTGATAATTATTTTGATCTGTCTGCAAATCAAACTAAGGTATTGGAGATTAAAAAAGAAGATATTTATCAAGATATTAGCCTAAAAGATTTAAAAGAGCAGTTAAGGGTAAGGTCTTTGTGGGAGAGTTATAGATAGGAGATATTGCTACACTTTAGTAATTAGTGACAAGTAATGAGTGACAAGTGATGAGAAGAGCTTGTCACTCATTACTTGTTACTGTCTTAATATTCTTCTAAAATGTCATTGTTTTTGAACTCTTTGTGATGGAAGAATACCCAAACGAATTTTTCCTATCTACTATCATTCAACTTTACTATAATTTTAATTTTACTCTAAAGTTGGATGACTATAATTGAATAGGAAGGTAAAGAGTTCTTAATTGGGATCAGAGATTTATTACCTTGCCAGGCAAGATAGATTAAAATTATAGCTGAAAATTAGGTCTTTTATTTAAAATTACTTTTTATGGTGGTAGGAAATTTGATACAATAGAAAGGTATTCAGGTAGTGATTACTAACTTGTTTTTTTAAATCGAAAGAATATAGGAGGTAACGATGATGACAATAATAGAGAATGAATTAATTAGGGTTAAGATAGCTAGTGAGGGAGCAGAGCTGACTAGCCTAAAACTAAAAGAGGATAATCAAGAATATTTATGGCAGGCTGATCCGAAATATTGGGGACGCCATGCACCAGTATTATTTCCGATTGTAGGTAAGGTAAAGAATGATCACTATAAAGTAGATGGTGAAACCTTCAATCTTACTCAACATGGATTTGCTAGAGACAATGAATTTGATTTAGTTGAGCAGGAGGAGCAAAGGGTAGTATACAGGTTAGCAAGTAACAAAGAGCTATTAAAGAAGTACCCTTATCAGTTTGAATTAGAGATTGAGTATAAATTAGTAGCTAATCGAGTTGAGATTACTTATAATGTGAAGAACAAAGATCAAAAAACTATCTACTTCTCTATAGGAGCTCATCCAGCCTTTAATTGGCCTTTAGAAGAAGGAGAGACTAAAGAGGACTATTATTTAGAGTTTGAAGAGAATGAGGAGATCAGTGCTTCTTTATTAGATGAAGGATTATTGAGTGATACCACTGTAGAATTTTTAGCTAATAATAATAGCAAGCCTTTAGCTGAAGGGTTATTTCGAAATGATGCTTTGATTCTAAAAGGTTTAAAATCAAAATCAGTCGCATTAAAGAGTAAGAGCTCTGACAGAGGGGTTAAAGTAGAATTTACTGGTTTTCCATATATGGGTATCTGGTCACCACCAGCTGGGGCACCTTTTATCTGTATTGAGCCTTGGTATGGGGTTGCTGATTTGAAAGATTCTGATGGTAATTTGAAGACTAAAGAAGGGATTGAAGTTCTACAGCCTGAGGCAGAATTCTCTTGTACGTATAGTATAAGTATCAAATAAATTAGACAATCAAGTTTTAGCTTTATTTTACCTTGTTGAATAACTAAATTTTAACAATTATATTGTTTTTTAGTTGGAAACTTTTTAGTTTGGGTTTCGCCTAAAAGGCGACTTGCTTTTTTCCTTAGCCAAAAAAGTAAGCAAAAAGGTCATTTTAGGAAAAACACTAGTACTATTTATTAAATTTTTTATGATTATTTTAATTTCATTGATTAAATTGATAATTTTATATCTAAAATGAAGTACCGTTTACTTTTCCAAACCATAAAAGATAAGATCAAAACTTTAATGCTAAACTTAAAAAAATAATTATTCAACAACCTATTATTTTAAAAAGTGATTTTACATATAATTCAATTAAGCTTAGATGGTTGGAAAATTAAATAAGAACAGGATTTTAGACTACAGGTCTCGAAAGAGTTTTAAATTAACTGCTGGAAAATAATTAAAATTATAAAGAGAATGGGTGATGACATGGCTAAATCTTATGTAGTAGGTGTTGATTTAGGTGGTACAAAGATTTTAACTGCTCTAGCAGACTTAGAGGGAAATATTATAGCTAAATGTAAAGTACCTACAGAGGCTAAGCAGGGTAAGGATAGAATCTTTGCTAACATCAAAAAAACTATTTATAATGTTTTAGAAGAAGCTAAGGTTGATATGAAAGCAGTTAAAGGAATTGGCTTAGGTAGTCCAGGTCCTTTAGATGTCAAAACAGGAGTAATTGTCAATCCACCTAATTTAGATTTAGAGAATGTAGATGTCTTAGCAGAGTTATCGGAATTTCAAGTACCAGTATTTTTAGAGAATGATGCCAATGCTGCTACTTTGGCAGAAAAATACTTTGGAGTAGGAAAAGGTGTTAGTGATTTGATTTATATAACTATCAGTACTGGTATTGGTGCTGGAGTAATAATCAATAATAAGATCGTTCATGGGGTAAGTAGTGGAGCAGGTGAAGTAGGGCATACTACTTTAGACCCCCATAGTGATCTGCAATGTGGCTGTGGGAATTATGGTTGTTTTGAGGTGTTAGCTTCTGGTACTGCCTTAGGTAGAATGGGGCAAGAGGCTGTAAAATCAGGTAAAGATACTTTAATTGCTCAATTGGTAGATGATCTAGCAGAGGTTAATGGTGCCACTGTGGCAGAGGCTGCTTACAAGGGGGATCAGCTAGCCCAAGAGATAATTGATGAACTAGCCAATTATTTAGGGATAGGGCTAGCCAATCTAATTAATAACTTCAACCCTGAAAAGATCATTATTGGTGGTGGAGTTATTGCTTCTTGGGATTTATTTGAGGCTAAGGTCAAAGAGACTGTTCAAGCTAGAGCTTTAGATTTCTTAGCAGAAGCTACAACGATTACTACTGCTCAGTTAGGTATTGATGTAGGAGTTAAGGGGGCAGTGGCTACTGCTTTAGTGAATCTAGATTTATTATAACAATATAGAAAGGATGATAAAATAATGTATCCATTAAAGTTTGAACCTATTTATAAGGAGAAGATCTGGGGAGGCAGAGCCTTAGAAGAGAAATTCTCTAAGCAGTTACCTAAAGGAACAATCGGAGAGAGTTGGGAGATAGCAGCCCATGAAAATGGTACAAGTGTAATTAGTAATGGTAAATTAGCAGGAAAGAGCTTAATGGTAGCAATCAGAGAAGAGAGAGAGAAGATTCTAGGGGCTGAAGCTAAAGAGGATTATTATGAAAAGTTCCCCTTACTTATCAAAATCCTAGATGCCAATGATAAATTATCAGTACAGGTGCATCCAGATGATGAGTATGCTAAAGAGCATGAGAATGGAGAGTTAGGTAAGACAGAGATGTGGTATGTAATCGATGCCCAAGAAGATGCCAAATTGGTCTATGGGGTCAAGCCTGAAGTAGATAAGGATGAGTTTGCTGCTTCTATTAAAGAGGGAAGATTAGAAGAGAACTTAATTGAGATAAATGTAGAGGCTGGAGATGTTCTTTATATGCCATCAGGAACTGTCCATGCCATTGAAGAAGGTATCTTAATTGCTGAGATTCAGCAAAACTCAGATACTACTTATCGTGTTTATGACTGGAATCGAATGGGGCAAGATGGCAAGCCTCGTGATTTACATATTGAGTCTGCTTTAGATGTAATTGAATTTGGCGCACAAGCCGAAGAGAAGGTAATTGGCTTAGAGATAAAAGAGGATGGTTATACCAGAACTATTTTAGTAGCCTGCCCTTACTTTACTACAGAAACTCTGGAAATAAGTGAGAAGTATAGTGCTGATACTAACAATGAGCGTTTTTATGTATTGATGGGATTAGAAGGTAAGGCAAAGCTTTCTTACGAGGGTGGAGAGTTGGAACTAAAAGCAGGAGAAACCTTATTATTACCAGCAGCCCTTGGTGAATATGAGCTTGTAGGAGAGTGTAAGTTGATTAAATCTTATATTAGAGATTTAGCTGAATTGAAAAAAGAGTTAGAGGAGTTAGGTTACTCTCAAGAAGAGATTAAGCAGATTAAAGGTCTTTAAATACTACTATTGATAATAGTGAAAATATAGGATAAAGGGAGGAGTTATAATGGATTACCAAAATAAATATCAAGCATGGTTAAATAATGATTATTTCGATCGAGAGACTAAAGAAGAGTTAGAAAAAATTAGTGGGAATGAAAAAGAGATTGAAGATAGATTTTATACTAGTTTAGACTTTGGAACTGGTGGATTAAGGGGAGTTATTGGTGCTGGAACCAATAGAATTAATAAGTACGTAGTTAGAAAAGCTACTCAAGGATTAGCCAATTATATTGCTAAAAATGGTGATAAAGCTAAGGGAGTTGTGATTTCTCATGATTCTAGGTATAAGTCTAGAGAATTTGCTATAGAAGCTGCATTGGTATTGGCAGCTAATGAGATTAAGGCTTATTTATTTGATGATTTACGTCCGACTCCAGAGCTTTCTTTTGCAGTTAGAAAGTTAGAAGCTACTGCTGGTATTATGCTGACAGCAAGTCATAACCCGCCAGAATATAATGGTTATAAAGTTTATTGGGAAGATGGAGGTCAGATTGTTCCCCCACATGATAAAGGTATTATTGCTGAAGTCAATGCTATTGAAAATTTTGAAGATGTAAATATTATTTCAGAAGAAGTAGCTAGAGAAGAAGGATTATTTGAGATTATTGACCCTAAGATGGATGATAAGTATATCAAAACTTTAAAGGATTTGTCTTTAAATCCTGAAGTAATCAAAGAAGTAGCTGATGATTTTCATCTTGTTTACACTCCATTGCATGGGACTGGTAATATCCCTGTACAGAGAATCTTAAAGGAATTAGGTTTTAAGAATTTACATGTGGTCAAAGAACAAGAAGCACCAGACCCAGAATTTCCTACAGTAGCTTATCCTAATCCAGAGGAGCCTAATGTTTTTGAGATGGGGATTAAATTAGCTGATCAAACAGATGCCCAATTGGTTATGGCTAATGATCCAGATGCAGATAGGGTAGGTATTGCTGTCAAGGATACTGATGATAATTGGGTCTTTTTAAATGGTAATGAAGTTGGAATATTATTGATTGAATACATAATTAAGTCTTTAGATGAGGTGTCTGAGAATGCTGTGGTTATTAAAACTGTGGTAACAACTGAGATGATTAATCCTATTGCTAAAAAATATAACCTTGATGTAATGAATACCTTGACAGGATTCAAATATATTGGTGAGAAGATTAGAGAATTTGAAGAAGGAAAGTATGATAAAGAATATTTATTTGGTTTTGAGGAAAGTTATGGTTATTTATATGGGACTCATGCTCGCGATAAAGATGCTATAGTAGCAACAATGTTAATTGCTGAGATGGCAGCTTATTATCAAGCTCAAGGTAGTTCCCTTTATCAAGAGTTGATGAGAATGTATGAGGAGTATGGTTATTATAAAGCAGATCTAGAAGCAATTAAGATGCCAGGAAAAGCAGGAAAGGAAAAGATTGCTTCTTTATTAAAATCTCTGCGTGAAGATAGTCCAGCAGAAATCAATGGACAGAAGGTAGTAGTTATCAAGGATTATTTGGTCAGTAAAGAATATGATATAACTACTGGAGAAGAGAAAACTATCGATTTACCAGAATCTAATGTATTACAATTTTTATTAGAAGATGATAGCTTAGTAACAGTTAGACCATCTGGTACAGAACCGAAAATTAAATTTTACTTCTCTGTTGTAGCAGATAGCAATTTAGCTGCTGATGAGAAATTGGCTAATTTAAAGGAAGCTGTAATGGAGTTAATTAAATAATAAAATACTAATGGCGGGCAATTAGCTCGCCTTTTTTAATAAGTGATGAGTAAAGAACAGACTTTTTACTCATTTAAATATATGTTTTTTAGAGAATGCGATATTTCTCACATCTGATCCTAATTCCAATGTCATAAAGCTATGATGTTATTAATTTACAGATGTTAAAATATTGGTTTCCCCTCGCTTGAGATGAAGAGAGGGGTGATGTATGAGCTTTTGAACTTAACTGTCCACTGTCCACCGTACACTGTCAACTGATACGAAAGTGTCCAATATACCACTAATATTTCATTTTGAATCTAGACACCTACAGAATTGAGGGAGTTATTTGTAAAGAGTTTCCGTATTAAAGTGGAAGGTATTATGGCTTTTGAATCCTAGAAAAACAAGGGTTTATGTAGTATAATAAGATTAAGCTTAAAGAAGATAGTTAACTAATTTCCTCATTAGTAGGGTTTTTCCGGAAATAATAGTGGAAAACTACAACAAATAATAAGGTGATAAAGATGCTAGCATTACCAAATGAAAGAAGTACTAAGATATTATCAATTTTATTAGATCAAGAAGAGGCAATTACTATCAAAGACTTAGCAAAGGAGTTTGAAGTATCTGCTAGGACAATTAGAAGTGATTTAAAAAAGCTGGAAGATGTCTTGAATAATGATGAAATTAAGTTGATTAAGAAACCTAGAGTGGGAGTTTGGTTGGAGGTTTGACCCTCCCCCAATTTGTAGGACACCGAGTTAAGATATATAATATAATCAGGAGGTGCCCGAAATGGGAAAAAGAAGAACTTACACAGAAGAATTCAAACGAGATGCTGTTGAACTCAGTATAAAC
>Ga0209300_1000906_pt1 | contig 12955 bp, 10 predicted proteins | sample Shrwel_input2_RT_FD_187535 | JGI IMG/M metagenome (GOLD analysis project Ga0209300, IMG submission 187535) | Subsurface microbial communities from deep shales in Ohio, USA - Utica-3 well 1 S input2 RT (SPAdes) (version 2) ... | reverse complement strand
ATATTTTACTTCCAAATACAACCATTTAAAGATAATATTATATATATTGGCACTTTATATTTTTCTTAAAATGTGTTATAATGGACAAAATAGAACATAATGGAAGGAGAATTAGATGGAAGAATTAATTTATTTCTGGAAAAGCTTTATAAGTTATCCCGTTGACACTATATATGACGAGCATTTAGAAAGAAATAAAGAAATATCAAAAGTTGGTGTTTTTCATTTTTTAATAGCCTTAATAGTTTTTGGTCTTAAATATGGAATAACAAATGTTCAAAATACCCCTTATTTAACATTTACAGGAACTATTTATTATTTTATCACAGGATTTTTAATCGGAGGAATACTTCTTTTATTTTATAATTTGATTTTAGCAGTAATTCTAAAATTGAATTTTAAAGTTTTTGATTTTGAAGGTCAACACTACTCAATGGCAGATATAGTTTTAATATCAAATTTTGTTTTTTTATTAAATCTTTTTTCTGGTTTGATTAGCTTTTTAGGAACTATTAGCTTGATTTTGTTTTTAATATTTTCACTCTTACAAAGTTATTTCTTAGAAGAAGAATATTACACAGGTCAAAAAATAAAATATATCGCTTCTTTCTTTATATCGTATTTGGCTTTTTCATTATCAACAACATTAATTTTTTATGTAATAAATATTTTAATATAAAAAAACCCTCCTTTTCAGGAGGGTTTTCATATTTTTAATTTACCTTTTGATTTGCTAAACCTTTCTGCAATTCTCTATATTCTGCATTGTTTAAAACAAAACCATCTATTTTTTCCCAATACTTATTAATTTTATTACTTCTCGCTGGATTCATACTGTAAACTTGATATCCATTAGCTTTTTTCTCTACCTTCAAGTAATGAATATTTCTACTGTCATTTTTACCTTTAAACGCTAATCCTATTTCCATTTCATTGGGATCATAATTGAAAGCACTCTTAGTTGGTTTAAAAACCATCTCTATTTTTCCAAGAGCTTCTTCTGTACCTTCGTTTAAAGTAGTATAAGTGTTTGAAATAACACTTTTGTAATCTCCGTTAATCTTCATAGATAATTGATTTTTTATAAATTCATCTCCAAGTTCTTCATAAACCTTATCTTTTATTATATTAGGCAATTCTACTACTTCATTATTGGTGTAAAATTCTCTTGTGTCTGAAATTAAATTGTGTTCTTTAGCTATTGTAGGATAAACCATTTTGTCTTGATCAGATAATTTATTGAAACCTCTATTATATATCTCTTCTTTATTATATTTTAAGAAATCTGCTAGTTTTTTATCTCGTTCATAATCACTTTCTCTATTAACAGGAGATAATTTTAATACTTTATCGTCAGAACTAGAAGCTGCATTATATTGTGGTGTGTTTTGATTAGTATTTTGGCTTTGACTGCCACCTTTTTCTCCAAAGAATGTGTCATATAAATTATTGGAACCATCTTTATTTCCTTCGGTATTACTATTTGAAGAACCTCCAAATAATTTTTCATAAGCACTACTTAAAACATTTTTATCATTTTCTTCTTTTTTACTATTATCTAACTGTTCTTTGATACTTTGAGGTTTTTCTTCATTATTTTGTGTTTGTTGATTTGAATTATTTCCTGAATTGTTTGTTGAAGAATTTCCTCCCCAACCAAGTTGGAATCCAGGATCATTTGTCCAACTACTTGTATTGCCACTATTTTGTGGAGGAGCAACATTTCCATAGTTTTCTTCTTCTTTTGCTCCAACATTTTGAGCTTCTTCTACCTGTTCAAATCCAGGGAAACCAAAGCTTTGATCTTCTTTTCCTGAAATTTCCGTACCTTCTCCCTCTGGATTATAGGTTTCTTTAACTTCTTTATTTTCTTCTTCTCCATCATCTTCTTTAACAGGATTATCTTCTCCAGTTAACCCTGTATCTTTAGCTCTTACCTCAACAGTCCCTTTTATCTCATTTGAAACAAAAGCTTCATCTACAACCTTTACCTCTAATTTATATTTACCACTTTGAACATAAGGTTCTGCTCTAAACATTAACCCTTCTACTTTATTACTATCAGCAGGAGCACCCTTTATAGCTCTCTTAGAGGTTGGATATTTATCATGTTTTACTTCAGCAGTAACTTTTTGTATATTTGCATCTCTAATAGTTGGGGTTCCAAACCAACCTTCACCTGGTTCAATTATTTTTGAAGTAGTTTGTGCAGAAATTGAATATTCTGCCTGTGTACCAGCTAATGGATATTGAGGATTACCCTTAGCACATATTTGAATATTCCCTGGTATAATCAATCTCATACCTAAAACTGTTTTTGCCAAAGTTATTGCTCCCTGATATTGTGGTGGAACAAGTTTTTCAGCAATATACATCATATCTTCCTTAGTATATCCTGCATCTTCAACCTTTTTCATATATTCATCCTGTGTGTAATTTCCAGGGTTTTCAACTCCACCTCCAGCTCCAGGGTTAATTCCAGAACCACTACCGTCTCCAAATATAATTCCTGAACCTGCTTGATCCTGTCCATATTGACCTAATCTGTTTTGAACCTGTTGAGCACCTGTACCGTTTTGTAATCTATTAGCAATTTGATTTTCTAATTCAAAACGATCAACTTTTCCTTCTCCAAAATTATTTAAAGTATCTAAAGTATTATCAACAATACCTACTTTTTCTAAAGCACTTGCATCTTCAAAGTTTTTAACATTATTAACTAGGTTTGCCGTATCAGAACCATAGCCAGACATATCTGTCATTAATTGATTTTCGAACTTTTCACCAGCATATTTGCTTAAATCAGAAACAGCACCAATCTTATCTTCTAATTCTCCCTGTTGTGCCATTGCTAATTTAGAATCCAAAAATGCTAATTCTTGACTAATTTCTCTTGCTGAATAACCTTTAAGAGCTTGATCTAAAACCTCTCTTTCTTCAGCTCCAGTAAGTCCCATATCTCCAAACCGACTTTCATACTGTAAAGCCATTCTTGCAATATAATCTTTTCTGGTTTGAGGATCAGTTACCCCTTTTTCATCCAGTATTTTTTCTATTCTCGCTACATCATCGGGGTTAGCATTTTTAATAACACTATCTGAGTCTATTAAACCGAACTTGTGTCCCAACTGCTTTAATTTTGCTCCAGTTTTATCTAGTTTGTCAGGGATTCTTGCTGCACTATCTGCAATAGTACCCCCCATATCAATTACCATATTGGCTTTTTCTAAATCTAACAATAACTTTCTGCCTTCATAAATTATTTTATCGAAATTGCTTGTGTGTACCTGTTGTCTATAAACATTTGCCGAACTTGCAAAAACATTAAAAGAACTTGTAAATAAAATAAAAAATATAATTGCAATAATAAAAGAAGTCCTTAATGTTCCTGCCTTTACATTAACCATAAAATTTCCTCCTTCCAAATATTTAATATTTTCATATTATATTAATAGTTTACCATATTCTTCTTTTTTATACAAGAAAAAACCCCTCATAAAATATATGAGAGGTTTGTCGAATTTTTTTAATTGTTTTCAAAAAAAGAAAAGTAATTATTTTTTCCAACTATAACATGGTCTAATACTGGTTTATCTTTTTCTTTAATTACTTCAGTTACCTTATTGGTAAAATGAACATCAGCTTCCGAAGGAGTTGAATTTCCATTCGGATGATTGTGCACGAATAAAAAAGCTTTCCAGTTGGGATTACTAGCAATCTTTTCTATTGTTTCAATTTTCATTTCAGCCGTATTTGGATGTTCATTGGTATATCTTAAGGTTTGATCTATTTCTTTACTTGAATTAAAACAAAGTATATATAGTTCTTCATTTTTAGCTCCAACTAAACCTTTAAATTTTTTATATATATTAGCTGGATTAAGATTGTTATCAATATGGTCTAAAGCAATAGATTTATTTCTTTTTTCATTTAATATCTTGTTGTTTATATCAGATGACTTGAAATGTCTAAATAAATAAGATATCACTTTCAATCTAACAATACCTTCCTGAGATATTCCCTGTCCTTTTAACTTCTTAGGGTTAACAGTTGGACAAAAAACATCTTCAAGATAAGGAAGTTCTTCTCCTACTACAAGCTCTACTAATCGTCTGTCTAAATTTTCTATTTCTTTAGCATCAAACAGTCTTTTAACCAGCACTACAACTCTTCTTGTGTTAATATCATAGGCAGCTATTGCTAATTCTGCTTCATCAACTGTTAAAATATCAGAAGTATCTATAAATGGAAACATATCTGTATTTTCAACTAACATTTCAATCAACTCAAAAGTGTTTTTTTCAATTAAGTTCATAGTTTGGACATTTTCTTCTTCTCTAACTAGTGCTTTTACTTTCATATTATCTCTCCTTTTTTATATTTAAGTAATAAAGCACCAGAAAAAAATATCTGATGCTTTATTTATTATTATATATTCTATGCTATTTTCTTTAAAGCATTAATCACCTGCTTATATTCTTCAATACTCCAACTGTTTAATTCAGCTTCAGACATATAATTTTGTCCTAAAACCTCCTTAAACTTGTCTTCTCCAACTCTATCCTTTAACTTTTTAACTAACTTTACATAACTATTTCTTCTTGAAGGATTGAAATAACTATTTAATGCCACAGTTTGTTTTGCTCTTAAATACTCTAAAACTGTATTGCACATTAAATATATATCTTCTAATGCAAAATCATAATAGAGCTGATCTCGATTAGAGTTAGTAAATACTATGGTTCCGTTTCTGCCCTTTTTCCCATCTGAAATGGCAGCAGAAACTCTAAAGAAAGGACTGCCTTCTTTAGTTTTTAGATCAAATTTAAGTATTCTAGCTTCCATTCCGTCAATTATAGGTCTTAAACCATCAGAACCTCTCTCAAGGGCTAAACCCTTATGAGAACCTCCATAAAATGATTTAGAGATACCCTGGTCTTTTTTATCGCTATTTTTAAAGACATCAATAAACTTTGAATTGTTAATGATTGAGAGGACATTGCGAAATTCCTCCACATCAACAAAAGTTTTAATTATCTTTTTAGTGCTATTGTTTTTGGTAAGCTGAATAAATTTAACAATCAATTTATTATACTTAGAATCCTGGTCCCAATATTGATCTGTTCCATCTTCAATTAAGAACATATTATACTTGTTTGCTTTTTTAAAAATTAATTTGTTCATAACTTATCTCTCCTCTTTGTCATATTTTATTAATCTTATTTATATTATATCATAATTATATGTAAAAAAAAAGAACTCCAGGAAATTAATTCCTGAAGCCTTTTCTTTTTGTAACTTTTACCAGAACAACCATAAGAGGAAAACTCCTCCTGAAAACATTAGAGCTGTGAAAGCTCCTAATAAGAACAATAGAATCTTTCTAATTCTACTGTTCTTTTTGTTATTGATTTTAGCGTTCATATCAATAATATCGAACTTTTTTTCGTTGGAAGCACTATAACTTCCAACATTTTTAACTGCCACATTATCAAGTGGCTGGCCATTTTGAAAGAGTTCAGGGTGTTCATCTTTCAATTTGGCCTGTTCTCGCATTAACTCCAGCATTTTCTTTGCAGGCTCAGTATCATCCTGCTTGATAACATTATAAATACTCTTTATAATGCCAAACACCAAGTTTGCAAACAATACAGCGAAAATTCCTATCAACCCTAGACCAATTAAATCACTCATAAGAAACATAACTAACATCCCCTTTAAATTAATTTTTTAGTATTTTGTCTAAGTTTTGTTTTAAGTACAATTTCATATATATAATCTAACTTCTTAAGAGGGAAAAAGAAGTTAGTTGTTTCCTAAAATTAAATAAATACTATTAAATAAAAATATGATATATAATATTAAAAAATGTCTTAAATATTAATTACAATTACATCTTACCATTTATTGTTTTAAATTACAAGTATTTACATAAAAAAATTAACAATAAAAAAATCCCCTTATTTCAGGGGACTTATGCTTTAAGTATAATATTGATAATTATTTCCGTCAGAATTTAAAAGTATATTTGCCAACCTTTGCTGTTCTTTCTTTGAGAACATTGCTCCCTCTTCACTTTCTTTTATTAAATTGATTAATTCTTCATTCTCAACTATCTTGTATGGTCTTTTATCTTTAAAAACTCTATCTGCTTTAAGATATACAACAATATCAACGACTTCAAAATCGTCTCTTCCAGTTAACATCTCTAAACTTTCTTTTTCTGACCAAAACCTTGTTTTATATTCAATTATTTTTGCACTATTTTCAGATTTATTTATAAATATAAAATTCTTATTTTTGTCTGTTTTTATAATGCCAGGTTCATAAATTACTTTAATATTATATAGTTTAGAAGGAGATATTAAAAGACAATCTAAATGGTGTTTTATATAATTAACTTTTAAATCAAGATCAAACAAAGCATAATACTCATTCGATAATTGTGAGATTGTGTTTTGAAACAAATATTCTCCCTTATATTTATTTTTTAATTTAAAAATTTGATTTATTGAGGTAAATAAATAATAAACAGAAATCAAAAACGAGAAAAAAGCTACACCAGTAAAAAAGTAATTTAATGGTTTACTTATTGATAAAAAATGATTTAATAGAAAAAACACTAAGGCTAAAACAAAAAACAAAACAAAAGTACCCATTAACTTATATGTTTTTCGCCTATAGTATTTTTTCTTTTTTAATAATTTTGCGATACAAAAACCTCCTAACTTGCATTTTCTCTTTTTTCTTCAATAACTTTCTTAATAGAACTTAAGGTTTTAACCTGAGTTTCTTCTCCTTCACTTTCAAATTCTTGGGTTAATTCATCAAGTGAAATCATTGGACTTTCTTCATCTTCTTCATTATTTTGCCCCATTTTTGTATAATCTTTAATTGAGGATAATTCCATTTCATCACCAAAATTGCTTAAATGAAGATATTTTTTACTAAAATATAAATCTGCCTTACCAACCTCACCATCTCTATTTTTACATACCTCTGCCTGTAAAATATTAGGTTTTGTTGACTGTTCCTTTAAATAATATTCTTCTCTAAATGCACCAATAACAATCTCGGCATCCTGGTCGGCTTTACCAGAGTTTCTCATATCAGATACCCTAGGTGCTCTTTCTTCTATATCTCTTGCTTCTGGCTTTCTTGATACCTGAGCAACGGGTAATTGACAGGTATTTGTTAAATGAGATAACACTCGAATATCTTCAGATATTTTAGCATATTCGCTTTCTTTTTCGGGAACAGAACCATTAGGTAATTTAAAAAGCTGATAATAGTCGGGTACAAAAAGCTTTACATCATATAATTTAGCATATCTATTAACAACCCCAAAATATTGAGAGATTGTCATATAAGTCATATCATATATATATAAAGGAATATCTTTAATCTTTTCTGCTACTTTATAAAGAGCTTTATAGTCCTCTTTATCTAATCTATCAGAATCTTTTAGTTTAGATAATGGAATTGACTTTATATCATCAATCTTACAACTGAGGGCTGATAAGGCTCTAGCAACCACCTGTTCCATAGACATTTCAAGTGAACCCAACATTACCCCTGTACCTCTTAAGGCCACATTTAAAGCGATATTCATTGTTAGAGTTGACTTACCATTACCTGGTCTTCCAATTACATAATTAATGGAACTAGTTACAAGACCACCATCAAGTATTCTATCTAATTCTGCAAATCCAGTAGCAATAATTTCACGATCATTTCTATTTTCCTTTAAATCTTTAATTAAATTTAAAACACCATCATGAATATTGACAGCTTTTTGTTTTACATTTGCTTTGGACTGTAAATTTAAGAAATAATCTACAGTATTGCTTATTACAGTCTCAACATCCTCTACTTCTTCATTGTCGATCATATCTTTTACTTCTACAATCTTGCTGTCTAAGTTATCTTTTAAAAGTTTTGATTTAAATTCTTTTAGATAATAAACTAAATTATCATCTTCTATCTTTTTAGAAAATAAAAACAGCTTTTTTATTTGTTTGGAAAGTTTTTTCTTTTTTTCTTCTCCATCTACTTTTTTTAATAACTCGTTTTCAAATAGAGAAAATTCTATCCCCAAACCTTCTTTCATTACTTTATTTGCTATCAATTCAAAGATGTCTTGATATATCTTTAGTTGAAAATCATTTTTAGAAACACCTGCTGCTAAAACTTTTTCATAGTTATTAATATCTTTAATAAGGTACGAAATTATAGTAAGTTCTATTTTATTCCTCTTCATCATTATCAACTCCTAAATCTAAATCTGACCACATTTTTTCTATCTGTTCTTTTCTATAATCTTCTTTAATTCCTACTCTAATGTTAAATGCTAAGTTTTTCAGTCGAGACAATATACTTTGTTGGTGTACTTCTATTTGTCTTTCACTTTCCTCTTTGTTTTTATATAGATCATAAAAATTGGTTACAATAATTGTAACCTTATCTTGATAAAATCTGTAATTTAAAAAGTCTTCCAACTCTGTATATACCCAAGAGTTATCAGTCCTATATTCTTTTCCATATTCATCAAGAATTAATAAATCTATTTCTTGCAGTTCTTTAAACTTTTTCTGGCTTTCTCTATCGTTAAAAGTTTTTCCACATAGCTTTATTAATTGTTTTGAAGTTAAATATTTGGTTGAAATACCTCTTTTGATAGCATTTATCCCTATTTTAGTAGCTAAAAATGTTTTTCCAGCTCCATTTGTACCCATTAAGACAACATTTCTTCTTTTTTCTAAAAAATCATCAAAACCAGAAATATATTTTTCAGAAAATTTGTTGATATCTATTTTCTTCCTGTCTTCTCCCATAATTGCCATTGCTTTAACCCTATCGCTTATTTTTTCATCTTCTTTTCCCCAATATTCTTCAGGAATATTAGCCTGGATAAGTTTTCTTTTTAAAACCTCTCTCATTCGGCAATTGCAGGAAAAACTATATTGAGTACCACCAATGGTTTTCGTAATAACACCGTCTCCATGACAAATAGGACACTCTTGATCATAATCTTCTTCTTCAGGGTTTAAATCTTTAAAACCCTGAAAATTATTTAGCATTTTTGAAATCTTCCCAGAAATCTCCTTTTCCATTATTATTCTCTCCTTTTTTTGTCTTTTTCTTTTTAGATTTTTTATTCTGTGGTTTTTTACCAAATACTCCTTTTTGAATTAAAACATAAAAATATTCAAAACTTGTAATATCAGTTTTAGTATTAGTTACAGTTCTTTTAATCCCCGACTTAATCATATTTGGATATGCTATTTTTAAAGCATCCTGTAACATATCTATATCTTCTGGAGGGAAATCGTTATTTGTCCATTGTTCAAAAGACTTAATAACCGATTTTTCGTGATAATTCAACTTTGAATAATCAATTTTATCCTTTTTATTAACCTTTAATTCTTTTTCAATTTCTTTTTTTTCATTCTCTAGATAATCTATTATTTTATAAATATCTTTAAAAGCCTTATTTTTCTCTTTTTTTGCTCTTAATAAAAACTCCAATTGCTTATAATATAAACTTAATTTTTTATCTTTTAAGTTCTCCTTTTTAGCTTTAATTTCCTTGATTTCTTGATTTTCTACTGCTCTTTTGGAAACCAATGAGATAAGTGTTTTTTTGTAAATACCATGGTTTAAAAGTTTATAGTATGTGTCATTAATTTTGGGAACTTTAGGATTTAAGATAAAAACCAATTCTTTTAAATCTTTATTATTCTTTTTTAAGAATAATTTTGCTTTTTTTATTGTTTTATTATTAGAAGAAAAAAACTGAAATGCAGTCAACTCTTCAATACCATCCTGTATTGCATTGAAGTTTAAGCCTGTAATCTTTTGCAGTTTTTTATTATTAACAGTAACTATTCTTTTATAGTTATTTGAAATAGAAAAATAGAGAATATTTTTTGCAGGTTCACTTAAAATAGCAAGCCATTTATTCTCTACAATTGAATCATAATACCCCATATTTATTCCTCCCAACCTTTTAATCTGTAATTATATTTTAGCATCAATATTATAAAATGTCAATAGAGTCATTTAATTCCATTAATGTTTTTTAAACACAAAAAAGAGGTCTCTCATAGACGAGAAACCCCTTTAATTAGGTTTATTTTATTTTAAGCGATAATCCTCATTATAATCTGTTAAAGGCTGCATTTCAGCTTTTAAATCATTATACATTGTACTTTTTAACCAATCATATCTGCTATTACTATAAACTCCATCATCAAACATATTTTTAATTGAATTTTTAGCTGAATTGCTTAAATAAGAATTGTTTTTAACAGAATAATATACATTTGGTATTTTAACTCTATTATCAAATCTATCTATTTGAGTATTTTCATAATCAACTAAACTTCCATTTGGTCTAGAAGTTATATCTCTTACAGCCAAAGATACTTGACCATAATATCCAATTTTTCTATTTATTTCATTAACCTTATTATTATATATAGTATTATTTCTACTAATTCCAGAATCCACGGCATTAGCCAGATCATTTAAATAATTATCTCTATCATTTTTCCAACTATTAAATGAAGAAATATAATTGTTTTTGAAGTTGTTTATGAATTGGTCTATTTCTGTACTTAAGTTTTGATTATATTCTTTCACTTTGTCTTTGTATTTTTCATATTCCTCATTGTTATGGTCAACTTTTGATTGTCTTTCTGCAAGTTCAGTTTTAAGAGCTTCGTATATATTCTTGATATTTTCATAATCGGTATCATTTTCAAAGTCATATTTTTGATCTAAAATATTAGTTTGGTTATTATAATCAACAACCTTATCTAAACCGTCATAATACAAGTCCTGTTCCTCTTCTGGCACATCATATTGTTTGTTTAAAAACTCCTTCATATCTTCATAAACATCTTTTGCTTTATTAAACTCTACAATTTGTTTTTTAAGGTTGTCATATCCATTTATATTTCCTTTCTCAAGAGAATTGTTGATTTCAGCCATTGAACTTTGGCTAAGAGTTAATGAAGCAGTAATTCCAGACTTCATAAACGGATCATTTCCTGGATGTGGAGGGGTAACACTTACAGTTTCAAATGTATAACTGCTTAAATCAGCTAAATTAACTTGCGAAGTTGTCGTTTCTCCTGGATCAAATGTTGGCATTGTTGGAATATCATAACTTAACGAACCTGGCTTTGAAGGTAACTCTCCAACTGTTGTATATGTGCTGTAATTGATATTGCTAATTGGATATGGTCTATTTCTTATATATACATTATAATATCTTGAATGTGTTAAACCAAAACTATTTCTTGCTGTAATTTTGATCTTTCGTCTTTGCCATGTTCCTGTAGTGTTGTTCATAGTGTACCAAGGGTTCCATCTTACTCTACAGTATCCACCACTTGCGTAAACACTCATTCCAGATAATAAATTACCTGAACAACTTAAACCACTATCTTCTCTACCAACAGATATAGCTATATTTTTATAATCTCTTTCTCGATAATATAAGTTTTTTGAATATAGGTATGGAGGATCAGCTTCAACTACTCCAATGTCAGACATTGACCAGGCTTCATCATCATCATGCCAGGCACCACCATTATCAACTTCCACATACATTAATATACGGTAATTATCTTTAGGTAAATTTCTTAAAACAGCTGAAGCATAATGTACTGTAGCTCCTGGCCATCCACTCTTGCTTCCAGCAAAATTTGCACGATGCCAAATTGTTTTCCAACCTCCTTGATATCTTTGTACATATAATGCTGTATCTCCCTGAGAATCTTCTTCTAAATAATAATCTAAATAAAGGTCAAACCTGGTACTAGGATTAAAGTAATGTTTTTTCCACCACTCTCCATCATCTCCATCACTTTCTGCAAACCAACCTTCTCGATGTCGATGGTCAAACTTATGATCATTGGCTCTAAAAGTATAACTATTGTCATGAGAATACATACTATTTGTTCTTCTTATATCATAATCAGGACTTCCTCCTCCACCAGCTAAAACGCTTTGTGAAGTTAAAGTTAAGATTAAAGTGAAAACTATCAATAACATTATTGTCTTTTTAATATTTTTCATTTTTTTCACCACCTTTCCTTATTAATAATAAAACTAAAGTCAAATAAACAATCCACCACAATAAATAACCCGTATTAAAATAAAAACTCTTTTTTTCTATTTCTTTAAAACTTCCAGTTAAACTATTTCTTTCATATTTATTTAAAAATTCTTTTATTTGCCCGTGTTCATTAATTATAACCGTATAACCCCAATTATCAGAAACAACAACATTTTTATTGAAAGAAATGGCTCTTAATATATAAAATTTCAACATTTCATCTGGCAACTTATTTTTTCCAAGTAGCATATTGTTGCTTAAAACCATAATGGCTTTATTTTGCTCTAAACCTTTTCTCATTAATGGTTCAAATAGACCTTCATAGCAAATTAATGTTTTATATTTAAATTTTTTAGAATTATTCTTAAAATAGCCTTTAAAATAATTTTTAAAAGAGGTTTCATATGCTGGAATTAACATTTCTTTTTCATATTTATGAACATATTTCTCTTTTTCTATATCATAATATAATAAATAATTCTTTAATTTGTCTTCTTTATTCTCAGAATCATCCCTAACACCAAACAAAACATCTGAATTATATTTATGAGCTAGTTCTGGAATTTCTTGATCAATAATATTTGGCATATCCTCAAAAAAACCACTCATTTCTTTAAGTGTGTCCTGCCAGACAGATACTTCGGGCAAAATAATAAGATCTGTCTCCTTATCTGGTATTTGTTTATCTATAAAAGAGACATATTCTTTTGCTTCAAGAGGTCCATTAAAATAATATTCCTTTTTATTATTGTCTAATTTAGTTTGAACCATTGTTACTGATTTTTTATTGTATTTTATAGATTTTGATTTATCTATATATAAAAACCC
>Ga0209300_1000903_pt1 | contig 13001 bp, 12 predicted proteins | sample Shrwel_input2_RT_FD_187535 | JGI IMG/M metagenome (GOLD analysis project Ga0209300, IMG submission 187535) | Subsurface microbial communities from deep shales in Ohio, USA - Utica-3 well 1 S input2 RT (SPAdes) (version 2) ... | reverse complement strand
GTGTCCCAGTCCGGCATTGGCCAGGGGCGACCTCTTGCCAGTAGGTTCTGGCCTCGCGTGTCTTCCTGAAGTGCCTGGGCGACCAGTGCCTGAAGAATCTCTCGGGGCTCTCGCGTCAGGGTGCCCAGCTGAAGTTCACCGAGTACCAGCCAGGGGCCATCATCGGGGGGCGCATAGAGTGAGACCAGCAGGCCTCGATCTGCCATGGCATGTCGCTCTGTCGCGCGATAGCCGAACTGGGTGAGTGTGGGCAGCAGCTTGGCGGCGGCAAAGGGCCCATGATTAAGGGTCAGCAAGGCGAGGAACTCGGGTTCGCTGCCCACCGGCCACAGCCGAAGGCCACCGATCTCCGGGTGCAGATGGATGTAGTCCAGCCACAACTGCTGGAGAAATTCTTGGCGTTGCATCGGACGCTCTCTCCCTGACGTCGAGCCTTAGGGTATTCCACTGAGTATAGGTGCAGCGGGCCTCTAGGCTTTCAACGCGAGCGAGATGTAACCGACCGGGTGGGGCTAGTGTCCTTTGGCCTCAAACGAAAACAGCCGCCCGGAGGCGGCTGTCTGGCAGGCAGTCGGCATCTGTATGATTGACCGCTTGCCAAGCTATTTGCGAACTCTCAGTGGTCTCTCTAAGAAGAAGGTACCTATGCTGTCAGTACCCATGAAGTTTGTACCTATGTAGTAAGTACGTGTTCTTTCTCAAGAGTTCGTCTGAAGGGTTCTAGCCTCTTACTGCTCTGCGCCTTCCGGCATCAGGGCGTTGTCGCTAACGTATTGGTTGAACTCGGTGAAGCCACCCACGTGGGTCTGATCAACGAAAATCTGCGGTACGGTTTCGACCGGCTTGCCGATGGTCTTTTCCATATCGGCTTTGCTGATGCCTTCTTCATGGATGTCGATATAGCGATAGCCGCTGATGGCGCTGGCATCGCTCAGCTTTTCGGCGAGTTCTTTGGCGCGAACGCAGAAGGGGCAACCGGGGCGACCGAAGATAACAACAAGCATGTAGGGCTCCTTGAATAAGCGTGATAAACGACTGGTTCGATTTGAATATTGGCACATTGTTCACCAATGCGCCGGGGGATGCCAATAGAGTCTGGCTACGCCAACTATTACAGGCTGCTATAGCGGAGCCGACAGGCTCCCGGCTTAGCCGGTCTCGTGTCGGTCTTCATCGGCGCGCACCAGCAGCTTGGCCAAGTCGCCGTGGATATCTGGGGCACTGACCAGCAGGTTTTCTCCGTAGAGGTCTTCCGGGATGCTCGACGGGCAGGCATAGAGATGGCCGGTGCGAGCGCCAGCCTCGCGAGCAATCAGGACGCCAGCGGCAAAGTCCCAGGGAGAGACGCTTTCGTAGTAGGCATCGAGGCGGCCGCAAGCCACATTGCACAGGTCGAGGGCGGCGGCGCCGTTACGGCGCACATCCTGACAGTACTCGAGTACGGCGGCCAGGCGACGGATCAGCGGCGGTCGACTGTCGCGACGATAGGGAAAGCCGGTGGCCACCAGGCTGTTGGTCAGCTGCGAAGCGCGGCTGACGCGAATTCTCTCGTCATTGCGCCATGAGCCCTGGCCGCGCACTGCGGTAAAGGTTTCGCCGAGGAAGGGGGCATGGACGACGCCGATCTCGGTACGGCCATCCTTGACCCAGGCGATGGACACCGCCACGTGGGCAAGGCCATGCGCGAAATTGACGGTGCCATCAATGGGGTCCACCACCCAGAGTGCGCCCGACTGCTCAATGGCGCCGCGATCCGGCGACAGCTCTTCGGTCAGTCGCGCTTCGCCGGGGAAGTGCTCTTCGAGGGCGCGCCCGATCAGGGTGTCGACGGCGACATCGGTATCCGTCACCAGCTCGTTCCCGGCTTTGTAGCGCTGGGAGAAGTCCTGTGACTGACGGGCGTCGATGATGGCCTGGCCGGCCTGTCTGGCGATGTCGATGGCGATCTCGAGGCGTTGGGCAGTCTGCATGGCGGCTCCGCAGCGGTGAGGGAAAATTCGTATTGTCGGAAGTTCGCATTCTAGCATTACGTGGCTCTTATGGCGTCTCCGCTTGCCGCATATCCCTGTCCATCCCTATATCGCTATTAACGTAGCTTGCCCTGTTTTAGCCCACGCGTTATTCACTGCAGTGCTCGCCCGCACGGCCTAGGTCTTTCGTCTGAACACCCGTATATGTTGCAGCGCCGCACTGGTGTTTTCCGCAAGCCTCATCGTATGCTGACTTAGGATCTCCGCCTTGCGGAGTGTCATGCCTTTTACAGGAGTTAGCGATGAGTACCACGTCACAGGAGGCATCTCCGCGCGTTGCCTTGGTCACCGGGACCACCAGCGGTATCGGGGCAGCAGTGGTCGAGGAATTCTGCCGCCAAGGCCATCAGGTACTGGCGGTGGATTTCAATCCTGATGGTCAAGCAGTGGCTGAAGCGGCTGGCGCGGTCTTCTTTCAGGCGGATCTGACCGATGGGGATGCGTGCCGTGCGGCGGTGGCTGAGACGCTGCGTCGCTTCGGGCGCCTGGATATCCTGGTCAACAATGCCGGTATCCAGCATGTGTCCAGCATTGAAGAGTTTCCTGAGGCCAAGTGGCGCCAGATCATCGACCTGATGCTGACCGCGCCTTTCCTGCTGACGCAGGCGGCCTGGCCGTCGATGCGCGAGGGGGGATGGGGGCGCATCATCAACATCGCTTCGGTGCACGCTCAAGTCGCTTCACCCGGCAAAGCCGCCTACATCAGTGCCAAACACGGCATGATTGGCCTCACCAAGACCGCGGCGCTGGAGGGGGGCAGTCAGGGCATCACTGCCAACGCTATCTGCCCGGCCTATGTGAAGACGCCGCTGGTCGATAATCAGATTGCCGACCAAGCCAAGCTCCATGACATGGATGAGCAGCAGGTCATCGAACAGATCATGCTCAAGAATGCCGCGGTCAAGCGCTTGATCGAGCCGGGCGAGGTGGCATCACTGGTCGCCTATCTGGCCTCGGATCTTGCTGGCGCTGTCACCGGGGCGAGCTGGAACATCGACCTGGGCTGGACCGCCCAATAACGGTGGCGGCCTGGCTTTTCGGTAAGATGCCGTGCCAGGTCTAGCGTCTTACCGGGTGTTTCTGCAGCTTGCGCTGCAGGGTGCGACGGTGCATGCCCAGCGCCCGAGCCGTCGCCGAGATGTTGCCGTCATGTTCCTGAAGCACCTTCTGGATGTGCTCCCAGGTCACGCGGTTGATCGAAGGGGGGTTGTCGGCAACCTCGGCATCCGGGTTGCCATCCTGATGCTCCAGGGCCGCCAGGATCTCGTCGGCGTCGGCAGGCTTGCACAGATAGTTTGCCGCGCCGAGTTTGATCGCCTCCACGGCGGTGGCGATGCTCGAATAGCCGGTCAGCACCACCACTCGGCAGGCTGGAGCCAGCTCGAGCAGCTCCGGCAGAAGCTTCAGCCCTGAGCTCTGTTCGAGCTTCAGGTCCAGGGTGGCGATCTCGGGCGGTGACTGCCGGGCATGTGTCAGGGCCTGTTCGGCATCGTGGGCCACCATGACATCGAAACCGCGACGGCTCATGGCCCGCTGCATGACATGGCAGAACATCTCGTCGTCGTCGATGATCAGCAGGCGTTGTGGCGTCTCTGACATGTTGTCCTCGTCTATCTGGTCTTACTGCGTGCCGGGTCGTGCTTGGCATGGTCGGTGTGGTGACATCTTCACGGCGAGGCGGGTGTGTGCCCAGCCTCGTTTTCAGCCCTCTGTCCAAGCCCCTTGTTCACAATCCTCTGTTCACAAACTCTTGTTCAGGCCTGGCCCGTATCCCGTCTGGGCAGCTTGACCTCCGTCAGGGTGCCACCTTCTTCATGATTGTACAGGCTGACATTGCCACCAAACCGGTTGATCGTGGCATGGGTGAGTACCAGGCCGATTCCCATGCCCTTGGACTTGGTCGATATGAAGGTTTCACCGAGCTGGTCGGCAATCGACAGGCTGACCCCGGGGCCATGGTCACGAATGTCGAAGATCACCTCGTTGGCATCCCAGTTCAGGCTGATGACGATGTTCTCGGGGTTAGCGTCTGCGGCGTTGTTGAGCAGGTTCATCAGCGCCTGCTCCAGGGTCGCATCGACTGCGAGCTCCGGTTTGCCGCGGCGCCCTGCTATTTCCAGCTTATGACTGACGTCGGGACGCACTACCAGCCAGCGCTGTACCACGCTTGAAAGCCATTCCTCGGCCACGCGACTCTCGGGCTCGCCTAGACGCCGCCGATCGGCATTGGCGACCAGTTGCTGAAGCCGTGTCTTGCAGGTGTCGACCTGCGTTCTCAGCAGATCGATATCCTCGATCAACTGAGGACGGTCGCCGGCATCTTGGCGCATCTCCTTGAGTAGCACCGCCATGGTGGATAACGGTGAGCCCAGCTCATGGGCAGTGCCGGCGGCCTGGGTGGCCACCGCCAGTACCTGTTCGTTGCGCAGCGCAGCCTCGCGTGTGTGAGACAGGGTCTTCTCGCGGCGCCTGAGGGCATGCGCCATCTTGAAAATAAAGAAGGTCACCAGGCCTGCCGACAGCCCGAAGTTGATCCACATTCCCAGCACATGGAGGCTGATGTTGCTGGCGATCACGCCGTTGCTGAGCTGGGGGACCTGATCGAAAAACAGCATCAGGAAGGTGTAACCCGCCATGGCGCCGCTAGCGATGATCCAGGCGTATATCCAGGGCAGGGTCGCGGCGGCAATGGTCACCGGTACCAGGTAGTAACTGATGAAGGGGTTGGTGGAGCCGCCAGTAAAGTAGAAAAGCAGGGTGAGGCCGGTCACGTCGACCATCAGGTGCAGCAGGTATTCAGTGTCGGTAACGGCCCGTGGCCTGCCCAGCCGCCACCAGGTGGCAACGTTCATCAGCCCCATGGCGACAATCACGGTAATGATCGGCAGCACTCGCAGCTGAAAGCCCAGGACTTCAATGCCAAAGATGATGGCGCCCAGGAAGCCGGTCCAGGTGATGCCGCGCACAATCGTCAGGCGCACCAGGTTACGGTTGGGGGTCGACAGGGGTAGCGGCAGGGCGGCTTGCATGATGGCTCCGTTCCGTGAATGGCTGCATGATACCGCAAACCTTGATAGCTGCATCAGCGAGGGGGAAGGAGGCGGCCAGTTTTGCATAAAAAAGCCGCAACCATGAAGGTTGCGGCATTGCTGATTATGGGTGCCGAGAATGGCTACCGAATCTGCTTTTGCGATCAGGCGTAGGTATTGATCTGTGTACCTGTAGTGCCTGAGGTGGCCAACTGTCCTTCCGGAGCAACCGCTTGGCCAGGCGGATTAACCGATTCCATCAGCTGGTTGACCTGTGATGCCTGAGTATCAAGGTTTTCCTTGAACAGTTCGGCCTGAGCCTGTTGGCTGCTGTTGAATTGCTGCAGCGCCGTGGCCATACCGACCGTGGCATTGATAGATGCATCCATAAGATGTTCCTTCTGTTGCGGATGAATTTGGGTACATCGCTATGTCTATCGGCGTATTCGTCCCTATCTGTAATCCTACTCTTCACTAGTCTGTTGGCCAGCCTGCTAAATGGATAGACCTCGAAGTAGTACGCCGCCGAACAGCCGGTTACTCGCTTTCGACCGCTGCTCGGGAATGGGCTGGTGATCTGCAGGAAGTCCTTGTTCGAACGTCAGGATGAGCGAGGTACATGAGCAAGGTGTCGAGTAGGGTGGGATTAAAAAAGGCCAGGATAATAACGTCCCTAGATGGGCCAATTGGGCCGTTGCGCTGGGAGTGTTAAGATAGCGCCATCTTTTGGCCCTGTGGCCAGCCACCTCTAGCAGTGACGGATTTCATGAGCGAGCTTGAGACTCAAGTCGATCTGCGACGCACCTTCGCGATCATCTCCCACCCCGACGCGGGCAAGACCACCATCACCGAGAAAATGCTGCTGTTCGGGAACGCCATCCAGATGGCGGGTTCCGTGAAGAGCAAGCGCAATGACCGCCATGCCACTTCCGACTGGATGAAGATGGAGCAGGAGCGCGGCATCTCGGTGACTACCTCGGTGATGCAGTTCCCCTACAAGGGACGTATCGTCAATCTACTCGATACCCCGGGCCACGAGGACTTCTCCGAGGATACCTACCGCACGCTGACCGCAGTGGACTCGGCGCTGATGGTCATCGACGGTGCCAAGGGTGTCGAGGACCGTACCATCAAGCTGATGGATGTCTGTCGCCTGCGTACCACGCCGATCCTCACCTTCATCAACAAGATGGACCGCGATACTCGCGACCCCATCGAAGTGATGGATGAAGTCGAGACGGTGCTCAATATCCAGTGTGCGCCCATGACCTGGCCGATCGGCATGGGGCGTCATTTCCGTGGGGTGTATCACCTCTACAACGACGTCATCCACCTCTACAAGCAGGGGCAGGGCAGCCGCATTCCCGAGGATGTACGCATCGAGGGACTCGATAGTGCCGAGGTCGATGAGGTCCTGGGTGAGTCCCAGGCCGAGGAACTGCGGATGGAGGTCGAGCTGGTTCGTGGCGCCTCCCATGAGTTCGATCTTGACGCCTATCGTTGCGGCGAACTGACGCCCGTCTACTTCGGCACCGCCATGGGCAATTTCGGCGTCCGTGAGATGCTGGATGGCTTCGTCGAGTATGCACCGACGCCACAGCCCCGTGAGACCGATTCGCGTGAGGTGGATGCCAACGACGAGCGTTTCACCGGCTTCGTGTTCAAGATTCAGGCCAATATGGATCCCAAGCACCGCGACCGGGTGGCCTTCCTGCGAGTCTGTTCCGGCAAGTACGACCGCAACATGAAGATGCGTCACGTGCGCATCGGCAAGGATGTCAAAGTGCCCGACGCCTTGACCTTCATGGCTTCGGATCGTGCGCATGTGGAAGAGGCCTGGCCCGGCGATATCATCGGCCTGCATAACCACGGCACCATCCAGATCGGCGATACCTTCACGGTCGGCGAGGACATGCGTTTCACCGGTATTCCGCACTTTGCGCCGGAGCTGTTCAAGCGCGTACGCCTCAAGGACCCGCTGAAGATGAAGGCGCTGCAGAAGGGCCTTCAGCAGCTCTCCGAGGAAGGTGCCACTCAGGTTTTCATGCCCCTGGACAACAACGACCTGATCCTCGGCGCTGTGGGTACGCTGCAGTTCGACGTGGTCGCCCACCGGCTCAAGGAAGAGTACAAGGTCGATTGCCTCTATGAGGGGGTCAACGTTCAGACGGCTCGCTGGATCTATTGCGATGATCCCAAGAAGCTCGACGAGTTCAAACGCAAGGCGAGCACCAACCTGGCCTATGATGGCGGCGGCTGTTTGACCTATATCGCGCCGACCCGCGTCAACCTGCAGATGACCCAGGAACGCTGGCCGGATATCCGCTTCAGCGCGACACGCGAGCACTAATGCCTAAGCCCTAATTCCTAAGCACTAAGCCGGCCCTCAATATGCTCATTGACGCCCACTGTCACCTGGATTTCCCCGATTTCGACGTCGACCGCGAGGCGGTGTTCGAGCGGGCCAGGGCGGTGGGCGTCGAGCATTTCGTGGTGCCGGGCACGACGCGGGCTCGGTGGCCGTCCGTGCTGGCGCTGGGGAGGCGGGTTGATACGAGTGTTTGTTTGGGGCTGCATCCCTATTTTCTCGACGATCACTGCGTGAATGCTAGCCGCTTTGACCCCCATCGCTTGGGTGCCCGCCAGTTGGATGGAGATGACGACCTGGTTGCTCTGGAGGCGGCGCTCGACGCACATCCTGAGGTCGTGGCGGTGGGGGAGTGTGGCATCGATGCCCGCTTCGAGAACACCTTGGGCGCCCAGTGGGTGCTATTCAAGGCGCAGCTTCGCATCGCCAAGGCACGCCATTTGCCGGTGGTGATCCACTGCGTGCATGCCAACGACCAGGTAGCCAAGTGCCTCAAGGAAGTCGGTCTGCCGGCGGGCGGACTGATCCACGCCTTTGCCGGCAGTCTGCAGCAGGCACAGCGGTTTCTGGCACTGGGTTTCGTGCTGGGACTTGGCGGGGCGGTGACCCACGAGCGGGCACAGCGCCTAAGGCGCTGCGTGGCGGCTTTGCCAGAAGATGGCTTTGTGCTGGAAACCGACAGCCCTGACATGCCGCCGGCGGGCTTCAAGGGCGAGCGTAACGAGCCGGCAAGGCTTGCGCGAATCGCCGCTGACGTCGCCGCACTGCGTCATATCTCTCGCGCCACGCTGGAAAAGGCCACTACGGCCAACGCGGCGCGAGTCTTCAGGCTGGCCGGCTAGCGAGGGATTGGCATCCTGTTGGTCTGGCTGGCAGATGGTAGGGATGCCATATGATTCCGCCGGGCCAGCCCTTGTGAGGAGCCTTTGTGATCAGCCCTTGTGAGTGGCCAGTTCTTCCGGGTCCAGGCGCTCAAGCGGGTAGGGAAGACGCTGGCGCTGGCAGCGCACGCCGTCCACGGTCAGCGGCTCGGTGACTTCCTTGGTGGTCAGGACCGCCAGCAGCTCGACCTGATCGTAGGCGTCGCGTTCGGCGGCGAAGACTTCCCCCTGCCGTTTGCCCTCGGCGTCCAATAGCTCGCTGCCGACCGTGGGCACGTCACTTCCCTCGAGGGTCAGTCTCACCAGGCGTTTCTTGACCTGCCCGCGGAAGTGAGCCCGGGCCACGACTTCCTGGCCGGTATAACAGCCTTTCTTGAAGCTGATACCGCCAAGCGCCTCCCAGTTAATCATTTGCGGCAGGTAGCTGTCCTGCTGGCTGGCGCTCAGCCAGCCGAGGCCGGCCTGGATGTCCTGAAGGCACCATACGGCATTGCCGACTGGTGTTGCCTGTTGCGTCAGTGCCTGCCAGCTATCCTCGAGGTCGGCGATCGGCATAAGGGCGATCAGGCGCGGACGTGGCCCGGGGTGACGAACCACCAGCTGATCACCATGCTGGTGCTGATGCCAGATATGCGGCGGTTCTACGTCGAGGCGCGCCTCGAGCAAGGCGGGGGCATCATGGCCAATCAGGCCAATCGCTGCCAGGTCGTCGCGCAGGCGCATCTCGGTCTTGTAGAAAACGGCGAACTTCTCAAGGTGGGCCTTAAGCGGCTCAAGCAGCGACTGTTCCATCAGCAGCCAATAACACTCCGGGGCTACCCGGAGGACTTGAGCATTGGCCAGCATGCGGCCCTTGGTGGCGCAGAAGCAGGTCAGCGGCGCAAAATCGCCATCGGCCAGAGACATCTGCGCGCTGGTCTGTCCCTGCAGGAAGCGCTCGGCATCACTGCCTGCCACTTCGAGAATGCCCAGGTGCACCAGTGGCGTGACGACGGTGCCATCCAATGCCTGGCGCGCCGGGGCCGGCGTATCAAAGGTGACACGGGCCTCGCCGTCGGTGGTGGCGCCGATGCGCTCACTCCAGTCGGTCATACAAATCTCCCTGTTGGAATCGGCATTTGGTGGATGCGTCTCCATGGTCTGTGGGTTGGCTATGGGGGCAATCGGCGCCGATTCAAGGCTGGCCGGCCGCTGCCGAGGGCATGCTAAACTCATCGTTCAATCACGTCCCTTGCAGGAGAGGATCCATGGCGAGCATTTCACTGGCCTTCAAAGGGGTCGAAAGTACCGAACTGGTCAATCGCATCACCACCGCCTTGATGATGCTCGATGGCGTCGAGAGCGCGGAAGTGGGACGCCATGGCGCCGAGGTAGAAGGGCGCGTGCGCCGCGATGCCCTGATCAAGGCGGTCGAGAAACTCGGCGTAAAGGTACACTGACATGACCATTACCGTGATCAGTCAAGGCGAGGGCGGGCTGCGCCAGAAAGTCGAGCTGGAAGGCTTCGAAGACCTGTATGTCGACGCCCCGAGCGTGGCCGGCGGTGATGACAGCGCCCCCGATCCCCATGACTATTTCGATCTTTCGCTGGCCGCCTGTAAGGCGATTACCGCGCAGATGTACGCCTACCGCAAGGGCTGGCCGCTCACCGGCGTCACGGTGTGGGTCGTGCGCGATGAACGCGATGAGCGGCATGGGGTCTACCGGCTGGACGTCAGCCTGCGCTTCGAAGGTATCGATGATGCCAAGCAGCTTGACAGGCTGACGGAGATTTCCGATCGATGCCCCATCCATCGTTTGATGACCACATCGACGGTGGACATTACCACTCGTCAGGCTTCCCCTGATCAAGATTGACTTATACCGTTATCTTTCTTATCAGGTTAGCCATCATTCATTGTCGGGAAGCAACATGAGCAAAGCCTTTCGTCTGCAGTCCAAATTCAAGCCCGCAGGGGACCAGCCGGCGGCTATTGATAGCTTGATAAAGGGCCTGGATTCGGGCCTGGCCCATCAAACGTTGCTGGGGGTGACCGGCTCGGGCAAGACCTTCACCATGGCCAATGTGGTCGAGCGGGTACAGCGACCGACAATCGTCATGGCGCCCAACAAGACCCTGGCGGCGCAGCTCTACGGCGAGTTCAAGGCCTTCTTTCCCGACAATGCCGTCGAGTACTTCGTCTCCTATTACGACTACTATCAGCCCGAGGCCTATGTACCGTCCTCGGATACCTTCATCGAGAAAGACGCCTCGGTGAACGATCATATCGAGCAGATGCGCCTGTCGGCGACCAAGGCGTTGCTTGAACGTCGCGATGCGCTGATCGTGGTGTCGGTGTCGGCAATCTATGGCCTGGGTGACCCCGATCAGTACCTGAAGATGCGCCTGCACTTCACTCGGGGTGAGCAGATCGACCAGCGCAAGATGCTGCGGCGTTTGGCGGAGCTGCAATACACGCGCAACGACATGGACTTCCGTCGCGGTACCTATCGGGTGCGTGGCGACGTCATCGATATATTCCCCGCCGATGCCGAAGACGAGGCCGTGCGGGTCGAACTGTTCGATGACGAGATCGACGGCATCAGTCTGTTTGATCCGCTGACCGGCGAGATTCGCGGCAAGGTCCCGCGCATGACCATCTATCCGAAGAGTCACTACGTCACACCGCGGGACACCATCCTCGAGGCGGCCGAGCGCATCAAGGGCGAGATGACCGAGCGCCTGGACTTCCTGCGCAAGCACGACAAGCTGGTCGAGGCGCAGCGTCTTGAACAGCGCACTCTCTATGACATCGAGATGATGCATGAGCTTGGCTACTGCAACGGCATCGAGAACTACTCCCGTTATCTCTCCGGCCGCGCTCCGGGCGAGCCGCCGCCCACCTTCTTCGATTATCTGCCCGCCGATGCGCTGCTGGTGATCGACGAGTCTCACGTCAGCGTGCCCCAGGTCGGTGGCATGTACAAAGGGGACCGGTCGCGCAAGGAGACCCTGGTCGAGTACGGCTTCCGTCTGCCATCGGCGCTGGATAACCGCCCGATGAAGTTCGAGGAATGGGAGCGAATCAGCCCTCAGACGATCTTCGTCTCGGCAACGCCCGGACCCTATGAAGCGGAACATGCGGGTCAGGTGGTCGAACAGGTGGTGCGTCCCACCGGCCTGGTGGACCCGGAAATCGAAGTGCGGCCGGCCTCCACTCAGGTCGATGACCTGCTGTCCGAAATCAAGCTGCGTACCGACGTTGGCGAGCGGGTACTGGTGACCACCCTGACCAAGCGCATGGCCGAGGATCTGACCGAGTACCTCGACGAGCACGACGTACGGGTGCGTTACCTGCATTCCGACATCGATACCGTGGAGCGCGTCGAGATCATTCGCGATCTGCGCTTGGGCAAGTTCGATGTGCTGGTAGGGATCAACCTGCTGCGGGAAGGCCTGGATATCCCCGAGGTATCGCTAGTGGCGATTCTTGACGCCGACAAGGAAGGGTTCCTGCGCAACGAGCGCTCCTTGATTCAGACCATAGGCCGGGCCGCGCGCAACGCCCATGGCAAGGCGATCCTCTATGGCGATCGGGTGACCGACTCGATGCGCAAGTCGATGGACGAGACCGACCGGCGCAGGGAAAAACAGCTGGCCTTCAACGAGGCACACGGTATTTCGCCGGTGACGATTACCAAGTCGGTACAAGACATCATGGAAGGCGCTCAGGCGCCGGGCAGCAAGCGCAGTCGCCAGCGGGGAGAACGCAAGGTAGCCGAGCCGGTGGGCGAGTACAGCACCGAGCAGTTGGCAACGCTTTCCCCCGATGAAGTGCGGCGCCAGGTGTCGAAGCTTGAAGATGCCATGCACGAGGCGGCTCAGAACCTCGAGTTCGAGGAAGCGGCCCGCCTTCGTGATCGGCTGCACACTCTTAAGGAACGCCAGTTGGCTCTGGGATAGCCGATGCCGGAAGGTCCTGAAATCCGCCGCGTGGCCGATCGCCTAGGCCGTCAGCTGGTCGACAAGCCGCTGGAGTCTGTGTGGTTCGCTTTTCCGGAGCTCAAGGGTGAGGGTGCCAACCTTGAAGGCCGCCGTGTGATGGCCGTAGAGAGCTGGGGCAAGGCACTGTTGACCTATTTCGATGATGACCGGGTGATGTATTCCCACAATCAGCTCTACGGGGTATGGAAACTCCATCGTGCCGGCCAAACACCCTCGACGCGCCGATCACTCAGGGTACGTCTTCAGGCCAGTGGCCATGCGGCCAGCCTCTACAGCGCTTCGGATGTCTCGCTATGGCCGCCGGACCAAATAGGGCAGCATCCTTTTCTGTCGCGTCTTGGTCCGGACCTGCTGAGTCATGGCGTCTCGGCCGACGATATCGAAGAGCGGCTCACTGCGCCCAGATTCCGGCAACGTGCGCTGGGTGGCTTGCTGCTCGACCAGGGCTTTTATGCAGGAATTGGTAACTATCTACGCTCGGAAATGCTGTTCTTTGCGGGCTTGGCGCCACAGCGACGCCCGATGGATCTTGGACCCACTCAGCGCTCGAGGCTTGCGAGCGTGATGCGTTACGTGATCCAACAAGCCTATCGTGAGGCCGGCGTCACGAATCACCCGGCCTGGATCGAGCGCGAAAAGCGCGCAGGGGCAACTCGTGGGCGGTGGCGCTTTGCCGTTTTTGATCGTGACGGGCTGGCCTGCCATGCC
>Ga0209300_1000902_pt1 | contig 13022 bp, 11 predicted proteins | sample Shrwel_input2_RT_FD_187535 | JGI IMG/M metagenome (GOLD analysis project Ga0209300, IMG submission 187535) | Subsurface microbial communities from deep shales in Ohio, USA - Utica-3 well 1 S input2 RT (SPAdes) (version 2) ... | reverse complement strand
AGTTAAAACAGAATACAATAGCAGCGGCAGCTTTTCTTCTTTCAGCAGAATTTGATCACTGCTAAAGAGGCGCTCCTTAAATTCTTTTAAACTAAAAAACTGACTCTGCTTACTCAATGGATCCGGCTCATAATATTTTAGAGCCTCCTTTAAATCATTATAATTATCAAAAACATAGACTCTGGGCTGTTTAGAGATAACCTCTTTAAACAAATCCTGACTGTAGTTGTAATATTGAAAGTTTAATTTATTTTTCTGTACCATATTTTTCATCCTTAATTTTAGTTTTAATTCTTTTTAAGCAACTTTAATTTGATTTTTAAAATAATCAGTAAGCAGGTTTAAATTTTAAGTGTTTTTGCCAATAATCTCTAAAATAATAATTATAACAGCACCGGCCACAAATGCTGCCAGTCCTCCAAGATTAAACCGAGCTGGAAATACAGCTGCTGAAGACCCGAGAATTAGACCGGTTAAAACAACCATTATTTCTTGCTGATGTTTCTGCAGCAGATAGGAAAAAAGCCAGGCAAAAACCAGCAGACCAGCTGCTACTCCTGCTCCAAAAACTATTAAAATTAAAAAATCCAGATTATTGATGGCATTTAAAACCGGGTGGTAAACCCCCATTAAAATCAAAAGTGTACCTCCGCTTATCCCCGGCAAAATCATAGCTACACTGCCAAAAAAACCGGCTATAAAAAATAACATCAGTCCTTTAGCATTTAAAAAGCCAAGCTGAATTTCTCTTGAAAAAAAGAGAGCCAGAACAAAGGCTAATACCATTACTAAAAGCTTAACAAAGCTTAAATGACCTATTTTTTTATATGTCGAATGAGCTGAGGTTATCACCAGACCAAAGAGAAAATAATTAACAATCAAGGGCTGATTTTGATAAAGATCAGTTATCACAGCTGAACCAAATAAGACTCCCACAACTGCACCCAGGCCGATAAAAAGCAGTTTCTTGATTTTAATATCTTTGATAGCATTTATTAAAGTTTCATAGATATTTAAAACCAGGGCCAGTGTACCTCCACTTACTCCGGGCAGAGTATTGGCCAGTCCAATCGGAATTGATTTAAAAAATAGTGCTAAATACGAATTCTTTTTTGACAAGTAAATCTTCCTTTCAATTTCTATTTTTAGATAACCCAGATTCTTTCTCTACTTAATATTATTCAAGATAATTGGTGACTATACCTGCCTTAATCTTAAAAAAGTGGTACCGGGCACTCAGAAAAATTTGCCCTTTATTTACTGGTTTTTTTTGACAGAATAAAAAACCCGTTTAGCTGAGGATCTTAAACTTCAGCCAAACGGGCTCTTTCAATTTCTTTATTATTTTATTAATTTATCTTCTCATTCACAGCTTTATTCAAAATTATACTCTGTTACAATTTTTTCGCGCTCAGTTGTCTGATCTGCAAAATACTCATAAAAGCAGATGCCGAGAAATGAACCTGAGATATTAATTACATTATCATAACCTCTGCCTTGTAGAGCAAGACAGGCATTATAACTCCTCTGAGCTGAGCGGCAGTGTAAATATACCGGCTGGTCTTCAGGAATTTCATCTGTTCTTTCTCTTAATTCACTTAAAGGAATGTTAACAGAATTAGTTAGATGTCCCATTTCATATTCATCTTCTTCACGAACATCAACAATAAAGGCATCTTTTTCTACTAATTCTCTAACCTCAGTTACCGGTATCTGGCGGAAGCGGTTATTAATCAGGTTTGTAGCAACTAAAGATGCCTGATTAACTGCATTTCTGGGAGTTGAAAATAGTGGAGCATAAGCCAGTTCTGATTCTGTCAGTTCTTCTACTGTTGCATCCATTAAAATTGCTGTGGCTATTACATCGATTCTCTTATCTACATTTCCTTTACCAATTGCCTGAGCACCCAATACCTTACCTGTCGGTACTTCATATAATAATTTAAAGTGCAGTGGGTTTGCATCTGGCATTAAACCAACTTTGTCTGTTGGAATTACATAAACAAAATCATAGGAGATTCCTGCATCTTTTAACTGCTTTTCGTTAAGACCTGTTGTAGCAGCATTATAGTCAAAAGCTCTAATTACAGATGAACCAATTACACCATTATTTTTATTAGGAATATTGTACATATGGTTTGCTGCAGCACGAGCCTGTCTCTGAGCAGGTCCGGCCAGTGGTAATCTTGTTTTAGAGCGGGCAATTTTAGAATAAACTTCGATTACATCTCCCACAGCGTAGATATCTGGATCACTGGTTACATAGTTGTGATTCACTTCAATTCCACCAGTCTCTCCGATTTTAAGTCCTGCATCCTCAGCCAGCTCTGTTTCCGGGCTGACACCGATAGCTAAAACAACTGCTTCAGCATCAATCTTCTTACCGGATTTTAAAACAACATGATCATCATGCACCTCAGTTAAAGGATCAGAAACCACTACATTCACACCATTATCATGCAGTTCTTTCTGCAGAATCTGGGCCATATCAAAATCTAAAGGCTGTAAGACCTGGTCCATAGCTTCTACTAATGCTACATTTTTATCAGAGTGGATAAAGTTTTCAGCAATTTCAACACCGATATAGCCTGCACCAATTACCGCTACATTTTCTACATCATTATTATCGACATACTGGTTTAATTTATCAATGTCTACTACATTACGGATAGTAAAGACATTTTCATTATTTACACCTTTAATACTGCCGGGCTTGATTGGATTGGCCCCTGGAGATAAAACTAATTTATCATAATCTTCAATATATGTTTCATCAGCTTCTAAGTCTTTTACTTCAACAGTTTTGTCTTCTCTATTGATACTCAATACTTCATTGTTAACTCGGGCATCAATATTGTACTGTTCGGCAAATTTAGAAGGACACATTAAAACTAAATCATCACAGTCCTGCACAACTCCACTTAAATGATAAGGGAGGGCACAGTTTGAAAATGATACATGGGGTCCGCGTTCAAACATAATGATTTCTGCATCTTCATCCAGTCTTCTTGCTCTAGCAGCTGTACCTGCTCCTCCAGCAACTCCACCGACAACTAAAATCTTTTTACTCATATTTTATTCCTCCTGTTATTTCTATATTTTATTATTACTAAAAAAATTTTTATTATCAATATTAATCAATTAGATTTATTTAAGCCGAAATTTGTTCTGAATTTTCTTCCTCTGTTTGATATCTATTTGCTGGAATAATATTAACCTTTCCTGCAAAAACTTTTAGAGCAAAAAGGCCACCGAGACTTAAGGCAATTAAAAAGCCCCAGCCATTAAGAGAAAAATTACTGATTGCAGAATATAAAGCTCCAATATTACAACCCTTTGCCATTCTGGCACCAAAACCCATTAAAAGACCTCCAAAAGCATAATAACCGGCATCTTTTAAATTGAAATTAAAATCAAATTTAAACTTACCGGCAAGCAGAAAGGCAATAGCAGAACCAAAGATGATTGCAATGTTTCTAATGGTTCCTCCATCATTAATTAAGCCCTGCTGAACAGCCTCATAATAGGAAGCAAAGGCAGGTCCTGTCATATCAAAACCAAGGCTGTCAAAAATAGCAACTCCCCATCTGGCATAAGCAGAAGTTACACCCCAGTCCTTACCTGTAGTATTAACTACAAAAATAAACATCACAGCAATTAATAAACCACCTGTCATATAGCTCCATCTTTCCATTAAGAATTTATGATAAGTTTTAAAACTGAAAAAGCTGTCATCCTCATTTTCTTCCAGTGACAGATCTCTTTCATCATACTCCAATTCTTCAAAATGTCCTTCACTGCGCCTGAAACTCTCATATTTTCTGGTTATCATATAAAGAACTAAAAGCAGTAAAAGCGAAATAATTGTAGCCCCAATATAGCCAAAATAGTGCGGCAGATAAACAATAGTAGAAAAATCAGCTAAGGCTGACTGGTCAAATGCATAGCGCGCACTTAAACCTGGAACTGAACCAACTGCAAAAAATAACAGTGCAATTGCCGAGCGAAAGGCTCCCTCCCCCAGATCAGTTAGTGTTCCAGATGCACAGCCGCCTGCCAGCATCATTCCAATTCCAAATAAAAAACCACCAATCATTGTAGCCAGATTTAATGTTTTAACAGATCCGGAAGCAGGAATTTTGACTGCATTTCCTTCAACCAGATACTTTACTACAGCTCCATCAGCTGCAGCTGCCCACTGCAGACCGGCCATTGCAATAATTGTTACTGCAAACATAACTAATAGTGCTTTGGTTAAACTGCCTTCTCCAGTTATATATATCTTTTTGACACCACCTGCAAAACCAAATCTAGCTCTAGTCAGAATATAACCAAAAAATAGCCCTGTGATTAATGATAAACCTAATTTAGGGCTAATATTAGACAGCATATTCCCTGCAAAAACTAAAATCAGGATTACTATTAAAGCTGCTCCCAGCTGCTTTTTATTAATTTTATTTTCTGTACTCAATTTTATCTCTCCTCATTAACTTTTATAAAAATAAGTGATTTGTACTTTATTTCTCAATAATATTCAAAAAAATAGCTTATATAAAATATTAAATTTAAACTATCCCCTCCCAAATTAAAAAGTATCTAATTCTTTTACTGACTGCAATAATTATTATATAATAGGAATTAGGATTACAAAAATGAATCTTTGTTATGTTATATAACAGACTGTTATATATATAATTATAGATATATGAGAGGGGAAAATATTAAATGAAGATTGAATACCTAAAGTCTTTTTATTATACAGCAAGATGTAAAAGCATCTCTAAAGCGAGTAAAACTCTCCATATTACTCAGCCGGGCTTAAGTAAACAGCTGCAGAAGTTAGAGGAAAATTTTTCGCTGCCTCTTCTCAAAAGATCAAATAAGGGAGTCTTCTTAACAGAGATCGGCCAGAAAGTTTTTGATTATGCTGAAACAATTCTGCATCTAGAAGAAAATTTATATAATGAAATCGAAAAAATTAAAAATAAAAATAATCATCTGGTTATTGCAGCCTGCCAGAATTTTGGTTCCTTTTATTTTGCTTCAAAAATCCACAATTTTGAAGAAAATTATAATAATCTGCGGGTTAAAATTGACACTTTTAATTCTTCTGATGTCTTAAATAATGTTTTAAAACATGACTATAATCTTGGAATTCTAGCTGGAATGGAAAACTGTGACCACCTCTTTTTTGAAAAGAATTGTGATGAATGTCCCTATATAGATAAATACGATTTTTTTGAAGACAGCCTAGTTTTATGTGCTTCCAGTGAATTTGAACAGGAGCTTATTACAGAAAAAGAATTGAAAGAGATTCCGATTATAATGAGGGAAAAAGATTCGAGTGCCTATAATTTAATTAATAATTTTTTAGCAGAAATTGAAATCGATATTAATAATTTAAATATTTCCTTAGTCAGTAACTCAGTTAATATTACCAAGCAGTCAATAATTAATGGGACAACTCTCGGATTTCTGCCGAAAAGCTCTATTAAAACTGAACTGGAAAAAGAAATGTTAAAAATAATAGATATAAATTCTGAAAAAACTGAGCTGCTTAATTTTAACTATTCTCTGATTAAGAGAAAAGATTATCAGTTAAATCAGTATGAACAGAATTTTTATAATTTTATACTGGGAATTTAAATTATTTTTCTCTGCTAAAAATCCAGGCTGCAATAAAAGCTGTAATCGGTGCAACCAGTACAAGACCGATGCTTCCGGTCACAGTTCTTAATATCTCTGCTGCCACAACCTTGTAATTTAACATTCTTACATAAGACGTGTTTTTAGAATAAAAAAGCATTAATAGTGGAAGATAACTTCCTGAATAAGCAAGCAAAAGAGTTGTTGTCATGGTTCCGATAACAGCTCTTCCCACATTAAAACCAGACATTAATATTTCTTTAAATTCAATTTCAGGATTCTTCTCTTTCACCTCAGCCATTGAAGCTGCTACATCCATTGCAATATCCATTGCTGCCCCTGAGGCTCCAATAACTACAGCTGCATAAAAAATTGATTTCATATTTAAGCCGAGGTGACCGCTGAAAAGTAGAGTCTCGGCATAAGGAGCTGTCATCCCCTGCAGATTCATCTGTTCACCAAAGAAAACTGCTATAACTACAGATGTAAAAAGACCAATTATTGTTCCTAAAAAAGCGGCAGTACCCTTTTTTGTAAAACCTGCAATTGAAAAAATTATTATTCCAGATAGTAAAATTAAAACCACGGTCGATAAAATAACTGGGTTCTGACCTGAAAGTAAACCCGGCACTAAAAATTCCCAGATAATAAAGAGACTGGCGACAAATGAAAATAAAGCTTTAATTCCCGTAATACCTGCATAAGATAATAGTAGAATTATGAAAATCACAAATAGCAGCAGCTCCCAATTCTGCCGATAGCTGTCTACTGCCCTAACATTTTTAATTTCATTATTCTCCAGATTTAAGGCAATTAAAATTGTATCTCCCTTTTGATAAAAATTATCTATCGAAGGCTTACCCTGCAGGCCATTGTGAGCAGATACTTCTTTCCCTGCAAAATCTCCTTCAATAATTTTTATTTTTAATTCCTGCTGACCTATTCTGGCGATACTTGACTGCATTACATCTTCATTGTTTGCAGATATCACCTCTGCCTTAATTAATGTATTTTCTCTTTCTTTACCGGTAAAAATAAAAAGACTAAAAACTGCTGCAATCATTAAAATCATAACTAGTGATGCCTTATAATTTTTCATTTTAACCTCCTGTAATATAAATGATTTTAGGCAGGGAAAGCTCCCCGCCTAAAAGTAAAGACCCTATTTGTTTTGATTTAAAATACTAGTTACTAACTGCAAGGGATTTACCGTCTTCAATTTGAGCCACTTGCTCTAATTTAACTTCAATTATTGAAGCAATTGCTTTAGCAATTTCTGTATTATCTTTAAATCCACCTAGTTTTTCTGCACCAACACCTACAGCAGAAATCGGAACTGCTGTACCTGAGTGAGCGTAGGTTGTCCAGTTCATATTAGCCCTTTCGGAAATAATGTGAGTAACTGTTACTGCAACCGGATCATAACCTCCATACTCATTTGCTCCACCTTCAAGCCCTTTGTCAACCATATCCATAGCAGACTCAATTTTAGCTTTTTCAACCTCAGTTATATCATTTAAGCCCATGTTTTCAGCTATAAAGCTAAAGAACTCAGCTCTGTCACCATCATATTTACCCTGACCATAGTTTAATACATCAGCAGTTGTCAGCTTAACTTTCTGAACTGCATTCATATTTAAGAAATAATTTTTACCAAAGCCAAGACCAAATCCACCTGTTTCATGGTCTGCAGCAACTACAATTAATGTTTCTTCAGGATGTTTATCATAAAAATCATAAGCTTCTTTTAAAGCATTATCAAAAGCAATTGTGTCATGAATACTACCCGCTGGGTCATTTGCATGACAGGCATGATCAATTCTTCCACCTTCAACCATCATAAAAAATCCATCATTATATTCATTTAAAACTTTAATCCCCTTTGCTGTCATTTCTGCCAGACTTGGAACCTGACTATCATCTCTATCAAGTTCATAGGGAAGATGGCTGTATGTAAATGCTGCAAATACCTTTTCTTTTCCGTCTACATTAAAATCTCTAAATTCAGCTGTATCAGATTCTGTAACAAATACATCATAGCCTTTATCAGCAAAACCCTGAATTAAGTTTTTGTTATCTTTTCTTTTGGACTTAGCTACTGATCCATCTTTGGGAACAAAATACCTGTAGCCACCACCTGCAAAATATTCAACTCCACTTTCGAGATACTCATCTGCAATTGCATCAGCATTGTAGCGGCTTTCATTGTGAGCAACAAAAGTAGCAGGTGTAGCATGAGTTAATCTTGTTGAAGTAACAATACCAGCAGCCATTCCCTTATCTTTTGCAAGTTCCATTAAAGTCTTTACATTTCTTCCATCAGGAAGCTGAGCAATAACTCCATTATTGGTCTTATAACCTGTAGCAAGCGCTGTACCAGCAGCTGCTGAATCAGTTACCAGAGAATCAGAAGAATGAGTGGTAATCATTCCTGCAACTGGGAGCATATTCATTGTTAATTTTGCTTCTTTGCCCTTTTCTGCCTGTAAATAATACTGAGCTGCCTGACGCTGTGAAGCTCCCATCCCATCACCAATGAAGTAAAAAACATACTTTGGTGCTGCTGCACCAGTCAGACCTGTAAATACCAGCATAATCAATGAAAATAAAATAATTGTCTTAGAAATTTTCTTATTCATTATTTTCCCCCTTAGAATTTGATTTAAATATATTGTACAATTTAATTATTACCATTTTATTTCTAAGAAGTTAAATTAAAGTTAATATCTTTTTTGCTTAAACTACAAAAAGCCCAACCACTGGCTCTGATGCCAGAAGTTGAGCTTTTTACGATTATTATTTAATTTTTAGTTTTAATCTTTTAAAAATAGACGGTATCCAATTTTCTACTCAATTATTTCGCTATAACTTCAGTTCTATAACCATCAGGATCAGTAATAAAGTAATATCCAGCTGAACCTTCACTTAAACTTTTTAAATCTCCTACCTGATAACCAGCTTCTTTGTGACGCTGATAAGACTTTTCCAAATCATCAACTTTAACTGCAATATGACTGTAGCCATTGCCAATAGTATATGGTTCCTCGCGATCATAATTATAAGTTAATTCTAACTCGAAATTACCTTTTTGATCAGTTAAATAAACTAAAGTGAATTTATTTTCAGGAAAATCTCTGCGTCTACTTTCTTCTAAATTTAAAGCATTTTTGTAAAAATCAATTGATTTTTCTAAATTCATTACTCGGATACAAGAATGAACAAAATCATAATTTTGCATTTTATCACTACTCCTTTAATATTTTTTTCTTTATAATTAATTATAATCATCTATAACATAAAATGCAAATATAATGGCAAAAAGACTCTCAAAAGTGAGAGTCTTTAACTTGTAATTTATTTTATTCGCTATCTTCTAATACATCTCCGTGCTTTTTCTTTAAATATTTTGGGATTAAAGAAATTGCAAAAAGTGCTACTCCTGCTACTGCTAAATAAGCAATAATTTTTGTTGGACTTCCACCTGCAGAAACTGCTCCACCTGCAAATGAGAATGCAAAACAACCAGGTAACATAAAAACAAATGTAGTTAATGCATATACAGGTAGTTTGATTGCTGTCATAGCATAAACATAATTTTGAGCATTATAAGGGAAAACCGGCACAAGTCTGGTTAACATCACAAAACGCCAGCCTTCTTTTTTTACTCCTTCATCAATCTTTTGAAGTTTAGGATTTTTTTCTACTAACCCCTTAACCATATCTCTTGCAACATATTTACCTGCTAAAAATGCTGCTACTGCTCCAATTGTTGATCCTAAAGCAGTGTAAAAAGTTCCTAACCATGGTCCAAACAAAATTCCGCCTACAATTCCTAAGGCAGCTCCGGGTAAGAAAAATACTGCTGATGCTATCCATAAAAGTATAAATACTACCGGACCCCAGAATCCTAAACCATCTATTGCTTCTTTTAATAATTGAGGATTTTGTAAATACTTCATATATCCTAATTGTCTTACTGCTATTACTACTGCTGCAATTATTGCAATAAAAATAACGACCTTCAGCCAATTACTCTTTTTGTTGGCTGCTGCTTCACCTGCCATAAATAACTCCTCCTTGAAATTTGTTTAAATTTATTATCCTGTGAATATAATAATATTTTCACAAATAGATTACATTTATAATTATACATTGCTTTTTAAAATTTGTCTTTATATTCACAAGCTAAGTTTTAATATTTTTTTTGTTGCTTAGATACAATCCTTATTAAATTACTTTGATATAAAAAAATTCCCGCCCTTAAGCGAGAATTAATTCATTTATTAGATTTTATTTTCTATATTTATTTTTCTTTACTGCCGGGACGAGTAATTGGGATACCTTTTTTACATAAATCACACTGTCCTGCTTTATAAGATTTTATATCAACCGGCAGTAGTGCCTTAAAATCATAATTAAATTTAACTTCACCATTGCTGCGGTCAACTATTGAACTTAAACCAATAATTTCAACGTCTAATTCTTCTAAAACTGCCAGGACTTCTTTAACCGAACCACCTGTTGTCACAACATCTTCAACAACTAGTACTTTCTCCCCCGGCTTTAACTCAAAACCCCTTCTAATTTTCATTTCTCCATTTTTGCGTTCACTAAAAATTGAGCGAACTCCCAATTCTTCTGCAACTGCGTAGGATAAAACAACTCCTCCCAGTGCTGGTCCAATAACAACATCTATTTCTTCCGCTTCCCATTTAGCTGCTATTTCAGCTGCCAGTGTAGATGCATGTTCAGGATACTGTAAAACTTTAGCACACTGCATATAAATGTCAGCATGCCTCCCTGAACTTAAAACAAAATGACCTTCTTGAATAACATCTGTTGCTACTAAAAGTTCTCTAATTTCTTCTTTTGTCATTTGATCCACTCCTATTTAAATTATTAATGTGCAGCTCCAATAATTGAGCTCAGTTTCTGAATTTTATGTTTTAACATATAATCTTCAATTTCTTTAATTATTCTTAAGCCAGCTGTTGGCTCTATCATATTAATAGTTCCTATCCCAACAGATGTGGCTCCGGCAAGCATAAATTCTATTACATCAGCACCTGATCTGACTCCACCCAGTCCTAAAATAGGAATATTTAACTTCTTATAACAGTCATAAACCATTTTTACTGCTACGGGTCTAACTGCTGGCCCTGATAAACCACCAAAAGTGTTAGCAAGAAGAGGCTTCTGCTGATCAATATCAATTTTCATTGCTGACAAGGTATTAATCATTGCAACTGCATCTGCTCCTGCTTCTTCAGCTGCCACTGCAGTTTCTGTGATATCAGTAATATTAGGAGTTAATTTAACTATAATATAACCGGAATAAATTCCCCTCACTTTTTTAGTAATCTCATAAACTTTTTCCGGATCAGTTCCAAAAATCATACCCCCACCTTTTATATTCGGACAGGATAAATTAATCTCAATTCCCGCCAGCTCTTCTCTCCCTTCTAAATTCTTTGCCAGTGTTATAAAATCCTGCTTACTATAACCAGAAATATTTGCTAGAATTGGTAGGCTATAATCTCTTGTTTCAGGCAGTATATCAGTTATAAAAGTTTCAACACCCGGATTTTCTAAACCAATTGAATTTAAAATACCCGCTGAAGTTTCAGCTATTCTTGGCGTCTTATTACCTAATTGTGCTTTAACAGTAATTCCTTTAGTTGTAAAGGCACCAAGCTGATTAATATCGAAAAAATCTGCCAGCTCCTTACCATTTCCACAGGTTCCAGAAGCAGTAATCAGGGGGTTCTTAAGTTCTAAACCATCATTATTGTTTGATTTCATTAATATCTTTAGGTCAAGATTTTTTCTTTTTACTTCAACTTCCGAAGCTGTATGATTATCTTTTTCTAAATTAAGCATCCACTACAACCTCCCCCAATTTAAAAACCGGCCCTTCTACACAGGCTCTCTTATTTTTTTTATCTTCTGCTCGAGTTTCACAACTGCAGGATAAACAAATTCCAATTCCACAGCCCATTCTTTTTTCAATAGATATTTCACCAATAATATCATTTTTCAGGGCTTCTTTTTCAACTGCTGAAAGCATTTTTTCAGGCCCACAGCTATAAATAAAATCAGGTTTCTTTTCCATTTTATCCAACCATAAATCTAGAGCTGTCCCTTTAATAGTTAACTTTTCTGACATAGAGGCTAAATATACTTCTGCTTGTAACTGACTAAATTTATTTTTAAAAAAATTTAATTCTGCTTTATTTGCGGCACCAAGATAAATCTTTAAATCCGCATTTTGTTCTTCAAGTTTTTGAGCCAAATAAAATAGAGGTGCAATCCCCATTCCACCACCAATAAGATCAATTTCTTTTTTCATTTTATCTAAAGTAAAAGGACTACCGAGCGGACCTAAAACATCGAGTTCAGTTCCAGTTTTTAATTTAGACAGCACTTTAGTTCCCTTTCCTACTACTTTATAAATAAATTCTACTTTTTTCTCCTCCTGCTTAAAGTCAAAGATACTAAAAGGCCTTCTCAAAAGTGGATCATCACTAAGTTCCTGGTTAACTTTAATATTAAAAAATTGTCCCGGCTTCGGATTCTGCGGCAGCTGATCATAATTTAAGACAAGCTGAAAAATTCCAGGTCCAACCTCTCGATTAGCAATAATTTTAAACATTTTTGCCTCCTTGGTACCAGGTCCAAAACGATCGTTTTGGACCTGGTTAAAGTAATTTATTTCACAACTTCATTGATTTCATTTTTCATTTTCTCTGCTGCAGCTCTTGCTGCCTTTGCATAATTTTTTGCTCCAAAATTAGCATATTCTTTTTTTCTATAAGCAAAATTTATACCCCGAGAAGAATTGACAACTGCACCTCTACCCTTACTATCAAACCCAGCTTTAATATCTGATGCTCCACCACCCTGAGCTCCGAAACCAGGTATTAAAAAAAATACTGAGTCAAGCTGTGATCTTATTTCTTTTAATTCTTTGGGATAGGTTGCACCAACTACAGCAGCCAGATTTGAATATCCACATTCTCCAATAAAATTTCTTCCTAATTCCTGCAAAAAATCTCCAACTGCCTGGTAAACTGTTCGGCCATCATCTAATTTAAGATCCTGCAGATCTACTGCAGAAGGATTAGATGTCCTAAGCAGAGCAAAAGCTCCTTTTTCTTTATTTTCTAGAAATGGGAGAATACCATCACGACCTAAATAAGGATTGATTGTTATCGAATCAACCTCTATATTTTTATTTTCTAGATAAGCCTCTGCATAAGCTCCTGCTGTAGATCCAATATCATTACGCTTACCATCAAGCAGTACAATTAAATCCTTTGCCTTAGCATAAGCCATTGTCTGCCAGAGAGCTTTCATTCCCGGCACTCCAAGTTTTT
>Ga0209300_1000900_pt1 | contig 13037 bp, 15 predicted proteins | sample Shrwel_input2_RT_FD_187535 | JGI IMG/M metagenome (GOLD analysis project Ga0209300, IMG submission 187535) | Subsurface microbial communities from deep shales in Ohio, USA - Utica-3 well 1 S input2 RT (SPAdes) (version 2) ... | reverse complement strand
TACCAAGGCGCATTATCACGTATGTCACGGATCAGGTGCCAGGTCTCGTTGAACTCGGTTTTGTCGCCGTTTTCATCGAGAATGCCGTGGAAAAGGACGCTGGCTTCGGCTTGTTGTCCGATTTCTCTGACATCTCCAAGCTCGGCGAACAGACGCACGATCTCTGTCCGGTTATTTGCGGGTTGCTGCGCACGCTCTTCGCGTAGCAAGTTATAGAGTGTTGGCGTGACGTACTCTTGAATCCGGGCCAGATCGTTATTGTCCCAAGCGCGCTGGAGCGTCATGAAGTGTTCTTTGGCGCCGCCGAGAAAGCGCTCTTTATCGAACCACTCAGGCGCTGAGCCGGCGCTTCTGGTGGCTGTGGCTGTGCCGCCGGCATTGGAAAAGGACGGCGTATCCTGCTGAGTATGGGATTGACGCTCGTGGTGCCGTGGCCCACTAGCGGTTGAGGCGCGGCGTGTCCTCAAGAAGCGGAAGGCCAGCCAGGCGACGAGGGCGACTAGCAAGATGTCGAAAAAACGGATGCCATCGAAGGCGCCGCCAAAGAACAGCGAAGCCAGTAAGCCGCCCGCGAGGATGCCGGCAAAGGGCCCGGCGAAACGTGATAATCCCGCGCTGGGTTGGCGCTGAGTGGTTGTTGCATTGGTTCGGTTTGTGGCGGCGGGGCTATCCGCAGATCGCGAATAACTGCCAAAGCTTTTGCCACCGCCGAGGCGCCGAGCATCGGCATGATCGACTGCCAGGCCGAAGCCAAGCAAGCCGACCACGAGCATTACAAAAATGTTGCGCATGCACGTTCTCCCGCAGAATGAGAAGAGGAGTAGAACCGGATGCTCGATTCTAGCGGGGATTCAACGTTGAAGATATCAGTGCTTTTGTGCGGCTGAGCCCTGCTCGCTCTAGTTATTCGGTCAGGTGCTCGCTGCTTCGCTTTCGCGGCGTGTAAAAACCCAGCTATTGCCGTCCGACAGGCTGCTATTGAATTGGTAGCCGCCAACGTCGAAATTTTTCAAGTCTTCGGGGTCGTCTACACGCTGGTGAATCAGCCAGGCGGCCATCAGGCCTCGCGCTTTCTTGGCATAGAAGCTGATGATCTTGAATTGACCGTTCTTCTCATCCTTGAAGACTGGTGTGATGACGCGACACGTCAAGCGTTTGGGATCAATGGCTTTGAAGTACTCGTTGGAGGCGAGGTTGACCAATACCGGCGAGCCACTTTCTTCCACGGCTCGAGAAAGATCCTGGGTGAGGCGCTCTCGCCAGAAGGCGTAGAGATCCTTGCCCGCCGGGTTGGCTAGCTTGGTCCCCATCTCCAGGCGATAAGGCTGAATCAGATCGAGAGGACGCAATAGCCCATACAGCCCTGAGAGGATGCGCAGGCGCTGTTGGGCCTCCTTATTGTCCTGCTCGCTGAACGAGGGAGCATTCAGCCCCATATAGACATCGCCCTGGAAGGCCTGCGCAGCGGGTTTGGCATTCTCTGGCGAGAACGGCGGTGCCCATTCGGCAAACCGCGCGGTATTGAGCCCTGCCAGCTTGTCGCTGATACCCATCAATTCGGCAAGCCGTTGGGGAGAGTAGTCGCGGAGAATGTCGATCAACTCGGCACTTTGTTCTAGGTACTCCGGTTGGGTGTACATTGCAGTCGTTGGTGGTGTCTCGAAATCCAGCGTCTTGGCCGGTGAAATGACGCTCAGCATGCACAGTCCTCACTTTCGGGGTCGAAAAGTTTATCACCATGAGTATAACAAGCGTGCGAAGGCGCTCCGATGATGGCGTGCCTATCGTGATGATAGGCACGCCATCGGCGTCAGGGGCAGGGGTTGGGGTGCTGACGGTGCACGGCTTCGATGGCCTCGAGCACGCTATCGTCCAGCGTCAGACACTCGCTGGCCAGGTTGGCATCGAGCTGCTCTAGCGTGGTTGCGCCGATGATATTACTGGTCAAGAATGAGCGCGAGTTGACGTAAGCTAAAGCCATCTGGGCGGGGTCCAGCCCATGTTCGCGTGCGATCCCGACGTAGGCGCCGATCGTCTCCTCGGCCAAGTCGGATGTATAGCGCTTGAAGCGTTCGAACAAGGTCAAGCGGCCCTGGGGCGGACGCGCGCCATCGAGGTATTTGCCCGTGAGTGCGCCGAAGGCCAAGGGCGAGTAGGCCAGAAGGCCGACATCTTCGCGATGGGCGATCTCGGCGAGCCCGACCTCGAAGCTGCGATTGAGCAGGTTATAGGGGTTCTGCACGCTGGCCACACGCGGCACACCCAACGAGTCGGCGAGGCGCAGGCTTTGCATCACGCCCCACGGGGTCTCGTTGGATAGCCCGATGGCGCGAATCTTGCCCGCGTCGACGAGCTCCTGAAGGGCCGTGAGTGTTTCCGCCAACGGCGTGGCATCTTCGCTCTCGTCATGCTGGTAACCCAGCTTGCCGAAGAAGTTGGCGCTACGATCGGGCCAGTGGAGCTGGTAAAGATCAATGTAGTCAGTATTGAGGCGCGCCAAGCTGTCGTCGACGGCACGCTGCAAATGCTCGCGGGTCAAACGTGGGCCGCCACGGATATGATCGAGGCCAGGGCCGGCGGCCTTGGTGGCGATGACTAGGTCGTCGCGTTTGTCGCGTGCCTTGAGCCAGCTGCCGATATAGGCTTCGGTGAGTCCCTGGGTCTCGCTCTTGGGCGGGACGGGATACATCTCGGCGGTATCGATGAAGTTGATGCCAGCGGCAGTGGCGCGATCGAGTTGCGCGTGGGCATCGGCTTCGGTGTTCTGTTCGCCGAAGGTCATAGTGCCTAGGCACAAGCGACTGACATTGATGCCGGTCTGGCCAAGGGGGCGTGTCTGCATCTGGGGCTCCCAGCGGGTATCGAAAAAGGGATGGAAACGGCATGGTAGCGGTGCCGCGTGCGGGCGGCAAACGGGGGTTGAGTCCCTCTGAGGGTAGGCGTATGCTTGGCGCCCCGTTGCCGGGGATAAGGGCGCTAAGCGGTATGTCAGGCAACGGCGACAGTGATTTTATCCGGGGTGTTGGCGCGTGCAGGGAGAGCCCGAGCCGACGCAATCGTTTACGTACCTACTCGGTCACGACGACTTCAGGGTCGATGGTTATGCAACAGGTATCCTCTCTGCGGATTCGGCTCGAATACCGTCTCGCAGCCCAACTGTTACATGCCCGCTGGATGACACGCTCTCCCGGCAAGCATCGTTTGACGATGCGACTTTTTCAGCGCTGTGCCGAAGCCGGTCATACCGCTGCGCTTTCGTTCTATGGTCATATGCTGTTTCATCGTGGCAACTCCCCACAGGATAAGGCCAAGGGCGCACGCTACGTCTTTCAGGCCGCCTACGCGGGCGATGTGCATGCGCAGTACCAGGCGGGTCGTATCTACGAGTTCGGCTGCGCGCAATACGCGCGCCGCGAAGAAAAAGCGGTGACCTGGTACGCGCGTGCCGCCGAAGCCGGCCACGGCCTTGCCGCCGAGCGTATGGCTGAAGCCTACCGCTATGCTCACCTGGGACTTCCCGTCGATTCCCGGCGTTCCTCGCAATGGGCGGCGCTTGCCGAACGCGCGCAACGCAGCGAATCCGGTGAGCCGATCGCGTCACTGACGCACTGAGGCGTACTGAGAGTAATGCCGTGGGGGCTCGCATCGCGTCCCCCGTTCACGTAGTCTGATTGGCATGCCCCGGTAGACATCGTGGGCACGTTTCGTTCGTGACAACCCCGCTTTGAAGAGGAATGCCGCCACGTGTTGCCGATACTGCTCGATATCGAAGCGTCCGGTTTCGGGCGTGGCAGCTATCCGATAGAGGTGGGCATTGCGCGGGCCGACGGCAGTACCTGCGCCTTCCTGATCCAGCCCTTGGAAGAGTGGACCCATTGGGACCCCAAGGCCGAATTATTGCATGGCATTTCGCGTGGCCGACTGCACCGCGAGGGATACCCCGTCATCGAAGTCGCGCGTTGGCTCAACGATGAACTGTCGGCTGACGGCATCGCCTATAGCGATAGCTGGGGATACGATAATACGTGGCTATCACTATTGTTCCATCATGCGAGCATGCTGCCGCGCTTTCGCCTCGAGGCATTGCGTCGTCTGCTGGATGAATCGCAACTCGAGCGGTGGGGGGCGATGAAGGAGGTCATCATCCGCGAGCGGGGCATTCAGCGCCACCGAGCCGGTGACGATGCACGCCTGTTGCAGCTGACCTACCAGCGTACCCGTGATGCCGCAGGGCAGGCCTAGAGTCCTGGTAAGGCCCTCTAGAACCCGCTTTGCGTACCATAGGTCTCCGACCGTCGTTATCCCTCTCCGCTGACGCTCAACAGCACCTTGCCTGTGTTGGCATTGTCGATCATGTGCTGCATCGCGGTATCGGCATCTTGAATCGGCCACGCCTTGTCGACCAGCGGCTTGATATCGCCATCAGCTAGTTTGGGCCAGACATGGGCATGCAGTGCATCGAGGATGGCGCCCTTGGCGCGAGGCGAGCGCGAGCGCAGCGTCGAACCGATAATACGCTGGCGCTTCATCAGCATATGGCCGAGGTCGATCTGGGCGTCGCGCCCACCCATCAAACCGATCAGTACCACCCGCCCGTCAGGATTGAGTACCTGCAGATCCTGGGCGATGTAGCCGCCGCCCACCGGGTCGAGAATCATATCTGCACCGCCCCATTCCTTGATCGGCGTGACGAAGCTGCCTTCATGCCGGTTCCAGCCGGCATCGGCGCCGAGCCGCTTGCAGGCATCCAGCTTTTCCTGGCTGCCGACGGTCACGAAGCACGGGTTGCCGAAGACACGGCACAATTGAATGGCGGCCGTTCCCACCCCACTGGCACCGGCATGCAGGACGATTCGCTCGCCGTGTTTGGCGGCGCCTTCCATGTACAGGTTGAGCCACGCGGTGGCGAAGACTTCGGGCAGCGCGGCGGCGTCACGCAGGCCGAGTCCTTGGGGAATGGGCAGTACCTGGGCCTCGGCGACCACTACCTGCTCGGCGTAACCGCCGCCGGCCAGCAGGGCGCAGACTTTATCGCCGGGCTTGAAGCGCTCCACGTTGTGGCCTACTTCGGCGATGGTGCCGCTGACTTCGAGCCCCGGGATCTCGCTTTCCCCGGGCGGCGGCGGGTATTGCCCAGCACGTTGCATCACGTCGGCGCGGTTCATCCCCGCCCAGGCGACATCGATGCGTACTTCATCGGCGGCAACACCGTGCGGCGCGTCGTGGGTTTGCCAGACCAGCGTCTGGTCATGGATGGCGATAGCGTACATCGAGCGTTCCTCCTTGAAGCTGAGATCACATTGCACGGCATCTGTGAAGCGTGCGCTCACGAGGTCATCGAGGATGCATGTTGCGCTGCCATCAAGCGGTCGAGCAAGTGATCGGGGTCGGCGGCGGAAACGAGTCGCGCGCGTGTCTCGGGATTGAGAAAACCATGCGCGACGGTGTGATCCAGGAACTCCAACAACGGGTGATAAAAACCGTTGACGTCGAGTACGCCGACTGGCTTGTCGTGAAGTCCCAGGTACTGCCAAGTCCAGGTCTCGAACAGCTCTTCCAGGGTGCCGATACCGCCGGGCAGGGCGATGAACGCATCGGCGTGCTCGGCCATGGCCGACTTGCGGGCATGCATATCATCGACACGCAGCAGCTGTGTAAGCCCCTCGTGGGCCATTTCGCGCTCGACCAGGTGATGGGGAATGACGCCGATGACCTCGCCGCCTTCGCGTAGTGCGGCGTCGGCCACGGCGCCCATCAGGCCGACGCGGGCACCGCCGTAGACCAGTCCCCAGCCGCGTTGCGCGATGCGTCGCCCCAGCGCCTCGGCGGCGTGACGAAAGCCGGCATCGCGTCCTTCACGCGATCCCATATAGATACAGATGCGCACGATTCCCCCCTATCAGATAGGTAGATTTGTCTCGATATCCGTGTCTTGCGCGACGACCGGCCAAATGCCATAGAACGCTAGCGCAGACAGGCGAGTACGTCGTATTCGGTATCCATCCAGCGTCCGATGGCGTTGTCGCCGCATAGATGATGGGCGTATTGCATATGCAGGCAGCGCACCTGATCCCAGTTGGCGATGCCGCCGATGCCGCGCCGCGTGAAGAGATCGCGATAGCCTTGGCGGTCGACGATGTCGCGTTCCACGTCGCTCATGGTCTGCCAGCGCTGGGCCACGTAATCCTCGTGGCTACGCCGATACGCGGCCATGAAGTCGGCCTCTTCCTGAAGGCGTGACTCGAGGGCCTTGATAACGCCTTGGGCTTCGATGCGCGAGATGGTGATCTTCAAGTGATCGGAGCACAGCCAGAAATGCGTCGGAAACGGTTTGTCGTCGACGATGGCATGCATGCGCAGCACCAGCGGTGTGCCGTCTTGCGTGGCCGCAGCCACGGTCTGGATGCCACGCGGCGCGCGGCCCAGTTGTTGGGTAATGAGGGCCAGTTGGCGCTCGTCGGGCGCCGTTTCAGGGCGAATCACCATCGCGGGGGTCCAGTACGAATTTCGGCGAGTGGGCCACGGCCCGAAAGAATGCTGTATTGAGCTGCGCGGGCGTCGGCACGTAGTGCCATTCACGCTCGCAGTAGTCGCGTGCTCGTGCGAGTAAGGCGTCATACAGGCGGTTGAAGGGAGCATCATAATCGTAGGGGTCAGCGCCGGGCAACCGCAGGTGAGGATAGTCGGCGAAGCGTGCCACGAAGAAGCGCTCTAGCGCCTTCTCGACCATGCGGTGGCGTGGCTTGTCGTCGGGCGTGAGCCATAGGTCGTAGCGAATCGCCATGCAAGCCTCCCCGCCTATCGAAGGTGTTTCATGCCCGCGCCAGCGGGGCTGTGGTCGCCTCGAGCAGGGCGATCAATGCCGTGGGTGCCAGGCATATTTCCAGGCCGCGCCGACCGCCACTGACGTGGAGCGACGAAAAGGCGCGGGCGCTGTCGTCCACGAAGGTGGGCAGGCGCTTGCGCTGTCCTAGTGGGCTGATGCCGCCCACGACATAGCCGGTGGTGCGCTCGGCCAGGGCGGGGTCGGCCATCCTGGCCTTGCGCGCGCCCGCGGCCTTGGCAAGCCTTTTGAGATCGAGCGTGGCCATGACGGGCACCAGGGCGACGACGAGACGTCCATCATCGAGCTGAGCGAGCAAGGTCTTGAATACGCTCTCCGGCGCCAGCCCCAGCGCGGTCACGGCTTCCTCACCGTAGGCGGCGACCTTGGGGTCGTGTGTGTATTGGAGCACCTCGTGCGGGATGGCGTTGCGCTCAAGAAGGCGAATGGCGGGCGTCATGCGGGGGCAGGCTCCTCGTCGACCAGGTGCGCGGCCAGCGCTTCGCGAAGGTCGCCGGTCAAGGCTACCGCCGAGCTCTCGGTGTGATCGTAATGTACCAGCACCACATGGCCTCGGGCGCCCAGGCATCCCGCCTGCCAGGCTTCCTGAGTGACGGTGAAGGAACTGTTGCCCAGCCGCGAAAGCCAGGTGTGAATCTCGACATCCTGCCCATAGAACAGCTCGGCGCAGAATTCTACGTCCAGCTTGGCCATGATCAATGGCCACTTGCGGGGATCGAGGTCGGGCACGAATAGGCGAAACAGATCGTTGCGTGCCAGCTCGAACCAGGCGGGAAGACGCGTGTTGTTGATGTGTCCTAGGGCGTCGGTGTCGTAGAAAGCCGGCTCTACGCGGCGTGTGAACATGTCATTTCCCCAGGTCGTCGCCATCGAAAAAGGTGCTTTGCAAGCTAATTAGCATCGGCCGCTGTTGGCATGTGGTCAAGTCTGCTCTGCGTCCTCAGATAAGACGCAAGGCGTCCTGGTCGACCCAGGCGGCATCCAGGGCCTTGGCAAGCGGTTCGCGTAAGTGACTCGGCAAGGCCTCGTGGGCGGCGTCGAGGGACTGAAAATCGCGGTTGCGCAGCCAGCAGTAGGCCCAGGCACAGGCTTCCTCGTCGTCGTCGGGCGTCGGGCGTGCGGGCATCTGCACCAGCAGGAAGACGGCGGCGCGGGCCGCCCACAGCGGCGGTTGGCGCTCACTGCTCCATTCGCGCAGGCAGCGTCCATCGGGCTCGCTTTCAGGCTCGCCGAGCCCGGCCAGGCGTGAGGTGTCGGCGAGAATCATCGCCAGGCGATCGGGGGCGGCTTGACCCAGCATCAGCCAGCGCCTCACCACACGTGGTGTGCCCCGCATGGCCTTGGCATAGAATGAGGTTTCAGGCATGTTCGAGAGTCTTCCGTTCGCGTCGATGAGTCTTAGCATGCCATATGATTTTGCCACGCCGCTGGATCGGCGACAGTATCCTTCCCAAAAATGGCAGCGTTATGCCGAGGATGTATTGCCGTTGTGGGTCGCGGACATGGATTTCGTGTCGCCCCCGGCGGTCGTCTCGGCGCTCGAGGAGCGCGTGTCCCACGGTGTCTTCGGCTATGGCAGGTTGACCGATACGTTGCGCGAGACGCTCTGCACGTGGAGTGCCGATCACTACGACTGGACGATCGAGCCTGATTGGCAGGTCTGGATCCCTGGCGTGGTACCGGCCCTGTACTTGGCTGCGCAGGCCTTCTGTAGCCCGGGCCAGGCGGTGATGACCGCGACGCCGATCTATCCGCCGTTTCTGCGTGTGGCCGAACGCAGCGGTCGCATTGCAGAACGTGTGATGTTGACCGAGCCCGAGGCGCCGGGCGCGTCTTGGCGCCTCGACCTTGAAGCGCTGGAAGCATCGATCACGCCGCAGACGCGTCTGCTGTTGTGGTGCCATCCGCACAATCCCACAGGACGCGTCTGGGACGACCAGGAATTGCAGGCCCTGGGAGAGATCGCTGAGCGCCACGACCTGTTGATCGTCTCCGACGAGCTGCATTGCGACCTGATACTCGACGAGACGCGCCGGCATCGTCCGTTGGCGTCTTTATCGCCGGCTCTGGCCCAGCGCACGATTACCCTCTGGGCGCCCTCCAAGACCTTCAATATCGCCGGGCTGTCGAGCGCCTGCGCGGTGATTCCCGACCCCGAGTTACGGCGGCGTTTTTGTGAGGCGGCAGCGGGGTTGCTCCCCGAGGTTAATGTACTGGGGTTGACCGCCTCTCAGGCGGCGTATGCGCACGGCGAAGCTTGGCGCCGTGAGTTGCTGGCGACGCTTAACACCAATCTGCAGAGATTGCGCGATCATGTAACCCGGTGGCCTGGCGTCACGATGGCATCGCCCGAGGCGACCTATTTGGCTTGGCTCGACATGCGCGAGGCGGGGCTTGGCGCCTCGCCGCAGCAAACCTTGTTGGACTCGACGCGCGTCGCCTTGTCCGATGGTGCCGATTTCGGGTGTCCGGGGTTCGTGCGGCTTAACTTCGGCACGCCTACCCATCTGCTCGAAGAAGCGCTGGAACGACTCGATGCACGGCTTTGTCATGCCGGATAGCCATTCTCAAGGTGGCGCGAGGCGCAGGGGATGTCGTGACCGGGGCATCCCCTGTAGTAGGGCTTAGTAGAGCAGCGCGAACATCTTGCGGCGGTAGGCGACCGTCAGGGGATGGTCGGCGCCGAGGGCATCGAAGACGCGCAACAAGGTCTTACGGGCTGCGTCGTCACCGTAGGCGCGATCGGTTTTCATCAGCGCCATCAAGCCATCTAGCCCGACTTCGTATTGGCCATCGGCGACCTGGCGCAGGGCGCGCTTGAATTGCGCTTCGCTATCGTCGCGCTCGCCCAGCTCGGCCACTTCCTTAGCACTAGGGGCTTCCTCGCCGAAGTCCAGGCGCGCGCGGACACCACGTGCCTTGGGCGTGTCGCGATGTTCTGGGGGCAGGTTGTCGAGCAGCGCCCGGGCGTCGGCCGTATTGCCTTCCGCGAGTAGTGCGCCGGCGAGTTCGATCTGGTAGTCATAATGCTCGGGCCATTCCTTGACCAGCGTTTCGTAGATACCACGAGCAGTAGCGGCATCGCCTGCATCCAGTGCTTGCTGGGCTCTCTCCTCGGGTGTGGCTTCGGCGGCCTCGGGCGCCTTGAGATACTGCGACAACCACTCGCGGATCTGCGACTCGGGCAACGCACCCTGGAACTGATCGTAAAGCTGGCCTTGCACGATTAGCTTGACATCGGGCACCGAGCGGATGCCGAGCTGTGTGGCGATTTCCTGATTGTCCTCGATGTTCAGCTTGGCCAGGGTGAAGGCGCCACCGTATTCGCGTGCCAGCTTCTCGAGCACCGGCATGAGGTTCTTGCACGGCTCGCACCAGGACGCCCAGCTGTCGAGCAACACCGGCCCTTGCATCGAACCTTCGAGCACGACCTGCTGGAAGTTGGACATGTCGACATCAACGATGAACTGAGAAGCATCCTGAGTGCCGGCAGTGGTTTGCGCAGCGCTGGTGTCCCCGTCTTGAGGAGATGTAAGAGGTTCGCCGGTACGCGGGTCGATGATCGGCATGGCAATGGCCTTTCGATAGTAGCGTGTGGATCGATAGTATCGTGTGAGAGTAAAGCGTGAAGACGCTATTGAACTGCCTCTCGTTATGCGGGTCACGCGGCGCGGATTCAAGCCCCGGCGCTGGCGCATGGTGGTATGTAATGAGTGCATCACTACATCTGGAGACGGTCGCATGCACCGAGTGATCAAGAAAAGCCTATGGCTGACGGTGAGTCTGACCGTCGTGCTGGCCTTGTTGCTGGCTGGCCCAGCCTACATGCTGGCAAGTCAGCGAATCGCGCTAGGCGGCGTCTGGTCCCAGGCAGATCGCTCGTCGGTGGGACTGGCCCCAGCGCCTGGCACCCATCCCGAGGCTTTGGTGCAGGTATATGCGGCCCGCGCCTTCGACTGGCGTGGGGCCTTCGGCGTGCATACCTGGATCGCCACCAAGCCGGACGGTGCGACGCATTACCAAGTCCATCAGGTTCTCGGCTGGCGGCGGCCCACGGTCTCCTCGCGTCCCGATGTGCCCGACCGCGCCTGGTATGGAAGCGCCCCGACCTTGCTGACCGAGTTGCAAGGTAAGGCGGCCGAGCGCGCGATTCCCAAGATTCGCGAGGCTGTGGCGGCGTATCCGGTGACTGACCGCTACCGGGTGTGGCCGGGCCCCAATAGCAATACCTTTGTGGCCTGGGTGGTGCGCCGAGTGCCGGGGTTACGTGTCGATTTTCCGCCGACCGCAGTGGGCAAGGATTACCTGCTGGACACTATCGTGGCCGAGGCGCCCAGCGGGACTGGCTACCAGGTATCTCTGGGCGGGTTGCTGGGCCTGACCGTGGCCTATGACGAAGGCATCGAGTGGCAACTGCTGGGTCTGACGCTGGGCGTTGATATCACCCGGCCAGCGCTCAAGTTGCCGGGAATCGGGCGACTTGGGATGGCGTCATCTGAACATGCGCGAGAGGCGGTCGAGGCTGAGTGAGAGGCGACGCTTGTGCGGTAAAAACAAAAAAGCGGTGCCCTAACTAAAAGGCACCGCTTTTTATCTGTTTGGTAGCGGGGATCGGATTTGAACCGATGACCTTCGGGTTATGAGCCCGACGAGCTACCAAGCTGCTCCACCCCGCATCAACTGAGGCGTATTCTACGTTTTTTATGGCCTGAGTCAAGAACTGATCCGTCGACCGTGCAGCGCGGCCAAACTCGTTCATACTGAGGAAAGGCTGAAAGCCAAGGAAGCGAGTCAACGTGGCGTCTTCCCACTGAAGAGCGCCACATAACGACATCACGGGGGGATGGACATGACGACGCAAACAGCACCCGTCGCCTGGGTCACTGGCGGCACCGGTGGCATCGGGACCGCGATTTGCCTGGCATTGGCCGAGGCTGGATATTTCGTCGTGGCGAGTTACCACAACCGCGAGAAAGCCCAGGCCTGGTTGGCGGATCGCCGCGCCGAGGGCATCGACAATGTGGCACTGGCAGGCATCAACCTGACCGACTTCGATGCTTGCCACGCCGGTGTAGATGACATTCGCCGTGAATATGGCCCGGTCGAACTGCTGGTCAATTGTGCCGGCATCACGCGTGACAGTACGCTCAAGAAGATGTCACCCCAGCAGTGGCGCGAAGTCATCGACTGCAATCTCAATAGTGTGTTCAACACCTGTCGCTGCGTCATAGAGGACATGCTCGAGGCCGGTCATGGGCGCATCGTCAATATTGCCTCGATCAATGGCCGCAAGGGCCAGTTCGGCCAGGCCAATTACGCTGCCGCCAAGGCGGGCATGCACGGCTTGACCATGTCGCTGGCGCAAGAAACGGCAACCAAGGGTATTACCGTCAATACGATCTCCCCGGGGTACATCGCCACCGATATGATCATGCTGATCCCCGAAAAGATTCGCGAATCGATCCGCGAAGCTATCCCGGTCAAGCGCTTTGGCGAGCCGGAAGAGGTGGCGCGTGCGGTGGTATTTCTGGCCGACCGTGGATCGGGGTTCATTACCGGTGCCAACCTGGATATCAACGGTGGGCAGTTCATGGGCTGAATCGGCTGTAGTAGCGCCCCGCTAGAAAATGTCGGCGGGGCGGTCGTCGCTTTGTCCTTAGGTCGCGCGCTGGGCGATAACGCCGAATAGAGCATCGAAACGCGTGACTCGGGAGGCCCAGACATCGGACGCGATGGGCCCGGTTTCCAGCAATTGCCGCAAGACATCGGCCAGTTCCTGATCGGGTTGCGGTGCCTGGCCCAGGCCATTGTTGAGGCGTGCGACTTGCACTTCCAGACGCAGCGGCTCGTCTTGCACGGCCACCGGCTCGTCTGCGAGCAGCGCCACTTGAACCACCAGTCGATTAAGCTCGTGATTCGCCGCTTCGCTGTCGCCCTCTCGGCGAGCGGCGTTACGTGCCGCATGGGCATCTTGTAGGTCCCGGGGCATGCCCTCGGGCAGCGCGACGTCCGCTTTTTGGTCGTCGCGCAAGGCTGCATCATCCGCATTGACGTGGGCATCGAGCAGGGGACGCAGGCGCGTCCAGCGCTCGGCTTGCTCGGCGAGGATCAGTTGCGCGAGGCGCTCGCGCCGGGCACGGACGATGCCTTGCCAGCGGCGGCGCATGCCCTCGCTGCGGCGACCACCGGGCAA
>Ga0209300_1000899_pt1 | contig 13049 bp, 11 predicted proteins | sample Shrwel_input2_RT_FD_187535 | JGI IMG/M metagenome (GOLD analysis project Ga0209300, IMG submission 187535) | Subsurface microbial communities from deep shales in Ohio, USA - Utica-3 well 1 S input2 RT (SPAdes) (version 2) ... | reverse complement strand
AAGCCACCCCTTCGGCCAAGGGGTGGCTTTGCCTTAATATCAAATGAAGTGTGTTCAGGTGCGGCGTCATCACTCTCATCAAGGTTCGATGATTGATGACCGATGGGAGGCCACTACAAACCAGGCGAGCTACTCCTGGTCATCACTGAACGCAGACCGATGGAATTCCGCGGCCTCTTCCACCTCTTTTACGCCCATTTCCCGGATCTCGGGCACGTCCCCGCCTGCCAGCGTCTCAAGCACCGCATGCACCCCTCGCGAGAGCGATATCAGGTTATAACCGCCTTCCAGAACCAGTGCCAGCCGTCCTTCACAGTGCTTGTCGGCGATTTCCTGAACGATCCGGGTGATCGCCCTGAAGCCGTCGTAGGTCAGGTTCAGGGCCATATCGTTTCGGTGCGGATCAAAACCGGCCGAAACCAGCACCAGATCCGGCTTGAAGTAATCGGCCGCGGGAACCAGAATCTCGCGAAACACCTTATCGAAGGCAACGTCGCCTGCAGTTTCCGGCAATGGTACGTTGATGGTGTAGCCTTCACCCATACCGTCACCTATTTCCTCAATATGGCCTGAGCCGGGATAGAAAGGCGCTGCACAATGGGTGTCGAAGAAGAGCACATCCGGGTCGGCCCAAAAAATATCCTGGGTACCGTTACCGTGATGGGCGTCCCAGTCGATGATCAGGATCCTTTCACAACCGAGTTTTGCCTGGGCGTGGGCCGCCGCGATCGCCACGTTGTTGAGCAGGCAAAAACCGCGGGCCCGCACTGGTTCGGCATGGTGGCCCGGTGGTCGCACGAGGGCAAAGGCGCTTTTGCATTCACCTTTAACCACGCTGTCGACAGCAGCAATGGCGTTGCCTGCCGCAGCGGTGGCGGCATCGATACTGTCCGGCGACACTGCCGTTGTGTCCTTGTCGAGCCAGGCCCGCTTGCCGGCCAGGGAAAAAATATGGTCCAGGTAGGAGGTGGTGTGCACTCGGGCCAGTTGATCGTATGTGGCGGCAGCAGCGCCGGATCTGAATTGAATACCGGCAACGGGGTTTTGGTCGAGATACTCCTTGATGGCGGTGATCCGGCCTGGATGCTCCGGATAACTCCACTTGAAATCCAGGCCCTGAAGAATGGAGCGCACCCGTTTTTCCACCCGGCTGGGCATGAACGGCAGATCCACCACCGGGTTATGCCCCAGCATTACCTCATCATAAAACACATTTACACTACGATCGCCGATCATGGCCTGTTTCCTTTTCCTGTCTTGGTGATTCCATCAGCGCCTGCTTGACAGCTGAGGTAAAAGCGGCTGCTCGAACGCCGGTGGTTTTGAAGCCCAGCCTGGTCCAGGCAGCCCTGGCTTCCTTGTTCGAGGCAGAGTATTCGAGGATAAGCTCCGAGGCCTGATGCTGCTCCGCGAACGCAACCAGATCCCGCAACAGGGCCCTGAAGATGCCCAGCTTTCGAAACTCCGGCTCCACCCAGATATCGTCAATGACACCAGACTTGAATTCTGTGGCCCCGGACTGCTCCCAGATACCCTGGCTTCGCCAGAGGTAGACGTAGCCCATTCCCACCAGACCCGCGGTGCTACTTTCCGCCACAATCAGCCGTTTGTCGGGGTTATCCAGCGAGGAGTGCAAGGTTTGCAGGAGCCGCTTATGTTCACTTTCCTTGAGATCATGGGGGGGCGCACCCGAAACATGCAGCGCCAGCTTGGCGAGAAAGCCCACCATTTCCGGCAGGTCCTCTTCCCGGGCTTTTCTGATCACAAACCCGCTCTTTGTTTGTTTTCCAGCCACCTGCAACTCCTGTTAAGCCGTCGTGTGCGGCAAACTTCCTGAAACAAGGAATGATCTGTATTTCCGGTTCGCATACATTTGAGCTAACCTTCACAGTTTAGTCGCTGGGTGATCCCGTTACAAAAGCAAAGTCCTTGAAACTGTTCCTGGAATCACCCCGGCCGCAGGTTAGTTTTCGACAAAAGTCTGTGTTTAATCACACCAGAATTTATACGGACCATGGCCGGGCATCGGTGGATGTGCCGGGTTAGCCGGTCAAACCGGTGTCGTTTCCCGGGTGGCTGCCGATACTAAGGCTTTTGAGCCACGGCGCACCAAATTCTCCGATCCAGGATTCTTTGTAATGGAAATCAACGTCAACTTTCTCGAAAACCTCAGGCTTGAAGCCAGGTTTGATGACTTCACAGTGGTAACGGATCAGCCTGTCCGCTACAAAGGCGACGGCTCGGCGCCCAGCCCGTTTGATTACTTCCTGGCTTCCTCTGCTCTGTGCGCGGCCTATTTTGTCCGGGTTTACTGTCTGGCGCGGGACATTCCCACCGAGAACATCCGCCTGTCCCAGAACAACATCGTGGACCCGGAGAACCGTTACAACCAGATCTTCAGGATCTCTGTCGAGCTGCCGGAAGATATTTCCGATAAGGACCGACAGGGTATTCTACGCTCCATTGATCGCTGCACCGTGAAAAAGGTGGTCCAGACCGGCCCCAGCTTCGAGATTGAAACCGTCGAGAATCTGGACGCCGACACCCAGGCACTGCTGATGGCCCAGCCGGAAGGCGGCTCCCAGACCTTTATCGAAGGCAAGGACCTGCCCCTGGAGCAGACCATCGCCAACATGACCGGCATTCTCGAAGAGCTGGGCATGAAGATCGAGATCGCCTCCTGGCGCAACATCGTGCCACACGTGTGGTCCCTGCATATTCGCGACGCTGCCTCGCCCATGTGCTTCACCAATGGCAAGGGTGCCACCAAGGAAAGCGCCCTGTGCTCGGCCCTGGGTGAGTTCATCGAGCGGCTCAGCTGCAACTTTTTCTACAATGACCAGTTCTTCGGGGAAGAAATCGCCAACAGCGAGTTCGTCCACTATCCAAACGAAAAGTGGTTCCGGCCCGGCCCCAACGACGAACTGCCAGAAGGCCTTCTGGATGACCACTGCCTGGCCATCTACAACCCGGATGGCGAGCTGGGCGGCTCCAACCTGATCGATACCAACTCTGGCAGAGCCGACCGGGGCATCGTGTCCCTGCCCTTTATACGCAAATCAGACGGGGAAGTGGTCTATTTCCCGTCAAACCTGATCGAGAACCTGTTCCTGAGCAACGGCATGAGTGCCGGTAACACACTGAATGAAGCGGAAGTGCAGTGCCTCTCGGAAATCTTCGAGCGGGCGGTGAAGAAACAGATCATCGAAGAGGAAATTGCCCTGCCGGACGTGCCCCGGGAGGTGCTGGCAAAATACCCCGATGTTCTGGAAGGCATTGAAGCCCTGGAAACCCAGGGCTTCCCGACCCTGATAAAGGATGCTTCCCTGGGCGGCCGGTTCCCGGTGATGTGCGTTACCCTGATGAACCCTCGAACCGGGGGCGTGTTCGCCTCCTTCGGCGCTCACCCGAGCTTCGAGGTAGCCCTTGAGCGGAGCCTGACCGAGCTGCTACAGGGGCGCAGCTTCGAAGGCCTGAACGATGTACCGGCACCGACTTTCAACAGTCTGGCGGTTACCGAGCCCAACAACTTTGTCGAGCACTTCATTGACTCCACCGGCGTCGTATCCTGGCGCTTCTTCAGCGCCAAATCCAATCACGATTTCGTCGAATGGGATTTCTCCGGCACCAACGCCGAGGAAGCCGAGTGCTTGTTCGGCATTCTTCGGCAGTTGGGCAAGGAAGTGTACGTCGCCGTCCACGAAGAACTGGGCGCGCCGGTCTGCCGGATCCTGGTTCCGGGTTATTCCGAGGTGTATCCGGTGGAAGACCTGATCATGGATAACACCAACATGGCGCTGGACTATCGGGAAGACATCCTCAATCTGCACCGTCTGGACGACGAACAGCTGGCTGATCTGGTGGAACGCCTGGAGGCCAGCCAGCTGGACAACTACATGACGATCATCACCCTGATCGGTGTGGAATTCGGATATGAATACAGGACCAGCAATTTATAAGCCCGAGAAACCCCACCCCGTTCTGCTTGCCGGAATGGTTTCTGGATTCCTCGGTGCAGTGATGGAGAGCTTTATCCTGCTCGCAGTATTTGTGATCTGTATGGCGTGGTGGCTCCCCAATAAACTCAAGCCCAGCCTGCTTCGCAAGCATGAAGACAACACCAAGGGCGAGACAATCAATCTTGGGAAGATTGAAATACCTTTGGCCGAGTGCTCGATGGGTGCCACGAAGTTCTACTATTTTCTGCGGGGCTTGCCCCAGGTCGCACAACTGGTCACTGCAAGAGATCCTGAAACTGGTGCCGTGAGCCAATACCTGTTGGTCACTCAGTTAAGCGGCCACACGCATCTGCACCCGATCATCGAAAACTGACATTGGAAAACGGGAGATCGGGATAAATAAACCCTGATCTTTAGTGCAAAATTGGAGGATAAAGATGGAAACGGAAACCATTAAGACGATGGCAGTAGCTCTGGCTTTTGGGAGTTTTATGGCGATTTTCGTTGTTTACACGGTGCATGCACGGAAGGTGGTATGCCGCGCCGCACTGGCGGCTTTCCTTGCATCAATATTGCTCTACACCGGAGTCGACCATGGTGCTCTGGGGGTTTTGACCGTTTCTGTAGTTTTGGGCTTATCGCCTCTGGCTGTGGGTTTGGTTGCATGGGCCGTAATGAATGTCATGAAGTCATCGATAGAGCGCCAATACCAAGCTAGCACTGGGGTGACGCATCCCCTCATAGGGACGATTGCTGATGTGTATCAGGTGATCTGGGCCTCTGACCACGGATAGTCCATCTTTGCCTAACTTTTCATTAGTTGGAAACCGCATGAATGCGACAGAAACCGTTCCTGTGACTCTTCCAGAATCCTGGAAGCTGGACTCGATGCCTGGTGGAGAGGTAGTGATCGAGGCCTGGCACTCTGAAACAGGGGCTTTCCTCGGGTGCATAAGCGTTAGCGAGGAAAAGCGAAACTTTTCTTTGGGCGCGGTTACCGTGAAGGCCAAAGGCACTTATGGTAGCCGTGGCTGGAAAAAGAAGCTTTACGAGGATGCAATACGCCATCTGAAACAGTCCTTCGAGCAGTGATGGGAAATCCGAGCATGAAGGGAAATAAAGATCAGGATATGACAGAAGGTGACTTCTTGGAATATCTCGCCAACCTACTAGCAGATGGCTATACGGAGAGTGTACGAGCTTTTACGAGGAGCATCCAAACTGACCCAGAGGCGGTTCGCGGTTTTGAGGCAGCCTTTGATGCGCTCAATGCTGATGCAATGATCGACTGGACAGGTACGCCCCTTCAAGAGCAGTTAATGGCGAGCGTTGAGGCTAGAGACGATGAACTCGAAAGTTTTCTGGCTAACATCGGGCGATCCGTGAATACCTACCTCTTAATGACAAACCACGGACAGGAAGTAACGTTTGAGCTGGGATGGATTGATCGTGTTGGCGGTCATCCGGAATCAGTCGTTTGGGACCGTTGGACAGAGGTGGTTGATGATCCTGTCATGGTGTTTGCAGACATTGGTTTCCGGTTTGACATAAAGGACTATCGCTGCGAATCCAAACGAGTGAAAGCGCCGGAGCCGCGACTCTATAAATTTCACCCGGAACGTTTCAATGCCTATAGAGACTATGCAGCGGCTGTAGCGAAGCTGTATCGCCAAGAAGTGGACCTCACATCTGGGTTGCTAACAGTTGATCAGCTCAACCAGGTAATGAGGATGCTACTATCCGAGTTTAACATGCGTGGAATGCAATTCCCTCGCAAGCTCAAGGACGAATACCCCGATCCATCATTGGTCGTCGAGGCAGAAGGAACGCTCGCGACTGCTTATGGTCGTTTTGTGCAGGCTGGACGCCAGATAATGGATTTTCCTCCAGCGCTCATCGATATGTTGTCAAAGACCGACGTCGACGATATCCAGTTGAACAACATCAAACTGCCTTATGCTGCACAGTACCTGCATTTTGGCCCCCAAGCTGACTTGGAACTAGAGCCAGGATGGCTGGTTGATGGTGCCTACGTTGAGCTAAGAGGGGAAAGCGGGGATGTTCGGTTTACTGTGACGGCTATCCCGGTCGAACGGGATCTTTCAGAGCAGTGGTATGTGGTTCCAGAACCAGAATATACCCAAGATTTCGTTGAAAAATATCGTCTCATGGACCTTGGAACCGCTGTCGACGTGGTGCTATCGGACAGACTTGCCAGCCTTCAGAAGCGTCAAGCGAAGCCTGGTGGAGATATCACCGATGACGCAAAAGTGGGCCTGGCAGAAGATGGCGTCTCCCTTCCGGAGAGCATGAAGATATTAAACAAGGGGCCGGAGATGGCGGTTCATCGTAACGAGATCACACGTCGCCGACACCCCGTTTATAAGGCGGCTCTTCAACTCGTGGTGAATGCTCTGTGTTACATCTCGGCGTACCCGGAAGATATTGAGACGGTCTGGCCAGAGGGTACACCAGTTTCGCTCAAGAAAAAGGCCGATGACGGACACGGGAAAGCGAAAATTCGAGCCAGGTCCAAGTTAACTGCGATGGGCTATGCTCCTGTGCATCTTTGTGGTCGACGGCTATCAGAACAGCGATCAGAGATGGGGCTTGACCGACCTGAGGGCAAGCAGGTCGCAACCCATTGGCGACGCGGTCACTGGCGCAACCAATCTTTCGGACCAAGGAGAACGCTTAGAAAGCTGATATGGGTGATGCCGGTACTCGTGGGCTCAAAAGGTGACAAAGATGAACCGGATTCTGGACACATCTACTTGCTTTCTTAAACACGACGAAGTCTCCGCTCTCAATTCTGCGAAGATGCGGGATGATCGTGGCTGGATCGCACATTATCTCGAAAGCCGTCGATAACTTTTTTATGTGGTCCAGGTTTGTGCGGATACACTTGCGAGAGGTAGGCAGAATTAGATTCTGGTCAACAAACAAAACCTGGTAACTGAGAACCGGAAGTAGAAGATGGCGGCACGACGCATTACCCGCACTCAATTGGTAAGCTACCTCAACAGGCTATCGCGAGAAGCGCCCCTGCCGGAGCCCAAGCTTTATCAAGCTGCTAAACAGTTTGGCCTTGATATCGATCAGCTGCTTTCGACCGCCACTAGAATCCATGTCCGATATGATGAGGTGAAGTTCGTGGGGGTGAATCAGACCCTCCTTGAGGAATTTCGGCAGATAACAGAAGTGCAACATGAGGTCGCTCGGGTAGACCAGGCACTTATCGGTAACAGTCACGGTGCCCGCGTCAGCGGTGCGATGGTCACAATTCGTAGTGCTATTCACCCCCATCCCGAAGTAGTCATCGCGAACGATAACGGCGAGATAACATTGCCACCGAAAAGAGCTCTGGGCTCAAGGCTGGTGATCGTAGAGAACCTTGAGAATTTCCTGAGTCTTGAGGGCACACTGGACCTACTCCCGACCTGTGGGCTGCATTTCGAGTGGCGAAAAGCCGACATTCTGTACGGGAGCGGCAACACCGTTACAAATCACCTTCTTTCCCCGTTCTTCCAAGAATACCGTGAAATCGGCTGTCTTTTTGATCCAGATCCTGGCGGTATACGCATGTGTGATACGCTTTATCAGCGAGGGAACCTTCCACCCCTCCATTTTCTGGCACCAGCGGATTTATCGCAGCGCCTGGAAGCTTCATCGCTGAACCTGAACAAGAAACAGCGTGAGCAGTTATCGATCCACATGCGGCGTTCACCACCATGTACTTATGTTGGTAGCCTGATCCGCGCCACCGGCAAACATCTTGAACAAGAAACCTATCTTGTCCCCTTGTAGCTCTTGGAGATCATGTAATGAATCTGGGTTTTGATGCATTTGACACTTTCCGCTTCAAGCAACTGATCTTCGTGAACAGTGCAGCTTATGCGTATACCCAGATACGAATCGACCAGCACACGGCACTCTTTGGTGAGAATAATCTGGGCAAAACGTCAATGCTCAATGCCTTGAAGTTGTTCCTGCTCCCGGAGGTGAATTTCAGAAACTGCGCCAGCAAATTCAACTTCCGAGGTACAAGCGGCAAACCCTATGATGGGCTGGCGAGTTTCCGCTATTACTTTCCCGAAGATCGTGCGTTCATCATCCTCGAAGCCGAAAACCCCCATGGGGACTTCTGCATCGTTCTTCATCGCGGCGGTGCCACCGACAAAATGGAATACGCCCGAATGGCGGTGCCTCTCCCCTACACCCGTCTACAACACCTATTCTGGGATGTAGAGGCGACCATCAATGATGGGACAGGTGGGCCAGTCGAGAGCATGACCCTTCAGCAGGTGAAAAAGACACTTCGTGAGCTGGGCGGCGAGCCGCTGAGTGATCCGAAAGCTCTCCAGGAACGCCTGTTTACCAACCAGCCTTATGATAAAGAAAAAGGGCGTTACAGCTTGTTGCCTCTGCGCAATGGTGCCGGGAAACGGGAGATGGATGCATGGCGCAAGCTCGTACACCTTGCTTTCGATATCTCGGCCTCGGATGATCGCACCCTGCCGGATACCCTGGCGACGATTATTGAAGGGCAGAAAAGCCGAAAGCAGGAAGAATTGCAGCTGGACCTCAACGCGATCGTGGAGGAAGCGAATCAACTGCGAGCGGAAGGCGATCGCATTATGCGTATTCGTAATGCCTCGGGTAGCTGGGAAAGGTTTGATAATGAGTTTCAGCAACAACACCGCCTTCGCAGTGATGCTGCCAAGGCTTACGCCGACCTGAACGGAAGCATTGAAATTGAAGAAACACGCCTAAGAGAGGCTCTGGATACCACCTCCCGCGAGCTAACTGAGGTCAATGACCAGGTAGACCATCTTGCACGGGTCAAGCGTGACAAAAGCGCGGATGTTAAGCATGCCAAAGTGGAAGTGAATGGGACTGGAAAAGCCATAGAGGGCTTGCGCAAGCGCATAAATAAAGCAAACGCAACTATTAACGAGTTTCGGCCTACCGGAATGACTCGCCAGGAGATTATCGATAGCCTTGAGGATCATATTGCTCAGCAAGAACAAGCGATTGAAGGCTACAAAAACAAGGCTGTCGCCGAAGAGGCCTTCACCACTGTCTGTAATCGGCTGGCTAAAAACGAACGCGAAGCAAAACGGCTGGATGAGCAGCTGACCAATCGCGCCCCAACCTTGCTGGACGACCTTACCGTAAGCGACGCGAGCATTTTAAATTCCCTGAATAGTTCACTGGGTACCACGCATGGTTCGCTTACCAGTGAGCAGAAACACGCTTTCACAGTGTTTAGTCAACAATTTTCCTCTGAAGATGGCCGCTTGGTGCTAGGTCGAGACTCTCATACCGGCATCGTCTTGAGCGGCACACGCTATCACGAGTATGACGCTGAAAAGACTCGCCAGCAGATGCTGCGTGATCTTGAGGACTTGAAGGCATCGATCGACAAAGACAAGAAGCAGCGCGATAAGCTCGCAGAAGAGGCCACGCTGAGCGCCGATGAGATCGAGCGGCGTCGAAAACAGGCCGAGAACGAGCTCCAGAATGCACGAGCGGACAAAGCTGCGCTCAATGCTCTGGATGGCGATCTTCAACAATTGAAGGAATACGAGCAGGACCTCTGCCAACACGAAGGAAAACTCGATGAACTTGAGAGGGAATTCGAGAAAGCTAAGGAGTCCTGGAAAGAAGCAGATGAAAACCGGCAGAAAATAAACGACAGACAAGGAATACTGAAGGGTCAAGCTGGCGATGTGCGTGCCATTCGCCAGCGTCTTGAGCGTATAGGGAAGGACGCCAACAATGTTTTCGAGGGCCGCCATAAGGCCATCCAACCCACCCCTTGCGAGGTGAGCGAGGCCAATATTAAAGCCCTTGAGGAGACAGTAGATGAATTGAGCGCCCTGCGAGACCGTGTGCAATATCAGCTGCGCGATTTGCTCTCCAAGAATATTCTGCCCAATACCGACAACGAAGCACTACTCAGAAGCTTTACCGGCGACCAGGTGGCTGACTTCCATGAACAGCTCAAGGCGGTGTTCGATAACCTCGATACTCAGGAGGCGAACTACCATCACCAGGTGAAGCGCCATAACAGTACGACTCACTCACAGGTCGAAATCCTGCGAAACGCCAAACACCTCGTATCGGCGTTCATCAACGGGATTAATGAAGAGATGGGTGAATTCTCAATTTCTGATCTGGAGGATATGCGGGTTGTCTACGAGCTGGACCAGAAGTTTGAAGATCTACTGGCCAACCTCGAAAAAGCCGACCTTTCTGGCAGTGCCGAGCTACAGGATGCAAAGGTATACGAGCACCTGAAGGCGTTCCAGGCGGACTTCTTCAACGCTGATGCCCGGCGAACAGGTATCCTGCTCAGCCTTGATAAGATTTTGAGGAGGGTACACTACAAGTACCGAAAGCGCGGTGAGGAAAGCTGGACCACGAATACGCAGTCCAACGGCACGACAATGATGATCACCACCAACCTTCTTTCGGTGCTGATGTCGCGTTTAATGGACAGTGATGCCCAGGTCACGATGCCGCTGGTCATGGATGAGTTCGGGTCACTGACAACACGAAACATGCGCACTGCCCGTGATATGGCTGAGCAGCACGGATACTGTTTGTTCGTAGCCAATCCGAACCGGGATTCAAAGATTACGCAGGTGCTTGGTAACTACGTTCATCTCGGGCTCTTCCGGGCTTCCAGAGCCTATGCTGCGAACCGCACGGTTGTGCATCACGGTTTATGCGAATCCCTCACACGAAAAGCGGTGCGCACCGGTAGCGAAAAAGACGCCCAGGGGGGTGAAGACGCACGACTCTCGGAACAAGAGGCGGATCTGTGAACATCAAGTCGCCGTTCATCATCAAGCAAATCATTGAGTACCGAGGGCTCTTCAGTCAATTGGTGGCCTATATCGAAGAGCACGACGGGGACGTTGAAATCCCTGTCAGGCTTTACCGCTCAATTGTGAAGCAGGCGATCCAGGCGGAATCAGCACAAGGTAATGACCGAGAGTGTGACCGAATCCGGTACACCCTTGATGAGGAAAACCTGTTACGCGAACGGCTCATTATTCGCAAAGACCCCGCTCGTGGCACATTGGTCCTGGCCCCGTTTGTCATAGATATGCTGCGGCACTTTGATGTCGGTCGCATGCGGGGGCTTAGCCAGGCTGAATTGGAGGACCTGCGTGAAGGTCTCAACCAGAGTCTCAAAAGCTTTCAGCAGCTGCCGGTGGATCTGGAAGATGACGACTTCAAAGATGAGCTTCGTTTGCTCCGGCGTCGGATACAGGACACGCTGGGCAAAATGCAAGAAAGTGTTGCCGCCCTTGAGGCACAAGGAAATCACCTGTCAGAACAGGTCGAGCAACAGGATATAGGGAGCCTTGAGGGGGCAATAAGCACCCGCAAAGCCCTGGAACACATCAATCACATTTACCAGCGCTATATCCTGCCCGCACTGGAATTTCTCGACCCGAAAACACGTTTTGAGAAAGGGGGCCCCGCCACCACAGCCATTCGCAGGATAGCCGCCATAGCAAAGGAAAACGGCGTCGCAAGACTCGATCAAGAGATGCTGCTATCCGCCAACGCTATCCAGAGCTACGTCAAAGACATCGATTCGTTGCGTTTGTCCCTGGAGCGTTATGTACGTCAGGACCGACAGCAGCGCCAGCAATACGATGCGGTTGAGCGGGCCTTTAACGCCATCCGTCAGGCCACCGAAGAGCGCCATGACGACAGCTTTCGGAATCTGTACATACCCGTCCGTGACCCGGCCATTCAGTCACCGGGAACGTTTTTGGGTATCAAACGGATGCGATTTAGCCGATTGGAATGGCACGACATTGACCACCAGGCCGATATTGAAGAATTCACAGATCGGCGAATTAAGGAACTGCGCGAACAACTCGATCAGACAGGGTCAGTAGAAGTAGATCCATGGCGCAGCAGGGTTGCCGAAGCAGAGTGGCGCGAACAGATGCGTTACGAGGCAATACAGGGCCTCCTTCAGAAGTGGGCAATCCCGGAGGACTGCCGGGATCTACACGCAGCTCTGCATGACTATTTAAGGCGGGGCCTTGAGGACTACACTCTCAACGATCTGCTCGATGCGCTGGACTGGGTGATGGCTCTTCCCGACTTTCAGTTCCACGCTCGCTTTCAACACCGGGAAATCATCCATGGTGAGCTGGCATTGTCATACCACCTCATTATCCCGCGAGAAGCCGCTTTCAAGGAACTTACAGCATGACTGACACACCCCTTAACCAAACACCAGAGACTGGACGCCCGGTCGTTAACCGTCGTTTAAGTCAGGAAGCGTTTCGAAAACTCACGGCTGGGCAAGTCATTAATCAGACCAACTATGTGAATGGGCGGTTAGTGCCGAATCCGCTGTTCGATGAGCTTTTCAAAGAACGGGACCGCTACTACGCTGAGGCGTATGCCAACATGGGAATGGAATTGGTACAGCGCCGGGGATTCTTCTACGTGCGGTCTCTCTCAGAGCCACTGAACGAGGATGAAGCCAGAGACCACGAAAGCTCCGGAGCGGTTCGCCAAATCCAGGGGGTGCTATTGGTGTTGGGGCGAGGCGTGCTGGAAAAAGGGTTTATGTTCGATGTCCTGACATTGCCGGATGCGGGCGTATCCAAAGAAACCCTCCAAAGTATCGGGAGTAACCCGACGTTTAATCAGATTCTCAAGGCATGCAAAATAGATCATCCACTCCCAGAAGCGGCCAAGGTGGTTTTGGTGGATCGAGACATCGCCTATCACAATGAAAAAGGGAACCTGGTGTTGGCCGAATCCGGGAAAGTCTTCTTCGATGATCTTTTTGTTGAGTACCAGACTAATGGCCAAAACTAATACCTGACATGATGTAAGAGTATAAAAAAGTTGGTAACAAAATGACTCTCCAGGCCCCAATTCATCGAACCGCTTGCAACCAAAACATAAATAAAGTTGGTAACTTTTGTGGAGTTAAAATGGCGCTCGCAACGCTGTATCAAACACTTACGGCATTAGTTACCAACTTTATTATCTTGTTACCAACTTTTTTATCACACCACATAAAATCGCGTCACACTATAG
>Ga0209300_1000896_pt1 | contig 13079 bp, 17 predicted proteins | sample Shrwel_input2_RT_FD_187535 | JGI IMG/M metagenome (GOLD analysis project Ga0209300, IMG submission 187535) | Subsurface microbial communities from deep shales in Ohio, USA - Utica-3 well 1 S input2 RT (SPAdes) (version 2) ... | reverse complement strand
ACATTACATATACTATTACTATTACTATTACTATTACTATTACTACTATAACGCTATCAGTAGAGACATTAACTTAGGATTAACTTTGGTTTAACTTTGGGTTAACTTTGGGTTAACTTGCTATAACCAAAAATGGGGTTAATGTGCTATTTTCCAGTAGAAACGCAACTCAGCGGCTTAAAGGTTAATGTAGGTTAACCCTAAGTTATACCTGTATAAAGGCACGGTTAAACCCCCAAAAACGCATACAGGCGCACTGATAGAGGCTCTCAGAGGCACATATGGACACGTACCCCCACTGTTCTGAGGGTTAACCCCTGAAATAGGGGTAAAGTATATAGTCGAGTGTATACTTAGGCCATTTTTAGGTAAATTTCTTTAGATTTGAGTTGTAAAATGTTTCAGATGAAATAGGGGTTCGGCGATTTTGCAGTGGAAATTGAGGTTTATTCGGTTTTGTACGAACAAAATTCCGTATTTTCTCCTCATATATAAAGTTAACGATAACAATTCGCACCACTACGAACAGATTTACCCTAAAAACATATACTTTAGTGTATATTTCCCTCTAAAATGTCATAAAACATCGTTACATTTGCCCACGAACGACTAAATGAGGTGGTATATTAAAGATACTACCTCTGCAACGGTCAAAATGGGTTAAAATACAATCAGCAGCAGTCGCCTGTCTTTTTTTATACTTTGCATCGCCATCGTATGCTATCGCCCTGGAACAATTCCACTCCGAACGAATCTTTTTCACGGGATCTCAGCGCCTTCTACGGGATACCTGGGCAATTTGATAGCGGCGACATACTCACTTACGCCTGGGCATGAGGGTGCGTGTACGCTTTCGCTATCACGCACAGTCGTATTTCATTTTTTTGCCGCAACTTAAAGCCATCGGCACCTATCGGAGCCGAGTGGCTTTAAGTGCGGCAAGAACTAACGTTATGGGGTGCAGCCGATGGGCGACCAACGCCTCGACGGTTGCAGGAGTGTATGTGAATATGATAGTACAGAAAACTTTGAATGAGGTATCCGGCAAGGATACAGAGAACAGATTCGGACTTACCGAGAGACAATACAGGGAATTGTGCCAGAAATATCCGTTCGCTCCATCCAGCGAAGGATGGGTTGAATCCCAGGCAGATGTGCTGCCACGGGATGATTATCACGGCAAGAAAGTTACTTACAACACCTGCTGCAGGTGTGGGAAAGCCATCAGTGGCGAAGCAGCCTGCAAGGTGGAAGGATACAAGGATATCTGGAGACGTGTGAAAGTCGAGTCTCCGGACGGTGACTGGTGGAAGTGGCAGAAATCACAGTTCGCCCAGGTGAACTGGTATCATACAGAGTGCTGCGTGTCTGGGTATGTCGGTGTAGAGCACATAGACAGAGCAGGCCCACAAGAGAAACTCAACATGAAGGAATTGGTCGACCTCGAACCTGTCCACATTGTCGTGTCGGATAAAGATACAGGCACTATGAAGTGGCTCGATGCCGCTGGGATTGAGTATCAGAAACGGTCTAACTTCGTCGGTTGTGACCATGTGGTTGCAATCGATAAGAAGCAGGCGGTCGACTGGTTAATGGAGGGGCAGGAAGACATCATTCCCCTCTATTCAAGGAGCCAGGAGTGAGTACAATGAAGGGCGATAGAATCAAGATGAGCCGGAAGGAAAGGAGAGGAAGGCAGCACTTCCTCAACCTTCATTTGAAGTACTGCGCCGGTGAGTTGGACTTTGTGGAGTCCGACGGCCGTGCACAGTATAAGATTATTTGTAAGCAGTGCGGAGCAACCTGCCTGGCTTACGGTCAGCGGGATTCGGACTTTGTCTGGTATCTCCCTGAGAACTTTTTTGGAGAGAATAAGAGAGAAGCACCACTCGACCCGCAGCGGAAATGTAAGTCATGTGGGGCTCCAGTCACACCCAGGGACGTGCAGTGTCAGCGTTGTGGGAATTTTGTGAAGCAGCCAAAGACGGGCAGTGGAGAGTTCAAGACACTTAAGGAAACTCTCATCGCACCATCGAAGGTTGGAAGGGCATTCCACTAATTCCCTTCCTTCCGGTTAAAATTTTTTGCTATCGCCGCTCTCCTCATGTTGTAAAATGTGATACGATTGACATTAGCGGTTATGCGGGTTCTCCAGGGGTGCGTGTACGCTTTCGCTATCACGCACGGGATTAGTTTACTATTGTTCCTGAACTTAAAGCCTCCGACACCTGTCGGAGTCGGAGACATTAAGTCAGGAACGAACTAACGTTTTGAATGGGGCGTGCGTGCCCTTGGATGTGTTTGTGTATGAATGTGATGATTACGGGGCATCGGCCCCATAAACTCCCTGCGGGGACTGTACCGTATGTGAAACTCGCTTTGGTTGATGCGTTATCTGACCTACCGGATGATGCCGAATTGTTGGTGGGCATGGCTCGTGGTGTGGATATGTGGGCTGTGCGGGTTGCTGTCCGGCTGGGCATACCTTTCCATGCTTTCATCCCGTTTGATGGGTTTGACTCCCGCTGGCCGGATGCCGATCGGGCTGCGTTGCGGTGGGCGTTGTCCCATGCGGCATCGGTGTCGGTGGTGTCATCCCGTCCGTCGAAGGATGCATTCCTGTCCCGGAACGGGCGGATGGCCGAACTCGCACATATGGCGATTGCGGTCTGGGATGGGCGGTATCGGTCGGGCACCGCGGCATCGGTGCGGCGGCTTGAGCAGCGGGATGTGCCGATTACGGTCATCCCGGTTTAAATTTTTTGTTACCACCTCCCCACTATCTCAGCGCCTGGGCCGTTTCAGTAAGGAGTATCGGCGAACAATGCCTGGGCGTGGGAGTTATCGGCAGTGGGCTCCTGGCTGTCTTGTGACGCAGGAGACCTGCGTCGTATATCATCTCCTCCACGATCCCCGACCACCACGCCTATCGGCTTCCCCCCAACCCTCCCTAACGGTCGGGTTGAATATGTGGGCGTTTCAGGCGCCGGTGAATGTCCCCTTGTGCTGCTACTGGGTTAAGGCACCAATGGAACTATAGAGAGTGTCAGGACGGATTACGAGGGGAGTGGTTGACAGCAGTGGTGTATATTATTTTTATGTTTGTATAAAATGCCACGCAGGTCCTGTCGTACCTGCGCACGTTACCTATCTTACTACACCGGTGCTACTTGAAACTCACGTCCCCTATCGGGCACGAGAGTATCAAGAGCACCGGTTACTTACGTTATTGGTGGAGCCAACAGGCGCTCCAGGAGTGTTTAAGAATGTTATATGAAACGTATAAATATAGATTAGAGGAAATGCAAAGGAAATATCCGGAAGCGGTTTTTATAGATGTTACCCGCTCTGCAGGAAGTATTCTTGCCCCGTCGTGGAATATGCTGAATGCATATAAGAAAGATGGGGATTGGGATAGATATACTCAGAGATTTACTGAGGAAATGCAGCATCCCGATTGTCAGGCGGAGATGCATAGGATTGGTAAATTGGCTGAGCGCAGTGACGTGTTTCTCGTGTGCTTTGAAGGACCACGTCACGGACGTAAGTGCCACCGATTTTTGTTAATTGATATGATTAATGAGTTGATGAAGGGCCAGTAATAGGTCCTTCGTGTTTTGTTTTATAAAGGAGCGTGTGTGCAAATGAAATGTATGATTACCGGACATAGACCTGAGAAATTGCCTCAGGATGTATCGCTGTTAAAACTCAAGTTGCTTGAGGAACTTACGTCCTTGCCGGCGGGTTCCTGTGTTCTTCTGGGTGCGGCCCGTGGGGTGGATACATGGGCGGCTCGTATTTGTGAGCGGTACGGGATTCCTTATGAGGCATATGTACCGTTTAAGGGAGTTGATTCGCGCTGGTCCGAGAATGACAGATTGGCGTTTCAGCGGACGTGCTTCTACGCTGATCATATCAAGGTGTGTTACGATTCGCCTTCTAAGGATGCATTCCTGGGCCGCAATCGGATGATGGCTGAGGATGCCGATTGTGGTATTGCTGTATGGGATGGAGAGTTTCGTTCCGGTACGGCGGCGGCTGTACGAGCGTTACAGAAATTGGAGAAACCGGTGACGGTTATCTCTGTTTAAAATTTTTTATAGGTGATTTATATGATGTTTAGAGGTAGATATGAATTTTTGTCCAATTTCTACTATGCTCCGTTTGTAGAGGATGGTATAGAATATCCGACTGTTGAGCATTTCTTCCAGGCTCAGAAGACCTTCGATGAAGGGGATAGAAAGTTGATTGCATCGGCATCTACCCCTGGGCTTGCTAAGCGAATGGGTAGGAGGGTTTCGTTGAGAAAGGATTGGGATAGTGCAAGGATAGATGTGATGGAGGCGGGGTTAAGGGCTAAGTTTTCTGACCCGTTCCTGAAAAATAAGTTGGTACAGACATATCCTTTGGAGATAGTGGAAGATAATTCCTGGAAGGATTATTTCTGGGGTAGGTGTAATGGAAGAGGCAGTAACCATTTGGGAAGGTTGCTGATGAAGATTAGAGGGGAGGTTATGGAGGATACCTCTCTTTAAAATTTTTTGCTATCGCCGCTCTACCATATCACCGCCTGGGCCGTTCCAGTAAGCAGTACCGCCGGACCAATACCATGATATCTGTGTTGAGATTGGCGGTGCATAACTACCTATCTTGTGACGCAGGAGACCTGCGTCTAATATCAGAGCCGCCGCTGACCCCGACCCCCAGACACTGCACAGCAGTGTCACCCCCATGCCCTATCGGGCATAGTTGGAATTGGCGGTAACTTTCCATGTACTGCTATCGGGATATGCAGAACGGCGGTAACTTTCCATGTGCCACTACTCTACAACGCAACGAAGGATTGTCAGGCCGTATAGACATGACCCGGCAGCCTGGGGTGTGACAAGGGTGCGTGCCTCTCTGAGCCACGCACAGTAGTGCCGCTACCGTCAGAACCCTAATTTAAACCCATCGGCACCTAGCGGAGCCGAGTGGGTTTAAAAAGGGTTCTTTCTAATTGTTGTTGTGCCGCAAAGCGGCAGGAGTGTTTGAAAATGGATAATAAAACAATAGATATGATAGTCGGTACAACAATGGAAAATATTGATCTCCCTCACGGAATGATATTTGGTGAAGACCATGCAGCCACAGTTATGCTTAGAGACATGTATGCACCTGATTTTGAGGATGTTGTAAGGAAGTATATGGAGGGTACTCATGATCCTCATACGATTGCAACGGAACTCGCACAGTTACACGAGGAGGCCGCCATGGGTGTATATGAAGGACTCAGTGGGCAGTTCGGGTTGTAATACATCCCGTCTTATTTTTTTATTTGTCCCTTCTGCCCCACCACCCACGCACTGCAAGCAGTGCTGCCTTATCGCCCTACCGGGCGGATCTCAAATATATAATACCCCCCTTCTATAGCCAATATATCTCGCTTCAAATTTTGACACCCCTTTGTTTGTTTTTTTATTGTACCCCTTTAAACATGGACGCCCGATTTTTGAAAATCTACTTCCAAAACTTATTTACTAACTTATTTACTAACTTATCCACTGCCCATTCTCAAAACTTATTTACTAACTCATCAACTAATCCATTCTCTAAACTCATTCACCAATTAATTCACATGCTCTTCTACTCATTTACTCCTCTACCAATTTACTCTTTTACTCTTTTACAATCTCATCATCATATACAATACCACAGTGAACTGTATATCACAATTATATCAGTTCACCATATCCAACATAACCACCATTTACAACCATACACCACAGCCACCTGATCACAACCACGACAATGTTATTGGTTTTGTTCGCAAATCTACTTTCGTTAATCGCATCGATGAACATTAACCACTTCGATTAATTGACTGAATCTGTAAAAAAAAATAAACACACTAAATACTCTACATACGATAAATCTTATATAACATGTATTTATGTAATTTGCTTTTTATATTAACAGTACTCACAAAAACATTAACTTGAATACGTAAAGTTCGCATATATTTAAATAATCGGAATGCGTATTAGAGGGTGTACTCACCGCCATGTAAATGGTTGGTTGTTTTGTACGTACGCACGCAATTTGTAGGTGGACGGACCGCACATCCGTCCATAAATCCTACACGCCTAATCTTTATATACTCAACAACTGTTCTTTAGTTCAACCCGTGCGGAAATCTCAACCGTTCGTGCGTGCATCAAACATACTATTTATATTCATTCATACACTCCGTATGTCCAACCAGGTAGTGAGTGTGCAACCGCACGGGTACTCTCCATATCTTTTTTTATATACTAATTGACATTGCTATCTTTATTTTTATATAGTACAAAATTCACTGTAAGTGTATGTCCGACCTGACCGATATCGAATTGCATAATTTGGCCCGCAGAGCCATTTCTTTGATTACATGTCCTGATAAGATATAGTCTGCTACGGAATGTGCAAGCATTCTATCTTTTGAAAGTGATAAAAACATCACTGAGGACATGTTCCTGCAATTCAGGACCAGATATCTCAAAGGTAATGTTGATGTCGACAATCTTCCTCAACCTGTAGTACAACAACCAACCGCCCTTTCTTCAATTCCCCAGACTCTGGACGAGATGTGTGCATTCTCCCAGATCAACACCATGGGGTTGAGAGAAGGTATCATTGCCCAGGCACACAGGGTATACGTGGAAGCAGCAGAGACAGGCGAGACAAGTGATTCACTCAAAGCCCTGCGTCTTATGCTGGAGTCGGCAGAATCTATGGACAAGCAAGTGCGTGCGATACAAGGAGCAGATCCGGCAGCAGAATTGATGAGCCAGAAGGCATTCCAGAACTTCAAACAGATGATCGTTAAAATTGCAAATGAGAATCCCGAATATGACCTTCTTGGCAAACTCAAACAGAAAATGACAGACGGTGAGGTACAAAATGAAACACAAAGTAGGGACGACAGTTGAAAATAAGAGATAGGGTACAGGAAAAATAAACGGATATTATTCCCATTCTGAACGGTACCTAATTAATTTTGATAAAGGTATACGGTGTTTCCTGACCGAGGACCAGTTCGTCCCGGTGGTTCACCGTGATACGCAGCAGAGGTTGGCCCCGGATGCATAACACAATCGTGGATATAATCGCTGCGTTCTGTATCCTTTGTGTTTCGTATTGCAGTTCAGGAGGTGCGTGGATATAACTGGAGCAACTTCTGATATTGAAAAAGCGATTTTTGACGATCTCGAATCAAGTATAATTACCCAGAACCCTGTTGAGTGGACCAACAGGAACCGATCGGTCAAGGGTAAGAAATGGGAATGGGTGTTTACTGATTATACATCCGGCGGACGTGCAATCACCAAGGATTTCAGGTATCTCATCCCTATATATGAAGACAACTCGGATGCAATAATTTTCAAAAAGTCCAGACAGATGGCCATATCCGAGTACGCTATCAACTGGATCCTGTCCCATGTCGTGGAAATACCAGGCATTACAGCCGTTCACGTATTCCCGAACGAAGCACAGGGTAAAAAATTCTCAATGGTACGTCTGACTCCTATTCTCGATAAAAAGAGTTCTCCGAGACTGGGACGTATGTTGCGTAATCCTGATTATAAAGATCAGTCGGCATTACAGGCAGCGATGAATGTTTATCACAAACAGTTCACCAATATGAGCAATTACATCCTGTCTTTTGTGGGTGGTTCCAATACCAAATCCACTGATGCCCGTTCAATCTCTGCGGATATCATTTTCCTTGATGAAGCAAAAGATCTGCCTCAGGAAAAGATTACGGATGTACTTGAATGCATGTCCCTGTCGTCCATACGGAAATACAGGATGGGTGGTACTCCTGATTATGAAGGCACTGAGTTTGATAGGCGGTACAGTGAATCCGATCAACATGAATGGGTAATCACCTGCAAGCATTGCGGTGCAAAACAGATCCTTGATTTTGATAAGAATGTTAAACCAAGAGCGACCGCTCCATTTGTGGAAATATCGGATTCCCTTGACAAATATTATTATGCATGTGTGGGTTGCGGTGGTGAACTGGACCGTACTGCTGATTACGGAGAATGGATCCCACAGAACCCAGGTGCAAGTGTCAGGGGATATCATCTGACCCAACTCATGGCCAGTTGGATATCTGCAGACGACATCATGCAGAAAAAGAGCGACAATGTAAAGTATCCTCATAAATTTTATAATGAAGTTCTGGGTGAAACATACACCGGCGGAACAAAACCAATCACATTCTCCAAACTCCTCAAGTGCAGAGGCAAGGATCCCGGTACCAACCTGAAATATATTACAATAGGCGTGGACTGGGGTAATCAGTCCCACTATGTAATTCTGGGTGCAAACAGTCACATGGAATATTATGTCCTAGACTTTGGTACATGGGAAGATCCGATCGTGATGCGACATGCACACAAACTGATCGAACTGGACCAGGTTTGGGGTTTTGATAAAGGCGTGCTTGACAGTGGTTACGGTAAAACACAGAATCAGGAAGTTTTCCATGCACTCCCTGGCAAGATGTACAGTTGCTTCTACAAGGAAGCGGCATTCAAGCCTGAATGGGATGTAATAGATAACGAAAGAGGCGAACTGTTGCCACCTGACGAATATCAGTACCACGTAACAACCAATCATACGTCATTATGTGATAACGTGATGACGGCTGTTGATAATCAGAAACTGAAGATATCCTTTGCAGACGACGACGATCTGGTACCAGGCGTATCTGCTATGCGTGATTTCATTGATAATCTATGCCTGGCAAGGATCGCTGAAACGGATGTAAAGGGTAAACGCAAACGTAAATGGGTGATCACAAAAGCCCACTCCTACGCTGCTCTATCTTACGCCATGCTCGCAATGGATGAAGTACTGGCAGAAAACGGTATGGACGGAGACGGTGCAGTAGGATTCTTTGAACCAAGATCTTATCGGTGAGTACAAATGTATATATTTTTTGACTGTAAAGTATCGTCCTACAAGGACCCGGAAGCAGTAAGTATTGGGCTTATAAGTGAAAACGGCAGCAGATTTTATGCCGAACTGGATAACGGCACTGTCATTGATGAAACTATTGAAAAAGCAGTAACAAACGGGCTGGAGTATGAATTAATAGGTCCTTTCATCGGTGAGACAACGTATGAAAAGTTCGGAATTGATCATGTAGACATAGCCATGAAAGATGAAGACAGTACCGTTGTATCCATGCTCGGGAAATGGTTAAACCAGTTCGATGAAGATGACAAGGTGGTCACTGTATGTGACACACCGACATTGAAATGGATGGCTTTCATGCGGCTGATTAACAATGACAGAGAAATCCTGTCTGCAATGGGTATGAAGCCCATCGATATCACAACACTGTTCTATGTGGCAGGTTATGATACTACTACAAACAGGTTGAAATACCTTGAGGAGAATGGACCTTTATCATACAATGCTCTGGCACATGCCGAATTGACACGGGACTGCTTTGAAAGTCTCATGGATGAAATTGAAGGCAATAAACCAGATACCTGGAAACAATGCGACAAGTGCGGTCGTCTCTGTCCGGAGATAGATATCATTGATGATGTACAATGCTGTGCGAACTGCAAACGACTGACTATGGATGAGATGTTACGGTGAACCAGGAAGAATTGCCACGAACCCTTATTGTGGATTTCGATGGTACGATCACACAAAAACGCCCTTACAAGGGCTTACACATTTTTGAGGCACTCCAGCCCAAATCCCGTGACGTACTCAAGATGGCCAAACATAACGGGTTTACGATTACGATTTTCACTGCCCGGAGTTGGATAGAACTTGATTCTATCAAGGCTTTTCTTGACACCAACCATGTGCCCTATGACCATGTGGTATGTGGTAAACCGATTGGTTGCATGTATATTGACGACCGTGCCAATGGTGGTTTTTCCTGGGATCATGTCCATGACATGGTGGTAAACTATGATGAGATATATAAAGAGCCTGTTAAGGAAGATTCGGGGAATCCCGACAATTAAAGTCGATCCGATTGGGTTTATTCCATATAAAGCCCACGAGGACGATGCGTGCGAAGACCTGCGTGCTGCAGACGAATACGACATAGATCCCTGGAGCATAACAACTGTAAAAACATTCATGCGTACAGAGATCCCAAAAGGATGGTTCGGTGACGTCAGGCCTCGCTCAGGAATCAGCAGCGAAGGATTGATATTAACAAATGCCGCCGGTACCATTGATGCCGGTTACAGGGGATTCTGGTATGCTGCATTTTTCAACGCCACGCCGGAAAAGAAACACATAAAAACAGGACAAAAAATAGCCCAGGTCCGGTTTGTCAAACTGGATAAGTATCACTACGACTACTCTAACAAATTGTCAGAGAGTACCAGAGGTACAGGCGGTTTTGGCAGTACAGGGAGCCATTAAGAATGTACTGCGATGAATGCGAGGGATATTTCGATGAAAGCGTGCTGGAGGAGTATACCCTTACATTCGTAAACGATTCCAATCTTCTACAAGTCTACTTATGCCCTAAGTGCAAGGGTTTACTTTTTTACAGGTATATTAATACAGAATTATAAGCGTGCGTGAATATAAATGTCAACCAAAGTACTGGTAGTCGGGGATATGCATGTCGGATCAGTAGATGCGATAATGCCTCCGATTGTGAATATGTATGAGGGCGAAGAACATCGAGAGATGGAACTGCGTCAGAACGAACTCCAGAAACATCTGTTCAAGAAATGGAAAGCCATGTGTGAGGCAGATGATTATGATGTCTGTCTGTGCATGGGCGATCTGACCGAAGGAATGAACAGGAAAGACGCAGGCAGCAACAACTGGACCAATGAACCACGGATCCAGATCGAAACTGCAGCGGAACTACTCAAGATGACAGGAGCCAAGAAATTCTTCGGAATCCAGGGCAGTCCATATCACACCGGTCTTGAAGGTTCGATGGATGAAGATGTTCTCAAATTGCTCGGTGGGACATTCGATGAGGACCTGGTCGTTAAGATAGAAGGATTGCGCATACACATGAAACATGTAACAGGCGTGGCTTCCGTGCCTCATACTCGTTCAACCAGTCTGCACAAGGACATCAACAATGCGCTGACTGAGGTCGAGACATTTGGACCTCTTGACATTCATCTCCGAGGACATACCCATTATTTCCATTATGTTGGCTGGGAAGGCAAACTCGGTATCATTGCACCCGGCTGGAAAGCCAGGGATCCATTCCTTAGGCGTCGGCCTATAATAGGAAATGATTCAGGATACATCACTCTCGATATCTCCAATAAGAAATTCAGTTGGGATGCAAAAACATTCAAAATACCTTCATCTGTAGGTGTCAGGGAAGTGGAAGCATGACTACAAAGGAATTAAACAGTGTGCGCAACGACCTTGTAAACCAATTGGACAATCATCAAAAATGCATAGATTCACTCCGTCGTCAGATCGACATGCAGGAATCAATGATTGTGAGTTATAGGGCAGTAATGGACTCTATCAATTCCATGATATTCCAGATTGATTCGATATTGGATGAACCTGGCCTACAAGCAGGTGCAACACATGAGAGTGTATATAGTGTTGCCTCGCACAGTACTCCAATACACACGGGTGACATTGTATCATTGTACAAGTAAAAAAGTAAACTTTAATACCTATAATAACGTCTAAGGGATTACTGTACATCGCCCGTACATTACGAACAAATTTACTAAATTAAAAATGCAAAAAATAACCTTCTAGAGAGTACAAGCGGGTGGTGTACTGTCTCCTTTTTATCAAAGTGATTAATATGAATTTTACAAACAGGAAGGGCGGAACATGAGTTGGGACTACAAACAGGTTATTGTGGTCCGCAAGGATCTCAATCTGTCGCCAGGCAAAATGGCGGCACAGGTTGCTCATGCAGCCATCTCTGCACTGGATGATATAAGTCTATCAGTTCGTGACAGATGGTATGCAGATGGCAAACACCAGAAAAAAGTCGTCTTGGAAGTAGCAGATGAAGATGGCCTGATTGAAGTCATGGAACTATGTGAAGTAATGGGCATTCCTTATGCAATGATAATGGATGCAGGCAGAACTGAGATCAAATCCGGTACTTTGACATGTGTTGGAATTGGTCCGCACAACAACGAATTGATGGACCAGATAACTGGTCATTTGAAGACTTACAGGTGAATACAATGGAATTTGGAAATACAAAAGCAGCAGACACCGTAGAGGATGCGTTAAGGGAAGAATCACAGAGAATGACCTTCGGAGAAATCGGAGACTTGATTGATCTTTATCTCAAGAAGGCAGATTTGAGAGACACTGAACTGTTCAGGAATAAAGACATCGAAGATGCTTATTCATACGTTGAAATGTTCACCATGAAGGCCAATGGTACATTTGGCATCCCGGAAGACGAGGATGGGTCAATGGATGTAAAGTTGGAATCCTTCGAGGATCTGATTTCCTATGTTGTAGTAATGAAAAGTGACATGCTCGACATAAAAGAAGACTATCAACTGGAATTGAATGAACTAAAGAAAGAATTGGCAGAACTCAAAGAGCAGCATGAAAAGGAAATTTCATTCCTGTCCGGATTGATCAGCAACAAAGCAGATAAAATCCATACACATGTTGACACATCTCCATTTGAGGACCATCCTCTTCCTGGTCGGATCTATGTAGGAGATACTCCTATGACACCTCCAAAGTGGGAGTGGGATACAATATCTGTCACGACAGGTGGAGTAGGAAGCCCACTGCTTTAGCTGTGGGAGGAATAAGGCGGCATGGAAAGAGCACGGTTCAAGGATACAGGAGATAGCCGAAGCAAAACAGAAACTGGGCACCATCTCCCTATGAACCTTTTTTAAATACTTTCCTGTTCCAATTCCATTTTTTTTATATATTCTTTTATCCAATTTCACGCAATGAGCGTGCGCAAAATTATTTCTGATTCTATATACCGTGTCGGGGATGCATTGACGGATGCAGCCTATGACATTGGTTTTCCTTATAAAGAACCGACGAGGGATACTTCGGCAGATGACCTGTTTCAGAACAGG
>Ga0209300_1000894_pt1 | contig 13087 bp, 25 predicted proteins | sample Shrwel_input2_RT_FD_187535 | JGI IMG/M metagenome (GOLD analysis project Ga0209300, IMG submission 187535) | Subsurface microbial communities from deep shales in Ohio, USA - Utica-3 well 1 S input2 RT (SPAdes) (version 2) ... | reverse complement strand
GAGACAGAAAACCTGCTGCAATATCTGTTAATCGGTTCAGAAACAGCAGGCAGCAGCAGTACATATCTATGTGATTATTTCTATGTGCATGATGCAGGAGAACAAAATGTTTTGCTCTCCGGCGGGGATTGGAATAACGGGTCGGCTGCGGGGGTCGGTTCTCTGGCTTCGGATTGCAGGTCTTCGTTTTCGTCTCGGGCTATCGGCGCTCGCTTCGAGTTCATCCCATGATAATTACCACATCGAGGCTGCTATATGAGTGAAGAAATAAGAAAATTCAGTGAATTTGCCAGGGGCAAGAAGCATCTTATCGGTGAAAAGATGAAACTGAAAGATGTTCTTGGAATCCCGATAGTCGTCACTGGCTACAAGGTAGACAAAAGCAAGTTCAAAGAAAATGATTATGTGGCAATCCAATTTTATAAAGTAGGAGAAGAGGAAAGCCACGTCATTTTCACGGGAGCCAAGGTACTAAGAGATCAACTCGATGAGTACCATGAATATCTCCCATTTGAATCGACTATCAAAAAACTAGGTACTTTTTATTCGTTCACTTAAGGCGAATAAATGGTTTCGGTGTGTGAGTTATGCTCTCCAGCAGGAATTGGAATAACAGGTCGAATGCAGGGGTCAGTTATCTGAATTCGAATAACAGGTCTTCGAATTCGAATCGGAATATCAGCACTCACTTCGAGCTCATGACGGCAGTTATGAACATCACCGGAACCAGAGCCACATGGCCAAACAAACAACGAAGGAGCTGCTCTGTATTAGTATGGCAACAGAACGTTCAGAGCAGAGCATATACATGAAAAGACACGGAAACTTGTTTGAGAAGATCATTGATAAAGACAATCTGCGACTTGCACACAAGAACGCAAGGAAAGGCAAGACACATTATACCGATGTGCAGATGGTTGACTCAGATGTAGAGTATTATGTGGACCTTCTACATGAGAAACTGGCCACAAAAGCCTATCAGACCTCTGAATACACTACAAAACAAGTCCATGAACCAAAGGAACGAACTATCTACAAACTACCATATTTCCCTGACAGAATAGTGCACCATGCAATCATGAACGTATTGCAGCCTTTGTGGGACAGGACATTCATCTATGACCTGTATTCTGCTATTCCAGGGAAGGGTATACATGCAGGATCTTACAGGCTCCGGAAGTTTCTGAGGGACAAAGAGAACACTACGTACTGTCTCAAGTTTGACATATCCAAATATTATCCTTCAATCAATCACGACACAATGATTGAGATTGTGCAAAAAAAGATCAAATGCAAGGATACATTGTGGTTACTTGAGGAAATAATCAGAAGTCCTGAAGGAGACAGTAATGTTCCTATTGGAAATTATCTTTCACAGTATCTCAGTAATCTTTACTTGAGTTGGTTTGATCACTGGATTAAGGAACAATGTGGTGTGAAGTATTACATCCGGTATTGTGATGATGGGGTTATTCTCCATAAGAGCAAACGATTCCTGGAAGATCTCCTTCTCAAGATTAAGATATACTTGAGGGATATCCATCTCAATCTAAACCCAAAAACCGTAATCACTGAAGTGGACAGGTGTGGTATAGATTTCCTTGGATACAAACACCACAGACATTTTACCCTTCTACGCAAGTCTTCGTGCAGGAAATTCAAACAGAAAATGAAGGCAATTGCCGAAGAAGGTGAAAGTGTGGATCCACAACATGTGATTAGTTCCATAATGTCCTATGTTGGCTGGCTGAAACATTGCGATTCTCGGAATTTGCTGTTAGAACATACATACACCGAAGAACTCTTCAGAATTACAGAAATTGCTTCCAGAGAACTCGGAATAACAAATCCTATCCACGAGGTGGTAACATGAAAACCGAATCTACGATTGAACCAAACGAAATCTACATCGATAAAATCAAGGGTGGTCGTGCACGGCTTCTCTGCAGATGGAACCTTGAAACCGTCACTCGCATTGACGAGATGACCGAAGAAGAACAGACGATATACAAATACGATGAGACTGCGCTCTGGTGGACTTTCCCAAAAGAATACACAAGCACAGACGGAGTGACAGTGACAATTAACACGAAAAGTAAGTTGCGAGCATACATTAATCAAAACAAAGCAGAAGTTTTGAATTTTGCTAAAGCAACGAAGATAAATGAAGAAGATTTGGAATAATCCGAGCGCTACTTATGCTGAATGGGATGCTGAAGGTGCAGTCAAATTTGCAGTAATAAGGGCAAAGAATGACCTGAAAGCAGAGATAGACAGAATAAACAATTTCTTCACAGAACGCAGTGCTGCATTCCAGGCAATCCGTGATAAACACAATACTGCGATGGAGACAGAACTTGAAGAAGCACGAACCGAATGGCAGGCTAAAGAAGACAATGGTTACGATGTGAATTATACAACTGCATAAGGTAAACAGGTAGACCAGTAAAAATATAAAGTGGTGGACATGCTCAACGAATATACCTTAAATACAACACCTCTCAATTCAAAGATAACATCAACTATATCGACTCCCAAATTCAGCATTGCATGTCCATATCATATCTCCCAGATGTCCTCTACCACAGGCAAGTACGATATAAACATAGCAAAAATAACAACATCTCTGTACAACATCCTCTATGGGTTATCCATAGATTCTGGATATAACATCAATGCCAAACTGGACATAATAAGCCAGTATGATATTGATCAGGGTATATCCTATACTGTACCATACCATATAATAACAGGAAATACCTGGGATGTAACATACAATATCAGTGCATGGTGGTTATTGGAAAGCAGATATGCAATAGAAATACCCACCACAGTCTCATTCAACGCTTCATACAACATAAACCAGAGAAAGTATATTGTTAGTGCCTATGATCTATATCACATACCAACACAAGGAGAATTAAGAATGCCAGGAGCAAAAGCAGAATTGGATAAAGCAGCATGGTTACAGACAGGACATATAGTAAACAATGCCGTAACCAAAGACAAGATAGCAACAGAACAGATAGAAGTCACAGTAGCAGCAGGTGATACAGAAGGCACTGCCACAGTCGGCGAAGGTGCCATGGTACTTGGATTTGTACCTACCGGCAACATGGACCAGTTTGTGGATGACATAGACATAACCGACACCACACTTACAGTGACGTTAGCAGCAGCAGCCACCGCAGACAATACCGTAAAAGTAACAGTATTAAACACGTAAACCTATAATCAGGTTTACGTTTAAATATTTATACCAATAATAACAGGAGTTAAACATGTCCGTACAAGACATAGGACCTACAGATATAGTCATAAACGAGATCAAATCCATACTCGACACACCTCTGGAAAAAGAACTTTTCACCAGTCAAGCAGGAGCGGCAACATCCGATTTTGTAGAAACTGCACGTTACAAAGGGTTGACTTTTATTGTGGAAGCATCCGAAGTAACTACCGGTGCCGACATCGAAGTATTAGGGAGTAGAGACGGAGTTGCTGGAATTGGTCTTGCATCATACGAAGATGATGGCTCAACAGGCACTGTAACACAGTCAATAAGTGCAGATGGTACTTATGTGTACACAATTCCGGACAGTATCACGATGAAATACATGGCAGTAGACATTCCTTCACTTACTGACGGAACTTACACTGTCACTTTGTTAGGAAAACCAGTATAAATTTTTTGGAAAGAAATATATGACAATTGAACTAGGAATATACGCAGGCAGTATAGTATCCGTTGCAGCCGGTGCGGCGGCTATAGGATACAAACTGGCAAAACGAGTATCGGCACAGGAAGCAGCAGCGATCTATGAGAAAGTAAAACAATCAAGAGATAAAGCGTCAGAGAAAGGAACCACAATCTCCACAATAGAAGCGGTAGCGATCATTGATGAAACACTGGATGCACTCAGAAAAAAATGACAGTGGAGAATGTCAAAGTGTGCCCGATCTGCAGTAATGCGTCCGAATACGCCTGGCGAATGTCAAAAGTAGAGGAGGGTACCGAAGACAACAACAAGAAACTGGATAAACTTCTGCTGGGGATCATAGCCAACCTCACGGGTGTGGTAGTGATCCTCGTACAGATGGTCCTCTCCTAACAAATCCCTGGGGAATAGGCTGTCAGCCAATTTCCCCTTGTGTTACTATTCAGTACAAAAATCTTACTCTTATTTTAAAAACCGTATTGGTTTTCCAGGCTTTCAGGACACGAACCTTTACTTGTTCTTTAGTCGTATACAACGACATAAATCCAAGTTCCCTACCCCTGGCAGAGGCCTTCAGATAGGGTTCAAGGATATCCTCCCATTCGGCCGTATCCGGAAATTCCATAACTCCGTAGGACTTTTCTTTCTGTTCTTTCATCAACCGGTTCAGATCTTTCTTCAAAACTTTTACTTCTAACATGGTATACCCGTTTACCTGTAAATTTATATACAAAATTACTCATATATTCTTAAATAGGTTGCTATTGTAGACGAATGTACTTCATTGTCTTTGTGCCCACAGGCACAAAATGACATGAGCACATTCTCATAAAATTGGAGGTTGTCTTTTATGGACGAAATAGGTGAGTACATGCAAAGTATAGAAACAATGGAAGACGAAGTATTAAGAGAAACAATAGTAAATCTCTCCAAAGTACCTGAGATTGCACAGACCAGGCAGATGCAAAACATAACCGTGGCAATGTTCGCCGAATTAAATCGCAGAGGTGCGTCCCTTAACAGTAATCCAAATATCAAATACGGTGCAATGTTTATCACGGACAATTTGCGTTTATTCTGCGACGAGCCCATCCGGATCGAGTCCATGTTAAACGCATGGGGCAGGTCATTTGAAAAGCAGAATGGATACATGGTTTCGGATCATTCCAAAACACCACATTATAAATTCGAGAAAACATACAAAGAAGCAGAGCAGGCTATGGAGGATATATATTTGGACGGTACGACAAATGTCTCGGATAGATGAAGTGGATGATCTGGAATTGTTCCTGGACAGCAAGTCCGATTCCGCCAAAATAACGTTCAAAAGCAGTGATATCTATGAGCAGCATGAAGGAGGTAAGAAGAAAAAACTTACACGGTGGCTGAATGAAAAGATACGTGAGAGGTATCTGGTGATAAATGATTTCTACATCCAGAAATTCAACAATTCACCAAGAAACCACATCTATGTAGCCCATAACATCCTGCTGATGACTCGTAATGATAAGATCGAACTGGTATGCAATGCATTGGGAAGTGATTCGTCGCATCCAATACGAAAGTTTTTTAATATATATGAAGAGTATATACAACAGCAGTTACAAATTGACCAGTTAACCGATGAAATATCGCAGCATTCGGATGCTGTGAGCAGAATTGTGCGATTCTGTAAATTCCATTGTGAAACTGGAGGCGTGCAGTGCGAAAATCGGCACTGTCCTTTGTGGCCAAAACTCAATAAACAGAGGCAGATCGATGAAATCAAAGGCAGAACAACAGACCAGACTAGTATTGCTTGACAACAAACCACAAAGAACTGAACAAGCAAAAGAGCGGTTACAGGTAAAAAAACATGTGCATGAAACATTACTTGAAATACGGGAAAAATACCCGAATTACAGCAAGGAAATTGCTGAAGAAATCAAGTGGATGAATGCACAAACAAAGATAGAAACTCCTTTTTACAAAATCCTGTGTGAATTCCTTGACAACAATGGCAGGGGTGTTATATATTTCAAGTCTCCTGACCTGTACGAATCCAAGGATAACCGTGCAGCATTAACCAGATGGTTGATGCGATGTATAGGTGATAAAGAGTATGCAGATATAGGCAATTACAGGATTGCCGTTGACTTTGCAAAACGTCCTAAACATACCAAGTTTGTTGCCCGGAAAATATCGGAGTGACTATGTTTTTTGGAACCGAGACGGGTATCCGATCATTCTCAACACTTGATAGTGCGTACAAATGGATAATTCCTTTCGTATGGACATCCGGAAAATGGGTTGAAGATGAACGAGGAAACCGGACAAAAGAGATACAAAACCTGGTATTTAGGATAACAGGCAATGTTATAGATTACCCATCAATCGGACCAACCACCATTCGATTCGGATATGATCTGGGAAATTCCTTAATCATGACTGATTAGGCACAGGCAAAAGCCCGTGAGTTTTCCTATTCATATGGAGAACGGCTCAGACGAAACGGTGCCTATGATAAAATCGTGGCAAAGATCAGATCCTGTCCAGAATCAAGACGACTAACAATTCCTGTATACCTGCCAGAAGATCATGACTGTGATGAAGTACCGTGTGTGGTGCTTGTACAGTTCATAGTCAGAGATGGCAAACTCAATATGACTGTGATAATGCGATCCAATGATATAGTGAAAGCAATGCCAGCAGATGTATGTGGGTACAGGATGTTCCAGCATCACCTGGCACTGGTCGCCGGTGTAGAGCCTGGAACATATACACATCATGCAATATCGGCACATATCATAGCCGATCATGATCAAGAATTTGCAGAACAATTAGTAAGCGAGCGTGCGTACAAATGAAACATGAAACTGAATACATAGAGGCCCTCAAAACAGAAGGGTTTGAACAGAATCCGACAAACAAATACCTATGGGCAAAGGTCATCGACGGCAAACAGTACGGTGTGATGCTCAAAGGCACAGAACCCGAAGCCTTCTACATCAACGATGATTTTGAGCATGTCAACGATCCAACTGACAAGAATGTCAAAGAAATCCTGACATTGCTGAACAAAGCCGTGATGGGTGAGAAGAAACAGGACAAGCAGAAACAGGAAAAACCACCTGAAAAAAAGGTAATACCAAACCACAAAACACCATCTAAAAAGAAACCTGATCCCAAACAGGAAACTGAAACAGAAGAAGAATCACAGCAGGATGTAGAATGTGCCATTTGTGGAGACAAACTCGATGACAATTACGTCATGATAAAGGATAAGCCGGTATGTGAACACTGCAATGAATGCCTGGCAAACGGTGAAATCACTCCACCTGACGAACTGAAGACAGATGACAGTGAGACAGAAACGGTACAGGGCAAAGTAACCGTAATGGAAAATGAACAGTCTGTGCAGCCTGCAAACATCAATACGATAGGTAAACGGATCAAGGGTATCGAACCACAGTTGTGTGAATGTGGTAAAATCAAGATTGGCAAGAAAGGCCAGTCCAAGAAAACATCCTCCGGCAAGAATATGAGATTGCCATCCAAACTGGACCACTTTGAAGTGACAACCACTGAGAAGGATGAAGACGGTGATTTTGTCCTTGACCAGAACATTATGGCAAAGATCGGTGACAATTGTAGAGAATTGCCGGTCCGCTTGCTACATGACAAGCCTGAGAAGAACTTCATGACTTCCTTTGCTTACTACGACTCTGCTGCCTGTATCTGCCGCGGTGATGGTGAATGGGCAGTGGACGCTTCAGGCGAAGTCATTGAATGTGATCCTGAAGTATGTCCGTATTTCCAGAAGAAGAAATGTAAACCCAACGGGATCCTCAGTGTACTCCTGGAAGATGCTCCCAGGGTAGGCGGAGTATACAAATTCCGGACTACCGGCTGGAATTCTATCAGGAACATCCTGTCAGCAATGGAATTCATCAAAGGATTGTCTGGCGGTGTTCTGGCAGGATTGCCTCTTGTACTGACAGTACAGCCCAAGACCACGGTGATTCCCGGTACAAAGACCCCTACTACAATCTATACTGTCAATCTGGAGTATCAGGGCAGTATCGGAGAAATGCTGAATCTGGCCAAAGTGGAAGCCGAGCAGAGGATCAGGTCCGCTAAGATTCAGAATGCAATTGATGAGCAGGATATCGCTCTCCTGCAGGCACCTGAGAGTACCGAGGAATGTCTGGATGTAACAGAGGAGTTCTATCCGGACAATATGTGAGGTAATGATCTCACATTTTTATTTTTCAAGGAGGATACAACATGCAGATTAGTGCACCTGCTGAGATTTTTAAGAACGTATTCAGTGCAGCCCAAGCGGTCAATGATGACTGTATTATCAGATTGTACGATGATGAGATCAGGACCAATATGGTGGATCCGGCCAATGTATTCATGATAATGGCAAAGATGCCAGCCAAAGAGTTCATTGAGTATGACAGAGGCGATATCGAGAAACTCGGTATTGACCTATCGGACCTGATGGATAAGATCAAAAGTGCCAAGAAGGACGATGACCTGTATCTCGAATTAAGGGATACAGAACTCAATCTGTCATATAATAGGTACAATTATTCGTTCAGAGTACTGGCACCCAATACCATGAATGAAGGTCCGCAACTCCCGCCAATTGTCTACGAATCTATTTTCACGATAGACGGTAAAGCATTCAATAATGCAATCAAGGCCATAAAGGATGTGAGTGCTGAAATTATTCTGGAAACCACTGAGAATTCAGTTATCTTCAAAGCGAATGATAACCAGAATAAGGCAAACGTCATGTTCAGCAAAGACGAGGATGCAGATCTGGAAGCCAAGCAACTGGTAGACACACGTTGCAAACTCAACTCCGAATACATGGAATTGATCGGCAAATCCGTATCTAAGTGCAAGGAAGTGCAAATCCAGACACGTACTGATTACCCACTGAGAGTCTCGGCAGAATTAGGCAACAGTGAAATTACTATGCTACTTGCGCCAAGAACCGGTGATGATTAATGGGTAAAAAGAAAACACAGAAAGACTATGAACAGAATATCAGGGAGTTCCATAACATGCTCCTTGATCCTGACTGTGAAAACCGTGAGAAAGTTAAAGGACAGTTGAAAAGACGTATCGATGAATGGGCCAAATTCCTCACTATAACTGCACAGGTCCCGAACAACGAACAAAAACCCTGGACTGCCAAGGAAATAGGTTTGCCGATCGAGACCATGCCTTTGAAAAGCAAATCCGGTTTTGATCAGACAGGCGACTATACTCTGCACATTACAGGAGAAGATATCGATTTCACAGGCGGATTGGTTGTGGAACGTAAAAGCATAGGCGATATGCACAACACAATCAACAATAATGATAATCGGGACAGGTTACTCAGGGAAATAAAACGATTCCATGAGGATCCCAGGATGAGTACGTTTGTGATTTTTGCTGAGTGTAGTTACACGGATTTGATGAAATATCATCCACCAACCAACAAGATGAAACAACCTGCCTGGAAAAGACGTGAACGTATCAAGGTCAAACTTGCCTCGTTTGTGGCCAGGAATATCCCAGTATACTGGTGTGATGACCGGAAAACTGCTGCCCGATTCTTCAAATTATGTGCGGAACAATGGGTGAAGAAAAACTATGCTTTGATATTAGGATATTGAATGGGGATATAACGTCTTTGCGGCTAACACCGCAAAATGACGTAAACCCCATTCAGAAAAATTGCGTGTGATTCTTATGAAACAAAATGTAAAAGAGTTCGAAAAATTCCATCGGCTGCTTACGATGTTTGCAGACGATTATTCCCCCTGGTATTTCGTTCTCAAGAAGAATGACAAGGATCCCCTGCCCACAAAGGGCGGATGGAAGGCTCCTCATGCTCAATTGTCATTCGAGAAAGCCAAGCGGTGGATGGAACATGGACATAACATCGGTATCGCAGGTACTGATAAAGATCCCCTTGTGATAGTGGATATAGATGACTGGACCCAAGTACAGGAATCGGATGTGAAGCCGACGTTGTCGATCAGATCCAGGTCGAGGATTGGTACACATCACCTGTATTTTACAAGCGATAAGCCATGTGATCGTGAAGCAGACGAACCCGTGCCTTCAGCGAAGATGAATATTCCTACCGAAGATGCAGGAGAAGTCAGATCGGTATGGCAATATGTGGTTGCACCTGGATCCTATGTACCATGTCACGAAGAGAATTTCAAAGCCATGCCAGAATCCCAGTATGAATATGCAGGCTGGTATACCCTGGAGAATTATATAACACCGATGCCGATCACGTTCGACGAATTCCCCGAAGTTTTTCAGTCACATGCCAGAAAGGCACTGGAAGATGAAAAGGCCGAACGTAGTAAACCGAAAAAGCAGCATGGTAAAAACAGTAATGAATCCCAGTTATTCTCTCTGCATATAACCGATGTCGTGGGAGAATATCCCAAAGGACCGAGATTCCCGTCACCATTCCACGGTACTCATACCGGTGGTAATACGAGCATGACCGATGAATTGCTACATTGCTGGAGGCATAATGTAAGTCATAATGCATTGACAGCACTGGCAGTACTCTCAGGGATTGCAGATTGCAAAGATGCAGGTTATCCTCACATGAACTCCATGGCAGGTCCTTCGTCTGTAAACACGGATGACGGAGAAATGGTTTACTTATTATGGAAGTTTGCCAAAGATGAAGATATCCTGCCTGAAGATGACCCCATGCCTGCAGCAGCAATACGCTGGTTTGCCCTTGAGATGGAATTGTGTAAGACAGAGGATCTGATCGACGGCTGGAAGTTGCCTGTCGATGTATTTATGGATGCGAAATATGAAGCGATATCGCTTGGAATTTAACTAACAGGAGAGTGCGTATAGTGCAAAAAATACCTCTTACAATAGGATCGGCCAATGGACATTCAATAGGAATCGGTCATGTGCCCGGTCGAAAACAACTGGCCATATTGTCGAACAATACCGTGATTGCCTATGTCCCGAAAGGAAGGGAACGCCAGGCAGTCATCTTTTTTGAGAAAATCACAGGACAGGAGGTTCGTTATGATTAACGATATAACCTGTCCAAAATGCGGAGAATTCATCCCACGTTTTGACAAAATGTGTCCGATGTGTGGAGAAATGGTCAACCAGGAAGTATGGACGCCAGTTCCGCCTAATGAGGACGGAGATGATTGAATGGAGATCAAAGCCACGATGATTATATTCAACTCGACCCCTGAGAACTATGAGACTGAAATGAACCAAAAGAATTGTACTGTCAGGAGACTCAGTAATGATGACCTGGCTCTACTCAAAAAATCAAGAATAAAATGGATAGGAATTCGCAACGAAGAAACAAAGGAAATGATTGTCAGGCCAATTGCAAATATTACATACTGGGACGAACGGTACATCTTCACATGGGTGCCATTTGAAAAACCACAACCCGTGGAATACAAAGGACTGGAAGTGATGCACAATGGCTGAAAAGAAGGAAAAGGAACCCAAGGAACCATTCCTTGTGATCAAGGAATACAAGTGCTACGCTGATAACTACAATTATATTGTGGAAGGTCCAAAAGGCAACTCAACGTACTATTCGACCCTGGAATCAATGTTAAGTGGAATATCTCGGAGAATGACACAGGATAAGATCAGAGATAAATCTGTGACCAAAACCATCGAGGACTGGCAAGCGATTATGGAAACGCAGAACAAAGCCCTCATGGATGCAGTTGCACAAATACAGGATGTGTAACATGATAAACATTAAAGATATATTGTTAGCAATATTCGGAGAAGAGATATTATGTTCTTATAGAATATATGCTGGATTTGAACCTGATAGAGAGATCATCATCACACCATGGAGTTTTTTGAGCGGACTTGCATTTTCTTCAGTGCTTATATTTGTAATATATTCAGTAATATATTCCATATGGTGGACATTTGCCACAAATAATATCCTAAAGGGAACAATCACTGAGGCTCTTCCTCTTTCGACAGGGATCGCCGTGATTTTCGTTATAACGGTATTTGCAATAATCAAAATACTCTCATACGCACACAAAAAGATGACAACCGCCGTTCTATACAGGAAAGAGAGTGATTAAATGAAATTCGAATTTATCGGGTTTTTCCAGTTCATAGGATTATGTTGCACGGTATTCTCATTTTCCATTGCATTCGCTGCAGGAATACACATACTGTTCAGTGAGCACCTGATGATAATTACAAGAATTCTGTTTGTGATCATGGCAGCAATGGCAATAGTAGCCGCATACTATGCAGCAAAGACAGGAGATTATAGAAGATGAATGTAAAAGAACTAATTGAAGAACTTAAACAGTATCCAGAAGATGCCGAAGTGGGGTATTATGCAATGAATTCCCACCTAAGAATGCATGTGCATATGGTGTAAAGAGAGATCACCATGATACGTGAAATAGGAACGACAGCGGATATACATCGATGCGACTACTGCGGAAATCCGATGATGAGAGCGATACTGTCCGGAGGAGAGGGGATCATGAAATGCCCCTCGTGTGGATACACAATAGTAGTAACACCACAGCCATCGGGTACAAAAACTTAAAGAAGTGATATTATGACACACAAACTCGTTATTTTATCGCTGATTGTCGGAGCAGTTTGTATGATATTGGAGTGTTTTTAATGGATTATGAAGAATTTTTCACTGACTTACATAAGAACGATATACAGGAAGTCCTCGAAGGAGAACTGGATTATGTACATATGTGCAAAACCACCGGTGAAAATCAGTACATTCCCGATAATTACTGGGATGGGTACACCACAGCCATACAGAGAATAGCCAAAGAACTGGATATTGAGTTACCAAGGAGATGTTAAGATGGGACGTTGCTACATTTGCAATCAGAGAGTGGACAATCCTCTATTACTAACAAAAGATCCAGACAACGATGACGAGGAATGCTGTATAAGTTGTCTAAAACACAAAGAAGAACAACAATCGTTAACACCGGAAGAAAAGAAATTCATAGATCAGTCATACATACGCAACAAGGAACTGATGGATCGCCTTTCCAGGAAGTAATCAGCGATCAAAACCATGGAAATGATCGCAAATCTGCCTGATTTTAGTAGTAAAAAAGAAACATTTTTATACTACTTTCCAGGCAGTAAACCTTTAAAAAGGTAAACTCGATAGCAAGATGTACTGTCAAAAAGAAGTTACGGTATTACCGGTAATACCGAGAAACCCCACCCCCTTATAGGTTGACAAATGGAGTAAAATTCAGGAAATCGCAGAAAAATATACCGATAAGAAATAGGAAAAATATACTCGTTTGTAGAGTATGTAACTATTACTATATATAGTTATTCCT
>Ga0209300_1000892_pt1 | contig 13093 bp, 12 predicted proteins | sample Shrwel_input2_RT_FD_187535 | JGI IMG/M metagenome (GOLD analysis project Ga0209300, IMG submission 187535) | Subsurface microbial communities from deep shales in Ohio, USA - Utica-3 well 1 S input2 RT (SPAdes) (version 2) ... | reverse complement strand
CATCAGGACAAATGCCAGCGCTAGCAGCAAGTAGGTGGTGGCTGAAAAGAATTTGGCGATCGGCAGCTTGACGGAAAAGCGAATCAACACCCACGCCAATATGGCTAACAGCAACAAACCGAGCGCAAAGCCACCACCAACAGAAGAATATTGGGTTGATACCGCCTGCGTTAACAGCGATTGATAAAATAATACGGTTTCAAACACCTCCCGGTAAACCGCCACAAATGCCAACGCCACCAGCCCCCACAAGGTGCCAGACTTAAGTTGGGTATCGACATGTTGCTGAATGTAGGCTTGCCATTGTGCAGCCTGGGTTTTGCTATGCATCCAGATCCCAACATAGAGCAGTACCAACGCGGCCAATAAAGCGGCAATTCCCTCCATGATTTCACGATTGGCACCACTGATCGTGATCAACGATTGAGCGGCGATCCAGGTGGCACCACCGGCAAGTAATGCCGCAATCCAGCCTATGTGGACATATTTAAGCGCATCCCGACGCCCGGTTCTTATCAAAACCGTCGTTAAGGCAATGATAACCAGCAATGCCTCCAGGCCTTCGCGCAACAATATGACCAGACTAGCAGTGAATAAAGTTCCTTCGGACAAGGTGGACTCTGATAACAAACGTTGTGCGTCATCCAACAAATGCCGCGTCTCCGCCATTAGCGCACCCAATTCTCCGTTTACGTCGGGGCGGCTGGTCAATTGTCGTAGTGCCATCATGTTGGACTCGATGGATTGGCGCAGTGCTTTGTCATGCGCATCGAGGCTGTTTTCAATCAGTTCAAAACCGTCCAGATAAGCACTGACGGCGAGTTCACTTGCGGTTGAAAAATCTCCCTTCTGATGCGCTTTTTGGGCGGCTTGAAGTCGATTCCATGTGATTGCCAAGGGATCTTGGGATGCCTTGAATAATGCCGAGGGGTTAGCGCGTAAACTCTCCAAAGCTTGTAGGGTTATATCAGGGCGTGCTGCTGCCAGTTGCAGTGGGTTGTGATTAATCAGCTGCAGTTTGGTAATATTCAAATCATTGTGAGTAGGTTCGCTGGATTGAAAAGCGAGTCCACCGACATAGAATGCCATTGACCAACGCTCTTGCTCCGTTAGTTGTTGAAAAGATGGCATGGCGGTGTCGTCAATGCCATTGGTAATGGCGTCGTATAAACCCAAAATTGATCGATTTAATGCCCGCTCTTTATCGGTAAAGTCCGTGGGTGCGGGATCGAGTTGTGCTGCCAGCACTCCGTCACCTTGACCAGATACTCCATGGCAAGATCCGCAGTTAGTCTCAAATACCGGCCGGATTTTTTCTTGAGGTAATATCCGTTCCGGCAGGGATAAATGTGGCATCAATCCCAACAATGTGCCGCGTAGGCTGGCACTCATTTGACGGATCTCATCAACACCTTTCTTATCATGGATGGCCCTCTGCAATGCCATTGCTTGCACTGCGAGTGACTCTGCATCAGCAGTGGCGGCCAGCGAGCTCTTGCTAACAATCAGTTGTGAAAACTCCACCATCTCCTGATATTCATTGTCATTAATTACCTGACCGTTTTTCACCGCTTCGGCATAATCAACGCCTATGTATTCAGCGAGCTGTGCCAGTTGCCGGAGTTGAGTAACGTTGTCTGGGATCTCAGCTTCATTCGCCCCGGCAGATAGAGAAAGTGGCAGCATCAGAAATATGATGGCATGAAGGGTGGCTCGTTTCAGGCGTTGCAATAACAGTGGGTTCCTGCAATCAAACATCTCGGTGTTCTCTTATTCATGAATCGCTAATGATTATTGATCGCAATTGTAAACTCTATAGCCGCTATAGAGTCAAGAGAAGTATAAATTATACCAATTCCATTAACTAACTGGTCAAAATTGCCCACGGTCTAGTACACAATTCTATCACTCTTGCTTTTTTCTCAATGAAGGTATTCCATGCGATAGAGCACTGTTCGACAATATCGTCATAACCACTAAAACAACGATTGGCCAACACATTTTGACGCAGCCATTGCCATACCTGCTCTATTGGATTCAACTCCGGTGAATAAGGTGGCAACTTGAGAAGCGTCAGATTATCAAAGTCATCGGCCAAATCCTGTTGATGCCAGCCTGCGCCGTCCATGATGACCAGCGCATGGCGCCCAAATGCGGTGGCGGTTGAAATCAGTTTTAAATGCTCGTTCATATATTCGCTATTGGCATGCGGGGCAATAATCGCTTGTGTCGCCCCCGTTGCCGGACACACGGCGCCATATAGATACGCTGATTCAAATTGTTGCTGCTTTACAGCCCTTGGACGGGTCCCTTTCTCAGCCCAAATACGGGTGGTGGTATTCTGTTGGCCAAAGCGGGCTTCATCTTGAAACCAAACGTCAATGCGATCGAGTGCAACGTGCCCAGGTGTGTTAAGGATCGTTGCCATCCGGAAGTTTTTTAAAAGCCTCTTGTATAGCCTCAGATTGTTTCGGGTGGCGAGAGCGAGTGGTAATCCATGAGAAGCCAAGTTGATGTAACAAGCGGTAGATATTCGCTTGCTTGAACATCACACCAAATTCAGACTGAATAAACAGGCCGACATCCTTGGCCATCAACCTGCCACCTTGTTCTGATAGACTTCTGTGCTGTACGAACGCTTTAAGCTTAGCTTGCTGTGCGATGGACAGTGTCGCAGGACGGCCCGGATTGGGCGCATCGTCAAGGCCAGTCAGCCCATGGGTTAAATAGGCGGTGACCCAGCGATTGACACTGGTTCTACTGACCTTAAGCATGCTTGCGATGGCGGTACGAGAATGACCTTCAGTGAAATGGAGTAAGGCAAGATAGCGCATACGTTTGCGTGCACTTTTCTCCGATTTTACTAAGGCTGCGATGTGGGGATTATTCATATTTTGTATGATTAAAAACTGATGACCAATTAGATCACATAATTAATATAATTAGTATTACAGTCGATTGGAAACCGTTTTGATAGAGGGGCTTTACCAAGGCTCGCTCCTTTATCTTCCAGAGATCATGACAGGTGGATTGATACTGGAAAATTATCGACTTAACCGGGTGAGTGACATGCAGATTTGCGAGGTCCAATTAACCGCCACAACAGGTTCCTGTGTCTTTATTGCCTTGTGAGAACTGTATGGGCGGGCAAGGTACCGAGCCATAGGAACAGTACACACAGCAGTCACCGAGCTTCGGCTTCAATAAAACATGGCACTGTTCACACTCGTAGAACCACTGGCAGGCGTCCGTGGGCATGGTTTCTGTTTTTTTATGGCCGCATTCGGGACAAGTCAGCTCGGACTGCAAAATCACCTCTGACATCATGGTGTTTCCTTTTTTACAATAGTTGACGGATAACCGGCATTGGTGGTCGCTTCGACCAATCTGTCAGCGTTGGTCAGAGAATCCTCAAAGGTCACTACGGCTTGCTTATGCTCATAACTGACCTCGGCTTCTATCACGCCTTGGACCCTGGTCAGCGCCTTTTTAACCGTGATCGGGCACATGGCACAGTTCATGGTTGGCAGATCCAGCGTGATGGTTTGTGGCTTGGCCCAGGCCGAGAAGCTGGCGATGGTGAATACGAGACCGAGAATGATTTTCTGCATGGTTAGCTCCAGGGTGTTCATGCGAACAGAGGAATCCAGTGGGTACTGGTAACAAGAACCAGCGCGACGATTACCGCGATCCAGAAAACTATTTGCCGCCGTTTCCGAGTATGCGGCACAGCGCAGGCGGTTCCCGGTTCACAGGCCTCGACCGGTCGATGTATCTGCCAGCCCGCCCAACCGAACAACAGCATAACCAGCATGACGAATACGGGACGGTAGGGCTCCAGCAGGGTCAAATTACCAATCCAGGCCCCGCTGATACCTAGTGACAAGAGCAGGAAAGGCCCAATACAACACAGGCTCGCGCCGATGGCAGCGGTAATGCCACCGATGATAGGCAGCCTTGTGTTGGTGAATCTCTCTTTTCCCGGCATCGCCGACTCCACTTTATTGATCTGATGAAATCAGTGTAAATGCCGTACCAAAGTACGGAGTCAAGCCCAATGCCTTTTATTGACGAGGATCAGGTTGGAGGGATTCAACAATAGGACAAGCCGCATTATCAGGATTGGTCCGACACTTTGTGACGAGTTCTTCCAACACCTGTTCCAGGCGGTGTAGATCGTTAATTTTTTCACGCACGCTGGCCAGCCTTGCTTCGGCCAGCTCCTGGATTTCCGAGCAATGCGACTCGCCCAATGACAGCAGGTTGTTGATCTCCTCCAGCGTAAAACCCAGTTCCTGGGCACGTTTGATGAATAAAATCCGAGCCAAGGTTTCGTTTGGGTAAGTACGGTATCCCTCTGCGGGTTTGAGTGGTTGACGGATCAAACCACGGCGTTCGTAGTAGCGGATGGTTTCGACGTTGACACCTGCTGTCTTGGCCAGCTGGCCAATGGTGTGGTTTTCGTTCATGACCAGAGCGCTCCCAGCGGGACAGCAAAGAGATTGTCACCAAAAGCCGTCGTATGATCGCCATCGTAGAGCAGGACACCGATTTTAAAGCGCTTGCCGGCCACACTTTGAAAGCGTTTCAAGCCGGTAAAATCTTTCGTGCTCAAGGTTGCCGCCGCTTTGACTTCAATGGCAAAACAATCGCCCATGGCGTTTTCAATGATCACATCGACCTCCACCTTGTCCTTGTCACGGTAGTGGTAGAAGTTCAAGGGCTCCTCGATCCACACCGCCTGTTTGCGCAATTCGTTGTAGACGAAGGATTCCAGCACCAACCCAAAATCACCTGGCTGTTTCAGCAGGCGCTCCCGATTGAGGCCCCGCACGGCGCACATCATGCCGGTATCAATGGAGTGCAGTTTGGGTGTTTTCACCAGGCGCTTATATTCGTTGGAATGCCAGGCCGGCAGCTGTTCCACCAGAAACAACTGCTCCAACAACGCCATGTATTTTTTGATGGTCAGTCGATCCAGCCCAAGTTTAGCGCCCAGTTCGGTCAGGTTAACCAGTTTCCCGGCATAAAAGGCGGTGAGTTTGAGTAACTTGGCCATCAAATCGGGGTGATCGATATGGGTCAGATCGCGGATATCCCGCTGGATCAATGTACTGACGTACTGTTGATACCAAGCGGTGCTTCGCCGCTCATTGGCACGTTGCAGAGGCTCGGGGAAACACCCCGTAATCAACCGTTGCAGTAGATGATCCCGCACACGAATGTCCTGAGCCGAAGGCGCTTCCTGGTTCAGTAGTTTGCTTAAAAAGCTGGGGGGTCGTCCGTGGATCTCGCATTCGGAAAGCGTTGTCAGGCGAACCGACTCCATCCGGCCGGCCAGGGAATCCGATAGCCGGGGCAATAACAAGGCATTGGCAGAACCCGTCAGGAGAAAGCGACCTGCCGTGCGTTGTTCATCCACAGCCTGCTTGATGGAGACGAACAGTTCAGGCAGGCGCTGAACCTCATCGAGCGCAATTCGTTTCGGTGGCAGATTACGGATGAACCCGACGGGATCAGCTTGTGCAATTTCGAATTGGGCCTGATCGTCCAGGGTAATGTATTCCCAGTTTTCAGCGCCCATCTCACCAATCAGCGCCTTCACCAGAGTGGTTTTACCGACTTGGCGCGGCCCCATCACAAAGACCACCGGGGTGTCGCTCAGCGCTTCTTTGACATTGATTTCAGAATAACGTGGGTACATAAAATAAGCGCTCGGCTAATTGATGGTTGAAATTCGTCTATTCGTTATTTTATTATCGTCTATTCGTGATTACAATGCCGTCTGATTGTTAGATACGACAATAGCGACTCACGAATGTAAAAAAATCAATAAAAACAACGCTATAGGAATAGTTGGCGTGACTGAGCCCAAGTGAGAACTCATGACAGCCAAAGAGCAGTTCTTAACCAACCAGCAGCGAAACCAGCCGTTAATGCTGCCACAACGATTTTCCGACGAAGAAATGGTTCGCGATTGGACGCTGAGCCGACGCGATTGCCAGGTGGTCAACAAGTACCGTAAGCAATACCGTCTGGGATTTGCTATCCAACTGTGCGCCATGCGTCTCTATGGCCGGTTTCTTAACCAACTCCATGATCTATCCCCCCGGGTAATCAGCTACCTGAGCAGTCAACTCGACCTCCCGCCCACGCTAACCGTGGACGTGCCCGAGCGGGAAGCGACACTATTGGAGCATCGGAACAACATCCTCAAGTATCTGGGCTTTCAGCGGTTTGATGACAAAGCGGAAGCGGATCTGGACCGCTGGATTGAAGAATATGCTCGCCAGGGGCTGCTGCCGGATGAACTTTTTCACCGGGCAGAGCGCTACCTGCTGCTGAACCGTATTGTATTACCCGGGCCCTCGACCATCGAACGGCAGATCATCCGTATTTGTAACCAGGTTCACACTCAGCTTTTTGAGCAGGTGTTTGATCAGATGTCCCCTGAACTGCGCGGTGCCATCGACGTTCTGTTGCAAACCACAGACGGTAATCAGCGAACCTACTTCAACCAACTCAAAGAGTATCCACCGGCCGCCAAAATCTCATCACTGAAACGCTATTTGGAGCGCTATGACAATCTGGTGGCCACCGGCGTTAATGAATTCGAGGAAAAGGTCATTGATACCGCTTTTCTTCACTACCTGTATCGACTGACCAAGCGCTACAGCGCCAAGGACATGAAACGCTTCAAAGACCACAAGCGCTATGCCCTGATGGTGTGCTTCCTGTTAGAATCCCGCAAGATTCTGCTGGATAACCTGGTCAAAATGCACGATCAGTACATGACGGAACTGTGCCGACAAACCAGAAACAGTCACGACAAAAAGCACAAGGAATTCCGTAAACGCCAGAAGAAAGCCATCGATGCTGTGCTCGATACCACGCATGTTTTGCTGGAATGGCCGGATGAACAGCCGTTGTACAAGAATGACTTATGGCAGCGTATTGACGAGAAACACTTGCTAGCCTCCATTGACGACCTGCACATTTTTAAACGCCTGGAAGAATGCGGCTACTGCGATTTGTTGCTGACCCGTTACCCCAGTTTACGAAAGTATTTTTCCGACTTTATACGGTTACCGTTTGAAGTGGCGAAAGGTTCTGGGCCACTGATAAAAGCCATCCAGTTCGTCCGGCAGTTGGATGACGGCGATCTGAAAAAACTGCCGGAGAATACACCGACTGCGTTCATTCCCCGCGAGCTGCGTCGCAGCCTTAAAGATCAAGCCGGCAACATCAATCGCAATGTTTGGGAAATGGGCCTTGCTCTCGCGATGAAAGATGCGTTGCGTTCCGGCGATTTGTATTTACCACAGAGCAAACAGCATGTGTCGTTCTGGGATCTGACCTTGAACGAGCCCAACTGGGATGAAACCAAACACACCGTCTATACCGAGCTACAGCAGCCTTTGCCACACGAAGTGCGTTCCGCCATTTCAACCCAGTTCCACGAAGCGGTGTCAGCAGCGCAAAAGCGTTTTGGACTGGATAATTTCGCCGAGATACACAATGGCCGGCTGAAACTCAAGCGTGACGACAAGCTGGACGTACCGGATAAAGTCAACCAACTGCAAAAGGTGATCGATGCGCATATGCCCAGCATACGCATCGAGCAATTGCTGATGGAGGTGGATCAAATGACGCATTACAGTCGTCACTTTGTCCCTATCCAACATCACCAGTCACGGCCCAAAAACTTTTACAAAAGCCTGATGGCTGCCATTATTTCACAAGCCACAAACCTGGGCGTCGTGTCCATGAGTAACAGCGTCAATGGCGTTACTGTCGATATGCTAAGGCATATCCTGCAATACTATATTCGCGAAGAAACCCTGATCAACGCCAGTGCTGAAATTGTGAATCAACACCATGAGCTGCCGTTGAGTGCGGTGTATGGCTCCGGTACATTGTCCTCTTCAGATGCGCAACGCTTTAAAATCCGCGCCGACAGCCTGTTGGCTTCATACTATCCCCGCTATTACGGCTACTATGAAAAAGCCATCGGGATCTACACCCACGTATCCGATCAATATTCCGTGTTCAGCACCAAGATCATTTCCTGTAGCCCTCGTGAAGCCCTGTATGTTCTGGACGGTCTGCTGGAAAACAACACAATTCTGAAAATCCGAGAGCACACCACCGATACGCATGGGTACACTGAAATCGTCTTCGCCCTCTGTCATTTGCTCGGCTTCTACTTTATGCCACGCATTCGGGATCTGAAGGATCAGCAGCTATACCGTATCGACAAATCCGTCGATTACGGTGACCTCAACCATTTACTCACGAAAACAGCTGATTTGGCGATTATTGAGGAGCAATGGGAATACATGATGCGGGTGGTCATTTCTCTGAAACAAAAAACTGCGCCAGCACACGTCATCGTTCAACGGTTGACCAACAGTTCACCCTCCGATCGCCTCACCAAGGCCTTTACCAACCTGGGCCGGATCATCAAGACCGAATACATTCTGCGGTACCTAACTGACAAAGACCTGCGCCAAACCGTCCAGCGGCAACTGAATAAAGGGGAATACCGGCACAAACTGCCGCGCTGGATATTCTTTGCGGACCAGGGTGAATTCACCACTGGGGACTATGAGGAAATCATGAACAAGGCCAGCAGCCTCAGCTTTGTATCCAATGCCATTCTGTACTGGAACACGATCAAGATAAATGACGTGGTTGAGCAGCTCCGGCAGCAGGGGGAGGATATCGACGACAAGACCTTATCCCATATCTCGTTATTGCCCTATAAGCATGTGTTGCCCAATGGTACGTACTTTATTGAAGATGAGGGGAAGGGGTGATTATTCGGAAACCTACGGTTACGCGGAGGGCCTGGGAGTCAAAACCGTAGGTTTTCGTTCAAATGCCCCCGCTGGTCCATGTCACCACTGACTTCCTCAATAAGTCGCTGGACAATGCCTTGGACGCTGAAATGGTGGCAGAGGGCAATGCCGAGTGTAGCGGTTGTCACAGCAGCACCAAGCGGGAGCCGGATACTTACATAGGGGCTGATGTTAATTCACAGATGGAATGTCAGAGCTGCCACAGCGCCCATGATATTGGCGCCGGTTTGACCGGGGTTCATGAAGGTGCGTCCTGCAGCGATTGTCACTAGGAGGCTGTTATGAAACATAAGAGTTTGATAGTGGCGTCTTTGCTGTTGTGCCTGGGTGGTTGTGATTGGTTGGACGATGATGATGACCCTGTGGTTCCGCCTAAGCCAGAACCTGAGCAGTCTGTGTCCATCAATGAAGCCGAAAGCCTCAAGGTGGCACTGAGCGCCGTGGATCCTCAAAGCCAGGCGTTGACCTTCAGTCTGACCACGGCGGAAGGTAAACCTGTCAAGGATGCCGGCAGCAACTATGTGGTGTATCTCAAGATGCCGGCTGAGCAGGTCTCGGCCTTCTCCATGCCTTGGCACAAGGGGGTGCGTTTTGAATGCAGTGAAACCGTCGACACCTGTGCTGGCACCATGGAAGCGCTGGAGACTGAAGGCCAATATCGTTTTACTCCAGAAGGGCTTGAAGAGCTGAACCAGACAGAGGGTGAGCTCAAGTTGGCGGTGATCCTCACCGGGGCCAAGGCTCAGAGTGCTCCTGAGCTTGTCAGCGCTCCCTGAATGATTTGAGTTTCAGAGCCCTAAAATAGTAGCGCCCCAGGATTGCTCCCGGGGCGCTTTTTTTATTATCCGATGGCTTGACTCATCGGTTGATTGCAGGGCAATTAGAGGCTGTAGTACAGCTCAAATTCGACAGGGTGAGTGGTACGGCTGACACGCTCGGCCTCGGCTTGTTTCAGCTTGAGGTAAGAGTCGATAAAGTCATCGCTGAACACACCGCCGCGGGTCAGGAACTCACGGTCTGCATCCAGAGCCGCCAGGGCGACTTCAAGAGATTCGGCCACAGTCGGGATTTCCGCTGCTTCTTCGGCCGGCAGATCGTACAGATCCTTATCCATGGCATCACCAGGGTGGATCTTGTTCTGGATACCGTCCAGACCGGCCATCAGCAGTGCTGCAAAGGCCAGGTATGGGTTGGCCATAGGATCCGGGAAGCGGGTCTCGATACGGCGAGCCTTAGGACTTGGCACCACAGGGATACGGATAGAAGCCGAGCGGTTACGGGCAGAATAAGCCAGCATCACGGGGGCTTCAAAATGTGGCACCAAACGCTTGTAGGAGTTGGTGCTTGGGTTGGTGAAGGCGTTCAGGGCACGGGCGTGCTTGATGATACCACCGATATAGTACAGGGCAGTTTCAGACAGGCCGCCGTACTTGTCACCGGCAAACAGGTTAGTACCGTCTTTAGAGAGTGACTGGTGAACGTGCATGCCGCTGCCGTTGTCGCCGACAATCGGCTTGGGCATAAAGGTTGCAGTCTTGCCGTAGGCGTGAGCCATATTGTGGATCACATACTTAAGCTCTTGAATTTCATCCGCTTTCTTTGTCAGTGTGTTGAAGCGCGTGGCGATCTCATTCTGACCCGCGGTAGCCACCTCATGGTGGTGAGCTTCCACAATTTGACCCATCTCTTCCAGCACCAGACACATGGCGCTACGCAGATCCTGTGAAGAGTCTACCGGTGCTACCGGGAAGTAACCGCCCTTAACGAATGGACGGTGACCTGTGTTGCCGTCTTCATAGCTGGTGCCTGAGTTCCATGCCGCTTCTTTGGCATCTATCTTGACGAAGGTGCCGCTCATGTCGGTACCGAAACGCACGTCATCGAACAGGAAGAATTCTGGCTCAGGGCCAATCAGCACAGTGTCGGCAATGCCGGTAGAACGCAAGTATTCTTCGGCTTTCTTGGCGATGGAGCGAGGGTCACGCTCATACCCCTGCATAGTGCCGGGTTCGAGAATATCGCAGCGGATCAGTGCTGTGGTTTCTTCGGTAAATGGGTCCAGTACAAAGCTGTCTGGATCTGGCATCAGTACCATGTCAGATTCGTTGATCCCTTTCCAACCACCGATGGATGAACCATCAAACATCTTGCCGTCTTCAAAGAAATCAGCATCTACCTGATGAGTCGGGATAGATACATGCTGTTCCTTACCTTTGGTATCGGTAAAGCGTAAATCAACAAACTTAACTTCCAACTCTTGCAGCTGTTGTAAAACTGATTCGACTGACATTATCAAGCCTCCGGTAGGGTAAAGGGGGTGCCCTTTGTCAACTCTTAGTATTTAGCGTCTGGCGCCTTGTTGGTTTCTATTAAGCCAAACTCATGCCAAGATGCTAAGGTATTGAAAATAAAGGGAGTGGTAAAATCAAGGGCTGGCGAGATAAGCGGGTTTGCACTATAATGGTGCGTGCTGTGTTCCAAAAAGGTGCACTCACCATAATGGTGCGTGCGCTTATTCAGTAGGATAATCATAGGTGTTTAAAAAATAATCCTGTGCGATAGCCCCTCGCTAGAGTAGAATGGCACGCTTTTTAAAGCAACCATCCGGGGAAATAGTGTTCCCCAGCATGATGCTAGTCCAGGTTTTATAAGGCCTGGAAGGCAATCGCCAAGCAGTCATAGAGCGGTTGTACCATTCAATTTATATTGCTGCATCCCACAGAACAGAGATCGTAAGAGGCAAAACTGTGTTAGAGAATTTACGTAACATCGCCATCATAGCGCACGTTGATAATTGCCTCTGAGACAACCCAAGACAACCTAAGTCATAAATTACAATAAAAGCTATATAAATCAACTAATTATAAAAACGACCCAAGACAACCTTGTACTACCTCAGACGATCCAAGATAATAATATTATGTACATAAGTGTGCACAAAACTTCGTTCCCCCCATATTGAACGAATTTTCTTGTACACATTGCAATGATTGAGGATAGCGGGTGGCACTAACAGACACGTGGTTACGGTCGAACCACAAAAAGACTAGAGAAAAGCCAGAGGAAAGGGCCGACAGAGATGGGCTCTCCGTGAGGCTAAGCCCAAAGGGAAAAATTGTCTTCCAGGTACGATTTCGGTTTCGCGGTAAGGCAGCCAGAATCGACTTGGGCGCGTATCCTGGGATGTCCTTAAAACAGGCGAGGGAAGAGCTACACGACGTAAAAAGGCAGCTGGAGCAGGGAATAGACCCGCGCATCGCGAAAAAAGAAGAAAAGCTCAGGAATCAAGACCGACAATCTCTGAGCGAGATATTCGACGAGTGGTTCGCACGGGAACGCGCGGGTAAAGTGACATCCGCAGATCAAATTCGTCGCTCTTTCGAGATTCATATTCTACCTACTTTTGGCAGTTACCCACCAGAAGCTATAACTCTTGCTGCCTGGATGGAGCTCCTTGAAGACCTGTCGGATGCTAGGCCCGCTATTACCAAAAGACTCCTAGGAAACCTGAAACGGATGCTCAAGTGGGCGGTCAAACGAGAAAAAATTGATCGGAATGTACTGGCAGACATTACTGCGTACGAAGATCTTGGCATAGAGTCGGGAACTCGCGGCAGGGCCCTATCGGACGAGGATCTTCTGTACTTTTTTGACGCGATTAGAGGGAGCCGGATTGAGCGAAAGAACAAGTTATTTATGGTTCTTTGCCTTTTCTACGGCTGTAGGAACGGTGAGCTTAGGAAAGCAGAGAAATCAGAATTTAACTTTGAAGAAGGGTACTGGGCAACGACAAATCACAAGAGGTACAAATATACCAAGCAACCGCTGTATCGCCCGATAACTGCGGGTATTGAGCCCTACATTAAAGAGCTAATGCTTTTAAGCAAGTCGAAGTACCTGTTGGTAAATCGCGGTGAAGATACACCAATGTCTGACAGTGCACAAATTTCCATTCCATATAACATTCGACAGTGGGTAAGAAAGAATACGGGGTATGAAATGGAGCACTGGTCAACTCACGACTTGAGGAAAACAGCCAGGACATATTTTTCAGCGGCGGCGACCGACACACTTGCTGATAAGATGATAGGTCATGCGGCTCCTGGTGAACGTGAGAAATATGACTTCCATCGGTATTTGGAAGAATCCAGCGCAGTGTACGATAAATGGTGGGAAAAGCTCTATAAAATAATGGGCAAGAAGCCTTTGTAATGGGTCAGGCAGCGTCTGCC
>Ga0209300_1000891_pt1 | contig 13112 bp, 16 predicted proteins | sample Shrwel_input2_RT_FD_187535 | JGI IMG/M metagenome (GOLD analysis project Ga0209300, IMG submission 187535) | Subsurface microbial communities from deep shales in Ohio, USA - Utica-3 well 1 S input2 RT (SPAdes) (version 2) ... | reverse complement strand
ACGCTGGTATGATCAGCTCAAAGTAATGTACAATGATATAGTTCGAAATCCAAAAGCTGATAATAGTGATATTGTTTCGACATTTCTTCAAGTTATGGACGGCAATGCATATACTAAACTGATGTTCATGACTTGGATTGAGGGCTTTACAGAACGAGACGACTCACCTATAACATATAAAGAAGTACTTCAATTCATTTCATACTTGTGGATGTGTGAAGAACGACACATAGAGAGGTTAAAGAAAGAAGGTATGACTTAAGAATAAATAGTTCTGTGGGTAGAGGTTGGTTCTTCAGCTTCTACTTTACTACTTAAACAACAAAAGGAACTGCTGTATGGCCAAGGCTAAGCGCAAGCTAGAACTCATCAACGCCACCGCCGAAGAACATAAAGCATTTGCAGGAAAAGACTTCTCCCCTCACCATCTTGTTGCCCTCCAGCCAAAAACTACCCCGCAAGAACAATTCATTCAGTCCTATTACGAACAGATTCCAATGATCTTTCAAGTTGGATCCGCTGGTACTGGTAAAACAGCATTGGCACTTTATTGTGCTCTATCCGAAGTCCTAGACAAAAGCACCGTATACGATAAGATCATTCTTATTCGTTCTGCAGTACAAGCCCGTGACATTGGTTTCTTGAAAGGTTCTGAAGATGAGAAAAATTGCCCGCACGAAGAAACATATAGAGTGCTGTGCGATGAACTTCTCACGTTTAAATCTAATAATTACGAGAATCTTAAAGCCAAAGGACTTTTAGAATTTCATAATACATCTTTTTTGAGAGGTGTAACGTGGGATAACTGCATCATTTTAGTGGACGAAATACAAAACATGAAATACACAGAATTATCAACCGTAATGACCAGAACCGGTATTAATTCAAGGATAATATTCATGGGAGATTACCGTCAAACTGATCTTCATAAAAAGGGTGATGTTAGTGGATATGGCGAGCTACTTAAAACTATTGAATACATGCCACCTGAGTCTGTAGATGTTATTGAATATAGACCTCAAGACATTATTCGGTCTGGAATAGTTAAAGATTTTCTATTAGCAGAAGAAGCCAGACTTTCAAAAGAAAATCAATAAACAAATTTGGGCGGTCGACGACCGTCCAAATTTTACTTTTTATATTTACATCTATCACCATGCCATCTTGAAAACATACCCGGTGCTGCTAGTTTATTACAATAAGGGCACTCCTTTTTAGGCAATGATTTTGTTTTATTACTTATTTGTTTTCTCCTTTCTGGAGTCATAGTTTTCTTCACCGCATCACTTATATTCTTTCTTTGCTCTGGTGTTCTTTTGGTTCCGAAGCTTGTGTGTTCCTTACCATATTTTCTATATTGTGGATGCTTATCTCCTTTCTTATTTTCGCTAATTTTCTTTCTTGTTTCTTCTGTATGTGTTTTACCTGTGAAATGCCCTCCTGGATTTCCCTCCCAGTACCTTTTGTTGCCTTCACTAATTTTCTTTTTTGTATCTGTAGAGTGATTATAGCCTGTCATATTACACCCCAGGCCTGCATTGCTTATATTGTAGTACATTTCATCCCAAACTGCACCATTTTGTTCAATAAGTAACCTTTCTAAAATAATCGCGTCATGGTTACTTACACACGGAATAATCTTACATATTTCAAATGATTCTGGATTTGATTCCCAATCAAATCTATCAGATGATGTAAAATACCGTGTACCCAGCCAAGATTCAAGACACGGTCTTCCTTTATATTGAGTCTTTGATCCAATGTACATCATTTCAGTTTCTACTTCTTGGATGATGTAAACAAATGGTTCATACTTACCATCTGTGCGCCAGATTCTTTTAGATTTGAATTCATAATCTTTATAATTTGGGCACATATAAATAATTCGGCTGTCCATTAACATTCTCCTAGTTTGTTGGTATAATGGATAGAACGGATGGGTGGTGAGAGACCGCGATCCGTATCTTTATTTATTATTTGGGGACTTTAAGCAAAGCGACTTACACCGAAAAGGCGATAAATCAGGCTTTCACAAACTGATGGATGTCATTGATCGTATGCCTTCTGAGATGGTGGATGTCGTTCGCTATACTCCGCATGATATTATTCGTTCTGGAATTTGTAAAGAATTTTTGATTGCAGAAGAATCTCTGGATTAAATATATCAGCGGTGAGATTCAGTTTTAATAAATATAACTGAATCTCACTATTCTTTAAGGAGCTTACATAAAAATGAAACAGTTCAAAACTTTTTTAAACGAAATCACTCCAAAACGAGAGGGACTGACAGAAGCTGCTATTAGCGTTCAATCTATGGATCGGGTTGAAACGCTAGTTGCATCTTATCTATCTAAGAATCTTAGCACTAAGCTGGCAAGAATGCCAGGAATTGAGCAATATACCAACAATCGAGATTCTGGTTTTGGTATTCGCTTCTTCCTGTCTAAACCGGTGTCTGGGTATGACAGTATTCGATTCAACTGGATGCAGCGAAATATCGACACAGCTTCAGTAGCCAGTGTCGACCTCTTCTCTAAAGGAAAGCACGTATACAATTTAGCATTTGAGTTTAATACCTCAATGGCTAAGATTTTGCCTTATCTGGTTGACTTCATGACGTCTAGCTCAAAGCCGCGAACTGGATATAGCAAGTTCTTGAATGAACAAACACTAGTAGAAGCTACTGAGAGCATCTATGTACAGCTCGCACGACACCTGGAGTCTAATGATGAGCTTCCCGTGTCGCGCTTCAAGATGTACAAGCTCTGGAAGAAGCTGTTTCCTCGTGAGAAGGCCACTGCTGCGTATAAGATCTACGACTCCATGGAAGAGATTGCTCCTAGCGAATTCGTCAGCACCGGCAAGCGGTCCAAGCTTAACTTCACACCAGAAGTTGCTCGTAAATATGAAGATCGTTTAGATGCTGAAGTCTTCATGACAGTTAAGGTCAATAAAGGATCTTCCGGTGAAGAGACTTACACATCAAGCCCAGAAGTTGAAGAACTTGAATCTAAAGGTCTTCCACGTATTGCATTTGAACAGCAGCTTGAAGATATGGAAGAAGCTGTTCGAATGTTATGGATGGGCGTGACTAATGCTGTCTTCATTGGTGGTCGCGGAGGTATTGGTAAGACACACAATGTTGAAAAGGCTCTTTCTGATCTCGGTCTAAGCGACGGCGAGGGGTATTTTAAGAACGCAGGTTCAATCTCAGCATCTGGTCTATATCGACTTCTGTACCGTCACCGCAAAGATCTTATCCTATTTGATGATTCTGATAGTGTCTTTGGCGATCAAGAAGCTCGTAATATTCTAAAAGGTGCTACTGATACCAAACCAAAACGTAAGATCGCATGGTCAAAGAAATCTTCTGATATTATCCACCCTGATGAGTTTTCAGATGATGATGAGGAAGAAGGCAAAGTTCCAAGCTTCTTTGACTTCGAAGGTAAGGTTATCTTCATCTCTAACTTGAAGATGGACAAACTTGATCCTGATGGTGCACTGCGCACCCGTGGACTCATGCTTGAAATTGACCCTACTGATGAAGAAGTTTATAGTCTCATGCGGAAGATTGCTCCTAACATTCCTCTACCAGATGGTCTCACGCTAACTGAAGATGAGATGAACGAAGTAATTGATGTGCTAGAGAAATCACCAAAGAAACCGAACATTCGGATGTTGGTTCGTGGCCTACAGATTCGCTCTGCTACGCGTCAAGGATTTGATTGGCAAAGCTTCATCGTTAACTATGCCTAAGTGGTGAACAAAATGAAATCATTCGGAGACTTCATCAACGAGGCTATTAGTGTTCCAGAAGCGCGGGATCATGATAGCCATTTCAATCAAGTGATTGCCGAGAGCATGCGTCTTACCACACAGGCGCATGTATGGCATCTCATGACTAAATCATACGCATCACATGAAGCCATTGGTTCATTCTATGAAGCATTGACCTCTCACGCCGACAGTCTTGCCGAGAAGTATATGGCTACTGGCGGTAAGATGATCGGTCAGTTCAATCATGTGATTCAAAATAAATATGATCGTGTAGATGTGCTCAATCAACTAACTGCATATCGTCAACTCATCTCAGAAGTTATCTCTTCTATTGAATCGTCTTCACTAGAAGGACTTAAAGATGAATTGATCGATATTCAAAAACTCATCGATCAAACGGCATACATGCTGGATCTCAACTAATAGGTATTCTACTATGAAATCGTTCAAAGACTTCATCACTGAAAAAGAAGCTGATTCTCAATACGAGATTTTCTTTCAGAAAGCACTAGATAAGTGGGGAGTAGATTCTCCTGAAGATCTAGATGACACTGAAAAGGAGAAGTTTTTTGATTATGTAGACCGAGAATGGAAAGCCGATGATGAATAATCGATAGTAATATACTATCGCGGAGAGTCGTTATGAGACAAAGCTCTCCATCTCATAATATCATTCTGTGATACTCAACTGTATATACTGAGTGCCATGATCAAGTTCAAAACGTTCCCACAAGCCGAGGAGACCTTCGAAGAAGTAGAAGTGATCGAAGGGTCTCCTCGGCTGTATGTTACACCTCACGGAAGATTCCCCTCTGTTACCTCCATTCTCTCAGTTCTAAAAGATCCTAATGATGATGGGCTGGAAGCCTGGCGCAAACGCGTAGGACGCGAGGAAGCCGATCGTATCACACAAGAGGCATCAGATCGTGGTAATGCACTACACGACTACAACGAGTTGTATCTATGCAACAAGCTCAAACGTTCCGATCTCAAGGGACAAGCGCGTGTGCTCTTCAATCGCGTGAAACGTTATCTTGACGAGGTTGAGCTCACTATCGCTACTGAGGTTCCTCTCTGGAATTCGGATGATCAATACGCCGGTCGAGTTGACGGTATTGTTATGATAGACGGAGAGCTGACCATTCTCGACCATAAGAACTCCAGGCGCCCTATTGATATCAACACCAGGTTTGGTAGACGTAAGTTGCTGAAATATCAAATTCAGACATGCGCATATGGTCGCGCGTTGTATAAGATGCGAGGATGGAGAGCGACCAAGGGGTGTCTGATTGTAGGGAACCATCTCACATCAACAGCTGATAAATTCTTCTTCGACCTTGAGCCTCTCGAACAAGAGCTTGATATTGTGATTGAAGCCTACCATCACGACCAGCACTCTATTCACAAAAGCATATTCTTTCAGCTGTAAGTAGTGGATTTTTCTCCTCTGTGTGCTACAATGTACGTGCCACACAGAGGAGAATTTTTATGGATATCTACCGGAAGAACGGCTTTAACGATCGTGACGAATATCTGCGCTATCTAGCAGGCACTCATGATGTTGAGCTTGATATTGTGCTGCAGTTGTCAGAGCTGCTAGGGCCGGGTGAGGATTTTGACGGTCTTGTTTCTACCCTAGATGACATGGCATGGTAGTTGCACTCATCTACAAAAGCGCCTATCATATAGGTGTAGGATGAGAAATGAAACGTGAGAGGAGATCTACATCATGAAATCGCCCAAAGAAGCCATGCTCAACCTGATGGATGAAGCTGGATATGTTGAAGAAGACACCTTCCTCTACTTCAACGTCCGCGAGCTCAAAGACAAGTTCGTATTCGTATACTATAATGTTGACTCTGACACATACAGTGTTAACGAGTTCTTCAAACCTACTGTGATCTCATCTGCCGACTATGCTGGTGAGCCTGTGATGGTTACTTTTGAGCTCGCCCACGCCATCGCTGCAGCCAATAACGTTATCTAATGGAGACTTATATCATGAAAATCACTCGCGTATCTCAGATCAGCGGTATTGAACGTACCATGGATATCAATGTCACTCAAGAACAGCTTGATAAGTGGGAAGACGGAGAATTTATCCAACGGGTGATGCCACACTTGACCACTAATGAACGTGAATTCATCATGACAGGAATCACCTCTGAAGAATGGGATCATATCTTTGAGAGGAACATATATGGTTGCGATGAACCAGGTGATGACGAACCAGCGTTTTGAATAAACTAAATTATATCCAGCCGGTTGACATTGTTGACCGGCTTTTGATTTAATAGGAACTGACATATAGAGAACACAGGACTTGTCATGACGGATTTATCGAAGTATCAAAAACTTAGCGAAGTCCAACACGTGCTCCAGAGATCGGGCATGTATTTGGGCAGCACTACAAATACCAACATGGAGTTCTTTCTTCCAGAAGATGGGAAAATGAAACTCCATGAGATCCAATATAACCCTGCATTGATCAAGATGTTCGATGAGATTATCTCAAATAGCGTAGATGAACATCGCCGGTCTGGTGCCGTATCAACCATCAGGGTATCTGTATCATCGCTTACTGGTGAACTGACTGTATCTGATGATGGTGGCATCCCGGTCAAGAAACATCCAGAATTCGGTACATATATCCCATCCATGATCTTTGGTGAACTACGGACCGGTTCAAATTTCAGTGATGAAGAACGATTTAGTGCTGGGCTCAACGGACTTGGAAGCAAGCTAACCAGTATCTTTAGCAAAAGTTTCCGTGTAGAGACTTGTGATGGAAAGAAAAAGTTTGTCCAGACATTCGAAGACAATCTTGACATCAAATCAGAACCATCCATCACCACGTCCAATAAGAACGGGACAATCATCACATTCACGCCTGATTATGAACGACTCAAGTGTGAATTGGATGCTGACAATCTCAAACGAATTGAGAAACGTGTTTATGATGTGGCTGGATGTAACCCAAAGATCAAAGTCTACTTTAATGACCAACTGATTAAAGTCAACAAGTTCAATGATTATGTTGGAATGTATGTAGATTCTTCTGTTGATGATTCTAATGAACACTGGCACGTAGCTGTGGCCGCGTCTGATAACGATACATTCCGACACGTCTCATTTGTCAATGGTGTGGACACATTCAATGGTGGTTCTCACGTTGATTATATCGTTAATCAGATTACAACCAAGCTTCGTGACTATATCAAAAAGAAACACAAGATTGATGTCAAACCCAATAACATCAAGCAACAACTGTTTGTGTTCATTAACTGCCAAATCAATGCACCAACTTTTACATCTCAGACAAAAGAATATATGTCGACTGATGTAAAAGATTTTGGCACAGAGTTTGAAGTCACCGACAAGTTCATCAACAAGATCATCAAATCAGATGTAGTGCAGCGTGTACTTGATTGGGCCGAAGCGCAACAGCGACAGAAAGAGTTGGCTGAACTGCGCAAGATGAACAAGCAGACTCAGAACAACAACTTCCTCAAGAAGATTGTGAAGTTCGATGATGCAACGAGCAAGAAGCGTGACGAATGTGTATTGGTGTTGACCGAGGGTGACAGCGCCTCAAAGACAATCCTATCGGCACGCGACCCCAAGCTAATTGGCGTGTACCCTCTTAAAGGCAAGCCACTCAATGTACGCGACATCAAGGTCTCACGACTCACCTCAAACGATGAGTTCGCTAACATCATGGCAATTACTGGTCTCAAGCTGGGACATGATGTTAAAAAAGAAGATTTACGATTTGATCGTATTGTTCTAGCTACTGATTTTGACCCGGATGGCAGTCACATTGCAGGGCTGGTAGTGAATATGTTTCAGCAGTTCTGGCCTGATCTTGTAAAGGAAGACTTTCTGTATCGTCTGCGTACACCGCTCATTATCGCTAAAACTAACAAGAAGGAATATGAGTTCTTCAGCCGAACTGAGTATGATACATGGGCAGCCAGTGCACCCAAGCACAGTATGAAGTACTATAAGGGTCTGGGCGGCTTCGTTACACAACACTTCAAGAAGTTTCTAGCTGAAGACAAATACATGGAGCCTCTGGTGTATCGTGATGAAGAGGACTTTGCATCTGTAGACCTAGCATTTGATAAGCGAAAAGCAGATGCACGTAAAGAATGGCTGATGGAGGCTTAACATGAAACTGAAAGAGTTCTTTGATACAGAGTTCAAAACGTTTTCTAATCTTGACAACGTGCGTTCTATCCCGTCAGTAATTGACGGGCTAAAGGACAGTCAACGCAAGGCTGTTTACGGTATGCTCCAGAACGGGCAGTCTGAGATTAAGGTCGCCCAAGCCGCGGGCAAGTATAGCTTGATCACGCACTATAACCATGGTGAGAATTCCATGGCCGATACCATTGTGGGTCTTGCACAAAATTACCCCGGCTCAAATAACATCAACCTGTTCGAGCCCATTGGTCAGTTTGGATCCATTCTAAGCTCTGAAGCGTCATCTCCTCGATACATCTACACAAAACCTAGCCAGCATCTGCGCCAGTACATTCGCCCTGAAGATGATTGTATCCTGGAGCACCGATACGAGGATGGCGACAAAGCAGAACCTCTGAGCTTCTACCCTCTGTTGCCGATGTGGCTGGTAAACGGTGCTCTGGGTATCGGTACTGGCCACTCTGTTAAGATTCTGCCACGTGACCCTGATAACATGATTGCGCTGCTAGAACGCATCATTTCACAAGACAAGATTCAACAACGCACCATTGACCGTCTTATGATGCCACACTATGTGGGGTGGAAGGGTGAAGTGGTGCGCGGTGATGAAGACGGCAAATATGAACTGCACGGTGTGCTTGAAGTAGTGAATACCACCACTATTCGCATTACTGAATTGCCCGTGGGATATGGGGTAGACAAATTCAAGTCTATCCTGGTAGATCTTATGGACAAAGGCTCCGTCAAGGATTTCGATAACAATTCAACCGAGCTGGGATTTGATTTCACTGTTAAAGTGTCACGTGAAGTGGGTAAGAAGTCACATGAAGACCTGATGAAGATGTTTAAGCTCGTCACTCGTCAATCTGAAAATGTGACGCTATGGGATGTAGATGATAAGCTGAGGCAATTTGCTAATGCATACGATGCCTTCAAGCAGTTCGTATCACATCGACTTGAACGCTACGAGACGCGACGACTCAAACAGCTCAGTTTGCTGGAAGATGATCTCGACTTCCTGCGCAATAAGAAGCTGTTTATCCTAGAATGGAACTCACTACCCAATCCAGGTAAGATGAAGACGGCCGATATCGCCGATCATATGCAACGTAAAGGTGTGAAGTCTGAGTATATGGATCGACTGATGAGCCTGCGAATCTCGTCTCTCACTCTGGATCAAATCAGTGACCTAGAGAAACTCATCAAGAAGAAGAAGGGTGAGGTAGACTTTCTTAATACTACCACGCCGAAAGACATGTACCTGAAGGATATTGAACAGATCGCATAAACAAAAAGGAGAGGCTAGATTCAAATCTAGCCTCTCAGTTCTTATTATTATACACTTATTGTTATTGTCATAGGTATTTATGGGATATGAATTTCGAAACCGACTTTCAAACCGACTTGGAGTGGATGCACCGTATTTCTCATCGACTTGAGAAATTCAAGATTGCATCAGCCTCCAGTCATGTTTACAACTGCCGTTGCCCTATATGCGGTGACTCTGAGAAGAACAACAAGAAGGCTCGCTTTTACTTCTATACCAAGCGGCAGCACCTGAACGTGATATGCCACAACTGTGGATACTCACGATCATTTTACAACTTTCTCAAAGAAACATACCCGCATGAGTTTGACGAGTATAAACGCGACCAGATTCATGCACGAGTAGATTCTTTCAATCCCACAGTCTCTCCTAAGAGCTCAAGCACGCCTGAACCAAGACATACCTCAACAGAGAACACTGGAGAGACAAAGGGAGAGAAGGGTCTCTGTGGTGTTACTCCGCTCTCTGAGCTGTCAGATACACACGAGGCAGTAGCGTACCTACAGAAACGCGGATTTACTCGAGATATGATGAATCGACTCTTTTGGTCGAGTGATTTTAAGATTACCGCCAATAGCGTATCGCACGAGCCGCTGAGCAAGGATTTTCCCTCTGAGCCGAGAATTGTCATACCATTCTACGGCGAGGATGGTAGTGTTGAAATGATACAGGGGCGCTCTCTTTCCTCATCTGGTATGCGGTATCTGTCAATCAAATCGCACCCTGATGTGGACAAGATATACGGCAAGTACGAGATAGACAGGAGCCAGACTGTCTATTGCGTGGAGGGTCCTTTTGATAGCCTATTCGTGGACAATTGCCTGGCCACGTGCGACTCTAATCTCACGCGTGCCGATGCTGATGTGTTTTTGTTTGATAACCAACCCAGGAGTCGTGAGATTGTTAAGCTGCTAGAGAAAGCAATTGATAAAGGATATCAGGTAGTGATATGGCCGTCGTCGCCTGACAAAAAACAAGACATTAATGATATGATTCTCGAGGGTATGTCACGTCAACAGCTCATGCAGCTAATCAGAGACAATACATTATCTGGCCCTATGGCTAAACTAGCTTTCATGAAATGGAGGAAGGTATGAACCGCGCACAGCAGCAAGAGATGATGGAGGAGTTAGAAGATGAATTTCGTCGATGGATGGATCGTATGCCGTGTTATATCGACCGTGGCGCTGAAAGGGGAGTAGAGTTATGCTTGAAGAACTTCTCAATGTCTGCTAGGCTCATTGCACAGAAGCATGAGCTCATGTCACAGGGAAAGCTCAAATAAAAAGATAGACAGGAAAACTTTACGAGGTTCGAATGAGTCAGACTTCAGCATTAGATCACGATGACGTTAAAATTGAGGTGTTGCGTCTCGTAAACGAAGGTAAGCCATACCAGGAGATTGTGAGCCGCACTGGCATCTCTCGATCTACACTCTACCGGTTTCTCACACAAAAGACATACAAGGAGTGGTGGGCATCATACGATAAACCTGTCGCAGCTGGTGAGGTATACGATCATCACTCCAACATTCAACATCTAGATAAAAAGCGCTACATTCTCACCAGTGCACAGAATAATAGCTACGTACACAGTGATTTTCTGGCATCACTCGAAACGGCAGCCGAACACCTAGATGCTCGTATCATCGTCGGCACCTTTTCATATAATACCAGCGGCTTTCAGAATCTCGAGAAGAGTGAAGGTGAGTGGTTTGATCCTAAGATTCAACCCTACATCCTCGATGAACCAGCACTGCTAGCCGATGACCTTATATGGTGCGGGGAACTTAACATTCTCCCCACTGCTGTCAATCCTTTGTCTGGTCTTCACTCTTATACCAAGAGTTCATCTGGCGTGGTGCCGCATGCTAAGGTACAACTGGAGAGCCTTCCGACGCATAAATCTGACCCTACGCGTATGATGTATACTACCGGGGCGGTGACCATGCGAAACTACATCCAGAAGAAAGCAGGACAAAAGGCATCCTTCCATCACGTGTTCGGTGCATTGCTGGTAGAAGTAGACGATGAAGGTGACTGGTTTGCACGTCAGTTGATCGCTGATTCTGATACAGGTCATTTTCAAGACCTGGATACTCTATACACGCCAGAATACCCTGTAACAAATGTACCCGTAGAAGCGATCAACTGGGGTGATATCCATACAGAGAAACTAGACGGTGACGTGTTTAAAGGCAGCATGGATAAACACAACAGTGATAACATGTTGGATGTACTTCGCCCACGCTATCAATTCATTCACGATCTCACAGACTTCCGCGCAAAGAATCATCATAACATCAACGACCCGTATCACAACTTTGTGATGTATCATGATCCTCAGAAATCACAAAGCGTGGAAAATGACTGCATGCAATCTCGTTGGTTTTTGCTAGAGACCAAACGCAACTTCTGTCAAACAGTAGTCGTAGAATCTAACCACGATCTGGCATTGAAGCGTTGGCTAAAAGAGGCAGATTATAAGCGCGACCCTGTTAACGCTATCTTCTACCTTGAATGTCAGCTGGAGATGTATCGTCAACTTGAGAATGGCCATTATAACTTCTCGGTATTAGAATGGGTAGTGAAGCGCCCCGGTGGTCTGGATGATATCATCTTCCTACATCAGGATGAGTCATTTAAGATCTGTAATAAAGACGGCGCCGGGATTGAGTGTGGATCGCATGGCCATCTAGGTGCTAACGGATCTCGAGGATCGATTGGCGTATATCAGAAGCTGGGTTCTCGATACAATATCGGACACAGTCATTCTGCTTCCATTAAAGATGGGGTATATTGTGCTGGTGTCAGCGGCTCACTAGATATGGGATATAACGCGGGGGCCTCTAGCTGGAGTCATTCCCACATCGTAACCTACCCCAACGGCAAAAGGACCATAATTACTATGGTGAACGGTAAATGGCATGCCTAGTTACTGTATTCTGTTTACACTCATCATTATCATAGGCTTACTTCTATCCATTCATCACCACCACATAAGTAAGATCATTACATCATGTACTCGTAAACCAAAAGGGAAGCACTAATATGACTAAGCTATTTGGAAGTTCTGAAATTCAGCAACGTTCTCTACCTACTTCTGCTACTCATAATTTCTACCTATACGGAGTCATTGATGATCTTCAAGAATATGTAGACTTCATTGCTACTCTAGACTATGCACAAGAACATGACATTATCAACATCTATATCAATTCACCCGGAGGCAGTCTAACTACAGCTATTTCTATTGTCCATGCGATGATGCGTAGTCAAGCCAACATTATTTGTCATGCAGATGGTGAGGTAGCAAGTGCCGCGACTCTTATCTTCTTTGCCGGTCATATGTACGCGGTCTATCCCTACTCGCATTTCATGCTACATGATGCATCAACGGGGATGGCTGGCAAATTGAGCGAAAACTACAAAAGCATTGAATCATCTTCAAATCTGGTTCGCAAGTTAGCGTATGACCTATATTATCCGGTATTTTCAGAAGAAGAAGTTGATAAGATTCTTCTTGGGCAGGACATGTACTGTTCGGCTGAGGAGATGTATGATCGCATCCATGCTGTGAATGAAGCGTCTGGTTCGGAGCTCAATACAGAAGAACCAGAAAATAATGAAGTGACTGTTACAGATAGGGAGTTAAAAAGTTATGGTTGGTGGAGATAAGTTAAAAGTGACTTAAACAAATTTTGGGAGCCAGCTGGCTCCCAAAATTTCACTCTTTATGTTTGCAATTTTCGTTGTGGTGTCTTTTTATATTCGTAATAATAGCCTCAAAACCACAATAC